>Ga0306920_100008344_pt1 | contig 13736 bp, 9 predicted proteins | sample flu12Cox44000170_FD_204666 | JGI IMG/M metagenome (GOLD analysis project Ga0306920, IMG submission 204666) | Lab enrichment of tropical soil microbial communities from Luquillo Experimental Forest, Puerto Rico - flux4day.12C.oxic.44.000.170 (v2)... | ecosystem: Environmental > Terrestrial >... | reverse complement strand
CCGCTCGTGCATCCGAGCGCCAATCCTCCCGCGAGCAGCACGATCCCGACGACCGGCGCCCTCATTGCGCGCCCAGGTGCTTGCCGACGGCGTTCAGGATCGCGACCTGCTCCGCGGGGATCGTTCCGTCGAGCATCGGCGAGATGTTGAGCAGCATGATCCCGCCGCGGCTGTTGATGGTGTCGAGCTCGCTGATGATCGTGGCGGCCGACTTGTAGGTCATCCCGTTGACGTAGCCCCAGGACCCGTCGGAGGAGACGGTCTCGTCGGCCATCCAGGTCGCCGACGGCTGCGACCCGGCGGCGGGGATCGAGGACTGGAAGTCCGTCACCATGACGTTCGACCCGGTGGCGCTGTTGTCGTTATTCGGGAAGACGCCCCCCTTGGCCACGATGGCGACGTCCTTCCCCTCGGCACAGGCGGTCTGGTAGTAGTGCAGCGCGAACGCCAGCTTCGCCGCCTTCGAGTTGGTGTCCTGCGCGCCGTCCCAGTCGAACCACTCGATGTCGAGGTCGTACTTGTCGGCGAGCTCCTCGGAACGGTAGAGCCAGTCGTTCAGGAAACCTTGATTCGGCTGCCCCGTCGGACACGGGCTGTCGGCCGCCAGCGCGCCGCACCCCACGTTGGGCGGCCCGTAGAAGTCGGCGTAGCTCGGATCGTAGAGGTCCGACACCGACGCGGGCGTGTTCGGCCCCACCTTGCCGGGCGTCGTCCCGCTCGCCCCGCAGTAGACGAAGCTGTAGCCGTACATGATGTGGTTCGAGACGCCGAACTTCAGCCCCTGCGCGCGGACGGCGGTGGCGAGCTCGCCGACGACGTCGCGCTTCGGCCCCATCTTCATCGCGTTCCACTTGCCGGCGCCGCCGACGCTGGCCGGCTCGGCGCTGTCCCACATCGCGAAGCGGTCGTGGTGTTGCGCCGTCATCTGCACCCAGGTGGCGCCCGTGCTCTTGAACAGCGCCGCCCACGACGCGACCGTCGTCGCCGCGCCGCCCGCGGCCGGCAGCGGCGTCGGCTGCGGCAGGCTCCACTTCACGATCGTGAACAGCGGGATGAAGTCCTTGTAGCCCCACGGCCCGCCCGAGAGCGGCGACTTGGCCGGGAAGTTCTGCGAGGTCCAGGTGGCGAACGCGGTGTTGCAGTACTCGTGCTGGATGAACCACTCGTTGTGGTACGCGGGGACGGCGTAGACGCCGAAGTGCATCCCGATGCCGAGCTTGGCCTTCTGGAGCCAGGTCGGAACGCTGTGCGCCGACGTGATCTGGTTCCACGTCGTCGCCGTCGCGATCGGGCCGGTGCACATCTTCCCCGAGACCCCGGCCGCACCAGTCGTCCCCGCGGCGCCCGTCGCGCCGGCGGAACCGACGGTCCCGCCCCGCCCGGCAGCGCCGGCCGCGCCCGTCGCTCCGCCGCCGGCGCCCCCTCCGCCCGCGCCACCCTGCGAGATCGTGCCGCTCGCGCCGCCACCCGCCGCGCCTGCCGCCGCGCTGCCGCCGCTCCCGGCGCCGCCGCTCGTTCCCGCCGTCGACCCGGCGACGCCGGCGTCGCTCGCCCCGCCGCCCGCCGTCCCCGTGCCGGCCGATCCCGCCGTGCCGGTCGTGCCTCCAGCAGGCGGCGCGCCGCCGGAGGCGCCTGCACGAGCGCCCGCAGCGCCGTTCCCTCCCGTGCCGTTGGGGACGGACTCACCGGGTGCGCACGCGACCTCGAGCGCGGCGACACACGCCGCGACCCACCAGAACGAGCGTTGCTTGAGCATTGGGGGCTCCTACGTTTGAGAGGGAGCGCGCGTCGTCAATTGGTGCAGCGCCGGGCTCGCGCCGGCCTGGGTCAGTTGTTCTGGGCCCCCTCGAGGATCCAGCTCTGGATGAGGCGCAGCTGGTCGTCGGAGAGCGCGGTGCCCGAGAACACCGAGGTCCCCATCGCCGTCAGCGCCACGGGATCGGCGGGCATCTGGCTTCCGCAGGGCGGCATCGTCTCCGAGACCTTGAGGTAGAGGATGCTCGCCTCCGGGTGGCCGGGGACGACGCGCGTCCCCATCTCCGAGCAGCTCGGTCCCATGCACGGCTGGCCGACCAGGGACCAGTACGCGTAGACCTGTGAGCTCATGTCGAGCGCGCTGTAGCGAATGCCGACGTTGTTGTAGTGGCAGAAGTCGCTGCTGCACGTCGGGGCGATGATCTGCGTGTAGACCGCCGTGAACGAGTTGGCCGACGGCGGCCCGCCGGAGGGCTCGAGCGCCGCGCACCCGATGGTCAGCGCGGACGACGCCAGAACGACGAGGGCGCGGGCGGTCATGGGCCCCCATCCGGCGCCGTGCCGTGCGCGTTCAAGCCCGCCCATCCGGGACCGGCGTAGTCGGTGAACTCCATCCAGTTCTGGGGCGGGAAGTCGTCGGTCGCGCAGACGAACGTCTGCGGGCACATGGCGCCGGGCGTGAACGGTCCGCCGCAGGTGCACTGCGTGAACTGCATCCCCGTGCAGAGGGCGTAGGAGATCGCGCTGCAACCCGGACACGAGTCGATGGCGATGTAGTAGCCGGTCCCGCACGGCGGCTCGGGGTCCCAGCCGGGCGGCGGCGACCACGGGCGTGCGCCGTACGTGATGGGCTGGAACGCGTCCGGCCCCTCGCCGAAGCAGCCGGTCCCGAGGGCCGCGAGCGCGATCGCCGCCGCGGCCACGATTGAGGACGAGAGTGTCATGCGCAGCGTCGGCTCCTCTCCGATCAGAAGAAGTAGAGAAACGTCGCCTCGGCGCGGTCGTTGTGCGCCCGGGTGCCGTCCGCGAACGCCTGGACGACCCGTTGATACGACAGGCCCGCCCGGACGGGCGGCGCGATGTCGACGAAGAGGTTGCCGTCCGCGTACCACGACGAGCGGAAGACGCCCATGGCGTTGACCCACGGCTGCCGGGGCGAGTCGGGATGGTAGAGGCTGGCGATGTTGGTCGAGGTCCCGCGGCTGTAGTTCCCGGAGACGAACACGCGCCCGGTGGGCGGGAGGTAGTACTGCACGCCAACCACGAAGGTCTGCCAGTTGATCGTGTGCAGGAACCCCTCGGCGTCGAAGGCCACCAGGCCCGGATCGACGTCGGGCGTGTAAGGGAGGCCGACCAGCGGCGCCGCGCCGGGCGTCTGCGGGACCGCCACCCCCATCGAGGTGACGGGCGTGTCGGGCGGCAGCGGGTAGACGTTGGGCATCGTCGCGCCTGCCGTCATACCGGTGTACTGGTCCGCGTCGCCGGTGCCGGTGACCACCTCGGCCGTCACGGTCAGCGCGTTGCCGCGATCGGTGGCGTCCCTCGCCGGGATGATCGGGAGCAGGACGTCGACGGCGACGGCCCAGCCGGGGAGCAGGATCGGCGGCGCGGGGAGCGGCGCATAAGGATCGACCGCGAACTGGCGGAGGAGTCCCGAGACGCCGATCGCCGCCGGCAAGGCCGTCGTCCCGCCGCTGCCGGGCGTGGTGATCCCCTTCCAGCGGTTGATGGTGACGCGGAGCCCCCCCTCGGCGTCGGGCACGCCCGCGTCACGCTGGGCCGGGCGCAGCGCCGCCGCGGCGAGCTCGACGCTCACCGGCCCCGACGCGAAGGTGTGGCCGAAGCGGAGCTGCACCGTCCGGTTGAAGAGCTCGTTCGGCAGCCCGAGGAAGCCGCAGGTGGCGCCGAAGAAGTAGTTCTGCCACCCGAGCAGGTGGTACGTCTGGCCGACGAGCAGATCGACGACGGGATCTTCGATCTTGAGGAAGGCGTGGCGGACGCGGAGCGCGGCGTTGTTGAAGTACGCGGCCTCCGACGTGTCGCCCGTCCCCGGCGCCTGCCCGGACGATCCCCCGCCGCTGTTGATGCTCGGCTGGTTGCCGAACAGATCGAACTCGAGCAGGCCGTACGGGCGGAGGCCGGCGAACGCGGGGGCGTCGGCCTTGAACCCGAGGCGGCTGTTCCTGATGCTCCCCTGCAGGCGCGGGTAGGCGTTGGCCTGCGTCTCGATGTGCGCGACGACGTTGTTGTTGATCCCGTCGTTGAAGCTGCGGGTCGAGTCCCGCATCATGTCTGCCTCGGCGAACCCGTAGATCGTCAGGCGCCAGGCGGCGCCCTCTCCCGCCAAGGTCAGCGGCGGGCGGACGAACCACGGGTTCCGGACGTCGGCCGCGGTCTGCGCGCGCGCGGCCCCGCCCGCCAGCACGACGGAGGCCACCATCAGGACGACGAGCGACGCGCGGCGCACGAGCGGTGTTACGGCAGCACGCGCACGAGCGCCGCGCTCGCCGGCGGGACGAACACGGAGACGCTGTTCCCCGACGTCGTCTGGATGAAGGGGGCCCCGCGGCTCCAGGCGCCGTCCGCCGTCACCGCCGCGCCCGCGAGCGTCACGCCGGTCGCCGGCGCCGACAGGGATCCGGCCGGCGTCCCCTGCATGTAGATGGCGCTGGCGCTCCCCGCGGACGCGCCGAGGTTCACCGTGGCGTTCACGCCTGACGTGGCGTTCTTGTTGACGAGCACGACGCTCATGAACCCGCTCGCCTTGATGGCGTAGGCCGTGAAGTTGGCGTTGCTGCTGCTCGCCGTCGTCGCCACCACAGTCCCCTGCCCGGCCAGCGTCACCAGCAGCATCGCGTAGTAGACGGGCTGGACCTGGACGACCGCGCCCAGGTTCTCCATGATCGGCTCGTAGTAGAACGGCTTCGTGCCGTCCATGCCGGTCTCGCCGCCGTGGAAGTTGACGCCGCTCGACCCGTTGATCGCGTTCTGCATCATGAGGTCGATCGCCCACAGGCCGCCGATGAGCGTGTCGCTCACGCCCATCTGCCCGTGCCCCGAGAAGCTGTTGCACTCGCCGAAGCGGTAGCCGTCCGGAACCTTGTTGGTCGTCGCGGCTGTGTTCATCCCCGACAGGATGCTGGGGATGTCCGACTTGATGGTCTGCAGCGTCGCGGCGGTCGCGCTCGTCGACCCGGCCGACCCGGCGTAGTAGTGCTGCGTCAGCAGCACGAGCTTGCTCCCGAACTTCGCCGACTCGGCGGCCGCGAACGGAGGGGTGAAGGCCGAGTACCCGCCGTTCGTCGCCGCGGGCCCGATGAGGAGCGCGCCCGGCGTGGCGACGATCGCCGTCGCGAACGACTCCCACTGCCCCTGCAGCGCGGACCAGGTCCCGTACTTGTTGATCTCGTTCCCGATCTCGAAGCCCTGGATGCTCGACCCGCACTTCCCCATCACGTAGGCGGCCTCGGCAGCGGAGGTGGTCACGGTCGCCGAGTGGAAGTTGACGCCGTAGATGATCCGGCTCCCCGTCGCGCCCAGGAAGGTGCAGAGCTGGTCGACCATCCCGGTGGTGATGGTGTGCGTGAACGGTTGTCCCGAAGGCTGCGTCGGCGCCGTCCCCGTCCCTCCCCACGTGGAAACGTCCACGTCGTTGGCGCCGAGCCGGATGTTCGGCTTGACGAGCAACTTGTAGAGAGCGACGAGGCGCGTGTTGGCGCTGGTGAGCGAGTCGTTGGTGATGTGCGTCTTCTCGTAGCTGAACCCGACGAAGTCGGCACCCACGGTCCCCACCGAGCTGCTCGGATTGATGGTCACCGTGGCCGTCACCCCGGTCCCCGAGGGGCCGCCGGCGACCGGCGTGCCCCATCCGCCCGTCGTCGTCGAGCCGCCCGCGCCGGCGGTCGCCGTTCCGCCCGCGCCCGTCGTGGCCGTCCCTCCCGTCCCCGCGCTCCGGCCGCCGGTGCCCGCCGTCGCCGTGCCGCCCGCGCCTGTCGCCCTGCCCGCCGCGCCGGTCGCAGCCGCCCCGCCCGCGCCCGCGCTCGCACTGCCGCCGCCGCCGGTCGTCGTGGTGCCGCCGCCGCCCGTCGCGGCCTCTCCGCCCGCTCCCCCGGCGGCGTCGCCGCCCGCGCCGGTCGTCGTCGTCCCGCCCGCGCCCGAGGTGGTCCCGGCTTCGCCGGCGGACATCTGGCCGCCACCGCCTCCCGACCCGGCCTCGCCGACGCCCCCGCCGGATGGCGTCCCCCCGGTGTAGACCGTGGCGCCCGAGCCGTAGCAGCCCACCGCGATCACCGCGGCCAGCAAGATTGCCCCCGATGCTCGATGAACGGAACGCATGCGTCCCGCTTGAAAGGGTCGCGCGCGTGATAGTTGCTGCAGGCCGGACTTCTAATTCGTCACGACCGTCACTGGCAGGTCCCGGACGGCGCAGGCAGGCCGATCGACTTGGCGTAGGTCGGGAACTCCTTCATCGCGGCGTTGGTCGTGTAGACCTTGCCGGACCGGCTGAACAGCGTCCCGTCGCCGTTGACGGACGGGTAGTCGGCCGGCTCCCATATGAACGAGCCGCGCCCCTCGTGGTTCGGGAAGGCACGCATCACGCCGTTGATGACGGCGCCGGCCGGGGCGTCGGGGCTCTTGTCCGTGTACTCGCAGCTCATGACCGGGACCTTGTAGGTGTTGATCACGTAGGTGAACGACGTCGTCCAGTCGGCGCCGTTGTTGGTCGTGCCGTAGGTCGACCCGCAGATGCCGTCGAGGTCGATGGCGGGGACGTGCGGCGACTTGCCGGACAGGTAATCGTCCACCCAGCCGGTGAAGTTGCTGCCGCCGGCGCTGTCCGGGCGCGGCCTGCCGTTCTGCGCCCAGACGACGATCGCGGGATCGGTCTCGCGGACGGCCTTGATCCCGGCGTTGACCAGCGCGGAGAACTCGGCCCAGTTGCTCATCGAGATGCCCGAGATCCCGGTGTTCGTTTCGTTCCCGATCTGCACCATGTCCGGCTTCGCGCCCGCGGCGACGAGCGCCTGCATCACGTCCGCCACGTAGTCGTGCGCGGCCTGGTAGATGTTGTTCGAGAGGTGGGTCGACGCGCTGACCGGTGTGGAGGGGACCGCCGTCGTCAGGCTTCGCCAGGCGAGCGGCATCGCCGACGGGTCCGCGTTCGTGCCGAGCGACGCCCAGGTGTCGCTCATGTGGAAGTCGACGAGCACCCCCATCCCACAGCGCTTCGCCCGCTTGGCCATCGTCACCGTGTCGTCGCGGCCGCACCATTTCTGTCCCGGTGAGTAGCCGTCGGACGCCGAAGGATCGACGAACGTCCGCAGCCGGATGTAGTTGAAGCCGTTCTCCGCCATGATCTGCTCCATCGGCTTCGTCGCCGTCCCGTCGGAGTAGGTGTAGCCCTGCGCCTCGTGCTGCGTGGCCCAGGAGATGTCGGCGCCCAGAATGAATGGCGGGTTGAACGGGAAGCTGCCGCCCCCCGTCCCGGCCGTCGCGGTTCCGCCGGTCCCGGCGGCTGACCCGCCCAGCCCGCTCGCGCCTGCGCGGCCGGTGACTCCGGCCGCGCCCGTCGCGCCGGCTCCGCCTGCGCCTGGCGCACCAGCGGCACCAGCGGCGCCCGTGGTCCCTGCGACGCCCGTCGTTCCTGCCGCCCCCGTCGTTCCGGCGGCGGAGCCGGCCACGCCTGACGCGCCCGTCGTCGCCCCGACGCCCGTGGTTCCTGCGACGCCCGTGGCGCCGCTCGCTCCGCTCGCGCCGCCCCGACCGCCTCCTCTCCCCGACTCCGACTGACCGCCAGCGTCCGCGCCGCCTCCGCCGCCTCCCACGACGTCCGCGCCGCTTCCGGCGCAACCGACGACAAAGATCACGACCGTGAGGACGTTCAAGGGCTTCATGCGAGGTCCCTCCAGACGGGGCCGCGGTGGGGGGGGGCGGCCGGCCGTTCGATCAAGGGCCGGGCGCGGGAAAGTTGACGCCTGCGCGACGAGCGCGCGCTCGGGACGGTGGCTGACGCGCACGACCTTCGCAGCAGTTCCCGGGCGGGGGCCCCTTGTCATGGGGTACCCGGGTCCTGTCCCCCACCCCTCGACGCGGAGCCCTCGCTTGAAGCCGAAGACGATGCACGCTCGCCATGGTCGATTCTTGCCGGCGCTCGCCGCCGCATTCCTCGGGAGCGCAGCCTGCGCGCCGTCCGTGCCTGACAGCGGCCCGCAGCCGCAAGGCTCGGGAGGCGCCGGAGGATCGGGGGGCGCCGCGACCGGCGCTGGCGGCGCCGCCGGCGCCGAGGCCGGCACGAGCGGCGGCGGCGGCGCGACGGCAGGCGTGACCGGCAGCGCCGGATCCGGCACGGCCGCCGGTGCGCGTGGAGGGGGCGGTGAGGCGGGCGGCACCGCCGCCGGCGCCGCAGGCACGCTGGGGGGCGCAGGGAGGGGCGCGGCAGGCACGACCGGTCTCGGTGGCGCGGCTGGCGGATCGAGTGGCGGGCGGGGCGGCGCCGCGGGATCCGGCGCCGGCGCCGGCACCGCCGGCATGACCGGACTGGGCGGCACGACCGGCGTGGCCGGCACCACGGGCGCGGCCGGCACGACCAGCGCGGGTGGCACCGGCATCCCCGCGGGATATCCCACGCCGACCCCAGCCAACCGCATGATGTGCACGACCGTCGGGCAGAGCCGATCGCCAAACGGGGCGATGGTCTGCCCCGGCGGCGGCGCGGGCCCCGTGTGCATCCAGTGTCTGTTCGGCGGGAGCACGTTCAACAACACGAACGTCGCGACCGCCCAGGCGACGATGGAGGCCGGGAACTACGCCGTCACCGTCAGCGTCGGCGGCTCGTCGCCAGGGCAGACCGAGATCGACGCCGAGACGAACCGCGTGCTCTTGGCCCCGGTGTCGACGACAGCGGGCCAGTCCACCACCTACGCCTTCGTCGTCAATGTGCGCGCGAAGGAAGGACAGCCGACGGAGAACGTGGCGGCGGGCTACCCGGGGCTCGACCTCTACTTCTCGGGCCCGACGGCCTCGCCGCCGCAGGTCTCGGCGATCGGCTTCGCTCTGGTCAGCGCGGCGACGAAGCCGGTGATGGTCTACGTGGCGAGCGACTCGACGGCGTGCGATCAGAGCGACACCGACTACGCGGGCTGGGGGCAAATGCTGCCGCAGTTCCTCGCGCCGCCAGCCGGCGTCGCCAACTACGCGGACAGCGGCGAGAGCTCGGGGAGCTTCCTCGCCAACGCCGCCGAGTGGACCGTCGTGAAGAACGCGATGGTCGCGGGTGACTGGGTCCTGATCCAGTTCGGCCACAACGACGGCAGCACGTCGTCGTCGACCTTCCAGTCCAACATCACGCAGATGGTGATGGACGCGAAGGCGAAAGGCGCGACGCCCGTGCTGGTAGCGCCGCCCGCGCGGGCGACCTTCAGCGGCCAGACGCTGAGCGACCAGTCGAGCCTGCACGCCGCGGACATGCAAGCCGTCGCGACCGCGCAGAAGGTCGCCTACATCGACCTGACGTCGATCACCACCACCTGGTACAACCAGCTCGGCCCGAACGGCTGGCAGCAGTACCACGCGCTCGGCACGGACAAGACACACACGAACGCGGCGGGCGCCGCCAAGATCGCCGGCTTCGTCGCCAGCGCACTAGAGACGCAGACCATCGGCCTCGCGCAGTACCTGCGGAAGTGACCATGACGCGAACCATTCCGCGGCCGCGCCGCCCTGTTTCGCTCGTGAGGTTCGAGAGCCTGGCAGCGCGATGTCTCGTGATCGGGCTGGCAATCACCGGCTGCGCCGGTTCCGACGGCGACGCGCCGCCGGGAGGGGCCGGCGCCGGCGGCGCCGCCAGCGCCGGTTCGACGGGCACCGCGGGTCGAGGGACGGCGGGGACCTCGGGCGCGGCCGGAACCTCGGGCGCGGCGGGTATCACCGGCGCCGCCGGGACCACCGGCGCAGCGGGAACCGCCGGCGCGGCCGGAACCACCGGCGCGGCGGGGACGACGGGTAGCGCGGGATTCTCCGGGAGCGCCGGCGTCTCGGGCGGCACCGGCACCGGTGGTATGGCCGGGAGCTCCTCGGGCGCGGGAACCTCGGGCACCGGCGGTATCGGCGGCGGGATCGCCGGCGCGGCGGGTCGAGGAACGGGTACGGCCGGCGTGGGCGCGGGCGGAACCACCGGCGCCGGCGGAAGCGGCGCCGGGGCCAACCCCGGCTATGTCCCCGAGGTTGGCTACAACTGCCCGAACCTCAAGAAGCCGACCTGCGATCCGGCGAAGCCGACCGCGTACACGCCGCTGACGGGAAGCATCGGGACGCACGACCCGAACGTCACCGCCGACGCCGCCTGCAACTTCTACGAGTTCGCGACCGGGCAGATCGGCCCCCAGAAGAAGTCGACCGATCTCGTGGCCTGGTCGGGCTACAGCGCGCCGGTGTCGTCCGCGGCGGCGTCGGGCGCGCAGATCTGGGCGGCCGACGCGACCTTCGCCAACGGTCAGTTCTTCGTCTACTTCTCGATCTGGCACGGCGCGATCGACACCGCCGAGATCGGCATGGTGACGAACAAGACGCTCGTGACCACCTCCCCCGACTACAAGTGGATCGACAACGGCTCGATCGTCAACCGATCGAACGGCGGGAACCAAGGCATCGCGGGGAAGACGAACGTCAACATCATCGACCCGAACCTGTTCATCGACGACGACGGATCGTGGTGGCTGATCTACGGCTCGTTCAACGACGGCGTCCGCCTCATCCCGCTCGACAACACCACCGGCAAGCCGAAGGACAACCCGCTCAAGCCCGTCGCCATCACCGATCACCTCGGCGAGGGCTCGAGCCTGATCCGCAACGGCAACTACTACTACGTGATGGTCTCGCGCGGGAAGTGCTGCTCCGGCACCTCGAGCTCGTACGAGGTCGTGTACGCCCGGTCGACGAGCGTGACCGGGCCCTACACCACCAAGAGCGGCAAGAGCTTCTCGACGAGCTCATACACCGACAGCACCGACGCGCTCATGCCGGTCGGCTTCGAGGGCGACGTCGGGGGGCAAGGGGGCTCGCACATCTTCCGGGTCAACGGCCAGTGGTACATCGACTACCACGCCTACGACGGCAAGGCGTCACCGGCCACGTTCGTCGTGCGGCCACTTTACTTCGATGCCGCCGGTTGGCCGACGTTCGACTGCACAGCGGCGGCGAGCTGAGGCCCAACGGTGATCCGACGAGTTGACCCTGCCCAATTCGCAGAAGCTCCTCCAGCAACTCGATCGCCCATCCAGATCGAGGTTCCGGGCGGCGTGAACCGCCCACGCGTCATGGCTCGCTCACGAGCGGCGCGTCGAGGAGATATAGGTGCCGGGTGGTGGTCAGCGTCGTCTGATTGGTCAGCGCCTCGAGGATGGCGACGCGGCTCCCCCCGACATAGACAAAAGCAATCGTGCCTCCCCCGAACGTCGTGGATGGGAACTCGGACGGGAGCGTGAGCATGTCGATGGGATTCAGCGTGGTTCGATCCATGAGGTACATCTGCAGCGGGCTGCTGATCCCCGACGTGCCGACCAGGATCAGGAGCAAGCGGTTGGCGTCGCGAATGGCGATCGGGCCGGCACCGATCTTCCCGGCCGCGACCGGCGAACCAGGCGTCGATACGTCGATGACGTCGCCACTGGTGGCATAGACGCGGTTGCGGTCGTAGACGATGGACGTGCCGAACCCGCTGGCAAGGTTCATGACCTCCTTCTGGCTGATGCCGGCCGACGACGCCGCGTAGGTGAAGAACTCGAACCCCGTGTCGCCGGCGTTGTAGCCGAAGAAGGTGCCGGACGGGCCGGCGACGATCTGCGTGGCTTGGATGAGGTCGAGGGTGGTGTTGCCCGACCTCGCGACGCCGTCGTCAAGGAGGTAGGTGCCGAAGTGCCGCCCGGCGAGCGTCTCCACCGCGACGGTCGTGGCGGAGCCCGGGAGCACGGCCATCGACGCGGCAGTTGCCGGCGAGTCGAGGCCACTCGACGGCTGCGGCACCTGGACCAGCGGCCCTACGGTCGGCGGCGAGGTCGTCAATATCACCTTGCGCATCGACAGCGCGCCATCGACGCCGACCCATAAGGTGGAAGCGTCGTCCGAGAGCGCCAGCGCTCCGGGGTTGGAGCCGATTGATGTCACGGCGGCCACCGCCTCCGTCGCCACGTCGATCGTCACAATCGTGTTCGGGTGGATCGGCGCCGCTCCGGCCAGGCTCAGGTAGAGCCGGCGGCGCTGAGGATCGAAGACCATTTGTTCGGCCTCCACGTCGAACCGGACCGCCGTGCAGCCGGTGCACGCGACGGAGACGGCCTGCAACGGATCAGCAGTACCGCCGGCACCTGACTGCCCGGCAGCACCAGCTTGTCCCCCGGAGCCGGCTTGTCCGCCGCCCGCCTGTCCGCCGGCGCCCGCCTGTCCGCCCGCGCCCGCCTGTCCGCCCGCGCCAGCCCGTCCCGCCTGTCCGCCCGCGCCCGCCTGTCCGCCCGCGCCAGCCACTCCGCCAGCGCCAGCCTGTCCGCCCGCGCCGGCCCGTCCCGCCTGTCCGCCCGTGCCCGCCTGTCCGCCCGCGCCAGCCACTCCGCCGGCGCCAGCCGCGCCACCGTGACCAGCGCCTCCCGATCCGGAGGAGCCGGCCGTCACGAAGGTACCCCCGTTTCCGCCACCGCCCTGCCCGGCGATTGGTGTGCCGCCGGCGCCGCTCGTCCCCGCGCCGCCCGTCCCGGCGCCGCCCGTCCCGGCGCGTCCGGCCACGTCCCCGCCGGTGCCCGCATCCATCCCGCCGCCCGACCCTGACCCGCCACAGCCCAGCAGAGCCAACAGTGTCGCGGCGAGCAATCGGCGGGCGTTCATTGCGCGATCACCGGCGTCTCGATGAAGAAGAGGCGATTCGAGCTGTTGTAGTCCTGGGTCAGGAAGGCGACGCGATCCCCGCCCAGGTAACACAGGTCGAGGAGCTCGGTCGCGTTCGAGATCAGCGTGGTCGGCACCGTCACCGAAGCCGTCTGCGTGAAGGTCGTCGTGTCGAGCACCCGGATCGCTTGCGGCGTATTGGCGCCGATCAGCGAGGACCACGACATCATCAGCAGGTGCGTGGCGTCGCGCCCGGCGATCGCCCCCTGGAAATCGAACTTGCCCGCGCGCTTGGGCTTGGTCGGGTCACTGACGTCGGTGGCCTCCCCCCAGTAGCCGTACACGCGCGAGGACCAATAGATGATGTCATCGACGTTCGAGAGCATCAGCCCCTGGACGTCAGCCACCATCTGGGCGCCCGAGGCGCTGATGGCGAAGCTGGTGAAATCGTAACCGGTCGTCTCGGTGTTGTCGCCGAACACGTAGCCGGTGGGGCCGACGGCGACGCGGTCGGCGATCACGCTGCCCCCGTGGTTGGCGCGCGCGACCCCGTCGTCGAAGACGTAGATGACGCCGCTGATCGACGCGACGACCGTGGTGCGCGTCCCAGGCAGAACGACCAGCGTGCGCGCCTGGGCGGGGGACACCACGCTCGGCGCCGGCAGCTGGTGCTCGGGATTCACCGTGGGCGTCGCGGTGGTCAGATCGACGCTGCGGATCGCGTGGTCGCCGGTGAGGCCGACCCAGAGTGTGGACGAGTCGTCCGAAAGGGCGAGCGGTCCCGGATCGTTGCCAATCGGGATGGTCGACGCGATCGTCTCGCCGATCGCGTCCACCATCTCGATCGTGTTGGCGTTGGCTGTCGCCTGTGCGCCGGCGCTAACGTACAGACGCGCGCGAGACGCGTCGTAGATCATCCGCTGGCCGTGAACGTCGAGCTCGTGGACCGTGAGGCCTGGACCGGCGCCACCCGCGCCCGATCCGCCGCCCGCGCCCGCTGCGCCGGCTTGCCCGCCGGAGCCACCGCTCCCCGCCACGCCGGTCACGCCGCCGCTGCCCGCACGGCCACCGCCGCCGGGCGCGGTTCCCGCTGCCCCGCCGCCGCCGCC
>Ga0306920_100008343_pt1 | contig 13737 bp, 17 predicted proteins | sample flu12Cox44000170_FD_204666 | JGI IMG/M metagenome (GOLD analysis project Ga0306920, IMG submission 204666) | Lab enrichment of tropical soil microbial communities from Luquillo Experimental Forest, Puerto Rico - flux4day.12C.oxic.44.000.170 (v2)... | ecosystem: Environmental > Terrestrial >... | reverse complement strand
ATCTCGGCTGTGGACAGGCCGCCGACCGCGCGGAGGGTCAGCGCGATCTGCGAGGCGGGCGACAGCGCGGGGTGGCAGCACAGGAACAGCAGGATGAGCGTGTCGTCGGACTCCGCGACCGGGGAGTCGGCGGGCGGAGCCAGCCATTGACCGGGCGGGATCTGCCGGGCGGCCGCTTCTTCCCGCCGCCGCCTGGCCTGCTCGCTGCGCAGCAGGTCGGTCAGCCGGCGGGAGGCGACCGTGATCAGCCAGCCGCGCGGGTGGCCCGGAATGCCCTCGGCCGGCCACTGGGTGGCCGCCGCCAGCAGCGCCTCCTGCACCGCGTCTTCGGCGGCGTCGAAGTTCCCGTACCGCCGCACCAGCGCGCCGAGGACCTGCGGCGCCAGCTGGCGGAGCAGGTCCTCGGCCGTGGCCTGGCCCACGGTCAGGGCTCCAGGTCGGCCCGGGATTCGGCGACCGGGCGGACGTCCACGAAGGCCCGCTCGCGGATGTGCTCGGGACCGGGGCAGTTCGCCAGGCGGGCGGCGATCGCGGTCGCCCGGTCGAAGCTGTCGCAGTCGACGAGCCAGTACCCGGCCAGGACCTCCTCGGTCTCGGCATAGGGGCCATCGGTCACCACCGGGGCACCCTCCCGCAGCCGGATCCGGCGGGTGTGCACCGGGGCGGTCAGGCCCTGTGCGTCGACCAGCTCCCCGGATTCGGCCAGGTCTTTGCCGAACGACTCCATGAACTCGCCCATCGCGGCGAACTCGGCCGCGGACCAGGCCGGCTGGCCGGCTCCGGCGTTGCCCGCCATCCCGTCGTAGTCATGCTGGGATCCGTACATCAAGATCAGGTACTTCATGGTTTCTCCCGTCCGCAGGGATGCCCTGCTATTTGATCACCCGGTAGCTGAGGTGCGTGACGCCATCGGATCGTGGCGCCTTCACCGGAGACGTCGGAGTCGCGCGACCGGATCGGACACCCCGCGGCAGGAGAATCCGGGCGGCTCGGTCCGCCCGGCTTCTGACACGGGGATCCCGCAGGTGATAGACCGTGGGCATAGGTTCATACGCGACCACGATCGACACGCTCGCCAGCGAGCTGGCCGGAATCGAGGCGGCCTTCCGCGGCCTGAGCGGGCCGGAATGGGACGCGTTGATCGGGTAACGGCTTCCTGGCCGCGGCGTAGCCGAGCAGCGCCGCCAGGGTGAGCGCGCTGCGGGGAGCGTAGGCGGTCCGCCACAGCCCGCCGTGCGCGGCCGCGTGGGCCTCGTCCTGCCAGGGATGCCCGGCCGCCGGACGCCCGGCGTGCAGGTCGTGAACGAGCAGGGCTGCCATGAGCACCTTGGTCGTGGCGGGTTCGAACACCTCGACGCCGAACCGCCCGGCGCCCGCGTACGCGGCCGCGAGCACCCGGTTCTTCGTGACCGATCTGGTACGGGTGGGCGGGGCGACGTTCATCGACACCACCGCGCCGGCCTCACGAGCGACGGTGGCGCGCCACCGCTGCAGGCGCTTGGCCAGCGCGTAGTTCGGCCCCTGCTGGGCGACCAGGCTGTCACAAATGCCCGGGTCGGCCCCGGCCGGATAGGCCGGGTGTAGCAACCGCCCGCCGGTCAGCACCCGCAGCGGCCAGCCGCCGAGCTTGGCCGCCGGGGACCGGGCCGCGTAGGCGCGGGCCGACTGGGCGACCGCGTCGCCCGGCACGGCGAACACGTCGGTGGGCGTGGCCAGGAACGCGAGCGTGACGTCGCGGCGTTCGGCGTGCAGGCGCACGGTCAGCGCGTCGACGGCGCTGGCGACCCGGACGTTGGCGGCGCCGTCGGCGTACACGTAGTTGCCGAGGACCAGCGGCCCGTCGATGCCGGCCAGCCAGTCGGCGACGGCCGGGACGTCGTCGGTCAGATCGAATCCCGCCCGCTGCGGCAGGTCACCGATGGCCTCGGGGCCGTCCTGGCCCGGCTTGGCGTCAGCGACCGGGACGAGCAGGGTCCCGCCGCTGCGCCGCGTCGTCTCCAGCACCCGATCCCAGATGTCCGGGCGGGGCAGGTCGACCCCGATCACCCGCGCGCCCCAGCTCAGCAGCACCGGCAGGGGGCCAATCTCGGCGCCCGCGCCGAGCATCACGACCGTGGATCCCGGCAGGGCGAGCCACTCGGGGGAGGCGGCGACAGCTCGGACCGCGTCCGCGCAGGACGGCTCGATGACGCCCGCGGCGACCCACGCGTCCAGCTGGCGCAGCAGGGCGCCGCCGCTCAGCCGCTCGCCGCGGTAGGGCACCGCCAGTTCGCGATCCGCCGTGCCGCCGCCGGCCACCTGTATCGCGGCCAGCTCATGCTGGGCAGGCGCCGATATCAGGGTGCCGAGCCCGGTCTCCGGCTCACCGGGCCGGATCACCCGCATCCGGCCATGCAGCGACGCCAGCCCGTCCCTGGCGACGGACACCGCGGCCTGCTTGGAGGTCAGGCCGGCCTCAATGAGCCTGCGGAAGTGCGTGAGATAGCCGGACCGCCAGTTGGCCTCCCGGCCGGCATCGGACGCCCCGGCCGGGTCGACCCGGCTCAGCGCGTCGGCCACGACGGCCCGGCCCAGCGCCGAGGTGCTCCTGCGCCCGTCCGCCGAGACGGGGAAGGCCACCCCGGACGGCTCCCCGCCGTCCATCGGAGTTCCTGGCGTCACCGAGCCTCCCGGAGGATGCCCCGGCCTTCAGGCCGGAGAGGAATACGGTGCCCCATGCAGCTGGGCATGAAAAGACAGCCGCCTGTACGGCGCGGCTCCCGTGATTTTTCGATTACATGTACGATCCTGTATTGGTGAGGACGGCATACAGGTGCAGGGCCTGCGGGCGCTTGCTCGCGGGCCTGAGCCTGTCCACCAGGCACTGGAGGTGCCCGTCCTGCGGCGCCCGGCATGACCGGGACATCAACGCCGCGAAGAACATCCTTGCGGCAGGTCGTGCCGTAGCCCGGGGCTGCCCGGGCGATGCCTGCGGAGCTGATGTCAGACATTCCGGATTCTCCCGGGCGCGGTCGGCTGTGAAACAGGAACCCCGGCCCGCGAGGGCCGGAATCCCCGTCAGTCAGGGCGAGGAGTAGTCAAGAGACAATCATGACGTGCGGACTATGCTCCGTGCGATGTCTCGGACATGCGATGTCTCTGACGGAGGAAGACACCGGTGAAATACCTGCTGCTGATCTACGGAAACCAGGAAAAGTGGGCCTCGATCCCGGCCGCGGAGTGGCCGGAGGCCATCGCCAGGCAGGACGCGTTCAACCGCAAGTACCAGGCAACGGGGGAGCTCATCGGCGCCTACGGGCTGGCCGACGAGATCCAGGCCCGGCTGGTGCGGCGGAAGGACGGTCAGCCCGCCGTGACCGACGGGCCGTACCTGGAGACCAAGGAGTACATCGCCAGCTTCTACCTGCTCGACTGCGAGAGCAAAGAGCGCGCGCTTCAGATCGCGGCGGATATGCCCTTCGCGGACGTCGATCCGGTCGAGTTCTGGCCGATCCTGCATGAGGCCAAACCGGAGCTGTGACCGACGCTGTGCCTGCTGGGCGGGGCGACGTCGAGGGCCTGCTCCGCGAGCTGGCGCCGCAGGTCCTCACCGCGCTGGTACGCCGGTACGGGCAGTTCCACCTGTGCGAGGACGCCAGCCAGGAGGCCCTGCTCGCGGCCGCGCAGCAGTGGCCGTCCGGCGGGCTCCCCGATAACCCGCGCGGCTGGCTGATCACGGTCGCCTCGCGACGCCTGGTGGACCAGGTGCGCAGCGAGCAGTCGCGCCAGGCCCGCGAGGAGCTGGTCGCGGTGGCCACCCCGCCGGCCGAGCTGCTCGGTCCCCCGGCCGACGCCGAACCCGCCGACCGGGACGACTCGCTGGCCTTGTTGTTCGGCTGCTGTCATCCGGACCTGTCCTCGCCCAGCCAGATCGCGCTGACGCTGCGCGCCGTGGGCGGCCTGTCCACGGCGCAGATCGCCGCGGCATTCGGGGTCCCCGAGGCGACGATGGCGCAGCGGATCAGCCGGGCCAAGCAGACCATCTCCGGCGCCGGCTTCGACTTCAGCCTGCCCTCGGGGGCGGAGCGGACCGAGCGGCTGCGCGCCGTGCTGCACGTGCTGTACCTCGTCTTCAACGAGGGTTACACGGCCAGCGAGGGGGACGCGCTGACCGTGCCGGCGCTGTCGGAGGAGGCCATCCGCCTCACCCGCTGGCTGCACCGGCTGCTGCCGGACGACGGCGAGGTGGCTGGCCTGCTGGCGCTGATGCTGCTGACCGACGCGCGGCGACCGGCCCGCACGCTGCCCGACGGGTCCCTGGTACCGCTGGCCGAGCAGGACCGGCAGAAGTGGGACCAGGCGAAGATCGCCGAGGGGACCGCGCTCATCAGCGCCGCGCTGCCCCGCGGCGAGGTCGGCCCTTATCAGCTGCAAGCGGCCATCGCCGCCGTTCACGACGAGGCCAAGACGATGGCCGACACCGACTGGACGCAGATCCTCGGGCTCTACGACCTGTTGGAGCTGGCCGCGCCGAACCCGTTCACGGCGCTCAATCGCGCGGTGGCCGTGGCCATGGTGCGCGGGCCTGAGGCCGGACTGGAAATTATCGCGGCACTTGAGGCGGACAAGCGGATGGCCCGGCACCACCGGCTGATCGCCGCCCGGGCGCACCTGCGCGAACTGGCCGGCGATACCGGCACGGCGGCGGCCGACTATCTCGACGCGGCACGCCGGGCCAGCAGCCTGCCCGAGCGCCGATACCTGGCGCTCCAGGCCGCACGACTGGCCGGGTGAGGGATACGGCGGGCCCCAGAAGTGTCAGACGATCAGTAACGGATACGCAGGACCGGCAGTGTGTCGGAACCGCAAGAACGGCAGCCAGTACGGGTTGCCGGGATCGGAGGCCTGGTGAGCGAGTTCGACAATTCCCGGCAGTGCCCCGGCTACGGTGGCAAGCTCGCCCGGCGACGGTAGCGTGGGCGCAGACCGAGACGGAGGCGGGCAGATGGGCATCCTCACCGGCGACATGAAGCGACTGGTCGACGAGCAGAAGCTCGCGTTCCACGCGACCTTCTGCCCGGACGGATCGCCGAACCTCTCCCCCAAGGGGTAGCGGCCGGATGGAACTGCTGCGGACACCGCGCCTGCTGCTCCGGCACTGGGAGGAACCTGATCTCCCTGCGTTCTTCGACCTCTACTCGCGCGACGACGTCATGCGCTGGCTGGGACCGCATCCGCGCCGTGCCCTGGCCACCCTGGACGAGGCGCGCGAGCGCATGGACCGATGGCATGACCGGGAACGAGCAATCGACCCGCCGCTCGGCCTGTGGGCCATCGTCCCGCTGCTCTCCGGCACGGGGCCAGGGCAGCCAGTGGGCACCATCCCGCTGGTGCCGCTCTCCGACGCCGACGGCCCGACCGGCCTGGTAGAAATCGGCTGGCACCTGCACCCGCGATACCAGGGGCAGGGGTTCGCCACCGAAGCCGCCGGAGCGATCCTCGCGGCCGCGGCCAAGGCGAGGATCGGCCCGGTGCTCGCCCTGACCGACCTGGACAATGTGCCCTCACAGGCCGTGGCCGCTCGCCTGGGCATGTGCGACGAAGGCACGACCGATCGCTGGTTCGGCCTGACCTCGCGCCAGTTTCGCAGGACCATCACCATCGGCGGCGACGGGGCCTAACGCCCAGACCGCCTCAGTCGCTGGCATGATCATGACATGACGGTAGTGAGGATCAACGCGATTACCGTGCCCGCCGACAGCGGCGATGAGCTCGCTCGCAGGTTCGCCGCCCGGGCCGGCGCGGTGGACAACCAGGACGGCTTCGAGGGCTTCGAGCTGCTCAAGCCCACCGACGGGCGGACCACCTGGCTGGTGGTGACGCGGTGGCGGGACGAGGCGGCGTTCCAGGCGTGGGTGAACTCTCCCGCCTTCGCTCACGGGCACCGGTCAGCCGCCGAACGGGCGGGCGGTAACGCGCCTCACCCGGTGGGCATTTCCAGCGAGCTGTGGTCCTACGAGGTGGCCGGCGGGTCATCCCGCTGAGGTCCGGATGATCCATCCCGTTAGTCGATGCGGGCGCCGAACCGCCGCAGCAGCGCGCTCCTGATCCCGGGCCGTGACCCGAACACCAGCAGGAACAGCGCCTCACGGGCGAGCCGCTGCACGTGCTGATCCACGGCGACCGACCGGCTGCCGTCCTGCACCGCCAGCGCGGCCGCTGCCCGCACGGCCAGTTCGGAGGCCGCCGCCCGCGCTTCCGCCATCGCGTCGGGGCCGGCGGTGATCGCGTCGTCGAGCCGCTCCCGGCAGGCGGCCAGTTCGTCGTCGAGCGGACCGGAACCCAGCAGGCGGGCGCATCGCCGGACCAGGCCGAGCGCCAGCGACCCGTTGACGCGCATCCGGTCCGGTCGCAGGCTCTCCGCGGGATCGAAGGGCCCCTGGCTGACCCGCCGCTCCGCCGGGACGAAGACGGCGTCGAAGCCCAGCCGCACGGTAACGCTCGCGTTGACGGCGGCGAGCCGCTCGCGGGTCACAGTGAGCCCAGGCTGGGCCGCCGCGTCCAGGATCAGCGTCACGAGGGTGTCGTTCGGCCCCCGTGCGACGACCAGCAGCAGGTCGATCAGTCCCCACCCGGTGACCCACGGCGCGTCGCCGTCGAGCCGCCACCCACCCCCGTCCGGCCGCGCGCGCAGCCGCGGCGGGCCGGGCATGAGGCCGCCCAGCGCGATGCCTCCGCGCACCTGGCCCCGGCAGGCCGGGCCGAGCCACCGGTCGCGGAGCACGGCCGGGGTGACGTCGGCGGCCAGCGTCATGGCCAGGCCGCGGTGCTGCAGCCAGACGAACGTGGTGGCCAGGCAGCCGCTGGCCAGTTCCTCGACCACCGCGCAGTAGGTCTTCAGGTCCAGGCCGAGACCACCGGCTTCGGCCGGAACGGGCGCGCCGTACAGGCCGAGCGCGGCCAGCGCGTCGAGGTGGGCGATCGGCAGCACGTCGAGCCCGTCGACCCGCATCGCCTCGGGGAACAGCAGGTCGTCAGCGAGCCCGCGGGCCGCCGCTAGGACGTCCCGCGCGGTGGTCATACGGCTCACAGGGCTTCAAGGGGCTCAAGGGACCAGGCCGCCGCGAGCTTGTCCATCACCGCATCCAGGGCCTGGTCGGTGACCTGCCGGGCCGGGTCGGCCAGGTACCACTCCACGATCTGCCTGGCGCCCTGCTCGAACGGGATCACCGCCTGCCAGCCGGGCACGATCGCGCGCAGCTTGGCGTTGTCGAACACCATCGAGTGCGCCTTGTCGCCCAGCAGCCCCGCGCCCCAGTCGGGGTCCGCGGCCGCGATCGCGTCCGACGGCACGTGCACCAGGCGCGCCGTCACCCCCAGCGCCGCCGCCAGCGTCTCGGCGATCTGATTCCAGGTGAGCACGTCGTCCGAGGTGATGTGGATGGCCTCACCGAGGGTTCGCGGGTGACCGAGCAGCGGGACGAACGCGCGGGCGAAGTCATCGTGGTGGGTCAGCGTCCACAGCGAGGTGCCGTCGCCGTGCACGATGACGGGCTTGCCGGCGAGCATCCGGCCGAGCACCGTCCACCCGCCGTCGAACGGTACCAGCGTCTCGTCGTAGGTGTGCGACGGCCGGATGATGGTGGCCGGGAACCCCTCCTCCCGGTACGCCGCCACCAGCGCGTCTTCACAGGCGATCTTGTCGCGCGAGTACTGCCAGTACGGGTTGCGCAGCGGCGTCGACTCGGTAACCGGCATCCGCGCCGGCGGCGTCTGGTAGGCCGACGCGGAGCTGATGAACACGTAATGCCCGGTCCGGCCCCGGAACAGCTCGATGTCGGCGCGGACGTGCTCGGGGGTGAAAGCCACCCAGTCCACGACGGCGTCGAATTCACGATCCTTTATTTCGTCCCGAACGGACCGAGGTTCCCGTATATCCGCCCGCAGCATGCTCACTCCCGGCGGGAGCGGCCGGACGATGCTCCGGCCGCGGTTCAGCACGGACAACTCAATGCCGCTGTCGACCGCGACCCGCGAGCAGGCCGAGCTGATGACCCCGCTGCCCCCGATGAACAGCACCCTGGGCTTCGCCATATGCCTAACGCTAGACGGGGATCAATGAGGCGAGGGGTGCCGGGGCTGGTAGATGGGAAGCTCGGTGCCGTCGGGCAGGCGGATCGCGGCCACCAGGCCCCAGCGCTGATCGGAGACCTCCCGGGCGACCTCGGCCCCTTTGGCGCGCAGTTCGGCGAGCGTGGCGCCGATGTCGTCGCACATCAGGTACAGCTGGTGGCGGGCTTCTCCGTCGGCCGGATGAACCGCCAGCTCGGCGGGCGGCAAGGCGAAGATGGGCCAGCCCCCGCCCGCGTCGACCGAGGACAGGCCGATCACGTCCGCGAAGAAGTCGCGGACCTTGTCTGCTTCGGGCGAGAACATGATGGCGTGCATCCCGTTGATCACGCCCCGATCCTAGCCATCGTGTCCTCGGAAGGGTCAGGCGCCAGGCTCAGGGCAGGCCGCAGAGCTCGTGCTGGTAGCTGCCGGTCGCGGTGCGGCGCACGTCCTCTCCCGGCCGGATGGCCTGTCCGCAGCGCGCGCACACCCGCCCGCTCGCGTGCAGCTCGTTGCTTTTGACGTCGGCGTCCGGGCTCAGGTAGTGCTCTCCGGCGGCCTCTATGTCCTGAGCCGTCTGGATGCCGGGCAGCGGAACATGAGCATCTCTGGCCGGGTCGTCCATCCGCGGCGTCTTGTCTTCTGGCATCGCCGGCCAGCTCCTGCCTGCCGTGACCATGGCGGTTCTGGTTGCCCAGCGAACCACCCCCGGCGAGAAGAATGCCTCGCGGCGGACCGCCCAGCATCACCCGTCGTGGGTGAGCAGGGTGCTTGGATGGGCGCATGACGACTGAGCAGGAGGCGCTCGGCACCGGCCTGGTCCGCGACCCGAGCAGCAGGCTGGCCGACGGCATCGTCACCCACATCAACCGCACCCAGGTCGACGTGGCGCTGGCCCGGGCACAGCACGCGGCCTACGCCGACGCGCTGGCGGCCGGCGGCTGGACGGTCAGGCAGGTACCCGCCGCCGACGACTGCCCGGACTCGGTCTTCGTCGAAGACACCGTGGTGATCTGCGAGGACCTGGCGGTGCTGACCCGCCCGGGCGCGCCCGCCCGACGGGCCGAGGTCGCCGGTGTCGCGCAGACCATCCGGTCGCTGGGCCTGCGCACGGCTTGCGTCGAAGAACCAGGGACTCTCGACGGGGGCGACATCCTGCAGTGCGGCCACACGGTGTACGCCGGACGCAGCGGGCGGACCAACGGCGAGGGCATCCGCCAGCTGCGCTCGCTGCTGGCTCCGCTGGGCCGGACGGTAGTCGCCGTCCCGCTGGGGAACGTGCTGCACCTGAAGTCCGCGGTGACCGCGCTGCCGGACGGCACGTTCCTGCTGCTGCCAGAGCTGGTGCCCGCCGGGCTGTTCCCGGCCGTGCGCCCGGTCACCGAGGAGGCCGGCAGTCACGTCGTACCGCTCGGCGGCGACCGCGTGCTAATCGCCGCGTCCGCTCCCCGCACCGCCGAGTTCCTCCGAGACCTGGGCTTCACCCCGGTTGTCGTGGAGATCAGCGAGTTCGAGAAGCTCGAAGGCTGTGTCACCTGCCTGAGCGTGCTACTGCCCGGACGGTAGCACCCGGTTACGTCCGGCTGGATCCTCTAGTACGTTGAGGCCATGCGCAACCAGGACGGATTCGCGCCGCGTCGCTGGCCAGCCCGGCCCCGAGTAACGAGTCCGTGCTGACATGCACGTCGTCGGGATCGTATTGCACCCCGAGCGGGACTGCACCGGGGCGGTCGGGTCGATCCTGGAGTGGGCGGCGCGCCGGGATATCCAGGTCCTCGCCATCGATACCGAGATCAGCCGGCTCGCCTGCAGCGCCGAGGCGGTGACCGCCGCGGAGCTCAGGCGGCGTGCGGACCTGCTGGTGAGCCTGGGTGGTGACGGCACGATGCTGCGCGCCATGCGGCTGGCCGACGGGCAGCGGCCCCCCGTCCTCGGGGTGAACCTGGGCAAGCTCGGCTTCCTGGCCGAAGTCGACGTACCGGACCTGGCCGACGCGCTCTCCGCCATCGACAACCACGAGTTCACCACCGAGCCGCGACTGGCCGTCGATGCCGTCATCGGAGGCCAGCTGGTCACCGCGTTTAACGACATCGCGTTCGTCCGGTTTCCCGGACAGAAGACCGCCGCCATCGCGGTGGAGGCCGCGGGACGCCCCTTCGTCAGCTACGCCGCCGACGCGATCGTCGTCGCGACGCCGACCGGCTCGACCGCGTACAGCTTCTCCGCGGGCGGCCCCATCGTGAGTCCCGCGGTGGAGGCGTTGCTGGTCACGCCCGCCGCGCCGCATTCGGCCTACAATCGCGGGCTCGTCGTGTCCGTCGGCGACCAGCTGACGCTGAATGTCTTGCCCACCAGCGGCCGGCTCGCCGTCGAAGCCGACGGCAACGTCGCCGCCGAGGTGGAGCCCGGCGACCGGATCGAGCTCCGGCCGCGGCCCGGTGCGGCCCGCGTCGTCCGGCTCGGCCACACCACGTTCTACGAGCGGGTCCGGCGCAAGCTGCGGCTGGCCGACTCCGCGGAGATCGCCGTCAGCTGGCCGTGACGCCTGCCGGTCGTTAGCAGGCCTGCAGCACGTGGCGGCTCTGGGACCGGGAGATCAGGTCCAGCGGCAGGCGCGGAGCAGGGCAGGCCCCGGCGGGCAGGGCGTGCCTGGGAGCGTAGCCTAGGTCTGATTCCGGGCGGCCGAACACCCCGGCCACTTCCGCCCTCGCCCAGCGCATCCTGGTGACCGCGGTCTCCGGGTGCTCACCGAACTCCTGCGCGACCCTGGCCGCGCAGCCCAGGTCGCCGAGCACGCTGGTCGCTGCGTCGATCGCCTGCCTCACCTGCACGGCGCTCGGATCGTCGGAAATCTGCAGCGCGGACGCGAAGAGCGCGTCGGCCCGGGCGGCATCGATGCTCAGGTCATATGGCGCGGACCACATCGCGGGCCTCCTTTACCGAGGGGTCTGATGTCCCCGGCTGCCCGGCCGGCCGCTTCCCTGCGCCGGCCGGGTAGCCAGCGCCTGCGTCAGGTTGCAGGCGCTCCTCAGCATGTCCGGAGGGCCAGCCGGGCGCCGTGATACATCCGCGAGCGCATTACTTCGGCCTCGCGTTCGCCGCGCTGCCGCCCGGCAGCTACCTGACGATCTCGCATCCCGCGATCGACATCCACCACACCCAGGCGAACGCGCAGCGGGTCTACAACGAGCGCGTCGCCACGCCGCAGACCCTGCGCACCCGGGAGCAGGTGGAGAAGTTCTTCACCGGCCTCGAGCTGGTCGAGCCGGGGCTGGTGCAGGTGCATCAGTGGCGGCCCGACCCCGGCGACTACGTCGCGGAAGGGACCGTGTCCGCGCACGGCGGCGTGGCCCGCAAGGTGAGCGCCTCGCGGTTACCTGGTCAGCACCTGTGAGGCACGCTGGATGACCGTGTCGAGGTCCTCGCGGCTGCCGGCACGGTAGAGCGGCCCTCCCCCGTCGGCCAGCAGCTGGCTCACCATGGCCACGCCCTGCGCCGGGACCGGGCTCGGCCCGGCGAGGGAACGGGCCAGCCCGTCCAGCTCGGATGCGGACCCGGCGATCTGGTCCCGGCGGAGCGGGACATGCGGCTGACGCGCGGCGCCAGCCGACCTCGCCGCCGCCATGGGCCGCGGGCGTGCGTGCGGGGACGCGGACGCCGCCAGCATCCGCCGCAGGCTCGCGGCCAGGCCGCAGCGGTACCTGACGGAGGTCAGGACCATGGCCCGGGCGGCCAGCGCCGCGCTCGCCTCCGGCCGGACGCCGTCCGCCAGCTGCTGGTCCAGGCTCGGGGCCAGGCAACGGGCCAGCAGCCGATGCCAGGGCCACAGCCGCCGGAGGGTCAGGCGGCCGAGATCGTCGTCAATCAGGACATGCATGGTTCGTCACCTCGTAGGACGTGACCAGTAAAATCCATTATACTGGTCACACATGACCAGTAAAGGGTTTTAACTAGTCACCTTGGGGGGTTGTTGATCATGACCGGCATGACGTCGCCGTCGTGGGCATCTCATCTCCTGCACAGGCTGGCGCCGCCCCCGCTGCTGCTCGTCCAGGCCTTCGTCGACACCCTCGACCTGGACCTGCACACCGACGTGCTGGCACACGCCGACGAAGCCCGCGCCTGGCTGGCCGACGCCGGACTGCGCGACCCGGGGCAGCCGGACTTCGCCGCGGACCTCCGGCTGGCCCGGGAAGTCAGGGAGAGCCTGCGCGCCATGATCGGGCGCAACACCGGCGGTCCGCCGCTCACCGAAGCCGAGCTGCGGCCGCTGCGGCAGGTCATCACCGAGGCCGCGCCCCGGCTCGAGGTGACGGCCGGCGGGCAGGTGAGGCTGGGCACCGGTGACGGCCCGGGACGCCTGGCCGACGGCCTGGCCGGGCTGCTGCTGACCATCCGCGACGCGCAGGCCGACGGCAGCTGGGACCGGATGAAGCTGTGCGGCAACCCGGACTGCCTGTGGGCGTTCTACGACCGGTCGCACAGCCGACAGGGCGCGTGGTGTGACATGGCCTCGTGCGGCAACAGGCTCAAGAACCGCAGCCTTCGCGCTCGCCGCGCTCAGGCCGGCTAGCCAGGCGGCGCGAGACGGACGGCACGCGCTGTCCAGGACGACAAGATCCATGATGGCCCCCCAGCGGCCGCCCGCACCTGGGCGAGACCGCAGATACCCTTGCCAATCCGGAGGACAGCACGGCTGCCGTGATACACCCGCGGACGGAGAACGCTGCAGGTGATCCCGGGGAACGCTACAGGTGGCCTGGGGACAGGGACCGGGGGCTGGTCAGGCGAGCGGCTGGCGCTCGCTGGCGGCCATGGCCAGCAGTTCCTCCGCGTGCGCCTGGCCGAATTCCGATTCTTCCAGGCCGCCCAGCATCCGGGACAGCTCGCGGACCCGCCCGGCCCGGTCCAGCCGGACCACGCCGCTCGCCGTCACCAGACCGTCGCCTGACTTCTCCACCACCAGGTGGTTGTCGGCGAACGCCGCGACCTGCGGCAGGTGGGTGACCACGATCACCTGCGAGGAGCGGGCCAGCCGGGCGAGCCGCCTGCCGATCTCGACCGCGGCCTTGCCGCCGACCCCGGCGTCGACCTCATCGAACACGAACGTCGGCACCGGATCCGCGCCCGCGAACACCACCTCGATGGCCAGCATGACGCGGGAGAGCTCGCCGCCAGAGGCGCCCTTGTTCAGCGGCAGTGACGGCGCGCCCGGGTGCGCGGCCAGCCTGATCTCGACGTCGTCGGCGCCGTAGGGGCCGGGCCCGTCCAGTTCGGCGACCACGGCGGTGAGCGACGCGTGCGGCATGGCCAGCGCGGTCAGCTCGGCGGTCACCTCGGACGCGAACCGCTCCGCCGCGGCCGAACGCAGCTCAGTCAGCCGTGCCGCGAGCGCGATCACCTCGGACTGCAGTGAGGCCTCTTCGGCGGCCAGCGCGGCGATCTTGTCGTCGTCCCCCTCCAGCTCAGCCAGGCGCGATGCGGCCCGCTTGGCCCAGTCGACCACGCCGGCCAGGTCGCCCGAGGCCGCCCCGTAGGCCCGGATCAGCCGGCCGAGCGCGGCCCGGCGGTCTTGCACCGCGGCCAGCCGGGCGGGGTCCGAGTCCAGCGACTCGGTGTACGAGGCGAGCTCGGCGGCCACGTCGG
>Ga0306920_100008339_pt1 | contig 13739 bp, 10 predicted proteins | sample flu12Cox44000170_FD_204666 | JGI IMG/M metagenome (GOLD analysis project Ga0306920, IMG submission 204666) | Lab enrichment of tropical soil microbial communities from Luquillo Experimental Forest, Puerto Rico - flux4day.12C.oxic.44.000.170 (v2)... | ecosystem: Environmental > Terrestrial >... | reverse complement strand
GAGACACACCACCGACGCGAAGCTTGCTGCTGAGTCATCCCCAACGTCTCGCGCATCGCCTTTAACTGCTCCCCGAACATCTCTCCTCCCTCCAATCTTACTCCTGAGTATTGCACATCTTGTAATAATTGCAAGACCCTCGGCAGCAAACGCAATGTTTGCAATGCGTTAGAATCTGCCCCTTGAGGTGGGTTTGACGACCAGTGCCGACGTTCGACCTTTCTGACGCATGCCCCTGCGGCTCGACCTCATCGAACAGGCGGCGATACCAGGAGACGACGGTGGCGGGTTGCACGATCTGCACGACATCCCGCCAGCGGCTCCAGACTCGTGAGAGCAGCACTCACAGCAGTCAGTCAGCCTGACTAAGCCGAAGCCGTCGAGGCGCGGTCTGTTGAAGGACGGCGAGTTGGTGGCGGAGGGCTACGATCTGCGCTTCGAGTTCGGCTCGAGTTCGGAGGCTGGACCGAATCGCCGCAAGGAGAGCGGTGATGCTCGGGCGCATGACTGGGTGAACGTCATGAGCAGAGACCGGTAAGCTCAATCGCTACAAGCTGTACCGGATTTTCGGTAGGGACAGGCGTTGCGGCCGGCCACGTCCCGTCCGCTTTTGGCGATACCTCGAGAGTAATGGGCGACACACGACGGGCGTCACCTGCTGACCACGCACGCACGCGATGAAAGACGACACAGCGCGATGATCTGGAGCAAGCCATCAGCGCACCGCATCAGCCGAACGTTGGTGGCGGCCGCAGTCGTGATCCTCGGCGTGGCCGTCGGTGCGCAGCAGGCGGCCGAACCCTTCGCGCGCTGGGCAGCCATGCACGCGCTGCCGCTGCGGACGGTTGAGCCCGACGGTGATGTCGCCGACTTGCGGCAGATCGTGCCGGTCCTTGGCGCGGCCCACGTCGTGGCCCTCGGCGAGCTCACCCACGGGGCCCACGAGCCGCTCGCCTTCCGAAACCGGTTGTTCCAGTACCTGGTCGAGGAGTACGGCTTCACCGCGATCGCGATCGAGTCCGCGTTGCCCGAATCCCGTCGCGTCCAGGACTTCGTGGAGGGAGGGCCCGGGGACGCCGGCCAGATCGTCGGCGACAATCTCTCGTACCACTTCGGCGCGTTTCGCGAGAACACGGAGCTCGTGCAGTGGATGCGCGCGTACAACGCGGACCCCGCGCACCGCCGGCCCGTCCGGTTCTACGGCATCGATGTGAGCCTCGGGGGCCCGCGGGGGTACACGCCAACGCCGGTCCCTTTCGAGATGGTTCTGGCCTACCTCGCCCGCGTGGATCGCGCGTCCGCGGAGCGGGCGCATGCGACGCTCCAGCCCTTGCTGGCCCAACTGCCAAGCGCCGCGTCGTTCTCCCCGGCTGAGCACGATCGCCTGAGCGCCGCCCTGGACGACGTGCTGGCCCTCCTCGCACGAAACCGCCGGCGGTTGATCGCCGCCACCTCAGACGCCGAGTATGCGTGGGCGCAACGCACTGCAGTCGCCGCGCGCCAGGCTGCGCGCGAGTTCCGCGTGGCCCTCCCCGGGCCCGTTGGACCGATGGTGCCGGGAGACTGGCGGGCGGCCGAGGCTCGCGATCAGGCGATGGCCGACAACGTCCGGTGGGTCCTGGAGCGGGAGGGTCCGGGGGGCCGGGTGCTCGTGTTCGCTCACAACGCCCACGTCAAGAACGCGCGCACGGAGGGCGGCATCTGGAGCGCCCTGGCGCGCCCACCGAACGCCATGGGCGTGTATCTGCGGTCCGCGTTCGGCAAAGACCTCGTGATTATCGGGACCAGTTCAGCCGCACATCCTCCCGGGCTCCCACCGTGGGTGCCGGACGCCGGGAACCTGGACGCCGCGCTGGCGCGCGTGGGTCTGCCTCAATACCTGCTGGACCTCAGGGCGGCACGGGCCGACCGCGCGGCGACCGCCTGGCTCGCCGAACGGCGCACGCTGCGCGCGAACTTCACCACGTCGCTGACGGTCTCGCCCGGCCAGGCGTTCGACGCGCTGGTGTCCATCGAGGCACTCACGCCCGCGCACACCACCCTCCCGCCGCGATGACGGATCGCCTGACCGTCGTGTGCAACGGATGGCAACGAAAAGCCGAAAACGACGACAGTCTTTCGCCAGGTCGCGGTCGGCGTCAAACGCCATGTCTAAGAGGGGTGCCTTTGATTTTACGGCCATTCTTGACCCACTTGACACGCACCCGACCATATCCCGGATGGCAACCTCACAGCAGGCGGGAGAACAGGTGCGATGCCCGGTGAACTGACGCGGTTTCAGGCCGGGCGGAGTGGCAATCCGGCCGGCCGTCCCAAAGACCACGGGGTTGTCGCGGCGGTACGCAAGCGGTACGGCCAGACGGGCGCGCGGTTGATTGAGGCGCTCCATGTGTTGGCCTTCGAGGGACCCGACGCGCGGCACAATTTCTTTGGAGAGTCGGTTAAGGTGACGACGACCGATCGGCGCGAGTGCCTGGAGATTCTGCTCGAGCGCGGGTACGGGAAAGTGACCACCGACCCGCCAGCAGCCCGTGGCGAGTCGCAACCGTTGACGGTCAACATCATCGGGATTTCGCGGCCGCCGAAATTGGCGAACGCGCATCGAGCGCTGCCGGCGGTCGACGTCCCTACTGAGGATTCGGCAACAGGCCGAGAGGTCACGGACAAACCATTGGTGAGGAATCCATGCGAGACACATCGGGCGTGAAACGCGGCGTTGGTGCAGGACGCCGACGAGGGACCGCCAACAAACGCACAACCGCGTTCAACGCGGCGCTGTGGAAAGTCTTTCAAGCGCTCGGCGGCGTTCCGGCTTTGGCGAAATGGGGCCGAGAACATCCCACGGAGTTCTACAAGCTGTGGGCTGAGCTGTTGCCCCAGGACCCGCTCCCCACCGGCAGTGATACGCCGGCGATCGTCATCAAGGTCGGGACTCCTCTCATCGAGCAGGTCCTGGCGCAGCCGCCCGACGCCCAACGAGAAATCGCTCGAGCCATCAGCGTCGCCGTCACGTCCACCCTCGCGAAGCTGACGGGCGCGGACATCGTCACCGGTGAGCTTAACTCGTCGACGCCACCGTCGCGTGTGCATTGAAGGGTTGAGTTTGAAGCACGGGGCGAAAGTGAGTTGCGGAGCGCATAAGGATTTTGAAGGCTCGCCGATGCTGAATTGGCGGGTGGCAAATCGGGGCCGCCAGTGCGCTTCCCCCAGCCATGAGAGGCATCTACAATGGGCCAGCCCCTCGGAAGCCCTCTCATGGCCCTCGTGGCAGGCGCTCGGCTCGGCGCTTATGAGATTCTGGCGCCGCTCGGCGCCGGCGGCATGGGCGAGGTGTATCGGGCGCACGATTCCACGCTTGGCCGCGATGTCGCCCTGAAAATCCTGCCCGAGAGCTTCGTCCAAGATTCCGACCGCCTCGCGCGCTTCAAACGGGAAGCGCAGGTCCTCGCCTCGCTGAATCATCCGAACATCGCGGCCATCTACGGCTTTGAAGCATCAGACGGAATCAAGGCGCTGGTGCTGGAGTTGGTTGACGGGCCGACGCTCGCGGATCGGATCGCGCAAGGCCCCATTCCACTCGACGAAGCATTGTCGATCGCCAAACAGATCGCTGAGGCACTCGAAGCCGCGCATGAGCAGGGGATCATCCATCGGGATCTGAAGCCCGCGAATGTCAAGGTCCGCGCCGACGGTACGGTGAAGGTGCTGGACTTCGGGTTAGCGAAAGCGCTGGAACCGCCGTCGGCCGTGCGCGCGGATGTCACGTCGTCGCCAACGATTACCACGCCCGCGATGACCCAGCTCGGCGTGATCCTCGGCACAGCAGCGTACATGAGCCCCGAACAGGCGAAAGGGCGGCCGGCCGACAAGCGCAGCGATGTGTGGGCGTTCGGGTGCGTGCTTTACGAGATGCTCACGGGCAACCGAGCCTTCGATGGCGAGGATGTCAGTGACACCCTGGCGACCGTGCTCAAGAGCCAGCCTGATTGGACAGCCTTGCCAGCTGCGGTGCCTGAATCGATCTGCGTGTTGCTCAAGGGCTGTCTGGACAAGGATCGGCGCCACCGTGTCGCGGACTTGTCAACGGCGCTCTTCACGATGCGCCAACCCGCGATCGTGGGCCCTCCGATCGCCGAGCGTTCGTCGCCGGTTCGCCCGTCCCTGTGGCGTCGCTCGCTCCCGGTCGCAGCGGGCGTGCTGCTCACCGCCGCGCTCGTGAGCGCCGTGTGGTGGCGCCTCAGACCGGAGGTGCCAGCCGGCACCGTCACGCGGTTCACGGTCCCGCTCGGCGACGGCCAGCAGTTCACGAACCCCGGCCGTCTCTTGGTGGGCCTCTCGCCCGACGGGACCCAGGTGGTGTACGTGGCTAACAGCCGCCTCTACCGGCGCGCGCTGTCCGAGCTCGAGGCTCACCCGATCCCCGGCAGTGAAGCCCCGACAGGCGGGGTGGTGACAAATCCCGTCTTCTCACCAAACGGACGATGGATCGCTTTCTATTCGGGTCCGGAAGGGACGCTCAACAAGCTCGCTGTGACGGGGGGCGCGGCGGTCACGCTTTGCGCAGCCGCCAATCCCGTGGGCATGAGCTGGGACGCCTCCGGGATTCTCTTTGGCCAAGGGGGCGAGAATCCAGGCATTCTCCGAGTCTCTGAAAACGGCGGCAAGCCTGAGCGGCTGATCTCGATCACGTCAGGTGAAAGCGCACACGGCCCCCAGATGCTACCCGACCACGAGACGGTGCTCTTCACGCTCGCACACGGGACGGGCGTGGATCGATGGGACAAAGCTCAGATCGTGGCGCAGTCGCTGACCTCGAGCAGGCGGACCACATTGATCGAAGGCGGCAGCGACGGCCGGTACCTCCCCAGTGGACACCTCGTCTATGCCATTGGTGGAGTGCTGTACGCGATCCCGTTCGATGCGCGACGCCTACGGACCACCGGCGCACAGGTGCCGGTTGTCGAAGGCGTGAGCCGTTCGCGCGGCGGTGCGACGGGAACCGCACAGTTCAGTATTGCCGACACGGGATCATTGATCTACATTCCCGGTCCGGTTTCGACCTCTGCTCAGCAATTCTTGGTCGCCCGGCTCGATCGAAAGGGCGTCATGGAACCCTTGGCCCTCGCGCCAGCCGCGTATGAGGGCCCTCGCGTGTCTCCAGATGGGAAATGGCTGGCGGTGGGCATTGTCGATGATCATGAGGCGAACATCTGGGTGTACGACCTCGCGGGCACGAGCGCGAGTCGTCGGCTGACGTATGGGGGCCGGAATCGCTTTCCCATCTGGTCCGCCGATAGCCGTCGGGTCGCCTTTCAATCCGATCGCGAGGGCGATTCCAGCATCTTCTTGCAGCTCGCTGACGGGACTGGGACGGCTGAACGGTTGACGAAGCCCGATCCTGGCACCAGCCATGCGCCCGAATCGTGGTCGCGCGACGGCCAGATGCTCTTCCGAGTCTCGAAAGGGCAAATACACTCCCTCTGGGCGCTCGATCTTGCGGCCCGGAAGAGTACGCCATTTGACGGGGTGGCATCCAATATCTTTCCGAACGCCGTTTTTTCGCCTGATGGCCGATGGGTCGCCTACTCGGTGGAGGAAGGATCGAGGTTCGCCATCTACGTGCAGCCGTTCCCCACGACGGGCGCGAAATATCAGATCTGGCCGTCGGGCCTCGTTGCGTTGTGGTCCTCAGACGGCAAAGAGCTCTTTGCCATGTCGGGGGGCGGATTTGCCTCCGTCACCGTCACCACGCAGCCGACGTTCGCATTCAGCAGACCGGTCACTTCTGCCAGAACGTCAACGTTCAGCGGCGCGGGCCCGATTTCTGCTCGGCCGATCGACACCATGCCGGACGGACAGCACTTTGTGGTGACCGCGTTTGCCACTGCTCAGCCGGTGAGCACGGCTCCACAGATCCAGGTCGTCGAGCGCTTCGACGAGGAGCTGAAGCGCCTCGTGCCGGCGAAGTAGTCATGGTGCTCACAGCTGGCTCACGGCTCGGGGTGTACGACATCCTGTCGCCGCTCGGCGTCGGCGGCATGGGCGAAGTCTATCGCGCCAAGGACACGAAGCTCGGACGCGATGTCGCGCTCAAAGTTCTACCCGACTCGCTCGCCCACGATCCTGAGCGGCTCGCGCGTTTTGAGCGTGAAGCGCATCTGCTCGCCGCGTTGAACCATCCGAATATTGCTCACGTTTACGGCATCGAGGACACGACCGGCGTCCGTGCGCTCGTGATGGAGCTGGTTGAAGGGGCCACGCTTGCTGATCGCATCTCGCAAGGACCGATACCGCTCGACGAAGCGTTACCGATTGCGAAACAAATCGCTGAAGCGTTAGAGGCGGCGCATGAGCAAGGCATCATTCACCGGGACCTGAAGCCGGCGAACATCAAGGTCCGCGCCGACGGCACGGTGAAGGTGCTTGATTTCGGCTTGGCGAAGGCGTTTGACCCCTCGGCGTCCACCGGGGCAGGCGCGACGATGTCGCCGACGCTGTCGCTCCACGCGACGCAGGCGGGGATCATCCTCGGGACGGCCGCGTACATGGCGCCAGAGCAAGCGCGCGGCAAGACGGTGGACCGGCGCGCAGACATCTGGGCGTTCGGGTGCGTCTTGTTCGAGATGCTCACCGGCCGGCGCGCGTTTGACGGGGACGACATTTCGACCACGCTGGCGTCGGTGTTGAAGACTGAACCTGACTGGCAGCTGTTGCCGCGCTCAACACCGGCGGGTGTTCGACGATTGCTAGTGCGCTGCTTGAAGAAAGAGCCAAAAGATCGCTTGCAAGCGATCGGCGATGCGCGAGTCGAGCTTGCCGACTTGCTGAGCGGCCATTCGGAGGACGCGGCGCTGCTCACCATGACGCCCGGAGGCGCCACCGTGTGGGACCGCCTGCCGTGGGTGATCGCCGATGGAGCCCTGCTCGCGTTCATCGTGACAGCGGCCGTGGCCGGTTGGCTCTGGTGGGAACGCCGAGCCGCCGAGCATGCCAAGGTCGCCTTCGACATCGTGACGGACACCTCGATCGCGCCGAACCAGTTCGCCCTGTCACCCGACGGCACACGACTCGTGGCCGTGATTACCGGGGCAAGCGGCCCTGCCCTCTGGCTGCGACGGCTCGATGAGGTAGACGGGCACATCCTTGTGGCGACACTGGCGACCACCGGACCCTTGCCGTTCTGGTCGGCCGACAGTCGCTTTCTGGCGTTCTTCGCGGACGGAAAGCTGAACAAGATCGATGCGTCGGGGGGACCCTCCCAGGCGTTGTGCGACGCCCAGGTTGGTGGAGGCGGCACCTGGAACCGCGACGGTGTGATCCTGTTTGCCGCTTCCACTTCCGAGGGGCCGGTATTCAGCGTGGCGGCGGGCGGCGGTGTGCCGCGTCAAGTCACCGCGCTCGATCGGGCACGAGGCGACACGGCGCACCTGCATCCCAAATTCTTGCCAGACGGCCAGCACTTCATCTTCCTTGTGCGGAGCACGAAGGCCGAGAATACCGGGCTGTATCTGGGCTCGCTAGGTTCACAGGAGACGAGACGGCTGGTCGCGAGCGACGTCATGGGCGTCTTCGCCGCACCAGACCACCTGTTATTCGTGCGCGACGCGACATTGATGGCGCAGCGGTTCGACACACGTCGGTTGGAGCTAGAAGGTGACCCGTTTCCTGTCGTGCAAGACATTGGGCTCAACTCCTCCGGCAACGGAGTCGCTGCCATCGCTGCCTCGGACACTGGTGTATTGGCCTACCGTCTTGGCTCCACCAGTCATGTCCTTCGCTGGGTCGACCGCACGGGCAAACCCCTCAGCGAGATTGGAGAGGCGGGTTCTCATCAGAACGCGGCGCTCGCGCCGGGTGGCGACCGACTTGCCGAGACGCGCTTACATGGCGGGACCGGCGACATATGGACCGTTGATCTCCAACGTGGGTCGAGTTCGCGCTTCACGTTCGGCCAGGCCCTTGACGACAATGCCATCTGGTCACCGGATCAGCAGCACATCGTCTTCGCGTCCACGCGCAACGGCGGCGTCCGCAATCTGTATCTGAAGAACGCGAGTGGTGCCGGATCGGAGGAGCTGCTGTTGCAGACCGACCGCGATAAGTATCCAACTGACTGGTCCCGCGACGGCCAGTACATCCTGTATACAGAAGCGTCAAGCCCCCGGCAGGTGTGGGCGTTGCCGATGAACGGTGACCGGAAGCCGATCCCGGTGCTGAAAACCTCGGCGAACGAGAACAGTGCGCGTTTTTCCCCGGACGGACATTGGGTCGCGTACATTTCGTATGAAACCGGCGGCGCGCGCGTGTACGTGCAAACGTTTCCTCCCGGCGGCGGAGAGTGGCAGGTTTCAATTTCGGGGACCAACGCGTACGACCCTCACTGGCGCGGCGATGGTCGCGAACTCTTCTACATCACGCCAACCGGCGTGTGGTCCGTCGACGTCAGCACGACCACGTCGACGACGTTCGCAACGGCTGTCCCGCGAAAACTGTTTGACACCAACGGCTTGGTCGTGAGCCCACTGAATACCCGATATGACGTAACGGCGGATGGGCAACGCCTCTTGCTGACTGTGCCAAACAGGGCCCCGCGAGCGATTCGCGTGGTCCTCAACTGGGCAACTCCGTCGAAGCCCTGACGATGTGTGTGGGCGATCGCCTGGGCACTCGGCAGCGACCGGATGGATCTCGTGCGATCGTCGCGCCGCCGCAGTTCGTCGTTGTGCAACACTTCGACGAGGAGCTGAAGCGCCTCGTGCGACGAAGTAGCGTGGCGAAACGCTCGAGAGGAGGCCGCATGAGTCGAAGAACATCTGGCGCAGGGTTGATCGTGGCGGTGCTTGCGGGGGGGCTCTCGGTGTCGCTCATGCCGCCTCTCCTCACCGCGCAAACTGTTTACGACGTTGTTCTGAGAAGCGGCCGGGTGCTCGACCCGGAGTCGGGTGTTGATGCGGTGCGCAACGTCGCGATCTCTGGTAGGGCAATTGCCGCGCTATCCACCGAGCCTCTGCACGGCAGAGTTGAAATCGACGCAACTGGGCTCGTTGTTGCTCCAGGATTCATCGACCTGCACTCACATGGCCAGACGCCGGAAAATTACCGCTATAAAGCAATGGACGGCGTCACAACCGCACTCGAACTCGAGGTCGGCGCCTCTCCGGTGAGCAGTTGGTACGCCGCAAGGGACGGTCGATCGCTCATCAACTTCGGCGCCAGTTCTGGCCATATCCCAGCACGGATGGCGGTCATGAAGGACACGGGGGGCCTGCTCCCGCGAGATGCCGCGATGAACCGAGCAGCATCGCCTCAAGAGCAGAGTGAAATCGAGGCGTTAGTGCGCAAGGGGCTCGAGGAAGGTGGGTTGGGGATCGGCATGGGAATCGCGTACACGCCGACCGCCACGCCAGAAGAGATTCTCAATCTGTTCTACCTGGTCGCTCCGTTTAGACGCCCGGTGTTCGTTCACATGCGCTCGGGGGATGTTGTCGCGGGATTGCAGGAGGTGATTACGGACGCGGCGGTGTCGGGCGCACCGCTCCACGTCGTACATATTAACAGTGCGGCCACGGCCAAAACGGCCCAAGCGCTCCGAATGATTGAGGGCGCCCGTCAGCATGGCCTCGATGTAACAACCGAGGCGTATCCCTATGTCGCGGGGATGACAGACATTGCTTCGGCCGCTTACGCTGGGTGGGAACAGCGGAGCCCGGAGTCTTTCGCGACGCTACTATGGCCTGCCACGGGCGAGCGCCTGACCCGTGAATCGTTTGAGCGTTACCGGAAACAAGGCGGCTTCGTGATTCAGTTCAACAACACCGAGGCAATGGTCCGCATGGCCATCTCTCATCCTCTGGTCATGATCGCCAGCGATGGCATCCTGGAAAACGGCAAGGGCCATCCACGCGGCGCGGGAACCTATGCGCGCGTCCTCGGCAAATACGTGCGGGAAGAGAAGGCTCTCACTCTTATGGACACCATCCGGAAGGCGTCGCTGATGCCCGCGCAGCGCCTCGAATCGATGTCCCCTGACATGCGCCAGAAAGGGCGCCTCAGGGTTAGTGCCGACGCGGACATCGCGGTCTTCGACCCCACTCGCGTCATCGACAGAGCAACTTTCGAAAACGCGGCGCAGTATTCCGATGGTGTGAGATATGTCCTCGTGGGAGGGGTCCTTGTGGTCCGTGATAGCAAATTGCAGGAAGGCGTGGCACCCGGACAACCGATGCGCGCCCGGTGAATTGAGAGTCGGCAGGCGAGCCGAACCCAGTGAAGCCTCATTCGGGAGATTGCGCAGGAACTGCCTGATGCGCCAGTGTTCCTCGACGCGTTAGCGCAGTCGGCCGAGGCACTCAACGTCGAGGTCGGGCAGCTCGTCCAGAGCCGACGCGAGTACTAAAGCGAAAGTGGGAGCTGTGATCGAGGGGCGAAAGTCGCGATGCGATGATCAGGATTTGGAACGAATCACGTCGTTCGTTCTCGAGCTGAGTCCGATAATGCTCCTTTTCGGACACTCAGAGACAGGCCCGCCGCAGGGGGCATAAGAAACGGCTTTTCGTCTATTTGTACGCGACAAAGGCACCGGCGATCGCGATCGGCCCCGTCGTCACCAAAGCTCATTCGATAGCCTTGTGAGTAGTTCCGTATTTCTCACTGATACGGTTCCATTCTTCGAGGGTCAACCGTCGCTTCCCTGACAAGGGCTTCCGAGCGACTCTCTCGGAAATCACTCGCCAATCCAGGTCGGTCAACGAGAAATACAAGTTCTAATGGCATCGGTCCCGAACTCTTCACCCCATGGTTATGCCCTCTGGGCACGAAGACGATGTCGTCGGCTTCGACCGGCAGTTCGGTGCCGTCGATGGACGCGAGGCCTTTGCCGCTGATGACATAAAAGAATTCATCGGCTTGGCGATGGACATGCACACCTGTGGATGTCCCCGAGGGCATCGTGTCCCGAAACAGCTCAACGTTTTGTGTACCACTTCGCGGACTGGCTTTGATGATCGTTTGTCGTTCACCTGGCAGACGCTCGCCGTCGCTCGGTTTCAACACACCGCCGCGCTGCTGCGACCACGCTGAGCCAACGCCCACGAGGACGATGCCGCACAACACGAGCATCCGCTGGTTAATCATGCTGCACCTCATACGGTCCCCCTTCGTAACGAGAGCGGTACGCTCTTTCTTCTCCCTTGACAGTGCGATTATTCGGCGCATGATTATGTGACGTTCAAGCGGAACCGTCACGGTGCGCTAACACCGCGACGGCTCCTAACCTGGCACTCGGAAATGGCCCGAGCGCGCAGGCTGCCCGTCATTGTATCGGGAGCCAGCCGCCCTGGCACGCGTGCACCGCACGCAGAAAGGTTCCCGATGACGAAGCAATTCCCCATCAACAGCCCGGAGGTGTCTGACGCCATCATCGCCCGCATCCGCGCGGACGCGCACCGGTTTCTCCTCGCCGGTGGGACCATCTTCCCGAAGGCTGACGCCGACAACGACCTCAGCGAGCACATCGCCAACACCGCGCGGCTGATCCACCCGAAGCAAGCGGCCATCAACGAGCAGTGGAGTCACACGCTCGACGGGCTCGACTACGACAAGCACGAGCAGATTTGGACCGCGGCGGTGTTGGCGCAGTCGGACCTGAGCGAGGCCGTCTTCCTGTTCGGTGCGTTCGTCGGCTTAGAGCTCGTCGCGCTGACGATCGGAGAGCCGTTGGCGACGATGGCAACGGCTCGGAAGGCACGGCGACGGCCTCAGGGCGGTGCGCGATGACCGCAACCGCTCTTGTGCGTGGCCGGAATGCCCGCTCGACGCTGCCGGCGTCACCGCGGCTGCTGGCGGGTGGTCGCCAACACACGGCAGAAACCATCCTGCGGGCGTGGTTCGAGAGCAAGAGTCCGCACACGATCGCGGCCTACCAGTGCGACATGGGGGAGTTCGCCCTCTTCGTGAGTCGGGCGCTCGCGATCTCGCCAATCTTGAAAGTGTCAGAGGCGTTGGAGTGGTTCTTTCAACAGGCCACGGCGTCAGCTCATGAAACGGTGCTGCACTTCCGGAGTCATCTCGAAAAGGCCGGCATGGCGCCGAGCTCCATCAACCGCCACCTCTGCGCGCTGCGCTCCCTGACGGCACTCGCCCGGATGCTTGGGGTCATCGACTGGCGCATCGAACTGGCCGGCGTGAAGACGGAGCGACGTCGCGACACGCGCGGACCTGTCCGTCTCGAATTCGTTGTCAGGCCGCGACTGGGAGCTGGACAAGGTCTCTGCAGTGGGAGACCCAACAGAGCTGACTCCATAGACATTCTGCACTTTTTCGCGCGATTCAGTCGTCGTCTCACGATGTTCGTCCACCGGTTCCGGAAAGCGTTTGTTTTCAACGCAGGCAGATCGTTTAGACGCTTGATGGACCGAGGACGTCAATGACAAGATTCAACGTGGCCGGTCGAGGCGTCGGTTCCGCCGTTAGACCCTAACGTGGCGTGGACGGCTTCGCTAAACTCTTAGCTTGCGATTAGTTACGGCAGTCAGCGTTGTTGTTTCAACCAAGCGGTCGTTATCGCGAGCTCAAGCGTAGAAGTGATTGGTACACAAAGATTTGGCGGGCCCTGCAGGACTCGAACCTGCGACCTCCTGGTTCGTAGCCAGACGCTCTATCCAACTGAGCTAAGGGCCCCGAGCGAGGAACGCGACGAAACAATCTCGTCGGACGAAACTTAGAGCTTACCACTGTTCCAGACGCTCGTGAAAGAGCCGCTCGTCTCGAAAGAGCGCAGCCAGCCGATTAGCGAGCTCCTTCGCCGACGGAATCTCGGCCGGATCAAGACGCGTCGCGTTCGCGCCCCGACCCACGAGCCATGAAAAAACGAGCGGTGCGAGGACAGTCGAGCCCTCAAACGAGAAGCGAACCGGCATCAGCACACCGCGAAAGAACTTCAGGATGCGTCTCGAGTGAACCGCGAGATCGGCGCCATTTCGACGTGTTCGCTGAATCGCGACCGGTCCGTCAACACGGGCAGCCACGAGCTCGACGGAATCGCTCTCGGCCGACGGCACGACGACGACTACGTCGCGGACCAGCGCGCGCGGCAACACGCGTGTCAGCAGACCGGGCGACCCGATCTGCACGTTGACGGCCGGCTTCAGCTTCGCGATCAGCATCGCTTCACGCAGCAGCGCCTCGAGCTCCGAACCGACGATCGTCCACTCGGCGTTCGCGGCGCGCGACAACTCGGGCTTCAGAGACTGCCAACGCTTGGACGAGAAATGCGCGCGAAGGCGCCGGCGGAGGTTGATGGCTTTGCCGACGTACAGCGCTGTGCCTTCGCTGTCTCTGAGCACGTACACGCCGGCAGCGGCCGGCGCCGCCCTGCAGATTCGTTCACCCGCCCGCTGCCAGGTGGTACGGCGGTCCTCGACAACCAGGGCCTGGTCGACGAGCCGTCGCGCCAGGTCGGGCGGCGCTCCCCGAACCCCCAAAACCTCCTCGGCGAGCCGTCGATAATCGGGGGAATCGCCCATGTCGGCCATTCGCGCAAGGAGCTTGTCACGAAGCATGATGACCGTTAGTCGTCTCGCACGATGACCGTCACAAGAAGCCGGCTACTTGGCCCGCCGATCGAGCCCGTGGCCGACAGGGAACAATCCGGGGAGCGCAATCGGCAGCCTGCCCGAGATTGGCGATTCGCCGGCAATCGCGCGGACGGCTGACAGCTCGGCAAGATCGTAGAAGTCATA
>Ga0306920_100008337_pt1 | contig 13742 bp, 8 predicted proteins | sample flu12Cox44000170_FD_204666 | JGI IMG/M metagenome (GOLD analysis project Ga0306920, IMG submission 204666) | Lab enrichment of tropical soil microbial communities from Luquillo Experimental Forest, Puerto Rico - flux4day.12C.oxic.44.000.170 (v2)... | ecosystem: Environmental > Terrestrial >... | reverse complement strand
CGAGCCTTTGGACCATCAGCAACCCGCGCTCGAGGTAGATGTTGTTGACATCGGTGATTTCGAGCTCGCCGCGCGCGGAGGGTTTGAGCGTGGCCGCGATCTCGATAACCTCGGCGTCGTAAAAATAGAGCCCGGTGACCGCCCAGAGCGACCGCGCCTGCCGCGGCTTCTCCTCGATCGAAACCGCCCTGCCGGACGCGTCGAATTCGACCACGCCATAAGCTTCGGGGCTGCGGACCTGGTAGGCGAAGACGGTGGCGCCGGGGCGCGGCTGCGCCGCCTGTTGCAAGGCCGCCGACAAGCCGTCGCCATAGAAGATGTTGTCGCCGAGCACCAGGGCGACATTGTCGCGGCCAATAAACTCACGCCCGATCAGAAAGGCCTGCGCGAGCCCGTCGGGCCGCGGCTGCTCGGCATAGGCAATCGACAAGCCCCATTGGCTGCCGTCTCCGAGCAGCGCCTCGAACCTCGGGCGATCCGTTGGCGTCGTGATGACGAGGATTTGGCGGATGCCCGCGAGCATCAAGGTCGTCAGCGGGTAATAGATCATCGGCTTGTCGTAGACCGGCAGCAGCTGCTTGCTGACCGCCAAGGTAACCGGATAGAGCCGCGTACCTGAACCGCCGGCGAGAATGATTCCTTTCATCGCGTCCAACCTTAAGGATTGCCTGGCGGCTCATAAAGAAAATATCGCGGCAAATCAGACAGAACCGGATGCGTCCGATCTTTGTCGGAGACCAGCGCTTTGTCTGTCGACACCGGCCAAACGATGCCGAGCGCAGGGTCGTTCCACAGCAGACCTCGATCGTGTTCGGGCGAGTAATAGGCATTTACTTTGTAAATGACTTCGGTATCCGGCTCCAGCGTGCAATAACCATGGGCGAACCCTTCCGGTATGAAGATCTGGTTCCAGTCGGCGGCGCTCAGCACTGCTGCAAAATGGCGGCCAAAGCTCGGTGAACCCCAGCGTATGTCGACTGCGACATCGAAGATCGAGCCCGCCGTTACCCGCAACAGCTTTGCTTGGGCAGACGGCGGGATCTGGAAGTGGAGACCGCGAACGACCCCCTTGTTGACCGACAAAGAGTGATTGTCCTGTACGAAGTGAATGTCAATCCCATTTTCTCGCAGTACCTGTTCCTTGAAGACTTCAGAGAAAAACCCCCGAGGATCGACACGACGAACCGGCTTGAGCAGCTTGATGCCGGCGATTTTGGTCTCCAGAACTTCCATGCTATACCCTATCGTGATGATCGTATCCGGAGGAGTCGTGGTTTTACGCGCCGTCCCGGAAAATCAAATGTGCCTAACGAAGGGGCGGTACCTAAATTCGGCTCTCCCGTCAACCCGCGGACAAGACTGGAGTGCTCATTTTACAGAGGTCAGGGAGCACACGAGAGCCGCTTGGTAGGGGTAGGTGCCGTACACCCCTCAGAGTAAACCCGAACGAAATCTTGGCCGCCTCCGGTCACGATGTATGCCCTATAACCATTGGCGCGCAGGTATTTCAGCAGCTCGCTCATCGGTAGGTACGTGAGCTGGGACATAGCCGCACTGCGCCCGCTTTACCAACCCCTTGAGGAACCTAACCAGAACGGCTCCGCCCTCTGAGGGGCCGATGCCGAGACCGACGATCTCGCGGAGGCCTTCGGTCGAAACCACGACAGCGTTATGGCGCCGACCGAGACTTTGCAGCCGCCGTTGCGGACCGTGAGGTAAGTGGCGTCAAGCCACAGGTAGGGCCTGCGCCATCTGCAGGGATAACCTTGCCGACATTTCGAGCCTGAACTACAAACCGGGTATGCCTTGTAACCCGTTGGCGTCACTCATGCCAAATATGGGGAAAAACCTTGAACGTCGAGCATTCGTTCGTCACCATTTTGCCAATTGAGTTAAGCTGTCGAGAAGATTATATTGTTGCTGGAAGAAACACCTTGCGGCATGGCAACACTATCGTGTTCAATATCGCAGAACACGGGGCGGTCACGGCGGATTTGATCTTTTACGGCCCATATTCAACACTGTCGCCCGGAGTATATTGTTTTATATTCAGTGGGCAGCTCGACGGTGAACTGAAACTCGATTTTGCACACCAGAACGGTACCGTGGTGCTAAAAGAGCTAACCGTCGACAATTTTCTCGATCCCGTGTGTTTCGCGGTCACCAAGATTCTGACCGATTTCGAAGTGCGTGGGTACAGGACGCCCTCGCTTAACTCTTTGAGGCTGGAATCGATTTCAGTGGAGACTATTCGTTTTTTCGCCGCCTGATATGACCGTCGGCGGGGACGGCACGGCTCTTCGCGCGGCCCGTTTCGTGCCGACGAGAGATATCTGATGGTGATTAGAGCGCGCGCATGATCCGAGAGAAGATCAGCCAAGCCGAGATCGACTTTTATTTCGACATGCTGGCCGGGCTCGATTGTCATCCGGCGTTCCTTGTCCTGGTCGTCGTCGATGATGGGGATCGGGTGATCGAGCGCGCTCGTGCCACGCTTCGCGCGATAGGCAGGCAGGGCTATCCCGATTGGCATGTCGCGCTTCTTGGCGATGACCCGGCGGTCGTACTTCGCGATCGTCTGGTCAATGGGATCGACGACGTGCGAACACTGCGCGATCATCTGCTGAACCGCACCCCTGATTGGGAGCAACGGGCGGATCGAGTGCTCGAAGGCCTCGACTGCCTGCGCGGGCGCGTCGATGTGCTCCCCCTCGGCCGCAGGGTTCAGCTCGCCGATCTCGCCGCATTGGCTCGGGCCGGCGAGCGCCCAGTCTTCTTGGGGATTCTCGCCGCCGGCGACGAGCTGAGTTGCGATGCTCTGCTCGAGGTGTCGGTGACCTGCGGTATGCACCGCGACTGCGACTTTTTCTACAGCGACGAAGGATGTATCAATCCGGCGACACGGGTAGTCGAAAGTTTCTTCAAGCCGCAATGGTCGCCCGATCTCCTTCTGTCGACGAACTATATCGGCCGCTTCTGGTGCGCGAGCCGGGAGATTTTCGAGCGCTCGGAAGCGACTGTCGCCGATCTATTGAACTTCGGTGAATTCGATATCGTGCTCCGCTGCAGCGAGCAGAGCCGCGGGATTCGGCACGTCCCATCGGTGCTTTGCACAAGCACGGCAAGCGGTCTCGACAGCGAGGCCGGAATAAAGCGATCGCTCACGCGAGCGATCGAACGACGGGGGATCGATGGCGAGATCATCGCCGGCTACCGCCCAGGAACCTACCGGCTGAAGCGTCGCCTCGTCAGGCAAGATCTCGTCTCTATCATTATTCCGACCTGCGGGTCGAAGGGGCTGATCAAGAGATGCGTCGATACCTTGCGCAAGACAACAGCCTATCGAAATTTCGAGATCATTTGTGTCGACAATATTCCCTCCGCGGATCACCAATGGAAAAGCTGGCTACGGGCCAACGCAGATAAAGTCGTCGCCATTGAGGGCCCGTTCAACTGGTCATACTTCAACAATCGAGGCGCTGAGGCGGCCGAAGGACAATTTTTGTTGTTCTTGAACGACGATGTCGAGATCATCGATCCAGGGTGGCTCGCCTCCCTGATCGAGCATGCCCAGCGGCCCGAAGTCGGCGTGGTCGGCGCGCAGCTGCTCTATCCGGATTGGACGGTTCAGCACGGCGGAATGTTCTTGGCCGGCTTAGGCCATGCGCGGCATGCATTCCGGCATCGGCGGCACGATGATCCCGGATATTTCGGGTTGGCGCTGGTGCAGCGCAACGTCACCGCGGTAACCGGGGCCTGCCTGATGACCCGAAGTGAGACCTTTCGTGACTTGGGCGGGTTCAACGAGGCGCATGACATCATCAATAACGACCTGGATTACTGCCTGAGAGCCAGAAGTCGCGGGCTGCTGTGTGTGTTTACCCCGCACGCGAGGCTTGTGCATCACGAGGGCGCCAGCCGGGGGGACACCAACGAGCATTATGATCACGCCGCGTTCAGCCGGCAGTGGTGGGCCGTGTTTGGTGAGGCCGATCCCTATCATCACCCGCGGCTCTCAAAGGAGGTAGACGGTATCATTCCCGAACCCGAGCCGGTCGAGGTCCTTCGCGTCGGTGGCTCTCTGTTTGCCCGCGACTCGGTGCGCAATATCCTTGTCGTTGCGCTCGACGATATCGGCGGTTGCATTGGCTCGATCCCCGCCCTCCGCCGACTTCGCCAGACGTTCCCACAGGCTCGCATCCATGTGCTCGGCGGATCCCAATCAAAGGCGATCTGGTCCTTGCTGTCCGAGGTCGACGAGTTCATCGCATTCGATTTTTTTCCGGCGCGACCTCCGGCTTATAAGGCCGTCGGTGACTACGATTTTCGAGAGCTGGGGCAATGCCTCGAGTCCTATCGGTTCGATCTGGCGATCGACCTGCGCAGACACGGGGAAACTCGAGCGATTTTGCGATATACGGGAGCTCGCTACCTCGCCGGCTTCAAGCAAGGCTCGGACTTCCCGTGGCTCGACATTGCCGTGGAATGGGAGGGAGACCCTCACGGCGTGACCAAGCGAAGACACTTCAGCAACGATCTGGTGAACCTCGTCGATGCAATAGCGGCGGAATGTGAGCCCGGGTCGGATCTCATTGCCGATTTGTCGAAGTTACGGCCGTCGTCGGCTTGTCTTGAGTCACTTCAAACTTTGGATCGGCCTCTCGTTTGCATTGATCCCGCCGGAAGCGATAAAATCCAGCGTTGGCCCGCAACCTATTTCGCAGAGTTGATCGACTTGCTCGTTGAAAAAGACAATGTGCATGTCACGCTCATCGGCGTAGCCGGAGGCCAGGAGACCGCGATCAAGGTTCTTCGAACTGTGCGACATCGCGGTCGAGTGTCCAGCTTCGCGGGAACGCTCGAATTTCCCGACCTTGTTGCTCTGCTGTCGGCTTGCGCCCTGTTTGTCGGAAACAACAGCGGGCCAAAGCACCTTGCGGCGGGCTTGGGGGTCCCGACGGTGGGGATCCATTCCGGCAACGTCGACCCCCGCGAGTGGGGTCCTGCGGGGAAGCGGGCCGTCGCAGTTTGGCGCCATGTGCGTTGCGCGCCGTGTCAATTGTCAAAGCCCGAGCAGTGCAATCGGGAGCTCGCCTGCCTGACGGGTCTGCGGCCGGTCGATGTCTATCCGACCTGCAAGAGGCTTTTGGCGATCGGGTCACGGCGGCGCGCCGGAACGTCTTGTGGGGGAGGTCTTGGATCGTACGCATAGGGTGGTCGCGGACACCAGCGAGCCGCCGCCGAAGGTCGCGAATGAAGCTATGGCGAGTGGGGATGCCGCCTGGCAGGCTAAGCTCGAGCGCGCAGAAGCGAAGGCGGACCAACTCTATCGGCTCGCCGAAGCGGCGCAAGCCGCTGTCGACGTCCTACGCCCGAAGCTCGCGCAGGCGAAGGCTGAGATTGATCGATTGGAGCGCAGTCGTGCGGCCGTCGCCACAGAGCTCTATCGCCAGACTAATGAGCACGAGACGATGCAGGTCTCGATGGCCTCGTCACAGACGGAGATCGTGCAGCTGCGGGTGGAGATAGCCCGATTGCGCGAGCGCGCTGACCAAGTAGAAAGCGATGCGCGTCAGCGTGAGCTGGTTGAGTTTGCGCTTCGTGGCGAAATCGAAAAGTTGCGGCGTGTCATCAACCGGGCCGAACGGCAAAGGCGCGAGCGAGCGGAACAGGCGGAGGCGTTTCGGGTCGAGGCCGAGGCGCAGATCGCGCGGCTCCGGCTGGCGGCTGCGCAGGCGCAACAAGAGGCTGCGGAACGCGGCGCCAGCCTCAGAGCCACCGAAGGTGAGGCGGCAAAGCTGCGAGCACTGCTCGGCGAGCGAGATGCCGCAGTCACCGCGGCGCAGGAGCGAAGCCGCAGCATCGAGGCAAGGCTCGCGGAAGCGCTTGGGGAGATCGAGAAAACGCGCGCGCAACTTGAGGCCGCCACGAAGGAAAAAGCCGAGCGCGCTGCAGCCGTGAAAACGCTAAAGGCAGAGCTTGCCGCGCTGCGTGGAGACCTTTCGGCAACGGGGCAAGTCGCGCGCGAATTAATCACTGCGTCGACGGTGGATCTTGTTGCGCCACAAAGGCCCAACCACAGCAGTTCGGCGCGATACACGATGCTGGGGTTTGGTCGCGCAATGCAAGCCCGTGCGATCAAGAGTGGACACCGCGCGCGCGACGCTAAGCGTTGGCATATTGCCGCGCGGTATTACCACAGGGCGCTCACCCGCGACCCATTCGACGCCCCGACGTTGGTTCAGTACGGTCATGCGCTAAAGGAGGCGGGACACTTGCCAGAAGCCGAGGCGGCATACCGCCGATCACTTGCCTGCGCACCTGGGGTAGCCGACACGCACCTGCAGCTTGGGCATGTCCTTAAACTTCAGGGGAAGACGCCAGCAGCGCAAGCGGCCTATATGCGTGCGTTTGCGCTCGATCCCGCGATGCCCTTTTCGGCCCAGGAGCTGGTGGGGCTCGGCTGGTCGGCTATACACATCTCCCGGCTGCGCGAGCTGTCCGAGACCCCTGACATTTTGCAGCTGCAGTCTCTGCGCGAAACAGCGGATGCCGCCCGCGACCGAAGAGACTGGCCGAGCGCGGCCACACTTTACGGTGAGCTTGTCGCAGCAGACCCGACCGCACTCGATATCGCCGTTCAGCTCGGCCATGCCTACAAGGAAATGGGCGATCTCGAGCGTGCGTCGCACGCCTACTACTCGGTGCTCGAGGCAACACCCTCGGACGATGACCTGCATCTGCAGGTTGGCCATCTGGAAAAATTGCGGGGAAATCTGACAGCGGCGGCAGCGCATTACAAAAAGGCGGGAGAACTCAACACGGGTAACACCGACGCGCTGCGCGAATCCGAGGCTCTTAGCAGCCTAGTTCGGGAGATCCGTCCGAAAGAGCACAGCGAAACGGTACCCAGAGAAGAGCCAACCGATGGAGGACAGGCGGATCACCACACAACCGACGATCTCCGCTTTCTCGACGAACGCGCGGGAGAGATCTACCGGCAACTCGTATCAGCCTTAGCGTAGCCCGTGAGGGGCTGGGGGAATGCGAATTCTGATCGACCTGCAAGCTGTTCAGACCGGCAGCCGGTTTCGCGGCATGGGCCGCTCTGCCGCGGCGTTCGCCAAGGCGATCATCCGAAACCGCGGAGATCACGAGGTCTTCATTCTACTGAATGGCCTGCTCGGGGACACCATCACTCCCACGCGGGATGATTTTTCTTCGATCCTTCCAGCAGACCACGTCCTCGTTTTCTCGGCGCCTTCCCCTGTCGAGGCGTTGGCCCCAGAAAACGCGTGGCGCATCGAAGCCGGAGAACTGATCAGGGAATGGATTATCAACGCCCTTGCGCCGGACGTTCTTCTGCTATGGAGCCTCTTTGAAGGCCCGGGTGAACCTGCCATTGTCTCTGTTGCGCGATTGGAGACCGCGACGAAGACCGCGGTGGTTGTGCATGACCTAATCCCATTCCTCGACCCGGAAAAGTACCTGGCAGACGACGCAGCAAGAAGGTGGTATTACGCGAAAATCGATTCCCTCCGCAGGGCCGACCTGTTGCTGACCGCTTCCGATTCCTCTCGGCGCGAAGTGGTTGATATCCTCGGTTTTGATGCCGACCGCGCTGTAACGGTTCATCACGCACCCCATGAACGCTTTACCAGAACCGATATGTCGCCGGAAGACGCCGAGAGATTTCTGGAAAGAATGCGCATCCGGCGCAAATTCGTCATGCACACGAGTATCATTGAACCGAGAAAGAATTTTGAAGGCCTGGTCCGCGCCTTTGGTCTTCTCCCGAAGCCCGTACGTGAGAGGCATCAGCTCGTGCTCGTGGGAGAACACCGCCCCGAACAACAGATGGCTCTTCGCCATCTGGCGGACGACGCAGGTCTGTCGCCAGATGATGTGGTATTTGCAGGGTACGTATCCGATATTGAATTGATTGCTCTGTATTCGCTATGCACTCTCTTCGTCTTTCCCTCTTTTCACGAAGGCTTTGGCCTGCCGGTGCTGGAGGCGATGTGTTGTGGGGCGGCGGTGATCGGGTCGAATACGACCAGTATTCCGGAGGTGATCGGCCGAGAGGACGCACTGTTTGATCCGCATTCCGATCGCAGTATGGCAGCGCTGATCGAGCGGACGCTCACTGATGCAGAATTCCACAAATCGCTGAAGATCCATGCCCTTCAATGGTCGAAGCGCTTTAGCTGGGACAGCACGGCGCAACTCACCTTGAGGGCCGTCGAGGGGGTGGCTGCGGCCTGCCCTCCGACCGGCAAAGTACAAGATATCTCGATGCTTTTGGAAAAAATTGCGGCTATCAGAGTTGGCGTCTCCCCCGAACGAAAGGATTTGGTAGCCGTTGCCGACTGCATCTCCAGGAACGAGAAGGCGATCTCGCCACGAGGGCTTGCAAGGAGCAGTGACCAGAAGAGCGTCGGGGGCGAGATCGATCGGGGATCTGAACCGGCCGAAGATGAGGATGGGCGCTACGACGCAACCTTTGTCAGAGAGCTTTATCACATATTCCATAACCGGGAACCCGACCAGAGCGGGTTCGAGCTGTATGTACGCGAGTTGCGCTCAGGGCGAGACCCGCACGAGCTCGTGGCGGAATTCTTGAACTCTGCTGAGTTTGCTACGCGATGGATGCGTCGGCGCAATGCCGTAGGTGACCGAAGAACCAATGCCGGGCCGCCCTCGGCCCCAATTATCGAGGTAATTCGCCGGCAGGTTTGGAGACGAGATGACCGCCCCCGCATATTATTGCTGAAGCTGGATCACATCGGCGATTTTGTCTTGACGATCGATGCTTTTAGACTTTTACGTGACACCTGGCCGAAAGCTGACATAACACTGGTCTGCGGAAGATGGAACAGATCTATTGCGGAACAGCTAGGGTGGTTCGACAGTATTGTCTGTTACGATTTTTATACGCAGATCGTCGGCGAGGCCGACAAGGATGAGGCTACGAAAATCGCAGAATATCTCGCCTTGAACCTCGGCGTGTTCGACCTCGCAGTTGATCTGAGGTGCTATAGCGATAACCGAGTACTGCTAATGCATACGGACGCCAAGTATCGGGCCGGCTATGCTGCAGAGGACGTGCCGCTGGACCTGGACCTCGACCTTGCGTTGCCGCAGGGTTCGGAAGGGAACATGATGGTCCATATCGGCGGCCGCATAATGGCACTGGCGGCGGCTGTCGCGTGGACCTTTGGCATCCCCCCAGGGGACGGGCGCAGCGCGCTCCTACACGGGCGAAAGCCGGTCAGGCAATTCGACGATGGCCCCATCGTCGGCATCTCTCCGGGCACAAGAAATATCCTGCGCTCCTGGGGGCGCGAGCGTTTCGCGGAGCTGGCTCAGCTTCTGCACCGTGATGCCGAGTTTCGAATCGTCCTGATCGGTGGGGAGGATGATCGCGCCGACACCCAATTTATCGCCCAAACTCTTCCGCACACGCATGTCGTGGATCTGGCCGGAACAATGACGGTTGCGGCCGTGCCTCCCGTCTTTGCCGGTCTCGATCTGTTTATCGGCGGTGAGACCGGCACGACCCATATGGCGGCATTGATGGGTATTCCGACCATTTGTATCCACTCGGGTGTGACCAATGTCGATAGCTGGCGGCCGGTCGGCCCACATGTCGTCACCTTGCGCGGCAGCGTCTCCTGTTCCCCTTGTTTCCTGAGCACGATCGAGGAATGTCGGTGGGGCAAGCGTTGTATGGACATTTCGCCCGCACGCGTGGCGGCAGAGGCAATCGCCCTGCGGGACCGCTTCTCACCAATGCAGGTGCCGCGCAATGGTCGGCGCCCAGCTCTGGCTGGGACCTTGCGCTTCGCGGTTACTCGATATAAGAGCCGTGGGGACGCTAGGGGCCGCAGGGACATGGTCAACCCCCGAGAGATGCGAGACGCCTGACCGGAATTGACCGAGATATTTGAGGCGCCCATCAGTTGCCGTCGGGAAGCGCATGGTAGTCCATATATAGTGCGAGCCGCATTACCGCATAATTAACTGAAAGAGAAGGGCCGTATATGACCACAGACGAGATCGATAATCCTACGATAGTGCGCACCTTATACAAGGCGCTACTGAATAGAGATCCCGACCCCGCAGGGTTCGCCCATTATCTGTCAATGCTTGACAGCGGGCAGACGACACCACATGAGGCTGCGCTCGACTGCGTTGGCAGCACCGAGTTCCTCCAACAAATCCATCGGATGGGCTGGGAAATAATATCACGGACAGACTATCGACTCTATGCCGGCTACAAGCCGGAAGATCTAGCCGTGTTTGACCATTTTTCACATGCTCAGCCTCACCCGCGGAACGGATTTTTGACGGAATTCATTGGTAGTAGGGCACGGATCACTTCGCTATGGGATGAATGTCGCGTTCTTGAGGGCAAGGTCCTGCCGCTACCGATTCCGTGCGATTATCAATCAGACGTGATTGAATGGCTCGGCATGCTCAAAGCCGTTCTCGCGGCAAACGGATCGTTCGCAGCAATGGAGTTGGGTGCCGGACATGGTCCATGGATCGCGGCCAGCGCCGCCGCGGCGCGATTGCGTGGTATCAATCAGCTGAGTCTATGTGCTGTCGAAGGGGACCCGGGGCGTTTTGCATTCCTACAACAGAACATTGAAGATAACGATTTGACGACCCAGGATCTTATATTGCTCCACGCCGCTGTGGGTATTGCCGACGGGTCGGCCCGTTGGCCGAGGGTTCCCGATCCAAGGAACGCCGGCGGGGCTCGTCCGTTTCGCGACGGGAATCTTGAGGATGAGGCGTACCTGGCGTACTTAGGCGATTGGACGCGGGACAGGGTAGAAGTTGAAGTGGTTTCTGCGAGCCGGCTGCTCTTGTCTCGGCCAAGTTGGGATTTCGTCCACATCGATGTCCAGGGCACGGAAGCGGAGCTTTGCCGCGGATGTCTTAGCGTGCTGTCAGAGCGCGTACGTTACCTCGTTGTCGGCACCCACTCCCGAAAACTCGATGGGGAGCTTATCGAGCTTCTCCTTACCGGTGGGTGGCGGCTCGAACACGAGAGACCTGCGCGCATGATTTGCGGTTCCGCGGCATCCATGATCACGCTGACCACCCATGACGGAACCCAAGTGTGGCGAAACCCACGTCTTTGACCCATCCGGTGGCAGCATTTCGGTGGTCCGGACGGGGTCCCGACAATTTGTGATCTTCCGTCCGATCGCATGTCGCCTCGTTGGCTGGGAAACCGCTGCCTGTTCCCATGCTTATCAGGTCACAGTTTCAAATTTCCGCAAAACAAACGGTGCATGGATATTTCGCCCGCGCGCGTGGCCGCCGAGGCGATCGCTTTGAGGGAACAATCCATATCCGTTGCACGACCGCGCGGACTCATCACCGGAGGACGTGCGCTCTTCGCTTACACACCGTCGGATTTTCGATAGCGCTGGAGAGGAGCAGCGAATGCCGAACATGTCTCGTCGGTTTCTCGCCAACGATCCACGCCTTCTCACAGGAATAGGCACACGGGAGCGGAACCGAATACGCGTCGACGGGTCGAGGACCGGCACGATATTATATGGCCCTTACATGCTGTTGTTCCCAGGCCAGTACGAGGCGCGGGTGACGTTCGATCCCGCGGTAACGCCAAAGGGTTCTGCGACGCTGGATATCAGCGTTGATACCGGGCGGAAGGTGCTGGCGACGCGGACACTGGATGCTGAGCACCTCCAGGAAGAAGGCATGAGCGCCTCGCTCAAGTTTTCCGGCAGCGATGTGATGCGGCGGACCGAGATCCGGCTCCTATGCGGTTCAGAGTTCGTGGGGGCGGTTCAGTCAGTTGAGATTTGTGGCGAATTTACACCCTGCGGAGAAGCTGACGGCTTCACCATCGCTGATCTTCCGCCGGCGGATATTCGGAATGAAGTTTCTCGAGGTCGAAATCCGTACGACGGCTACCAACGCGGCTTGGGTCTAGCCATTCCGGAAGTTGCGGATAAGCTTAAGATGGACCTCGAGCTCCAGGACGCTCTGCAGCTTAGCGACGGACGCACCATTGTTACCGAGAATAATCTAATGAACATTTTTATGTTGCTTAAATTATTTGCTCCACGGTTGCCATTTGGTAATATCGTTGAGTTCGGGTCCTTTAGGGGCGGCTCCGCGATTTTCATGGCGCTTCTCGCGCAGAAGTTTTTGCCGAATGCGCAGGTCCTGGCCTTCGATACCTTCTCAGGAATGCCGACGACGGACAAATCCATTGATTTGCATAATGCCGGGGACTTTCGCGAAGTAGACTTAGCGGAATTGCGCCAATATGTGGAGAATATTGGTTTGCGAAATCTGCACTTCGTGCAAGGTAAATTTGAAGATACTGCGTCACACGCGTTGAAGGAGCTCCAGCGGGTTGCCCTGTGTCACATCGATTGTGATATCCGGAGCGCGATACAATCTGCTTACGATACAACGCGACCTTATATGGTGCCCGGCGGGTATTGGGTTTTTGATGATCCGCTTCAGCCGACTTGCCTCGGGGCAACCGAGGCGGTTGAAGACCTGCTAATCAAGCGGGATTCATTGAACGCCGAGCAGGTATGGCCGCATCTTGTTTTCCGAGAGCCTTTCGAGAAGAAATGGCTTTAACCGAGACGAAACGCACGTTAGTGGAATTCTACCCTTTGATCTTCGTCAACCTTGCTTTTCTTCTCTATAAACCTTGCTGTTCTCTATAGGATGAACGTACGGTGCTATCTTGTGAAGGGACCGCTATGCAATGTCATTGCCCCTCAGGCTGCTTTACATGAGCGACCACAAGGCTATCCGCTGGTTTCACTCGATCAACCTCGGTAACGGTGTCATAACTCACGGCGTTAAATCGACCGAGGTGTTAAAGGCTGAATTCGATGCACTGGGGTTGACCGCCGAATTCCTCCAGGGTCGCCGGCTTCTAGATATAGGCTGTGGCGATGGCTTCTTTTCGCTCCAATGTGCTCGATTGGGTGCGGATGTTACCGCCATCGATGGCGTATCCCGTGACTCGCTCAAATATGTCCGAGATCACGCTGAGACGAAGTTCACGTTCTACTGTATAGATTTCCTCAGCCCGTCGTTTTTTGAGCTAGGTCGTTTCGATGTGATTCTACATCTAGGAGTGCTTTATCACACGATGTATCCTTTCGAGCATCTTCTGCGTCTTGCAAGCGCCAGTAGAGCTGGAGCGACGGTGGTGATCGAAACTGAGTTTTATAATCTGGCGAGTTTCGAAGGCGCCGCAACAGTATTTTACGATTACACGCAGAAACTGTCGCCAGATGCGTCGTCGCCCGTCTTGCCATCCGCGACGTGGATAAAGACGACATTGGAGCGTGTCGGCTTTGATGAAATTACGCTGCTCCTGCATCCTGCCCTTGGTCAACCGGGCGTCCAACCGGACAGTCTGAATCGGGGCCGGTTATTTGCACGAGCGAAGTATGGTGAAAAGCCGCGTTCGCCCTTTCTGTACGCCTTCGAACAAATGGCATGATCCAAGCGGGGCCTTCGCCGGCGGTTTGTCGGACTGACTGTGCGGATACTCGAAGCCCTGCCAAGCTAAAGCGCAGTTCCTGGAGCTGGGACGAACTGACCCTCATATTCGATTATGACGAAAAATTGAGCGCGGACTTAACCTCACCAGTCTTCCCCTCCACTCGGTGGATTGAGCGGACCCTGACCCGCCTGAGCTCTCAGAACGTGACCGTGCTACACCG
>Ga0306920_100008335_pt1 | contig 13746 bp, 14 predicted proteins | sample flu12Cox44000170_FD_204666 | JGI IMG/M metagenome (GOLD analysis project Ga0306920, IMG submission 204666) | Lab enrichment of tropical soil microbial communities from Luquillo Experimental Forest, Puerto Rico - flux4day.12C.oxic.44.000.170 (v2)... | ecosystem: Environmental > Terrestrial >... | reverse complement strand
ATGATCCGACTAGCCTTCCTCAACAACCTTGGGTCGCGGTCAATGCTGTCCAGCATCAGCCTTAGCTTCTCTGAAATGTCCTTACGATCGCTGACGGCGTTAACACCGAGAATTTCGTGGAATAACTGACTCGCGATGACGGCGTTCTGGTGCGCGAGGATATGGCCCAGTTCATGCCCGACCAACCCCGCAAGTTCGTCGTCATTCCTGAGCAATGCAACCATCTTTCGCGTGATATAGATTCGTTCGGGACCGATACTGAACGACTCGGCCTCAGATGAGTCGATCAAAATGACGTGAGCTTGCGCCTGATCGCGCGGGAATTGAGATAAAATCCGATTCGCGATATCGTTGAGATGGGCTGTGAGCTCCTGATCGTGAGTGGCGTGGTAATTCCTTTCCACCCATCCCGATTCGATATCACCGAGTGTCCGTTCCTGCTGAATATTGAAAATATGCGGGGCCGTTGGAATTCTCAATTCCAGGGTAACCGAGCACGACTGTTGCGCTGGAACCGTGCCCGCAAAAAACACCAAGAGGGCAAACAGGTAGATGGTTGAGAGAATGGGCACCCGGATATGAACTATGCACATGGCTACACAGCTTCCTTGTTTTGGAAGTCACTACCGACAATGATGCAGGTATGTCACATCACGCAGAACTGGTCCATGGTTCAGGTGTTGCTGCGAAGGAACTGGCAGCCATCGCTGACCGTGTTCCGCAAAAAAAGCTCATCGTTCTGGGTTTTCGCCCTTTTCATGCCGCCACTTTTTCCAGTCGATATTCGTGGTGCAAACCACCCAGGACAGAGTTCCCTACCACTTGTTGACCACACGGAATTCGATGACCTGAAATTTCCAGTACCGGAATGCCCTCTAATGGTTCAGGTATGCCTGGCCCCAAGCCGGAATGCGGGCGCCCCTTGTTGTAATGAGCCTGTGGTCCGCAATAATTGCGTACGCCGTCCGAATTCATCCAAGTAACATGTTACGCGGGGTTGGCGTATCTTGCTGATTTTAAAGCCGGCCGGAGTTTTGGCGAAGGACAGGATCTGTCTCTCCCGTCTCTGGCGCGACTGGCGCTCGGCCCTGGCAATCGTCAAGCCACAAACGGTCATAGCTTGGCATCGCGCCGGCTTTCGATTGTTCTGGACCTGGAAGTTGCGGCGCGGCCAACCTGGACGACCGGTCATTTCGCGTAAGGTCCGCGATCTGATCCGCAAGATGTGCCGGGAGAATCCCATTTGGGGTGCACCCCGCATCCATCGGCTCCACTTTAGTCTCGTGAACGAAATTTGCCGATGTACGAGTGCAAGTGAGACCGTTATGGCGCAATTTCAAAGGTCTAAGAACATACCGCGCTTCGATTCGTTTTCTGGCATGACGTCCGCCGTGGGCTGCATTCGAGCCACCGGCTCCGAAATCACCCCTCCCGTAAGGTTTTTCGGGTGGACAACCCACGCTTGTTGCTGCGCGGCGCACAAGTCTCGCCGGAATATTGAATCCACGACTTCTTAGCCGGTCACCTTATGACCTGTCGCTTCTTCGACGACCGAAAACCCTCCACCGTTCTGCGACATCTCTAGCTTGAACGTGTACTCGGTTTTGGATACTTGCTTGATGGTGACGCGCACACTGATCTTGGTGTCGCCCATCTTGGATTCGGCCGTCCAGTTCCAAGTGTCGCCGTTCACCGTGCCTTTGGAATCAATAGCTTCGCCCGTGCTGGTGAACTCATGGTAGGTGTAAACCTTCTCATTCGGATCATATCCAATAAAGGAGACGCCCTTCGCTGGCCCCATCGGTCCGGCGCCTTCCGAGTGGCACATGACGAAGAACCCGCCCGAGTACCATTCGCACTTTTCCGTGGCCTTGAACTTACCTCCGGGCATCGGGCCGAATGGTTTGGCCTCGCCCTCCACGTTCCACGTGCCGATGTTATAGTCGAGCTTCTTCAGCTCAGGCCCTGGCTTCGGTGGGCCCTGAGGCGCCTGTGCTTGGATTGATGTTGCAAGAAAAATCGTGCAAACCGCGAGCACTACAGTCATTCTCTTCCTCTTCACAATCGCCTCCTTTGAATCGGCCCCGCTGCGGGCGTAGGTCGCATGGAAACTCATGTTCACGGCGCAGTTGGCACGAGAGGATGATACATCCGGCCTCTAGATTTTCAATCGAGAATCGCTCTGACCTTGCGGTCTTGTCGTAGGCCATCGGGCCCATTCTCGCAACAGTGCGGATTTGGCGACCCGACACCAGCGTAATGTGGACGGGCGCCAGCGAGTCGGGCGTCTGCATCACTGATGTCAGGATTCAGAAACGGGGCTGTAGAGCACACGATTGCGACAGTCGCGGCTCTTTCACTGATTGTCCGCGCGGTAGCGTCGAAGCCAACTGCTTTCGCGCTCGAAACAATCTTGAACGAATCGCGTCCGGTGGCACTTGCAGAATCACGTCGACTTCTTCTGTGGTGTATTCATAGACAACCTGCGCAAGATGGCTTGTCCCCAAGGTTAGCTCGCCAGCCAAAACGCGCCGCGCACCGCCTGGAACACCGTAAATCGATAGTGTTGACGTAAAATCCTGTACCACTGAAATATCGTTGGGGTAGTCATAACTGCCGTCTCTCCTAGGCTGCCATCCGTTCTCCAAGATAGTTCCAATCCGACCTAGAATCCGGCTTGCGAAACTCTCTGGGTTCCGGCTCGCGTTGTCGTGCTTACTTCTTGCGGCTCGTTTCTATCAACGCCTTCATCTTGTCGCAATGGTCGCTGCATTTCTTTGCGCATGCTCAATCACCAGCGGCAGCCCACTTGCAGATCAATTCGACATCCCGCTTTGAAAGCTTTGCATTGCGATGTATCAACGTGTACTCGGGCAGCGGCATCCTGCCGTCGGACACGGCGTCGCATATCAGCATGCGTTCGTCCGCGGAGTGGGGCTGATTCGCCCAGTCGGAGAAGTCGAGGATTTCGCGCCCGGCGCTTATGTGTTTGGAGACGATCCACGACACTGGTGCGACGTGGCTGTACCATGGCCAGGTCGTCCGGCTAGAGTGGCAGTCTTGGCATGAGCGATCCAGAATCGCACCCACCTGCGGATTGATCACCTCCGCCATGTGGGCCCCGGTGGTTGCCGGGGTTTTGGACGTTGAGGCGATCGGAATGAACTGCATTCCGAGAAAGACAAACGCCAATAAGATCGAAGCAAGTTTTGCTAGTTTGCGCATGAGACTAAGATGATTGCTACCCAATTTGCTTGTCATCGCCTGGTCAAGCGAGAGTCATTTTTATTCAACCATTCTGTAACCTGAGTTGGATCCATACAGCACCCGGGCTTGCATCACGCACTCGTCACGATCAACAATTCAAGGTAGGAGACAAAGTCCGCGCGAACCTGCACCACGGCAAGACCGAGGAAGCTATCGTTCGCGCCGCAGTTCAGGACGACGATGGAATCATCAAATTACAGGTGGTGTCGGCCTCGACCTTCAGGGCCGATTGATACGCGGCAGGTTATCGGTGATTGATGCTCGGTGGACAGGTCGCATTTTATGGTGACAGTTAGCGTTAGAACCCTGCTCCTTGTAAATTCCTGACGTATTTTGGTCATTCTTGCTAACTTTTTGTGATTTTTGTGTAGCTCGGGTTGACATCCGACTTACGAAGCGTATGGTTTCCCGTATTCTCTTCACGGCGGAGAATCGCTGTCCAGTCAAAAGGTGTCCGAGTCAACCCTCATCAGCGGAAGATTGCTGGGTATCGCGGGGATCAGGAAACTTGATCTCGGTTCTAAATGGGCGAAATTGGCTCGAAAGACGGAGGATCGCATGCAGACGCTAGATTGCCCTCGCAATCGTTGGAGTTCTCTTCAACCGCCTCGTCGTGCGGAAATCCGAAGTCAAATTCAAGCATGAATGAGATGTTCACACTTGCTCCAAAAGTCGGTCAAGTGCCTGGTAAGGCGGCTTGCCGTAACTTGGGTACCAGCCTCCACTTGCTGGCTCTCTTACCGGATTCCCAGTCAAATAAACAAGACTCCTAATCAAGATCATAGAGCCATTTGCCGAATCAGATCATGGCAAGGAGTTTGTTGTTCTGTTTCCAGCCTTCAAGGAGGAATCTATGATTGAAGCTAATCGGGTCAAGTACCTGCGAGTGGCGCTAATGGTGGTGGGTGTGGCCTTTACCTTCGGGCTCTATAGCCTGATCATAATCTGGCCGTCCGGATGGGCGTGGCACTCGGGACCATCGCACTCTCTACCGCACTACCTTCAGATGATGCTGGGCGTCTACGCGACATTGGGTGTCTTTCTGTTGATCGCGAGCCGCAACCCTCTCGCAAACTTGAGTCTCATCTGGTTCACGGTGTGGTCCAGCGTTGTGCACGCTGTAATCATGGCAGCACAAGCTCTGGCAAACCCGGAGCAGATAGCACATCTTTGGGGTGACGTCCCGGCGCTCCTGGTTATAGCGTCCGTGCTTGCACTTCTCACGCCTCGAACTGCGGCGTCTGTAGAGCCCGCTGTCAGGGGCTTCGGCAAGACTGCAACTGCAACGACAGTTAGATGAGTCGCAGCATTTAGACGGATCATGGGGGCCTGCCATTATCCTTTGCGCTTCCAAGTGTAATGCCGGCCCCTTTGACTTCCGGCGGGGCGTTCGGCCCGAGTCCTGTCGCTCCGCCAATTCCCTTCTCTCCTTTGGGCCTCCCCTCACTGGCTATCCTTCGAATTAACACCTTAACCGAGCTGCCGCCATCTAAAGCATGCAGTATCGGGTAGCAATCCGAGGTTGGCGGAGAGCCGGATCGGAGGGTCGTCGATGTGCACTTACAATAAGGATAAGGAGTAATAGACGGGAATCTCCTATTGACAGTCTATAGGTCCACATTTATTATCCTGTCGACGTTCGATAGGAGCGCAATTTTGTCAACCGGCGAATCAACGACATTACTGCAAGGCACTCTAGACCTGCTGATTCTCAAGTCACTGGCCACAGGGGAGATGCACGGCCTTGGGGTTTCGCGGCGTATCGAGCAGATTACGGGTGGAACGTTTGTGGTCAAGCCCGGATCACTCTTTCCGGCGCTGCACCGCATGGAAGAGGAAGGTTGGATTTCCTCGTTCTGGGGCGAGTCGGAAAACAACCGCCGCGCGAAGTATTACCAGCTGACGAAAGCCGGACGGCGGCAGTTAGAGACGGAAAAGAGGCGCTGGAGCCGGATTTCGCTTGCGATCGCGCGTGTGCTCGAGGCGTCGTAGAGAGGAGCCATGCCGCTCTTTGCTAAAACCCGCAGTTTCCTCAGAAGCCTTTTATCGAGGCGGCGCGTGGATGACGAACTGGACCGCGAGCTGCACGCGCATCTTGATTTGCTTACAGACGAGAATCTAAGAGCGGGTATGGGGAGGCCGGAGGCGGAACGGGCCGCGCGTTTGGAACTTGGCGGGGTGGAGCAGGTGAAGGAACAGGTCCGCCATCGACGGCTTGGCAACTGGCTGCAATCCGTATTTGGCGACGTGCGATACGCGCTACGTCAATTACGCAAGAACCCCGGCTTCACTGCGGTCGCGATCTTGACGCTCGCACTGGGCATCGGCGCCAACACGGCGATCTTCAGCGTCGTTGACGGAGTTCTGCTCCGCTCCCTGCCTTACCGTGATCCAGGTCGCCTGGTGATGGTGTGGGAGCGCAACTCTGAAGCCCGGAATCCGTACAACACGGTTTCGCCACCGAATTTTTTGGACTGGCAAGCGCGAAATTCGGTTTTCTCAGGAATGGCGTACGTGTGTGACGTGCGCAACAATCTGACGGGGCAAGGCGATCCTGAAGAGGTTGTCGTGCAGGGTGTTTCGGCGAATTTCTTCTCTGTCCTAGGAGTCGAACCGATCTTAGGAAGCGGATTCACGCCAGAAAACGGAATCAAGGGTCATGACGACGTAGTGGTTCTGAGCTTCGGTCTTTGGCAGAGACGATTTGCTGGAGATCCGAACATTATCGGCAAGAGCATTCTGCTGAACGGCAAGCCGCAAACGGTTGTCGGAGTCGCGCCCGAGAATTATACGTGGTTGGTGAAAGACGGCTCGCTAACGGGCGAAAAGCCGCAAATCTGGACGCCCTTCGTTTTTCCGCCAGCCTATGCGGTGCACAAGAATATGGGGCGATTCATCAGCGTAGTGGCCCGCCTGAAGCCGGATGTAACGCTGACAGCGGCGCGGTCGCAAATGAAGTCGATTGCATCGCAACTCGAAATTGAATATCCGGATGCGGACCGGCACTGGGGCGTAAACATAGTACCGATGCCCGAGCAGGTGTCGGGATCCCTTAGGCCGGCGCTGCTGGTTCTGTTCGGGGCGGTATTCTTCGTGCTGCTGATCGCATGTGCGAACCTCTCGGGGTTGCTTCTTGCCAGAGCCGGTGCCCGCGAGCGGGAAATCGCGGTACGCTCGGCGATCGGCGCAAGTCCATGGCGGATTACTCGCCAACTCCTGATTGAGAGTATGGTGCTCGCTATTCTCGGGGGAGCCGCAGGGATCGCGCTCGCGGTTTGGGGCACCAACGCGTTGCTCGCCGCGAGTCCTTCCAATCTGTTGGATCTTCGCGCGGTTCCGCTGAACGCTCGCGTACTGTCGTTTTCTACACTGTGCACTCTGACAGCAGGATTGCTGTTCGGTTTCGTGCCGTCGTACTTCACCGCGTGGTCGCGGTCGGGACAAACTCTCCGGGAAGCCGGGAGGGGAACTTCCGCGACGGTGCGCAGCGTTGCGGCCCGCAACGTCTTCGTGGTTGCGCAACTCAGCCTGGCGTTGGTTCTGCTCGTGGGGTCGGGCCTGTTAATTCGCAGCTTCATTCGACTGGTCGCGGTCGAACCCGGCTTTCAGGTCAAGAATCTTTTGACGTTCAAAGTGACGCTACCGGAAGCACGATATGCCACAGACCCCGCCCGTGTGCAGTTTTTCCAACAGTTCCTCGCCAAAATAGCGGCGATTCCTAGCGTGAGTTCCGTCAGCATGGAGAGCTTTCCGCCTCTGACGGGTTTGGGCGCCGCAACGGATGTTCATCTGCTTAGCCAGCCCGTCGGACCTCACGGTGAACTTCCAGTCGCGAACGTTCGCGTCGTGGGTGCCGACTATTTGCGCACGATGGGGATCTCCCTGCATGCAGGGCGTTTCTTCACCACGCAGGAGTTACAAGAGGAGAAGCACGTAACGATCGTCAATGAAGCATTTGTCGAGAAATATCTCAAGGGAGCCGAGCCTCTCCACCAGAAAGCCGCTATCTACATGAAGAGCCTCACGGAGAGCGAGCTTGTACCTTCGGAAGTCATTGGCGTAGTCGCCGATGTTCACCAAATGGGTCTGGACTCGACGCCCGACCCCACGGTGTATTGGCCGCATCCGGAGCTGGTGATGTCGCAAATGACGATTCTCGTGCGGACGTCCGGTGACCCGATGGTTCTGGTTCCTGCGATCCGGGATGAGCTGCATCAACTCGACAGAGAGTTGCCGATGGCCAGCATAGCGTCGATGGAGCAGCTCCTCGCCGACTCGCTTGCTCGCTCGCGATTTACCATGCTCTTGCTCTTGCTGTTTGCGGCGTTCGCTCTGCTGCTGGCGGCGATCGGTATCTACGGCCTTATCGCGTATAGCGTGATACAACGGACGCAGGAACTGGGCGTTCGCATCGCGCTAGGAGCGCAGATGGACGATATCTTGCGGCTTGTGCTTACGCAGGGTGTGCGGCTGATCGCTCCAGGCGCGGTCTTCGGAACGCTTGCCGCGGCGGGTTTGTCACAGTTGATGAAGAGCCTGCTATTCGACGTGGAAGCGCTGGACCCGCTTACTTTGACTGCTGTTCCTCTGTTTCTTGCGCTCATTGCGCTCGCTGCATGTTACCTGCCGGCGCGACGAGCGACTCGCGTCGATCCCATAGTTGCCTTGCGTTACGAATAAATCATGCCTGTCGTTCGCAGAAACTCCGTGCGACTTCAAAATCAACAAGATACGGTATAGCTCGTAGCATTGTGACATCGATGAGCTCCGCGTGGATAAGTACGTAAAGAGACAGCGTAGGCAATTATTGCGGACCACACTGGCAAACCGGAAGTTATCGGTTCGTCCGTCGGATTAGTGCAGGAAAACGCCCAGGAATGGGCGATCAATCGCTGGAGTGAAGTCGACTAGGCGCGATCTGTTTTCGCAAGCCCGTTTGGGGCCGGCGACGGGCACAATGGCCATTAGCCGCGGCCGACGAAGGGCATCTTGGTCGCCATGACGGTCATGAATAGTACATTGGCGTCGAGAGGAAGAGACGCCATATAAACGACGGCGCGCGCAACGTCTGCGGGATCCATCGTCGGCTCGACCGCGATCGTGCCGTTCGCTTGCGGAACGCCTTTCTTCATTCTTTCCGCCATTTCGGTCGAGGCGTTTCCAATGTCGATCTGACCGCAGGCGATGTCGTACTTACGGCCGTCGAGAGAAGTCACTTTGCTGAGACCGGTAATTGCATGTTTTGATGCCGTATAGGGGGCGGAATTAGGCCGAGGGCTGTGTGCAGAAATCGAGCCGTTATTGATGATGCGCCCGCCCCGTGGCTTTTGGATCTTCATGATTTTGAATGCTTCCTGGGTACAGAGAAATGTGCCGGTGAGGTTCGTATCGACCACGGACTTCCAATGTCCGTACGTTAAATCCTCGAGCACCATGGCGCGGCCGGAGATGCCGGCATTGTTGAAGAGCAGGTCGAGCCGGCCAAAAGCGTCTTTTGTTTTCGCGAAAAGCTCGCGCACGGAGGCGGGATCCTTGACATCGGTAGGTACGACGAGTGTTTGGTGATTGGCGTGTCCCACTTCAAGCGCGGTCACCTCCAAGGGCTCCTTGCGGCGGCCAGCAAGAACCACCGAGTATCCGTTTTGAGCAAGAGCAACGGAGACGTACCTGCCGATTCCACTGCCTGCGCCGGTGACGATGGCGATCTTCGCTGATGAGTCCATGAATGTCCTCCGCTATAAGCAACAAAGCGCTTCCCAACACTTGAGGCGGGAATCCACACGAGTCGAGTACCATTTTCACCTAGTTAGCGTGCCGTGCGTTGTAGTAGCATTGCCGTGATGAGTAGGAGATTATGAAAGAGTCCCGTCTTTCAAAGGCCGAAACTCGCATCCTGGAACAGTACTGGAAACTGGGTACCGCGTCCGTGCGCGAGATCTTGGAAAGCCTGCCTGAGGACGAACGCGTCGCTTACACAACGCTGCAGACGCTCGTCTACAGGCTGGAGGAGAAGGGCGCGCTGCGAAAAGTAAAGAAGATCGGCAATGCCCAGCTCTTTCAGCCATCCCTCAGTAAGAGCCAACATCGCAGCAAGCTGGTGCACGATTTGCTCGATCTGTTCGGCGGCTCGCCGCGTATGCTCGTCTCCAATTTGCTCGAGAACGGTGCGCTTACGTTACGGGACCTAAAGGCATTGCAGAGTGCACCTCGCAGTGATAAGAGCGGTGACAAGAACGGCCGCAATCGCGGAGGCAAACGTGCATGAACATATCGCGCGTACGATTTACTATTTCAGTGTTCACCTGCTGTATGCCTCGATTGTCGCGTCGGGAGCGTGGGCGCTGACATCCATCCTGCGCGCAAGCGCGACCACGAAATATTGGATCTGGGTTGTCACCGCATTCAATTTCGTTCTGCCTTCAGGAGCGCTCATCGACAAGCTTTGGGCGCCGCATTTAACGTGGGCTAGGCCGCTCAGTGTTATTGGCGGGCCAGTATGGGTTATGACAGAAGGCCGGACGGCCGTGGTTCTTGGCGCGATATGGATGACCGGGTCCTTCGCCATGCTTATTCGGTTGATTTTGCGTCTACGCAGCGAGTGTCGCGAGGCGCAAGCGCCGGCCCAGGTGAGCGATCATGCCGAGACGTCTCATTTCGTAGCAGATGGCATCCCAGTGAGCTTCGGCGATGGGCATCCGAGTCCCGCAGTTCGCGGAGTTCTTTACCCTCATATCTTGCTTCCCACCGGCATCGATCGGTTACTCGATCAACGTGAATTCCACGCTGTCCTGATTCACGAGTTGGCTCATGCAAGACGCCGAGATAACCTGATTCGTTTACTGTATGAAGCTTCGCTGTGCGCCTTGTGGTTCCATCCGCTTATGTGGCTCGCTGGGGCGCGGATTGGCCTGTATCGCGAGCTTTCCTGCGATGAAGTTGTCATCAGGCGGGCGCACGGGCAAGAACTAGTTTCAGCACTTGCCAAACTTGCAGTTCCAGAACAAGCCGGGGTTCTGCAAGCAACAGCTTCATCGCATTTGAAGCATCGCTTGGCACGCCTGGCAGGGCCGCCGCAAAGGACATACCGCGCAGCAAGCATGCTATTGGCATCACTGTTTGCAGCCGTCATCGCCGCTGGCATCTTTCAAACCATCGCACATACTGCCTGCTGCTTTGCCTTGAAGTGATAACCGCCGTTGACTGCTCACCCGCGCGGGCCGGCTGCGTCTAATTGACTTACACGTGATATGTAGTAGCATTGCTGTGCTTTGTAGTAGCAGGCCTCATTGAGGCACATGGCTAATATCCGAATTCAAGGAATTCAGGAAGGCATTTCAATGAAGAAAGCACGAACCTCGCTGTTCCTTGCTTCTGCCGCGGTCGGCGCTCTCCTTGCCGGCGCCGTTGTGCGCCAAGCTGCAATGGGCGCTGCCGTTAACGTCCCTCGTCCGCAACAATCGCCACAATTTCCGCCCACCATCGCTTCCGCAGTCGACCGCGACATCAGCGCTGTCGAGAAGCAAATTGTCGACGTCGCCGAAGCCATGCCAGAGGGCAAGTTCAATTTCTCTCCAGAAACCCTAAACATTCCCGGCAGCGATTACAAAGGCGTCCGCTCATTTGCGGTCGAGATTAAGCACGTCGCTGCTTCTAACTGGTTCATCTGGTCTCCGCTCACGGGCCAGAAGCTCCCCGAAGGCTTGGGCGATGACGGCAATGGTCCGTCTAACATAAAAACCAAAGCCGAAATCATCAAGTTCCTCAAGGACTCCTTTGCCCTCGGCCACCGCGCTGCTGCCACATTGACCACGGAAAACATGCTGCAAGCGCCGGGGAACGGCAAATCCACGCGCCTGCGTCTGGCCGAGTTTGGCGTCTCCCACGCCTATAACCACTACGGCCAAATGATTGAATATCTCCGCATGAATGGAATCATCCCACCCGCCAGCCGCCCGAAATCCGAGTGAAGGCGAATGGCTGCAGGTCGATGCACTCAAATCGAGGAGAGTCACACGAATGAGGCACCTCCGAATCTCGTTGATCCTTGCTGTACTCACCTCTGCCGCATCGGCGAGCGCGACTCGCGCGCAGCAGTCGCAGCCGCCTGGTCCACGTATTTTCGATCTGAAATCCGCCGACGGGACCTTGCTTAAAGCCACCTACTTCTCCGCCGGCAAACCCGGTCCCGGCGTGATCCTCTACCATCAGAGCAACCGCACACGCACTTCCTGGGACGATGTGGCCCGTGAGCTAGCGGCTGCTGGAATCAACTCTCTCGCAGTCGACACCCGCGGCTATGGCGAAAGCGGCGGCACACGCCGAGAGGCCACCCAGCCCCAAAGACAGCAAGCCGACCTGGAAACTGCCTTTCAGTTCTTGGTCTCTCAGCCCAGCGTGCAGCGCGATGTCATTGGTTCGGCAGGCACCGGCTGGCTCGGTGTCGACAATTCCGTACAAACCGCCCGCCTCCATCCCAACGACATAAAGTCCCTCGTCTTGATGTCTGGCGAAACCTTACGCCCGGGCATCGAATTTCTCCATCAAGCGCCACAATTCCCCGAACTCTTCGTGGTTGCCGACAGCGACGAATATCCCCCCACGGTCGAAGCCATGCTCCTTCTTTACGCAAGATCCTCGAGTCCCACCAGGAAGCTTATTCATTATTCCGCGGCGCAGGAAGCGCCTTGGCTCTGGTATGAAACCAGCGATCCTAGCAGAGTCCCCGCTACAGGTAGTCACGGCACCGATCTCTTCAAGACCCACCCGGATCTGCCCGGCGTCATCGTGCAGTGGTTTGTCAACACGCTCATCAAAACTCCCGGGCACGGTCCTGCCGACCCGCTGGCTGCCGCGGCCATACTCAATCAGCTCGAAATGCCCGGCGGCGTCACGCAGGTCACGCGGCAATTGACAGAAGCGCGGAAACGCGATCCCCAGGTGCAGTTGTGGCCCGAAGTCAGCCTCGACATCATTGGCTCTGACCACTTGCGTCTGGCGGAAGTGGAAAAGACGGCTGGCCAGACATCGGAGTCCCAAGCGGAACGAAAACTGGGAATCGAGATCTTCAAGCTCAACCTCCTCGCCTATCCAGACTCCTCGGACGCGCACTTCAACCTCGCCGATGCCTACTTGCAAGACGGACAGAAAGCTTTGGCGCGTCATTACGCCGAAAAGGCTTTGGCACTGCTAGACTCGCACACAGCGCCTTTATCCTCCTGGTCCGATACCTCCGAGCGCCGCGCCGAAATCCGCCAGGGCATACAAGACACGTTGAAGAAACTAGCTGAGGGAAGTAGGTAAGCGCCTTGGGGCGATACAGGACCGAAGCGCGACTGGATCGATCCGCCACAGTGCACGACGAAACGCGCGCGTCCGATTAGGCACTACTAGCGCAATCCGGAAGTTGAGGCCTTAGGCTTGACCGAGCAGCTCCGGCATGGTCGGCCAACAAAGCGTCCCGACGTTCAAAAAAAGCCCAGAGATATCGTCGATGCACGCCTGGCAAAAGGACACGATTGTCCCGAATGTCCCGAGGTTGCACCAAAATAGTGCACTAGAAAGCGCAGCGTAATATGTTACGGCAGCGAGAATTATATCGATGGACGTTAGGCGATTCGAAGCCGCGACCCCCTGCCTGAACAGAAGGTGGTAAACGCGAAAAATTCCGACGCTATTTTCTTGAAATGAAAAAGGTTGGTGGACGTGGCGGGACTCGAACCCGCGGCCCCCTGCTTGCAAAGCAGGTTGGGAAAAACACTAAATGCTTTTGCTGGTGTCGCTTGCAACGAAACCCATCGAAATTCCCGCTCCTCAAATGTACCGAAGTTGTACCGAAGTATTCGAATAAGAGGTCTCGTGACCCGAACCCGAGGAACCCTTCGGTTAACAGCCGAGCGCTCTACCGTTGAGCTACCAGGGAACCGCGCAACAACCTTGTTTTCATTGCACAGCAGTTTCATTCGCGCTACGAGTTTTCGGCACAGCACAGAATGCTCATTTCAGAATTCGAGGAACTACCGACAGAACTTTTCCCCTAGCTACGTTTTCTGCTCCCTTGCTCCAGGTGACGCTTGTACGCGTAAACCACCGCCAGTAGTGGCGGCGCCAGAAACACGCCCCAGAATGGAATCACGAACGCCAGCACAATCGGCACCAAAATCGAAGCCCAGATCGGCACTTTGGTCGTCCGCTTCATGATGTACGGCTGCAGCGCCAGCGTGTCCACCACCACGATTCCAGCATATAGGATCAGCACATAGAGCGGACGCCGCCAGTCGCCCCAATGGATCGCCGCCGTAATCGTCGGCGCCACCATACCCAGTGCCGGCCCCAATTGCGGCACGAACTGCAACACCGCCGCAAGTCCGGCCCAGAGCGGCGCCAGCGGCACGCCCAAGGCGCGCAACCCGATGTACCACATTGCGCCAACAGTCAGCGAATCCTTACATTGCGCGATGAGCCAATTCTTCAGCGCGCTCT
>Ga0306920_100008334_pt1 | contig 13746 bp, 10 predicted proteins | sample flu12Cox44000170_FD_204666 | JGI IMG/M metagenome (GOLD analysis project Ga0306920, IMG submission 204666) | Lab enrichment of tropical soil microbial communities from Luquillo Experimental Forest, Puerto Rico - flux4day.12C.oxic.44.000.170 (v2)... | ecosystem: Environmental > Terrestrial >... | reverse complement strand
GCGGCGCGCGCACGCCCGACGTCGAGCATGTCCTCGTTGATATCGCAGACTATGGCGCGGGTCAGCGCGCCGCCGCTTTCAACGATCCGGAAGGCGATGTCGCCGGTGCCGCCGGCCACGTCGAGAATCGCGAACGGTGCGTGCTTGGGCGCATCGAGTGCAGTGACCAGTGCATTCTTCCAGGCGCGATGCAGCCCGAACGACATCAGGTCGTTCATCAGGTCGTAGCGCCGCGCCACGCCATGAAAGACGTCGTCGACCAGTGCCTGCTTTTCCCCAAGCGGCACTTGCCTTGCGCCGAAATAACCGGTTTCTGTCATCGCTGGGCCCTTAATGCACAACCATAGCGCGGCCGCTACGGGGAGGCTATGTGTTTGAAAAATTAACCATGTCGCAAGCGGCGCGCTGGATCGGCAATGCCTGAACTTCCCGAGGTCGAGACCGTCCGTCGCGGCCTCGCATCAGCGATGGAAGGGAAACGCATTACGCGAGTCGAGGTTCGGCGCGGCGATCTGCGCTGGCCCTTGCCAAAGGATTTTGCACAGCGCCTGGAAGGCAAGACCGTGACCGGCATCGGCCGGCGCGCGAAATATCTCATCGTCGACCTTTCCTCCGGCGATGTGCTTCTCATGCATCTGGGCATGTCCGGATCGTTTCACGTATTTCACGGCAAGAACAAACAGGTCGGCCGCTATTATCACGAACACCAAAAGCACCTCGCGCACGATCATGTCGTGTTCCATATGGCATCCGGTGCAATTGTGACTTTCAACGACCCGCGCCGCTTCGGGTCGATGAAACTCATCCCGCGCGCGAAACTCGAGGACGAGCCGCTTCTGAGCGCGCTCGGTCCGGAGCCCCTCGGCAACGCCTTCGACGCCGCCATGCTGGCAAACGCGTGCGAAGGTAAAAAGACGAGCCTCAAAGCCGCGCTGCTCGATCAGCGGATCGTTGCCGGACTCGGCAATATTTATGTCTGTGAGGCGCTGCACCGCGCGCATCTGTCGCCAAGGCGGCCGGCTCGAACGATCGCCGGCCGAACCGGCGCGCCAAACGAACGCGCCGAACGGCTGGTTGACGGCATCAAGGCGGTTTTGAACGAGGCGATCAAGGCTGGCGGTTCATCGCTGCGAGATCACCGGCTTACCGACGGCGAGCTTGGAATGTTCCAGCATCGCTTCCGAGTCTACGATCGAGAGGGCGAGCCATGCCGGACCGCGGGCTGCCGCGGTACTGTGCGGCGCGTCGTCCAGAACGGCCGCTCGACCTTTTATTGTCCGGTATGTCAAAAGTAGCTTTTTGCGAGGCGTTCATGAGCGAAAATATCATTGTCGAGACCCGCGGCCGTGTCGGGCTCATCCGGCTCAATCGCGCGCAAGCTCTCAATGCGCTCAACAGCACTGTCATGCGCGAAATCGCTTACGCCATCGACGCGTTCGAGGCGAATGACGCTATCGGCTGCACGATCATTACCGGCTCGGACAAGGCCTTTGCCGCCGGCGCCGATATCAAGGAGATGGCGAACAAGGAATTTTCTGAGGTCTTTCTCGGCGATTTCGCGGCCACCTGGCACCGCGTTGCCGATGCGCGCAAGCCGGTGATCGCGGCGGTTGCGGGCTTCGCGCTCGGCGGCGGCTGCGAGCTTGCCCTGCAATGCGATCTCATTATTGCGGCCGACAACGCCAAGTTCGGTCAACCCGAAATCAAGCTCGGCATCATTCCCGGCATCGGCGGCACGCAGCGGCTCACCCATGCTGTCGGCAAGGCAAAGGCCATGGATCTCATCCTCACCGGGCGCATGATGGACGCGCAAGAAGCCGAACGTTCCGGCCTGGTGGCGCGGATCGTCCCGCTGCAAAGCCTGGTCGAGGAGGCGGTCAAGGTCGCCGCCACGATCGCCTCGATGTCGCTGCCCGCGGTCCTGGCCGCCAAAGAGGCGGTCAATCGTGCCTTCGAAACCTCGCTCGCCGAAGGCGTTCGGTTTGAGAGGCGCGTGTTCCATTCCTTGTTCGCCACGCACGACCAGAAGGAAGGAATGGCCGCCTTCATTGAAAAGCGGCCGGCCAAGTTCGAGAACAAATAATCGCGCCTAGGCCTCTGCGGCTTAGGGGCGATCATTTGACGTTCGCCGTAAACCGACAGGAAACCAATATGCCGGACAATATTCGCTTTTCAAATCCAGAGACCATCGCCAAACCGCCAGGCTACAGCCACGTCGTCGAAGTGAATGGGCCGGCCCGCATTGTCTATTTTGCCGGTCAGCTCGGTGTCGATAAATCCGGCAAGATGGGGGCCAATGCGCGCGAACAAATCGTCATGGCGTTCGAGAATATGAAAGCGGCGCTGGCGTCGGTCGGCGCCGGTTTTGAGCATCTGGTTAAAATCAACAACTACATCGTCGATATCGGAGCGAATATCGCGCAATTCCGCGAGATCCGAGACGGGTACGTGAACACGGCTACGCCACCGGCCAGCACCACAATCGGCGTACCTGAGCTGGCGCGCCCAGGCGCTTTGTTCGAGGTGGAGACGGTTGCGATATTGCCGCCCGGTTGGCTTGCGCGAGCCTGAGGGCGGACTCGCACTTGCGAATCGCGGCACGAGTCGCTCTGGGGTCCTCGGGCGCTTATATTGCCGGCATGCTCAGTACCGACGAGCTTGAGCGCTATGCGCGCCACATCGTCCTGCGCGAAGTAGGCGGCCCGGGCCAGGCGGCGCTTGGTCGCGCCCGCGTGCTGGTGATCGGCGCCGGCGGTCTCGGGGCGCCGGTCCTGCTCTATTTAGCCGCTGCCGGGGTAGGTACACTCGGCGTCGTCGACGACGACGTTGTGGCGCTTTCGAACCTGCAGCGCCAGGTCATCCACGCAACACCGGATATCGGCGCGCCGAAAGTCGATAGCGCCGCGGCCGTGATCCGTCGGCTCAATCCGAACGTCAATGTCCAACCGCATCACGTCAGGCTCACCGCGCAGAATGCGCGCGCTCTGATCGGCAGCTACGATATCGTGGCCGATGGCTCTGACAATTTCGCCACGCGCTATCTGGTGTCGGATGCCTGCTTCTTTGCCAAGAAACCGTTGATCACCGCGGCGCTTGGCACTTTCGATGCCACGCTGACGACGATCCGAGCTTTCGAATACGGCGCGGACGGCAAGCCGAATCCGACTTACCGCTGCCTGTTTCCGGGGCCTCCACCTCCAGGCGCCGTCCCCGCCTGCGCCGAGGCGGGGGTGCTCGGCGCGCTTGCCGGCGTGGTCGGATCGATGATGGCGCTTGAGGCCATCAGGGAGATCGTGGGCTTCGGCGAGGGGCTGGTCGGCCGGCTCATCATGGTCGACGCGCGCGGGATGCGTTTCGAGACGCTGCGCTACGCCTGGGACCCCATCAATCCGCTCACCGGCGAGCACCCGACCATCCGGGACCTGTCGGTGCACAAGTAAACAACCTCTCCCTTTCAAGGGGAGGATTTTGACTTCGGCGATGCGCATGCAATGCGCGCCGCCGGTCCTTCAGCGCACTTGGCTGTGATACACGGAATTCGGCCGCATGTCGGTCGCGGAAGCCACGCGATTGGTCATATTGAAAAAGCCGGCGACGGCGGCAATATCCCAAATATCGCGATCGGAAAAACCAGCGCGGCGCAGTTGCGCGCGATCCTGTTCCTCGATCAGCCAGGGTTCGGCGGTAAGCTTGACGGCGAAATCCAGCATGGCGCGCTCGCGCTTCGACAATCGCGCCGAGCGATAATTCATCACCATCAATTCGCCGAGCGGCGGATCGCCGGACAGCTGGCGCACCGCCGCGCCATGCGCGACCAGGCAATAGTAGCAGCAGTTCTGCGCCGACACCGCGACGGCGATCATCTCGCGCTCGAGTTTGCTCAAGCCCGAGGGCGCCAGCATCAAGTCGTTGTACATGGCGATGAAGGCCGACAGTTTCGCCATGTCGAAGGCATAAGCCTTGAGCACATTGGGCACGAAGCCGAGTTTTTCTTCGCATTTGAGGAAATAGGCGGCCATTTCGGGCGAAAGCGGAGCCGCCTTGAGGCTCAGCGCGGTTGTCTCGGCATCGTCGCCGGCTGTAGCGCGCGGGCGCTTCTGCCGGACGGCAACGATGAGTTTGGCGGCTTGCTTGGCCATGATGTTCTCTTCGGTGGTTCGGTTCCGGCCCGCCGGCGAAGAATACCGCACTATATCAACTTAAAGGACGCCGTTCGGAACGCCCGGTAGCAGGTTGCCGTCTCCGGCGACTATGATCATAGGGTTCGCGCAAGGCCGAGGGAACATGAACGACATTTCCCGCAGCGACAACCACGTCAGCGCGGCGCTCATTGAGGCTGCGGCCGGCGTATTGGCCAAGCGCAAAGCCGACATTCCGGGCGATTTTCTCGCCAAATTATTCGACCATGCTGCGCCGGAGGATTTGCAGCGCTTTAGCGCGGCCGAGCTCGCAGGGGTGGCGGAGCAATCCTGGTCGTTTCTTGCCGAACGCAATCTCGGCGCTCCGAATATTCGTTTCGAGCCGTCGGCTACGCTAGGCGGCGCTTCGGTGCTTGAGATCGTCAATGACGACATGCCGTTTTTGGTCGATTCCGTCGTCGGCGAACTCAACAGGCGCGGCCTTTCCATCCGCCTATTCGTTCACCCGGTCTTCGCGGTCGAGCGTGATGGCGCGGGGCAGCTTATCGGCTTCGAAGGCATGCCCGTCACCGGCGCTCGGCGTGAAAGCTTCATCCACTTTGATGTGGAAGGAATCGAAGATGCTGCGCAACGGGAGGAGGTCGCCGAGACGCTGGCAAGCATTCTCGCCGATGTTCGTGTTTGCGTGCAAGATTGGCAGCCGATGCTCGGGCGTATTCGCGGCATTATTGCCGATTTGAAGACAAATCCGCCGCCGCTTGCGGCCGACGAGACCGCCGAAGCGATTGCGTTCCTCCAATGGATTGCCGACGATAATTTCACGCTGCTCGGCGCCCGGGACTATGTGTTCGCCGAAAATGACGAGAATGAAGATGTGCTGAGGCCGGTCTTCGAAACCGGCCTCGGGCTGTTGCGATCGCCGGACGTGCGGCTATTGCAGCGCTGGAATCAGCCGACGGTCATAAGCGCGGATATCCGCGCGTTTCTGCAAGAGCCAAGACTCCTTATCGTCACCAAATCGACTACGCGCTCGCGCGTGCACCGCCTCGTGCATCTCGACTATATCGGCGTCAAGCGCTTCGATGGTGCCGGCACGCTCATTGGCGAATACCGTTTCTGCGGCTTGTTAACATCGACCGCTTACACGCAGTCGGTGCGCAGCATTCCTTACGTGCGGTGGAAAGCCGACAGTATCATCCGCCGCGCGGGCTTCAAGCCGGCCAGCCATTCCGGCAAGGCTTTGGTCAACGTGCTCGAAACATATCCGCGCGACGAATTGTTTCAGATCGATGAGGATACGCTCTATCAATTCGCGCTTGCGATTCTTCATCTCGGCGAGCGGCCGCGAGTGCGCGTTCTGCCGCGGCGGGATCGGTTCGAACGCTATGTGTCGGTCCTGGTTTACGTTCCACGCGACCGTTACAGCGCCCAGATCAGGGAGGCTGTCGGCAGGTATTTGGTTTCGGCTTTCAATGGACGCTTGAGCGCCTACTACCCCTTCTTCCCCGAGGGAGCGCTGGTACGGGTCCAATACATCATCGCCCGCTCCCAAAGTGCGCGCCCCGAAGGTCCATTGGAGAATCCGGACCGTGCAAGCCTCGAACGCGGCGTCGAAGCGATCGTTCGTAGCTGGACCGACGGCCTGCGCGAGGCTCTGAAGGGCGGCCGGGACGCCGGCGGCAGCCAATCGCTCTTTGCGCGTTATCGCGATGCTTTCCCGATCGACTATCGCGAGATTTACACTTCGGCGATCGCGGCGGCCGATATAGGCGGGCTTGAAAAACTTACGCCGGAGCGACCGTACTTCGTCGTCTTCCATCGCCCGCAAGGCGCGTCGGCGTCGCGCGTCGGCCTCAAAGTCTTCAGCCAGAACCGGCCCATTTCGCTCTCCGAACGCGTGCCCGCGCTCGAACATATGGGCTTCCGCGTCGTCGACGAGCGCACCTATCCGATCCGGCCTGCTCAGGCTGCGGAGGCTTGGTTGCACGACATGGAGCTTGAAAGCGCTTCCGGGCAGCCGATCGATCTGGCCTCACTCGAAAATGAGCTTCAGGCCTGTTTGCTCGCCGTCATGGGCAATGCAGCCGAGAATGATGGCTACAACGCGCTGGTGCTCGTCGCCGGCTTGAATTGGCGCGAGGTCGCGCTTATCCGAGCCATTTCCCGTTTCTTGCGGCAAATTCGCGTGCCCTATTCGCAGGATTACATGTGGACGACGCTGCGCAAGCATCCGGCTATCGCCGCGCAGCTTGTCGGCCTGTTCCGTACGCGCTTCGATCCACGTCTGGCGGTTTCGGTGGAACAGCGCGACGAAGGCGAAGCCAAAATCCGGTCTGAGATTGAGCTGGCATTGCAATCGGTTCAGAGCCTGGACGAGGACCGCATCATTCGCCATTTCGTGGGTGCAGTCACAGCCGGGGTGCGGACGAATTTCTTCCAGCTTGGCCGCGACGGCCGTCCCAAGGCGGCCATTGCGATCAAATTTTCAAGTCACAAGCTCGACGAAATTCCGCCGCCGCGACCGCTCTATGAAATATTCGCCTACGCGCCGCGCTTCGAAGCGGCACATCTGCGTTTCGGCAAGGTCGCGCGCGGCGGCATCCGCTGGTCGGACCGGCCGCAAGATTTCCGCACCGAAATCCTTGGTCTGGTCAAGGCGCAGAATGTCAAGAATGCCGTGATCGTGCCGGTCGGCGCCAAGGGCGGCTTCGTTCCGAAATATCTGCCGGCCGGCGGACCGCGCGAAGCCGTCCAGGCGGAAGCCATCGCGACATACCGTACATTTATTTCGACGCTGCTCGACATCACCGACAATATCGGAGCCGCGACGAAGGGCGTGATTCCGCCCCCGGACGTCGTTCGCCACGATGCCGACGACCCATATCTCGTGGTTGCCGCGGACAAGGGCACGGCGACATTTTCCGACATTGCCAACACGCTAGCGGCCGCGCATGATTTCTGGCTCGGCGACGCTTTCGCGTCGGGCGGCTCGACCGGTTATAACCACAAGAAGATGGGCATCACCGCGCGCGGTGCGTGGGAATCGGTCAAGCGCCATTTTCGGGAGATCGACATCGACGTCGCGGCAACGCCCGTCACTGTCGCCGGCGTTGGCGACATGTCGGGCGACGTCTTCGGCAACGGCATGTTGCGCGAGAACACCATCAAGCTCGTCGCGGCCTTCGATCACCGCGATATCTTTATTGATCCGGATCCCAATCCCGTTCGCACATTCGCCGAGCGCAAGCGCTTGTTCAATCTGCCGCGATCGAGCTGGCAGGATTTTGACAGGGCGATCATCTCCAAGGGCGGCGGCGTGTTTTCACGCGCCGCGAAGGACATCAGGCTCTCATCCGAGGCGCAGAAATTATTCGCCGTCGGCGAGCATTTGACGCCCGACGATCTTATTCGCGCGATTCTCAAGGCGCCGGTCGATCTCGTTTTCTTCGGCGGCATCGGCACGTTTGTCCGCGCGTCCGATGAATCCGACGAGACGGTGGGCGACCGCGCCAATGACGATGTTCGGGTGGCGGCCAGGGATTTGCGCTGCAAAGTGATCGGCGAGGGCGCCAATCTCGGCATGACCCAACGCGGGCGCATCGAGGCTTCATTGCGCGGCATCAGGCTCAACAGCGACGCGATCGACAACTCGGCCGGCGTCAATACCTCCGACATGGAGGTCAACATCAAGATCGCTCTGAGTATTCCATTGCGCGACGGGTGCCTGAAGATGGAGGGCCGCAACGCACTGCTGGCGGAAATGACTGACGAGGTCGCCGGGCTCGTCCTGCGCAACAATTATGTGCAGCCGCTGGCGCTGTCATTGGCCGAGCGGCGCGGCATGGAGGATTTCGGGTTTCTGGAACGGCTTATTCAGACGCTGGAAAGCCGTGGCCTGCTCGACCGGGCGGTTGAACACCTCCCCGATGACATGCAGCTTGCGGAGCGCCGTCGGCTTCTACAGCCGTTCACGCGGCCGGAGCTTTCGGTATTGCTCGCTTACGCCAAGCTTAGCCTGCACGACCAATTGCTTGAATCGGCGGTCCCCGATGATCCCTATCTGGCGCGCGAGCTCAGCCGATACTTCCCGCAACCGGTCGGCGAGCGCTATCCCGACGCGCTGGAACACCATCGCCTGCGGCGCGAAATCATCGCCACCCATCTCGCCAATTCAATGATCAATCGCGGCGGGCCGTCGCTGATCGTGCGCATCGCGGAGGAGACCGGCGCGTCGGCCTCGGCAATCGCCCATGCCTTCGCCGCGGCGCGGGACAGCTATGACCTGACGTCCCTGAACGGCGCGATCGATAGTCTCGACAACAGAGTTTCGGGAAAGCTGCAGCTCGATCTATACGCCGAAATCCAGGATCTGCTGCTCGACCGCCTCGTCTGGTTCTTACGCAATGTCGATCACTCACAAGGACTGGCCGAGGTCATCGGGCATTATCGTCACGGCGTTGCCGCGGTGTCCGCCGCGCTGGAGGAGGCGCTATCGCACGATTTTGCCGCGGCGCGGGATGCACGCCGGCGGGAGCTGATCGCGGCCGGCATGCCCGGGGAGATTGCCGACCGCATGGCCAATTTGCGCATGCTCGGTTCGGCGTCCGATATCGTGCTTGTGGCCGACCGCACCGGCAGAGCAGTGGGGGAGGTCGCCGCCACCTATTTCGCCGCCGTGGCGTTCTTCTGTCTCGACCGATTAACCACAGCGGCGACCGGCATAGCGGTCGTCGACCATTTCGACCACCTGGCGCTTGATTGTGCACGGGATTTGATCGGCGACGCCGAACGCAAGCTGACCGCGGCCATGCTTGCCGGCGGAGCCTCCGGCGCCCTTGCCGTTGAGGAATGGCTGGCGCCGCGAAAAGCCGAAGTCGAGCGGGTACGCTTGGCGATCCGCGAAATCACTGGCTCAGGCCTTACCGTCTCGAAATTCTCCGTTACGGCTAGCCTGCTTCGCGATCTGGCGAGGGACTGAGTCTTCGGACTGAGCCCTTCGCGATTTGGCCTTCGCAATGGTTTCCTGACCTTGCGGCACGCCACGCCATACACAAAAGGCCATGTACAAAAGAAAGAACCCCAAGCGACGAAGCGCCTGGGGTTCGCGAGTTGTTGCCTCAAATTAGGCTTATCTAGCCGGGCAGCGGGGGTGTCGGGGGGATGGGGCGCCACCCGGCCTTGCCTTGACTCGGAAAATAGCCGCCTCGTCCACGAATGCAATGCGGATCACGCTTTAGTGTTATTCGCTGCGGCAAAACGCGCAGCGGTGCGGAAGGGATGAAAAGGGCCCGATCAAAAAGCCCTTATGGCACACGCGAATGTGAAGCTGCCTGCCTGCGTGTAGAAGCGCCGGGTACAAGCTCGGCGCCCCGACCGGCAGTCAGATCGGCGTGCCGTTCGTCTCGCTAATTTGCTCCGACATTCCATAACGATGCAGGTCGGCGCCTTGGGCATCCAGCCAGGCTTTGGCTCTCTCGTGATCGGGGAACAGCCGCTGCACGATACGCCAGAACCTTGCCGAATGGTTCATTTCGATGAGATGCGCCACTTCATGCGCGGCGAGATAATCGAGCACATGGCTGGGCGCCAAAATGAGCCGCCATGAGAACGACAGCACGCCCGTGGTCGAGCAGGAGCCCCAACGGCTTGACTGGTCGCGCACACTGACGCGCCGAATGCTGCGTCCGAGATTGCGCGCGAATAGCCGGCTCGCGGATTCCAAGTCGTGCTTGGCTTCCTGCCGCAGAAAATCGGCAACCCGGCGCGTGATGTGCGGAGCATGGCCGGCGACGCATAAAAGCCATCCCCCGTTGCCGTCGGTTTCCGTCCATACCGTGCCGCGCATCCCGGGGCGGTGGGTGATTCGGTGCGGTACGCCGCGCACGGGCACCACGACGCCATCGGCGAACGGCGCGGCTTGCGGCAGGCGTCCGAGCCGCGCGGCGATCCAGCCGCCATGCTTCTGTGCGAAGCTGCGGGCCTCCTGCAAGGTCCCCCGGGGCGGAATCGTGAGCACGATTTCTCGCGTTGCGGCTTGAATACGCAGCGTATAACGCCGCGCCTGGCGGTGTCGCCGCAGGCGGATCGGATAGACCGAGCCGTTGAAGGCGATGTCGATTATTGGCGGTTCGCTCGGGCGGCGATAGAGCAGCGCATGCGTCGGCATGGGGCAACCCCGAATCTAATCGCGGAACGATATTGCCACATCGCAGACACTAGTGGCGAGATTTAGCCCGAGAACGGCGGGGGAGATCAGACGGTGTGCAGCACGGCGCCGGTGCCAGCCACCCGAATGCTCACGGGCCTGCGCGTGGCGCGATTGGAATGGCGCATCGACAGCACGAAATCGGAAATGCGCGGCGCAATTTCGGAGCGGAAACGCGAGCCGTTGAACACGCCGTAATGTCCGACGTCCGGCTGCAGCCAGTGCGCCTTGCGGTCTTCCGGAATGTTCACGCACAGCCGATGCGCCGCCTCCGTCTGGCCGATGCCCGAGATGTCGTCGTGTTCGCCTTCGATTGTGAAGAGCGCAACGCGGCTGATTGCGGCCGGATCGACGTGGCGTCCACGATGGATCATTTGGCCCTTTGGCAGGGCATGGCGAATGAAGACGGTATCCACCGTCTGCAGATAAAATTCCGCGGCGAGATCCATGACCGCGAGATACTCGTCGTAGAACTCCTTGTGCTTCTGCGCCGAATCGCCGTCGCCGCGCACGAGATTGAGAAACAGTTGCTTATGCGCCTCGATGTGGCGATCGAGATTCATGGTGACGAAGCCGTTAAGCTGGAGAAAGCCGGGATAGACGTCGCGCATGAACCCCGGATTCGGAAACGGCACCTTGGTGATGACGTGGGTGCGGAACCAGTCGATGCCGCGCTTTTCGGCAAGCATGTTCACGGCGGTCGGATTGATCCGCGTATCGATCGGTCCTCCCATCAAAGTCATGGAGATCGGCACACAGGGATCTTCGTCCACTTCCATCAGCGAGACCGCCGCCAGCACGGGGACGGAAGGTTGGCATACGGCCACGATGTGCGTATCGCTGCCAAGCGTGTGCAGAATGGAAATCAAATAATCGATGTAATCGTCCAGATCGAAAGGTCCGTCAGTCACCGGGACCATTCGGGCATCCGCCCATTCGGTGATGTAGACGTCATGATTTGGTAAAAAGGCGTCGACGGTTCCGCGCAGCAGCGACGGGTAATGTCCGGACATGGGCGCGACGATCAGAAGCTTCGGTTGCGGGCGCTTCGGCGGATGTTCGAACAAGCGCTCGAAATGGACGAGTTTGCAGAACGGCCGTTCCCAGATGGTGGAGAGATGCACCGGTACGCGCTCGCCGCTCACAAGCGTCGAGTTGATGCCCCATTCCGGACGGCCATAACGTCGCGTGGAGCGTTCGAACAATTCGCAAGCCGCCGCGATGGATTTGCCGAATGTGGTGTACGACAGCGGATTGGCGGGATTCTTGAAATACAGCCGCGTGAGATCCGCCCAGGCCCGTGACGGGTTCAAGGCGGCGTGGCTCATTTCGTAAAACCAGTAAAGCGGCGTCGATATCAGGACGCCATTGCCCTCTGGCGCGGCAGGCGCGCCCCCAAACTCCCCGATCGGCATCATCCCTCGCCCGGCTTGCTGCAACGCAGCATTGTGACGCTCATGTGTCATGCAGTCAAACTTTAAATCCAAGTTTTCCCGTTCCATAGTGCATTGGAATCAACGCGTTCCGGCCATTACTGTATCATATGGCGTCCATTCGCTACGGTTGCGGAACTTATTCGCCTGTTTGCATCAGCGAACCGTGGCGCCGCGCGCTTTCCAAAAGCTTAAGGAATGCAAACACGCCTGCGGCGAATAGTACGGCGTTGAGCGCCAGCGCCTCGATCATCAAATCCGGGCGGAAAACCTTGTCAATAATGAGCGCCCGCATGCCTTCAAATACATAAGTCGGCGGCAAGAGCCACGCTACGGGTTGAAGCCAAGCCGGTAATGTCGCGACGGGATAGTAAACGCAGGTCAGCGGCATGAACAAAAACGTGATCGACCAGGCAAAATTCTCGGCACCCATGCCGTTGCGCAGAATTAACCCTGAAACAAAGATCCCGATCGCCCAGCTCGTAAGCATCAGATTGAAAAAGAACGCCACCAGTGCGAAACCGAGTCCGTACAAATTGAAGCCGAAGAATGCGATCGCGAGGAGCGTCACCGGGACGGCGCCGATCGACAGGCGGACAATGCTCATCACCATGAGCGCAGTGATGAATTCGAAGGGGCGCAGCGGGCTCATCATGATGTTACCGATGTTGCGCGACCACATCTCTTCCAGGAATGAAATGGAAAAACCAAGCTGCCCCCGGAACAAAATGTCCCACAAAAGGACGGCGCCGATAAACGTTCCTCCTGCCCGCGCAAAAAAACCGGCATTGTTGGCGATGTAAAATTGCAGGAATCCCCAGGTCACCATCTGCACGGTCGGCCAATAGACGAGATCGAGCAGGCGCGGCCATGACGATCGCAAGAGATACCAATAGCGCAGCATCATCGCCGACACCCGACGTGGCGAAAATGCCAGTGCTGCCTCGCGCTGCCGGCTCATTGCGCGGCCTCTCGCAGGTCGCTGCCGTTGCCGCGCGCAACATCGAGAAAGACTTCTTCCAGCGTCCGGCGGCCATAGCGCGCCAACAGTTTTGCCGGCGTGTCATCGTCCTCGATGTAGCCGCGTTTCATGATGATGACGCGCTCGCAAAGCCGCTCCACTTCGTTCATATTGTGCGAGGCAAGGAGCACGGTGGCGTGCCGGTCGCGGCGATAATTTTCCAAATGGCCGCGCACCCAATCGGCAGTGTCGGGATCGAGCGACGCGGTCGGTTCGTCGAGTAACAGCACGTCGGGATTGTTAACGAGCGCCTTGGCAAGCGACACTCTCGTTTTCTGACCCGCCGAGAGCTTGCCGGTGGGACGATCAAGAAGATCGGCGAGATCGAGTTCGTGTCCAAGCCGAGCGATCCGTTCCCGCAGATTTTCGACCCCGTAAAGCTTGCCGAACACCGTCAGGTTCTGGCGCGCCGTGAGCCGCATCGGTACTTCGACATAAGGGCTTTCGAAATTCATCCGCTGCAGGACGCGATAACGCTGCCGCGGCATCTCGGCTCCGAGGACCGTCACCCGGCCGGAGGTCGGCGTGGTGAGGCCCATGATCATCGCTATTGTCGTCGTCTTGCCGGCGCCGTTCCCGCCGAGCAAGCCAGTGATCGAACCCGGTGTGAGCGTGAATGAAATTCCGTCGACCGCCGGTACGGTTTTGTAGATTTTGACGAGGCGCTCGACGGCTATGGGAACAAATTCCGGCACGGCGCAGATGTGGCGCGCGCGGCCTGCGGAAGCAAGGGGAGGAAAACGGGGTCGATCGGCCTCTATGGAATAAGCCCACGGAAGGTGGCATGCGACATCTATCGTCGCCAGCGGTAATCAGATTTTTCCGGAGGGTGGCGGCATGCTGATTCGCAACGACAGCGGCGAAGTAATCGGCGCGGTCGGGGTCACGGGCGATACCGAAGACCGCGACGAGGAACTCGCCGTCCACGGCGTCCACGCCGCGAGCCTG
>Ga0306920_100008333_pt1 | contig 13751 bp, 10 predicted proteins | sample flu12Cox44000170_FD_204666 | JGI IMG/M metagenome (GOLD analysis project Ga0306920, IMG submission 204666) | Lab enrichment of tropical soil microbial communities from Luquillo Experimental Forest, Puerto Rico - flux4day.12C.oxic.44.000.170 (v2)... | ecosystem: Environmental > Terrestrial >... | reverse complement strand
CTCCACATAGTTCAGCACCGCTTCGATCGCATGGCCAATGAAGGAAAAGATACCCAGCACCACGTCCATCGCATTTCCCCCGGGGGTTTTGACGTTTACGTGGAATCTAGCATATCCGCGGCGCACCCCGGCAAGGGCTGGCAAAGGCTGGAAAGGGTGAGGGATCAAGGCAGGCGGATCGAGGCATTGCGGATTGCAGGCCCTGCAAAACTCTGCGAATTCTTAAACCCGAAGCGCGCCGGACGCGCGATGCCTTTCGTGAAATGAGCTACGCATGCCAATCCCCTTCGAGACCGCTGCCTCCGCCGTTCCCATCACCTTTGTGACCAAATCGACCTGGGCGGCGATCCGCGAGGGGCTTGCGCCCGCGCCGCGGCAATTCGCCGATCACAACGGATTTACCGGCAAGCCCGGTGCCTGTCTGATGCTGCCGGACGCAGACGGACGGGTTGCGCAGGTCCTGTTCGGCCTGGAAGAGGCGAGCGCCAGATCGCGCGATCCGTTCCGGGCAGGCAGCCTGTCGGGCCTTTTGCCCGCAGGCACCTATCGCTTTGCGAATGCGCCGCACGATTCTCGCTTGGCGACGCTCGCCTTTGCACTCGGCAGCTACCGCTTCGGCCGCTATCGCAACGCCGATGCGCCGGCGGCGAAGCTGGTGCCGTCCGACGGCATCGACGTCGCGGCCATCAGCCGGATCGCGGAGGCAGCAATGCTCGCCCGCGACCTCGTCAACACACCTTCCAACGACATGGGGCCCGAGGAACTCGCGCAGGCGGCAGCCGACGTCGCGTCCCGCTTCGGCGCCAGTTTCAACTGCGTGATGGGCGAGGAACTCGCGCGCGGTTTTCCGCTGATCCACGCGGTCGGCATGGCCTCGACCCGCGCGCCGCGGCTGATCGATTTTTCCTGGGGCGATCCCTCGCACTCGAAGGTGACGTTGGTCGGCAAAGGCGTCTGCTTCGACACCGGCGGGCTCGATCTGAAGCCGTCGGCCGGCATGCTCAACATGAAAAAGGACATGGGCGGCGCGGCGAACGTGCTGGCGCTGGCACAGATGGTGATGGATGCGAAGCTGAAGGTCCGCCTGCGGGTGCTGATCCCCGCGGTCGAGAACGCCGTCGCCGGCAACGCCTTCCGCCCGCTCGATATCTTCCGCTCGCGCAAAGGCCTCTCGGTCGAGATCGGCAACACGGATGCGGAGGGACGGCTGATCCTCGCCGACGCGTTGGCCTATGCGGACGAGGAGAAGCCGGAGCTTCTGATCGACATGGGCACGCTCACTGGCGCTGCGCGGGTGGCGCTGGGGCCGGATTTGCCGCCCTTTTACACCCAGGATGAAACGCTTGCCGCAGAGGTCGCGCGTTGCGCGCGCGAGGAGAACGATCCGCTATGGCGGATGCCGCTGTGGGCGCCCTACGACAGCTGGCTGGATGCGAAGACCGCCGACATCACCAACGCGCCGTCCGGCACTTTTGCCGGCTCGATCACCTGCGCGCTGTTCCTGCAGCGCTTTGTCGAGCACGCCAAAAGCTGGCTGCATTTCGACATCTTCGCCTGGACGCCGCAAGCAAGACCCGGAAGGCCCGAGGGCGGCGAATGCCAGGCCGCGCGCGCACTCTTCCGGCTGCTCGGGGAACGCTATGCATGACCCGCGCCTGACGCCTGCCCGCGGCGACATCGCCGCGAAGCATCTCGAAGGCAAGGTTGAAGCCGGACGCTTCGTCGAGGGCGAAACGTTCGAGATTGCCGATGCGCTGGCGCCGTTGCGCCAGGCGCCTGCCGTGGATGCGGAGCTGGCGACGCAGGCGCTCAAGGGCGAACGCGTCACCGTCTATGATCGCAATGGCGAGGGCTGGGCCTGGGGCCAGTTGGAAGCGGATGGTTATGTCGGCTGGCTTCCGGACGCAGCACTGGCGCGGCCCGCCGCAACGCCGACCCACAAGGTCACGGCGTTGCGCACCTTCGCCTTCCCCGGCCCGTCGATCAAATTGCCGCCATCGGACGCACCCGTGATGGAATCGCGCCTGAGCGTGACACGGGAAGACGGGATGTTTGCGGTGACGCGCGAAGGCTGGTTCGTGCCGAAGGCCCATCTCGCCCCCATCGATGCCCATGCGACGGATTTCGTCGCCGTGGCCGAACGCTTCGTCGGCACGCCCTATCTGTGGGGCGGCAAGAGCTGCCTCGGCATCGACTGCTCGGGCCTGGTCCAACTTTCACTGCAAGCCACCGGCAAAACCTGTCCGCGCGACAGCGACATTCAGCAGGCCGAGCTTGGCCGCGCGCTCGACGCAAATCAATCAAAGCAACTGCGGCGCGGCGATCTGATCTTTTGGAAGGGCCATGTCGCAATCGTTCGCGATGCCGACACGGTCGTGCACGCCAACGCCTTTCACATGGCGACCGCGATTGAGCGCACGCACGAAGCGATAGCCCGAATCAAAGCGAGCGGCAGCGAGGTGACGGCGATGAAGAGGATTTAAGTCGCGACCGCGCCGTTGCCGGTCGTCTCGTGGCGGAAGGCGGCAGCGAACAATGCGCGGGTGTAGTCGGTCTTTGGATTCTTGAACAGCTGCGAAGCCGCCCCCTCCTCCACCACCTTGCCCTGGCGCATCACGATGAGGTGGCTGGCAAGTGAGGCAACCACACGCAGATCATGGGAAATGAACATGTAGGTGAGATCGCGCTTGCGCTGCAGCTCGCGCAAGAGATCGACCATCTGGGCCTGGAACAGCATGTCGAGCGCGCTGGTCGGCTCGTCGAGCACCACGAAGTTCGGCTCCAGCACCACCGCGCGCGCGATCGAGATGCGCTGGCGCTGGCCGCCGGAAAATTCGTGCGGATAGCGATAGCGCGTCTCGGGATCGAGCCCGACATCCTGCAGCGCCTTGACCACGCGCGCCTCGCGTTCGGCGGAGGTGAGCTGCGGCTGGTGCACGCTCAAGCCCTCGGCGACGATATCGCCGACCGACATGCGCGGGCTCAAGGAGCCGAACGGATCCTGGAACACGATCTGCATGTCGCGACGGAACGGGCGCATCGCCTTGAAACGCAGCCCCTGGATGTTGCGCCCCAGGAACACGATCGGACCATCGGAGGAAATCAGCCGCAACAGCGCCAGCCCGAGCGTGGTCTTGCCGGAGCCGGATTCGCCGACGACGCCGAGCGTCTCGCCCTTGCGCACGGCAACGCTGACGCCGTCGACCGCCTTGATATGCCCCACCGTGGAACGCAACAGCCCGCGCTTGATCGGGAACCACACCTTGAGATCGTCGGCCGACATCACCACCGGCGCATGCGGCCGCGGCGGCGCGGGATCGGGCTTGGGCTCGGCGGCGAGGAGCGCGCGGGTGTACGGATGCTTGGGCGCGGTGAAGACCTGCTCGACCGCTCCCTGCTCCACGATCTTGCCGCCGTTCATGACGCAGACGCGGTCGGCAATGCGGCGCACGATGCCGAGATCATGGGTGATGAAGAGCAGGCTCATGCCGAGGCGGGCGCGGATGTCGGCGAGCAGCGCCAGAATCTGAGCCTGAACGGTGACGTCGAGCGCCGTGGTCGGCTCGTCTGCGATCAGGAGATCGGGCTCGTTGGCGAGCGCCATCGCGATCATGACGCGCTGGCGCTGGCCGCCGGACAATTGATGCGGATAGCTACCCATCCGCGTCTCCGGCTCGGGAATGCCGACCTGCCGCAACAGTTCGAGCGTGCGCGCCCGCACGCTTGCGGCGCCGATGCTCTTGTGCAGATGAAGCGTCTCACCGATCTGGGAGCCAACCGTGTGCAGCGGGTTGAGCGAGGTCATCGGCTCCTGGAAGATGACGGAGATGTCGTTGCCGCGGATCTCGCGGATATCGTTCTCCGACAGGTTGAGAAGCTCGCGCCCCTTGAAGCGGATGCTGCCGGAAGGGTGCGACGCCAGCGGGTACGGCAACAGCTTGAGGATCGAGAGCGCGCTCACCGACTTGCCGGAGCCGGACTCGCCGACCAGCGCCACGCACTCGCCGCGCCTGATCTCGAACGAGATCTTGTCCACCGCAAGCGACGGCCTGCCCTGCTGGCGGAAGGCCACCGAGAGATCGCGAACCGAGAGCAGCGGCTGATTGATGGCGTCCATCCGGTGCCTCACCTGAACGTCTTGCGCGGATCGAACGCGTCGCGCACGGCTTCGCCGATGAAGATCAGAAGCGACAGCATGATCGCGACCGAGAAGAAGCCGGTGAAGCCAAGCCACGGCGCCTGCACATTGGCCTTGGCCTGCGACAGCAGTTCGCCGAGCGAGGGCGAGCCCGGCGGCAGACCGAAGCCGAGGAAATCCAGCGCCGTCAACGTCATCACCGAGGACGAGACGATGAAGGGCAGGAAGGTCATGGTCGCAACCATCGCATTGGGCAACAGATGACGGAACATGATCACGGCGTTGGAGACACCGAGCGCGCGCGCCGCCTGGATATATTCGAAATTGCGCCCGCGCAGGAATTCCGCGCGGACGAGGCCAACCAGCGACACCCAGGAGAACAGCGCCATGATCCCGAGCAGGACGAAGAAGCCCGGCGGCAGCACGGCCGAGATGATCAGGAGCAGATAGAGATAGGGAATGGCGTTCCAGATCTCGATGAAGCGCTGGAAGCCGAGATCGATCCAGCCGCCGAAATAGCCCTGCACGCCGCCGGCGGCGACGCCGATGATCGAGGAAATGACGGTGAGGCTCAAGCCGAACAGAACCGAAATCCGGAAGCCGTAGATCAGCCTTGCCACGACGTCGCGGCCCTGGTCGTCGGTGCCGAGCCAGTTATATTCGAGGTCGCGGCAACTCTTGAGCCCCTTCTTCTCCACCACCGACTTGCACTGCGCCTCCGTCAGCATCCAGGTCGGCGGCGACGGCGCCGGCGTCGGCAGGTCGAGATTGTGGGTGTCGTAGGAATAGCGGATCAAAGGCCAGACGATGACGCCGCCCTTGTCTTTGATCAGCTTCTGCAAATAGGGGTCGCGGTAGTCGGCCGCCGTCTCGAAATCGCCGCCGAACGTGGTCTCCGAATAGGTGACGAAGGCCGGCCAGTACAGGTGACCGTCGTATTTGATCAGGAACGGCCGGTCATTGGCGATCAATTCGGCGAACAGCGAGATGAAGAACAGGATCAGGAATATCCAGAACGACCAATAGCCGCGTTTGTTCGACTTGAAGTTCTGCCAGCGCCGCTGGTTCAACGGCGAAGGCTGGAACGAATGGCGCGTCACCGGCACGGCGTCGCCGAGCGGCGACTGAGTGGTAACCTCAACGGGCGGTGGCGCGGTGATCGTCATCAGACCTCCCGCGCTTCGAAATCGATCCGCGGATCGATCCACATATAGGTCAGGTCGGAGATCAGGTTCACCACGAGCCCGACCAGGGAGAAGATGTAGAGCGTTCCGAACACGACCGGGTAGTCGCGGTTGAGCACGCTCTCGAAGGAGAGCAGGCCGAGCCCGTCGAGCGAGAAGATGGTCTCGATCAGAAGCGAGCCGGAGAAGAAGGCATGGATGAAGGCACCGGGGAAGCCCGCGATCACGATCAGCATCGCATTGCGGAAGACATGGCCGTAGAGCACCTGCCGCTCGCTGCAACCCTTGGCGCGCGCGGTCATCACATATTGCTTGCGGATCTCGTCGAGGAACGAGTTCTTGGTCAAGAGCGTCATGGTCGCAAAGGCGCTGAGCGCCATCGAGATGATCGGCAGCGTCAGGTGCCAGAAATAGTCGATGATCTTCCAGTACCAGGGAAACTGCGACCAGCCGTCGGAGGTCAGCCCCCGCAGCGGGAAGATGTTGAAGAACGAACCACCGGCAAACAGGATGATCAGGAGGATCGCGAACAAGAATCCGGGAATGGCGAAGCCGACGATGATGACCGCAGACGTCCACGTATCGAACTTCGATCCGTCCTTGACCGCTTTGCGGATGCCGAGCGGGATCGAGATCAAATACGTCAGCAGCGTCATCCAGATGCCGAGCGACATCGAAACCGGCAGCTTCTCCTTGATCAACTGCATCACGCTGATGTCGCGGAAATAGCTCTTGCCGAAATCGAAGCGCGCGAAATTCCACACCATGAGCGCAAAGCGCTCCGGCGCCGGCTTGTCGAAGCCGAACTGCTTCTCCAGGCTCTTGATGAAATCGGGATCGAGCCCCCGCGCGCCGCGATATTTCGAATTGACTGCATCCGCGGCCGCACCGAACTGCCCCTGCCCGCGCGCGCCGAAATCGCCGCCCCCGCCCGAGATGCGGGAGGTGCCGCCGGTATCGGCGCCGGAGAGCTGCGCAATCACCCGCTCGACCGGCCCGCCCGGCGCGAACTGCACCACGACAAAGGAAACGAACAGTATCCCGAGCAGGGTCGGAATCATCAGGAGGATGCGGCGGGCGATATAGGCGCTCATGACCTACTTGGCCCGATCGAGCTTGGCCGCCTTGGCGGCGTCATACCACCAATTTTCCGGCGCACCGGTACCTTGCGTATAGCGTGGCGGCTTGGGCGGATGGCTGAACTCGTCCCAATAGGCGACGGGATGCGTGCTACGATACCATTGCGGGATCCAATAGCGTCCGGCGCGGAACACGCGGTCCAGCGCCCGGCACGCGGTCGTCAACTCCGCACGCGATTGCGCGCCGATCGCTTTCTCGACCAGTGCATCGATGGCTGGGCTCGCGACACCGGCAAGATTGTAGGAGCCTTTGGTGGCCGCGGCCTGCGAGGTGAAGTAAGGGCGCAGACTGTCGCCCGGCGTCGCAGACATGCTGAGCCGTTCGGTCGTGATGTCGAAATCAAAGTCCTCCACGCGCGCCCGGTACTGGACCGCATCAACCAGCCGCGGGCTGGCATCGATCCCGAGCAGGCCGAGATTCTTGATCAGGGAGGCGTGGTGCGGCAGGAACGACTGCTCGTCGAGCAGGAACTCGATCTTGAAGGGCTCCCCGTTCGGCAAGACCCGCTTGTTGTCCTTGACGACAAGGCCGGCTTCGTTGAGCAATTGCTGCGCCTTGCGCAGCAGCGTACGGTCCTGTCCCGATCCGTCCGACACCGGCGGGACGAAGGGCTCGCCGAACACCTCGTCCGGCATCTGACCACGGAACGGCTCCAAGAGCTTCAGCTCGTCCGGCGATGGCGGCCCGCTTGCTACCATGTTCGAATTCTGGAATGGCGAGCTCGTGCGCGCGTAAGCGCCGTACATCACGGTCTTGTTGGTCCATTCGAAATCGAAGGCGTAAATCAATGCCTCGCGCACGCGCGGATCTTTGAATTTATCGCGCCGCGTGTTGATAAACCAGCCTTGTCCGCCCGACGGCGTTTCATCCGGCAGGATCTCCTGCCTGACGCGGCCGTCCTTTATTGCGGGAAAGTCATACCGTGTGGCCCAGATGCGCGCGGTGAACTCTTCGCGGTACAGATAGCTCTTGGCGGTAAAGCCCTCGAAGGCGACGTCGCGATCGCGATAGAACTCATAACGCACGATGTCGAAATTGTAGCTGCCGCGATTGACCGGCAGATCGGCAGCCCACCAATCCTTGACCCGCTCGAACTCGATAAAGCGGTTGGCCTCGAATTTGCCGACCTTGTACGGCCCCGAGCCCAAGGGGGTATCGAGCGTGCTCTCATCAAAAGGGCGATTCGAATAGTAGGCCTTGGAAAAGATCGGCAGCCCCGCGACATAGAGCGGAACGTCACGAGCCCGCTTTTCCGCGAAAGTGACGATCACCGTCGCATCGTCGGGAGCCTCGGCTTTGATCATGTCGCGCAGCTGCACGATAATCAGCGGGTGCCCCTTCTCCTTGAGCGCATTGATGGAGAAGGCCGCATCCTGCGCGGTCAGCCTGGAGCCGTCGTGAAAGCGCGCCTCGGGACGCAAGGTAAAACGATAGGTAAGCTTGTCGGGCGAGATCTGCACCGACTTTGCCACCAGCCCATACATTGCATCGGGCTCGTCATTGGCACGCACCATCAGCGTGGCGAACGTCATATCCATGCCCTGCGCACCTTCGCCTTTGAGGATATAGGCGTTGAGCGAATCGAAGGTGAAGAAGGACTGGTTGTAGGCCCTGACCGAGGGGATCAGCGAGAACGTTCCGCCCTTCGGCGCGTCGATGTTCACGTAGTCGAAATGATGAAAATCGGCCGGGTATTTCAGATCGCCGAAGGCCGACATGCCGTGCGCCTCGGCGCCCGCCTCAGATGCCCGTGCTGGACGCCACCATGGCGCGGCGAGCGCGCCGACCCCAAGACCAATCCCAAGGCCGAGCACGTGCCGGCGCGACGGACCGGGCAGGCTGATCAATTTCTTCAAGCGCGTTTGCCTATCTTGGCTGCCTTGTCGGCATCCCACCACCAGAAGGTCGGGAAGCCGGAGACCGCGTATTCGGGCAGCGGGTCCGGATGGCTGAAGCGATCCCAGCGGGCGTAGTTCATGGTGCCGGAGCGATAGTGCGGCACGCAATAGAAATTCCACAGCAGCACACGGTCGAGCGCCTTGCTGCTTGCTTTCAGCTCCTCGCGATTCTTGGCGTAGATGATCCGATCGATCAGGTGGTCGACCGCCGGGTTTTTGATGCCGCAAAGGTTTTGCGAGCCCGGATTGTCCGCTGCCTGCGATCCCCAGAACTCGCGCTGCTCATTGCCGGGCGACAGCGACTGCGGCCAGACAGTCGTGGTGAGATCGAAATCGAAATTGCGAATGCGGTTCTGGTACTGCGTATCGTCGACCGTACGTACAGAGACGGTAACGCCGAGGCGCTCCAGCGAGGATTTGTAGAACAGGATCAGCCGTTCCATCGCCTCGCTCTCCGACAGAAACTCTACGCTCACGGGATTGCCGGAGGGATCGACAAGCCTGTGGTCCTTGACCTCGAAGCCCGCTTCTTTCAGAAGCCTCAGGCTTTCGCGCAGATTGTCGCGCACGTTTTCCGGCGTGCCGCCGACCGGATTGGCGTAGGCCGTCGTGAAAACCTCGCCCGGCACCTTGTCGCGGACCGTTTCCAGTATCTGCAGCTCGAGCCCTTCCGGCAAGCCGGACGAGGACAGCTCATCCAGTCCCGCGAAGTAGCTGTTGATGCGCGTGTATGCGCCATAGAACAGCTGCTTGTTCATCTCCTCGAAATCGAAGGCATAGTTGAAGGCGCGGCGCAGCCTGACGTCACGGAACAGGGGGTGGCGCAGATTGAACGCAAAGCCCTGCATGCGCCCCTCGTTGCGGATCGGGAACTGCTCCTTGATCACGCGCTTTTCGGTTACGGCCGGAAAGTCATAGGCCGTCGCCCATTGCTTGGCCGAATTTTCGAAAATCCAGTCCACCTGGTCGGCCTTGAACGCCTCCAGCGCGACAAGGTTGTCGCGGAAGAACTCGTAGCGCAGTTCGTCGAAATTGTTCGAGCCGACCTGCGTCGGGCTGTTTGCGCCCCAGTAATCCTTGACCCGCTCGAGCGTCAGCGAGCGACCGGCGACGAATTCCTTGATGCGATATGGACCGGAGCCGAGCGGCTTCTCCAATGTGGTCGCCGAGATGTCGCGCTTCCTGCCATTGCTGTCGGAGCCTTCCCACCAATGCTTGGGCAGGACCGTGAGCTGGCCGACGATCGCCGGCAACTCCCGATTTCCCGGTGCGTCGAAGGTAAATGTGACCTCAAGATCACCGGTCTTCTCGGCTTTGACGACGTGGCGATAATAGGAAGAAAACATCGGGCTGAATTTCTTCAGCGCATCGAAGGAGAAAATCACGTCGTCCGGCGTCACCGGCTTGCCGTCATGCCAGCGCGCTTCTTTGCGCAGGCGATATTTTACGAGGGAAAAATCATCCGGATATGCGGCGGCTTCCGCGAGCAACCCGTAACTGGCGTCCGCCTCATCGAACGAGTTCGTGGTCAGGCTCTCGTAGATCAGCCCGACCGCAGGCGCGAGCGTCCCCTTCACTCCCGAGATCGCCAAGTTGAAATTGTCGAAGGTACCGACCGTGATCTGACGGACCGCGCCGCCCCTCGGTGCATCCGGATTCACATAGTCGAATCGCTTGAAGCCGGCCGGGTATTTGATGTCGCCGAGCAGCGAGAGCGCGTGCCGCCAGGGAAGCTCGGGCGTGCCTTGCGCGGCCGCCGGCTGGATAATCTGGCCGGCTGCGATATGGCCGAGCGCGGGGGTAAGTGCGGCAATGGCGGTGCCTTGCAGAAGCTGTCGACGAGTAAGTGCCAAAATGAAGACGTCCCTTCGCAAATTGCGGGCTATTGAGGCCGCAATATACGGCAAGGATTCGACCGGTGACGTTGCTTTTTCCTCATCATAGCACGCCTTCGTGCGGCGAAACGTCCCGGTAACAAACCTGCGAGGGCTGAAACGAAGAGCGGCCAGGCTTTAGGGCCTGGCCGCTGTTGAACGGAACAATTCGCTTCAAGCGGGAAAAGCTACTTCGACGCGGTCGGCAGCGGAACCGGCGTGTCTGCGAGCGTGTGCAGATAGACGATCACGTCGGCGCGCTCGCTCTCCTTCGGAATACCGGCGAAGCCCATCGCGGTGCCTGGAACAAAACCCTTCGGATTGGTCAGGAACTGGTTGAGGTCTTCATCGGTCCAGGTTCCACCCTTGGCCTTCATGCCGGCGGAGAAATTGAACCCGCGGCCCTCGCCCTTGTGATCGCCGACCACGGCCCAGAGATTCGGGCCGACCCGGTTCGGCTCACCCTTGGCGAAGGTGTGGCAGGCTTGGCACTTCTTGGCCGCGGCCTCGCCCTTCTGAACCGAGGCGCTTGCCAGCAACTTCTCGATCGGCTCCTCCTTGCCGGGAGCCGCTTCCTTGGCGCCGCCGCCCTCTTCCTTCACGGCGATCTCGAAGCCTGGCTTGGCCGGCGGGACCGCGGCAAACAGCGCGTTGGCGGTAAAGTTCAAGACGAGCAGCACCAGGCACGTGCCGAGGATCGCACCCAGGATCTTGTTGAGTTCGAAGGAGTCCATGTCGGATCAGGCCCCAAGCCGGAAAATCGATGGTGGGGCCGGCTGTAGCAGCCCCTTGGGAATTGAGCCCCGGATCAGCGCTTTGGTACCACCCCCCGGGAAACAGCATCGATGAGATATCGGTTTGCCCCTGCTCTGGCAACCCGTATAAGCGCTCCGGCTTTCGCGCCGTCCCCACCCCATTTCCGGCCCGCCGGAGGAGCCCCTTTTTCGGATGCCAGACAGACGCATTTTGGTGCTGATCCCCGCCCGCATGGCCGCAACCCGCCTGCCCGGCAAGCCGCTGCTCGATATCGCGGGGCTGCCGATGATCGTCCATGTGCTGCGACGGGCGGAAGCGGCCCAAATCGGACGCGTGGCGGTTGCAACCGACACGGCGGAGATTGCCAATACTGTGAAAGCCCATGGCGGCGAGGCGGTCATGACCCGCGCCGACCATCCCTCCGGCTCGGACCGCGTGTTCGAGGCGGCCTGCGAGCTCGATCCCGCGGGCGAAGCCGAGATCGTGGTCAATCTGCAGGGCGATTTTCCGACCATTTCGCCGGAGAGCATTCGTGACGTGCTGCCGCCACTCGACGACCCCGCGGTCGATATCGCAACCCTTGCATCCAGGATCCACACCGAAGAGGAGGACACCGCGCCAAGCGTCGTGAAAGCGGTCGGCAGTTCGCTGGGCGGAAGGCGCATGCGCGCGCTCTATTTCACCCGCGCCACCGCCCCTTACGGCCACGGCCCGCGCTACCACCATATCGGCCTTTATGCCTATCGCCGCGCGGCACTGGAGCGCTTCGTGCGGCTGCCACCCTCGCCGCTGGAATTGCAGGAGAAGCTCGAGCAGCTCCGGGCGCTGGAAGCGGGCATGCGGATCGACATCACCATCGTCGATACCGTGCCGCGCGGAGTGGATACGCCCGCCGACCTGGAGACTGCCCGCCGGATACTGGCGAAATCCTGATCATGCTGTAGAAGGCGGACCATGACCAAGAAGCTGAAAATCGCATTTCAGGGCGAGCCGGGCGCCAACTCCCACATCGCCATTGTCGAGGCCTATCCGGACGCCGAGCCGATGCCGTGCGCGACCTTCGAGGACGCGCTATCGGCGATTTCCTCCGGCGAGGCCGATCTCGGCATGATCCCGATCGAGAACTCGGTCGCCGGCCGCGTCGCCGACATCCATCATTTGCTGCCGGATTCCGGGCTCCACATCGTGGGCGAATGGTTCCTGCCGATCCATCACCAATTGATGGCGCCGCGCGGGGCCAAGCTTGCCGAGATCAAGGCGGTGGAAAGCCACGTCCACGCGCTTGGCCAGTGCCGCCGCATGATCCGCGAGCGCGGCATCAAGCCGATCGTGTCGGGCGATACCGCCGGCGCCGCCCGCGACATCGCCGAGCGCGGCGACAAGACGACGGCCGCGATCGCCTCACGGCTCGCCGCCGATATCTATGGGCTCGATATTCTGATCGAGGATGTCGAGGACGAGACCCACAACACCACGCGCTTTGTGGTGCTGGCGCGCGAGGAGAAATGGGCGCCGCAGGGCTCGGCGGCGCTGGTGACGACCTTCGTGTTCCGGGTGCGGAATCTGCCTGCCGCGCTCTACAAGGCGCTGGGCGGCTTTGCCACCAACGGCGTCAACATGACCAAGCTCGAGAGCTACATGGTCGACGGCAATTTCTTCGCCACGCAATTCTATGCCGATGTCGACGGCCATCCCGACGACCGGGGCCTTGCCTTTGCGCTGGAGGAACTGAAATTCTTCTCGCGCGAATTCCGTATCATGGGCGTCTACCCCGGCCACCCCTTCCGCGCGACGTTCAGGGAAGCGCAGAGCTGAGGCAGTCATTCCGGGGCGCGCAAAGCGCGAACTATGGTGCGCGATTGCGCACCTGAGAATCTCGATCCGCAGACGACTCCAGATTCCGGGTTCAGCCCTGCAGGCTGCCCCGGAATGACGGCACACTGGCTAGATCCTTCGCTACGCCACGTCCCGCTTCGCCGGCCCAAACGCCTCGGCCAGCAGGCTGTACGACTTCTTCCTTGCCTCGTGGTCGTAAACCGCGGTGATGACCATCAACTCGTCGGCCTCGCTTGCCGTGATCAAGGGCTGCAGCTTCTGCATCACGGTCGAGGGGCTGCCGACAAACAGGCGCGAGCGGTTGCGGGCGATGGAGGCGCGCTCGGAAGGCGTATAGGGATAGGCCTCGGCCTCCTCCGGGCTCGGCAGCGGCGAATATTGGCCGCGATCGCGGCACAGCCGGTTGAGGTCGGCCGAGAATGCGAGCCGCTCGGCTTCGGCATCGGTGTCTGCCGTCACCACCGCGACCGCGAGGATCGCATGCGGCCTCTCGCGGAAGCCTGATGGCTTGAAATGCTTGCGATAGGTGACCATCGCGTCGACCGCGTCATGGCTCGCGAAATGATGCGCGAACGCGAATCCCATCCCGACTTGGGCGGCGAGTTCTGAGGAATAGTCGCTGGAGCCGAGCAGCCAGATCGGCGGCAGGGGCGTGTCGTCGGGCATCGCCACGACGTTGTTGTAAGGATGTCCCGGCGGGAAATCGCGGGTCTCCCACAACACCAACTCATGCAACCGCTCCAGGAAATCGTCGCCCTCGCGCCGGTCGAGCCGGCTGCGCAAGGCATAGGCAGTGGCGCCGTCGGTGCCGGGCGCGCGCCCGAGGCCCAGATCGATCCGGCCGGGGAACAGCGCCTCCAGCATCTTGAAGCGCTCGGCCACCACCAGTGGCGCGTGATTCGGCAGCATCACCCCGCCGGAGCCG
>Ga0306920_100008332_pt1 | contig 13751 bp, 12 predicted proteins | sample flu12Cox44000170_FD_204666 | JGI IMG/M metagenome (GOLD analysis project Ga0306920, IMG submission 204666) | Lab enrichment of tropical soil microbial communities from Luquillo Experimental Forest, Puerto Rico - flux4day.12C.oxic.44.000.170 (v2)... | ecosystem: Environmental > Terrestrial >... | reverse complement strand
TGCCACATTGGTCCTGAGCGACGACATCGACGTGGCCCGGGGTGATCTGCTGGCGGATCCGACCGCGCGGCCGGTGGTCGCGGATCAGTTCGCGGCGCATCTCATTTGGATGTCGGAGGTTCCCTTGCTTCCCGGTCGCCCCTACTCGATGCGAATCGGGACCGCTTGGACTACGGCCACTGTTTCCATGATCAAGCACAAGATCGACATCGAGAGCGCGGCCCAGCTCGCAGCGCGCACGCTCTCGCTCAACGAGATCGGCTTCTGCAATCTTACAACCTCGGTTCCGGTGGCGTTCGATAATTACAACGACAATCGCGAAACCGGCTGCTTCATCCTGCTCGATCGAGAGACCAATCGCACGGTCGCCGCCGGTATGATTGCGTTTGCGCTCCGACGCGCCTCGAATATCCACTACGAGCCGCTGGCCGTCGACAAGACCGCCAGGGCGCGGATGAAGCATCAACGTCCCTGTATCCTATGGCTCACTGGACTTCCGGGTTCCGGCAAGTCCACCATCGCCAGAGCGGTGGAGGCGCGGCTGGCGGCGGCCGGGCATCACACCTACATGCTCGATGGCGACAATCTGCGGCATGGTCTCAATCGTGACCTCGGATTCACCGCCGTCGACCGGGTCGAAAACATCAGGCGGGTCGGCGAAGTGGCCAAGCTGTTCGTCGATGCCGGCCTGTTGGTGCTATGCGCATTCATTTCGCCTTTTCATGCCGAGCGCCAGGCAGTCCGTGATCTTGTCGCGCCCGGCGAGTTCATGGAGATTTTCGTGGATACGCCGCTCGAGGAATGCATGCGGCGTGATCCCAAGGGCCTCTATGCAAAAGCCAGGCGGGGCGAGCTCAAGAACTTGACAGGCGTCGATTCACCGTACGAGGTTCCTCGGAATCCGGACCTCGTGCTGAACACGACCACTTCGCCGGCGCAACTAGCCGACTGGGTCTTCGAGCGATTGCGGGCAACCGGCCATCTCTCGTGAGGTCTCCGGCATACCGCCCGCCGACCTCCGCAGACAATTGGCTTCGCTCCCTTGCAGCAGTTCCGCCGTCAGGGAAGATAGGGCGGAAACCGTTCACCGGCGGCTTCTCCGGACGGCGCAGGCAGTCGGTTATGTGCGACGAGAGATTCGAACAACCTTCGATCGTGCACCATCTTTAATGTATTAAAACGGCCCCGCTTTGGCGAAAAATGGGACTTGAACCTGAATACGCCGGGACGTCCCCCCTGCAGGTCGTAACGGCTCTTCCCATGATCCAACGCCCAGAAGATCGCCTCGGCAAACATCAGATTGTTGACCCGGCTGCCCCAGGATTCGAAAGCTGTCGCACTCAGGAAGATGAAGGCATTGGTCTCGTCAAAGATGATCAGATGGGCACCGAACATCTCCTCCTCGCCGCTCATCGCGGTCATGAGGCACAGGTTGTGCGGCAGCGTCTTGCGCAGAAGGTGGAAAAACGCCTCGTCGAAGCGCAGTCGGTCGGGTGCATCTTTCCGCAACATCTCGTCAGCGTAGATCGCGGCAAAGCGCCGCCAATAGTCGGCATCGTCCGTGCTGCGCGGAACCACGACGATTCCTTCCCGACGCGCGCGATTGATGCCGCGTCGGCCCTGCGAATCAAACTCCCGCCAAACCGCATCCCGCGTCCTGCCCGCGAGCTCGACATACACGGTCTCACGGTTGAACTGTACGCTCGCAGCCGGATAAAGTTGGTGATTCTCGAGATTTGGATCGAAGCGAACAAACTCGGTGACGCACCCGCTTCGTCGCGCATGCTCGCCGAACGCCTCCAGGTATCGGGTCGAAAAACCCGCTGGCAAATCCGACGTGCTGGAGAGGGGACCACCATAATACCAGGATGAGTGGAAATCGACGCGGCCTGTCAGTTCGACTCCGTCCGGAAGTCTCAATCCCAGCCTTTCCAGCGGACGCTTGAAATAGGGGTAGTATATGTAATAGTCCCCCTCCTCATAAACGAACAGCTCTGCCGAGTCACCATAGAGGCCTGCAAGAAGGGCGACATAGGACGGGTGACTATAGATGCACCGGCGTCCTCTGAGGCCATCGTAATAGAATTGCCATGCGGACGGGTCGTCGCGAGTGAACACTTGCACCTTCGGCATTAAATCTGTCTGCTCGCCGTGCGCTCTCTTGCGACTTGACCAGCCCATCCTCCTCTGGGGACTTAACCCAGCGCGGTTCCTCGGTCAATATCATCGCACGTAGAGAGCTCGACGAAGCCGCGGAAACGCGCGCCGGAACGCAGTGTGAATTGACGAGCGGCCTGATTTGCCGTCCTGTCTCGCGCAGGGAGCGTCGCAGCCGAAAAGTGAGGTCTCCATGGTGTCCGTGAATGGCTTTTACCGGGGAGCCCGAGTGGCAGTGACGGGGGCAGCCGGCACGGTCGGCCGCGCGCTCATTGATCGGCTGCTCGAGCTCGGGGTTGACGAAGCACGCGGTCTCGACAGCAACGAAGGCGAGCTGTTTCTTTGCGCCGAAGCGAGGCGCGACGACCCCCGCTACCAGACGTTCGTGACCGACGTGCGGGATGCTGATGGCCTTACGCGGCTCCTCCGCGGCATCGACTACGTATTCCACGCGGCGGCGTTGAAGCACGTGACCATGTGCGAGCGCAGTCCGTTCAGCGCTGTAGCGACCAATGTCAGCGGTGTGGAGAACGTTATTCGTGCGGCCTGGACATGCGGGGTGAAGCGCGCCTTGTTCGCAAGCTCGGACAAGGCGGTCAATCCGACGAACGTCATGGGATCCTCGAAGCTTCTGGGCGAGCGACTGTTCACCGCGGCAACCGCCATCGACCGTCTCGGCAGCGGATGCATCTTCGCCTCGACGCGCTTCGGAAACGTGGCCGGATCGCGAGGCTCGGTCATTCCGGTGTTCACCCAGCAGATCCAGCGCGGGGGTCCGGTCAGGCTCACGGACGAGCGTATGACCCGCTTCATCATGACGCTTGGTCAAGCGACCCTGATGCTGCTGGAGTGCCTCGTACAGGCGCAGGGCGGCGAGGTCTTCATCACAAAGATGCCGGCCCTCCGCATCGTCGACCTGGCCGAGGTTATGATCGAGCTCCTCTCCCCGATTTTCGGCCACGAGCGGAGCCAGATCAAGATTGTCGAGGTCGGCGCGCAGCCGGGCGAGAAGCTGTTCGAAGAACTGACGTCCCACGAGGAGATCCGGCGGACCACCGACAAGAACGACTTCCTGGTCGTGATGCCACCGTTCGTGCCGTGCTCATGCAGCAACCCGACCGAGCAGGTCTATACTTCCTTACAGCAGACCCCAATGACTAAGGTGGAGATCCGTCGGTTCCTGTTGAGCCCGAATGTCCTGCCTGAGGATTTGCGAGTCCGTCTCCTCGCGGTCGTGTAGCCGGCTGTGTCCTGCGAGTCAGTGATCTGCCCAGCTGCCGGGCAACCTCGACTGCTCCTTGCCCGGATCAGTCTCGTACTCGGCTCGCGGACCACCCTGATGCCAGGCGAGCAACCCGACGGAGACACCGCCTGCGGCGGCCAGCAAGTCGAGGAGCAAAATGGTCCAGTCTGCGCGCAACATCGCGCTCACCGCCAAGCCGAGCATGACGAGGGTGAAGGTGCCGCAGCCGAAGACTGCGAATGGACGTAACTGGCTCCGCTCGCTCGGATCGAAAGCAAAGATGGCTTCTCGCTCAGCGGGGCGCCTCCGCTGCCGATCGGTCGCAGCTATGTCGTGCTCGAGCATATCGGCCCACTCTGCCAAATCTATGATGATCATAGTGGTCGTGCAATGTTCGAAGAGCCTCCGCGTGGCGCTCGGGACTGCGGGTGTGCAGCCCCGCCACGTTGACGAGAGAATGGAGCGGACCGCAGGGTGCTCGGCATTCGTGCCCACCTACCGCGAATTCCGATCACTCTTGGGCAGGAGATCACGTTGACCTCGGGAAATGCCGAATCTCTGGCAGAGCCGGATTGGGTAGGCAGGTTGCGTTATGCCTGTCCGCGATGCCGCGCGCCGATTGAACCCCCTCGCGGGATGCATGCCCCACGTTGCGCCCAGTGCGAGTTTCAGGCGACCCAGGCCAGCGGCGTCATTGGCTTCGTTCCGGAGGGGGCCGCCCGCGAGTGGCAGGACTTCTATGAAGCTAAAGCAACCGGAGAGCATGCCGATAGCAGCTGTGGAGTTGGCTATTCGTCCCCCCTCCAGCATCGCTACATGATCGAGGGTTTCCGCAGGATGTGCGGCAATCCCCCAGCAAGCGCGGCAATTCTCGACGTGGGCTGCGGCAACGGCCTGTTTTGGCGCGCGCTGTTCGGCGGCAGACCGGTCATAGGCGTGGATTTTTCCCTGCGCATGTGTGTCCTGGCGCGCGCAAAAGGGCTGCTGGCATACCATGCCGACGCGACGGCGTTGCCGTTCGCGGACGGCCAGTTCGATCTGATCTATAGCGCGGAGATGCTGCAGCATATCGCCGATCTCCAAACGGTGGTATCAGAGTTGGCCCGAGTATGCCGCCCAGGAGGCCGAATCGTGGTGAGCACCCTGAACAGGCCCTCGTGGTACCGGCGAGCGTTTTTCCTCTTGCGCGATCTTCTTCTACGGCCGAATGCGCCGAGGCGAGGTCGCGCCATCATGCGGACTGCCGCGGAACTTGCGGCGTCGGGACAGGCCCGCTCCCTCGTGGCAACGAGGACTTGTTGGACACATTTTCCACTTCCGTGGATCCACTGCGCGATAACAACGCAATACGGGCTCGATCCACTGGCAACAAATATTATCATCGAGTTCGTCAAGCGCGGTCGAACGCGGAATGACGCATAACGCCCTCGCTTTGACTGCGGAAGCATCCGACGTATATCTTGCCGCGGCTTCTTTCTTCGGGTTGCTCGCTTCTCGCATCGGCCGGGGACTCCATTGATCGCAGGAACTGCCGGATCGCTCGCTTCTCCAGATTGGATTCGCCATCTGCGTTACGCCTGCCCACGCTGCCGCGGCCCGGTCGAGCTCCTCGAGGGGACGGAGGCTGCGCATTGCAGGAGTTGCGGTTTCCGAGCCAGCCGTGCCGAAGGTGTGACCTGTTTCTTGCCGGCAACACCGGTCAACGAGTGGCAGGAATTCTACGAGACGAAGGCTGAGGGAGAAAAAGGCGACACGACTCGCGGCATAGGATACAAGCTCCCCATTCAGCATCGCTACATCGTCGAGGGCTTCCGGACGATTTGTGGGGAACGTCCCGTAGGAGTGGCAATTCTCGACGTAGGGTGCGGCAATGGCCTGTTCTGGCGGGCGCTGTTTGGCGACCGGCCGGCGGTCGGGGTAGATTTCTCGCGGCGCATGTGCATCCTGGCGCAGGCGAAGGGCATGCACGTCTGTCAAGCCGATGCTACGGCGCTCCCCTTCGCGGAGGCACAATTCGACCTAGTCTACAGTGCAGAGATGGTTCAATGCATCGCGGACCTTCAGGCTTTCATGGGGGAATTGACGAGGGTCTGCCGTCCCGGCGGGCGGATTATAATCAGCACGCTCAATCGATCCTCATTGGTTCGCGGCACGCTCCTTTCGGCATGGCGGTTGTTTCACGGTCCAATCACGGCCGCGGACAAGCTTCCGGTCAGGCGGACGGCGACGGAGATCGTGGCCTTCGCGCACTCGATGTCATTGGTGTTCACCAGGATCTGCTGGACACATTTCCCGTTCCCCTGGCATCACTGTGCGGAAACGACGCGGTACGCCCTTCACCCATTCGCCTCGAACATGATCCTCGAGTTCGCCAAGCCTTCGCGTTGATGCGGTCGGGTCGTATCTGGCGTCTTGGCGGGGTTTGCCCGCGCATGACGCGGTTGTAGCGACTGTACACCGCTCGACCTCCGTCAGGCGATCGATTAGCCCAACTTGCACAGAAGCGATGGTCGGGCCTAGGCAAATCAATGCCTTGGGCGAATATTCACTATTTTTTGGTGAGATGCGGAGTTCGAGGCTTTGACAGGCTCGACCGGTATTATCGGTACGGTGGCGATCGACAGTCCCACATCAAAGCCCACCTCTTCGGCAGGCCGAAAATGGGGACGTTCCGTCAAGCTATCGGCCGCTCGCGAGACGGCCGGACGACGAAAATCCACGCCTTGACCGATGCCGAAGGAAAGCCGCGGGCCCTACTGCTCTCAGCCGGCCATACCCACGACATCATGCTGGTCCGATCAAGCGCTTGATTGCTGACAAGGCTTACGAGGCCAACAGTTTGCGCCATCTGCCCGCAGAGCAAAAGTGTCAAGGCAATCATTCCTTCCACCGCCCAGTCGCAACCGGCCGATTCCATACAACAAGCAACGCAACGTCATCGAGCGGATGTTCGCGCGCTCAAGGACTTCCATCGCGTCGCCACCCGCTATGACAAGCTCGCCCGAAACTTTCTAAATGCCGCCCTCATCGTGGCCACCCTAATCTGGTGGCTCAATTCCCTAGCCGAAGGGCAGCTGGTCCCGCAGCTTAGGCCCCAACAGGTTGGCCACCGGAACCGGCACGTGCTTCCAGCCCCGTTGCAGCAACGAATCCTGGCTGCGAATCCGTTCCAACCGATTCGGAATCGCGCGAATGTCGTCGGCGAAGTAACCATGCAGCACCGCGCGGTCGACGCCCGGCCATTTCGACTTGAAGAGATGGGCATTGCTCGCCGCGTGGCTGCGACCAAGATCGAACTTGGGCACTCCCGCGTGCGCTGCAGCCTCGATCGCACTCCAGTAGAGGAGATAGTTCGGGTATTGCGTCAGCAGGTCTGTGCGGACGACGGCATACATGTCGAGCCAGCAAGTGGGCGACGCGAGGCACAGCATTCCGCCGACCTCGCGTCCCTCACGACAGACGAAGAACAGCTTCAGCCGCGAGCCTCCGAAGTGCCGCTTGAGGGCTCGCATGTAGGCAATCGCCATGACCGGTGTGCCCAGGTCACGCATATGACGCGCGTAGATGTGATAGAAGAGGTCGAGCTTCGACAGGTCTCGGTCCTCCTCGACGGTAAAGCCATTCTCGCTTGCACGCCGTATGTACCGGTAGCGGCTCTTCCTTCTGATTTCGCGAAGGATCGCCTCGGTTGGCCGCGCGGTGTCGATGATCCGGTGGACATAGGGCACGACGCGGTCGGCACGATCGTTCATGCCCTCGGCACCGCGCAGCAGCAGGTATCGGGCGCCAAGCCGATTGCGGAGCGATATCGCCTTATTCAGCAGGGCGTTCGCCGCCGCCCCGTCACGGGCACACCACCCCTGGTCCAGACTGGCGAGGTGCCGTCCGGTAAAGGCGCTGCGGCTGAAATAGAGAGGCGTCAGGCCGGCAACCGCTCCCTCGCCGTCACGGCACATGAGAAAGAGCCGCTCGACGGAGAACGCCTCGCCCAAGATGTGATACCAAGCGGCGTCGAGCATCGGATTGTCCGGCGCCCGCGCAGCAGCGAAGGCCTGCCACTCGTCGAGGTCACGATCTCCTGCGATGGTCACCGTGTAAGACATGGCAGCTTGATGCGGTTGCGGGTGATGCCCTGCTAGTACCCGGAATCACAGCCGAGTGATACCACGATTTTTTAACCGCCGCTGACTAGACCTTTTTCTTCGCCCAGGCAAAAAACGCACCGGACCTTTGGGTGTTTCTTGAGCCAGCGCTCTCCGCGTTGCAATGCGCTCGGTACTCGGCAGATCTTCGGCTTTGAGCCGAGCCTCTCTCGCTTTGGGAATCATTCCAATCTTGAGTCACTTACCCACGAAGAAAAGTGGGTACTAGTCCTCGAAGGAACTCGCGTCCCCCCATTGGATTGGGGGATACCATGCGAGGTCCGTCGTCTGGCGCAATTCCAACATCAGCTCGCCGATCAGGGGGCCGAGCTCGGCGAGCTGACTCGGGGTGAACACGCGCCGCCATCGCCCGACATGATGAGCCGTGATGTCGCGCGCAAGGCCGGACACCATCGGGACTCCGATGAAGGCACACAGTCGCTCGAGCTCCTGCTCAGGGTTCGCGACGAAATCCTCATAGCGGCATTCGGTGTGCTGGGCCGGAGGAACACCGGCGAGATCACGTAATAGGGTCTCGATGCTGGCGCGCCACTGCATCGCAGCGAAGCCCACCGGGCCGAGGCGCCGGCGCACCTCGCGCCACCCGGGGAAGCGCGGCCCCCAGCCGCCCTCTCCGCCCCATTTCGCCTTGTTGAAATAGCGACGCGGGTCGATCGAGGCAATCTGTCGGACCTCGAACCAGATCGCCTGCAGCCGATTACGCCAGAACGGCTGCAGCTCCATCATTTCCTTGAACACGGCGAACAGCTGGGCCAGATCGCGCTGCTCCACGATGCGCTTTCGCTTCTTGGATTCGCGGAAGATGGATTCGACGCTGTCGCGCCCGTCGCGCAGGATGTGAATCCATTTGGCCTCCGGAAAGATCGCGCGAACGTAGGGAATGCGGAAACAGTTCTCCGGTGACTTCTCCACCACGACCAGCTTGCGTGACTTGCGAGCGAACAGCGCAAACTCGCGGCGGATGAAGGCAACATTGGCTGGATCGGCCATGGCCACCGTGCGCACATCGTCCTCGCCGCTGCCGAGCCGATAGTCCCAGATGTAATAGGGTTCGTAGAAGTCGGCAACCTGCGGATGACGCCCGAGAACCTCTGCCAGGATCGTGGTACCGGAGCGAGGTGCCCCTACAACGAAGACATAGGTGACCTCAGGCATTATCCAAACTTCCCATCGAACAGAGGCAGCAGCGCCGAGACTTCGACCCCCGTAACCCATAGCACATTCAGTTTCGGGTCCGCCTGCCCTGCATGGTGCGAATCATGCGGAACCGCCACGCTTCACGACCAGTGAACAGAGCAACGCCAGGAGCGGCACCGCACCGGCCCACAGCGAAAGGGTCTGCAAGAGGATATCGACGCTGAATGCCGCGGTCGCCGCCTGCGTCTCCTGGACGCTGACAAGCTGCAACGCGAAGAACCAGATTGCGATGCGCGGTCCCATGGCGGCCAATCCACGCACCGGCAGGAACGTAGCCACGAAGAATAGGACGTAAATCCACAAGACCGAAGCTGGGGACAGCGTGAGCCCGACGGCGCGCAGAATGAACAGCCACTGCAGATAGTGGAAGATCCACATTGCCGCCGACAGTCCGAGCACCGGCAGCAGGACGCGGGGCGACCGGACCAGTTGCAACGCCTCGACGAACGACAGAGAAAGCCGGATCGCCCGACCCAACAGGCTGTCTTGCTGCGATAACGCGGCTGTCCGGTCCCAGCCAGCGACGCACCCCAGGAGAATGATCGATCCGATGGCGACGACCAGCGCGCCGCCCACTCCTGTGATGACCGGATAGACCTGTTTTGGGATCATATGAGCCATTGATGCCAGCAGCACGACAAACAGGACGAAGAAAACGGCTAAGTCCGCGATGGCCGCGATCACGAGAGCCGCAGCGCCGACATGAACTCCAATTCCGTGCCGGCGGCGTAGGAGATACACGATGCCGATGTCGCCCACCCCGGCTGGCAAATACGCATTGATGACGGACAAGATGCACAGCGTATCAAACAGCTTGAAGAACCCTGGCTGGGGATCGAGCAGTCGACGCGTTCTCAGGGTGCGCAGGATCTGGTATCCGAAGAGCGCAGCCACGGCCGCGGCGTAATAGGCCCAGTCGATCTTGACAAACGCCGCAAGAAGCCGCGTACCGTCGGTATGACTCCACACGAACCAGGTGAGCAGTGCTGCCAGAAGCAGGGCCGCCACAGTTTCGAAGGACTTCCACGACGATGGGCGCGGCGGGTAGCCAGAAGCCTGTGACGAGAAGCGCGATCCCGATGAGGCGTCGGTTGGCAATCTGTCATCGGACAACGCTGTCACCCCGTCGGCTTCACGGCGACCAAGGGCGCACGGTTGACCGACACGTCACCTCGGCCAAGGGGCCCTCCGCCGAACCGCGGCGGCGCTCGCGATCCGCTACGGAAAGGGCCGCGTTCGCCCGGCGACAGGCCCGTGTCACGCGTCACTCAGCATGCCCTGGTGGAGATTGCGATCGCTCCGCCATCCGATTCTTCCACTTTTTGTTGCGCCGCTAGCAAGAGGTCGGGTATAGCTCCACACGCCATGCCCTAAGCCGAAAGTTCGAGATGGCACACGTTTTAGTTGTGGGCGGATTCGGCTATATCGGGTCAGCCCTGTGCGAGCTTTATCGACATCCTCGCGAGCATCGGGTCACCATCGTCGATAACCGCTTTGTTCCGGAGCGAGTAGCGAACTTCCCGAAGCATTTCCGCTTCGTGCATGCGGCGATGAACGATCTCGAACTGATGGGACACTTGGCGCGCCAAGTCGATATCGTGCACTTTCTGGCTGCCCAAGTCGAGGCAGAAAGTAGCCTGCAGCGTACCGAGGCGGTCTGGCGCGACAATTTCGAGCTGCCCAAGTCCGTCATCGAGCGAATCCCGTCCGACGTGCGAGTGGTCTTCCCTTCGTCGGGCAACGTCTTTGGCGGGATTCCGGAAGGCCGGAAGTGGAAGGATCTGACCGAAGAGGACAGTCCGCATCCCAGGCTCCCCTACGCGGAAACGAAGCGGGAAATGGAAAGCTTCCTGTGCGCTTCGAACCGAAACTTCACGATCCTGCGTTTCGGCACCAACTATGGTTACTCGGCGGGTATGCGGTTCAACCTGGTCACCAATATCTTTCTCAAACGCGCGATCGAGGGCGAGAACATTCAGCTTCATGGCGGCGGCAACAACTGGCGCCCGACGGCGTGCGTGACCGACTGCGCGCGCGCCTTGGCTTTCGTCGCCGAACGTCGCGAGGCGGCAGGAGAGATCTTTCACGTGGTGAGCGGAAGCTACCCGATAAGAGAACTCGCCGAGCGAGTCCTGCGGCTGACGGACTCGCAAAGCCAACTGGTCGCGGTGGAGAAGGAAGTTCCATTCAACAGCTATGCGCTCAGCTCCGAGAAAATCAAGAAGCTCGGCTTCACTTTCGAATGGCCGCTGGAACGTGCTATTCCCGAGGCGAAGCGCCAGCTTGCGGGCCTGGTCGGGCGCCACGCGCTCCTTCAAGAGGTGTAGATCGCATGTTTGTGCGCGTATCCTCCCCCCAGGTCGGCGAGCAGGAGGCTCAGGCGGTCCGCGAGGTCCTTTTGTCCGGAAACTACGTGTCCGGCGCCAAGGTGGAAGCCTTCGAGCAACGATTCGCGGCCTACATCGGCGTAGCGGAGGCGGTCGCGGTCAACAGCGGGACGGCCGCGCTTCACGCCGCGCTGTCCGCTCTCGACCTCGGACCGGGCGACGAGGTCGTGGTACCTGCTTTGACGTTCTTTGCCACCGTGACCTCGGTCATCCATCAGGGCGCCGTGCCGATCTTTGCCGATATTTCGCTGGACGACTATTGCATGTCGGCGCAGGACTTCGCGCAACGGGTGACGCCCCGTACCAAGGCGGTGATCCCGGTGCATCTGTTCGGCTATGCCGCCGATATGGCGGCCATCAACGCCGTCGCCAAGGAGCATGGGATCAAGGCAATCGAGGACTGTGCCCAGTCCCACGGCACGCGCTACCGCGGCACAATGACCGGTGCGCTCGGCGATCTCGGCGCATTCTCCTTTTTCGCCACCAAGCACATGACCACTGGGGAAGGCGGGATGGTCACGACCAACGATCCCGACCTCGCCACTCGCATGCGTATCTTCCGCAACCATGGCCTGTCCGGCCGCGACGACCATGTGACGCTGGGTTACAACTACCGAATGACAGAAATGGCCGCGGCATTGGGGCTCATCCAGGTCGAGCAGCTCGACTCGCGCAACGAGGCGCGGGTTCGGCGCAGCGAAGAGCTCTTGCGGTGTATCGCCGACGTGCCTTGGCTGCAAGTGCCAAAGGTGCGCAACGAGCAGCATCCGACCTATTTCTGGTGCCCCATCCTCATTGACGAGGGCAAACTTGGGTTCTCCACTCGGGAACTTGTCGGCCGCCTGCGTGAACGCGGCGTTGAGACGCGACACCGCTACGCGGCGCCACTTTACCGGCAGCCGCTGCTCACCGAGAACGTGCCCCCGATCCTCCGCCTAGCCGCCGGTGCGAACCTGCCCGATTATGGCAGCCTCCGTTTACCGAATGCCGAACGCGTGGCCGGACACGTGATTGGTCTGCCCAACCGACCGGATATGACCGACGCGGAAATGAAGTATGTTGCCGACGTAGTCCGCTCAATTTGCTAGCCGACATCGAAAGTCCCACGAAATGACGAGCATGTCCATTCTGGTGACGTTGGCGGCGCACAACGAGGAACGCAACGTCGGCAAGGTCGTTGGGCGCCTGAGGGAGCTTGGCTACCGATGCATGGTGGTCGATGACGGCTCGACCGATGGCACCGTCCAGGTCGCTGCCGCCGCCGGCGCCGACGTGATCAGTCATGCCACGAACCTCGGTCAGGGCGACGCGTTACTCACCGGGCTCAAGGCCTCCCTGTTAGATCCGGCCTGTGAAATCATTGTCGAAATGGATGCCGATGGGGAGCACGACCCGGCCGACGTTCCGCGCTTTATCGAGAAAATGCGCGAGAGCGGAGCCGATATCGTCATCGGTTCGCGCATCCTCGGCTCGCATCAGCCGACCGCGTCGCGGCTGCGGCGGTTTTTCCTGCCGTATTATACAGGATTGATCAATCGCCTCACCGGTTATCAAATGACCGACGCATTGTGTGGCTTCCGCGCCTTCCGGCGTGATTCGATAGCACGTGTCGCCCCGCTGTTGAACATCATGATCGAGCCGCAGTACGTGGCAGCGGAGATGTTCATCCGCTTCTCGCGCGCTGGACTGTGCGTCACCGAAATCCCTATTCATTTGGCCGATCGCGGTTGGGGCGCGTCGCAAAAGGGCGTCTTCCGCTACGGGGTTGGAATTCTTCGCGCGATAACTCGCACGCTTCTCGATCCCCGGCTAGGAAAGTGATATGAAGATCACCGCCTTTACAGTATTGATCTGTCTGTTTGCAGTGATCAGCCTCGTCTCTCTGCTGCAGCGGGTGAGGCGGGATGTACTGGGGTTTCGTTCTGCGCTCATTTGGGCGGTGCTGTGGTTGACAATCGCGGTATTCAGTGTTTTCCCGGACCTGCTGAACGAACTCATGGAAGCGGCCGGAATGGAGAATCGCCTGTTCTTTCTGCTGGTGATTGCAGTACTAGTCTTATCAGCGCTCGTCTTCAATCTAACGAGCCGTGTCGACCGATTGAGCCGCGACGTCGGCCTCACGGTACGCGAGCTTGCCATAGCAACTCACAGGATCGCAGGCTTGGCCGCCGAACGGAGGATGATAGTGGACGAGGCGCCGGCGCTGTCCCCTCCCGGTGAGGGGTCAGGACCAACGAATACCGAATAGAAACCGCTCGGGAACGATACGATCGCGGTGCTGCAAGACGCGCTCGATCATTTCCGCTAACACATCGTCCGTTAAGACGTTGGGTGTAAGACCAAGTTCGAGAAGACCTCGGTGCGCCGGGTTGTAGTAATGCTCCTCTGCTTCGATCCGCGGATTTTCCACGGGCTTTATGGTCACATCGAGCCCAAGCTTGCGCCCAACATCGTGGACTCGTTGGGCAAGCTGGTTTACCGAAAACGTTTCGGTAAACTGATTGAGGATGCGTAGTTCGCCGTGCGCGGCTGGGTTTTCCACAGCCAGCCGCATGCATGTCATCGTATCGCGAATGTTCAGGTAACCGCGCACCTGATTGCCTT
>Ga0306920_100008331_pt1 | contig 13751 bp, 9 predicted proteins | sample flu12Cox44000170_FD_204666 | JGI IMG/M metagenome (GOLD analysis project Ga0306920, IMG submission 204666) | Lab enrichment of tropical soil microbial communities from Luquillo Experimental Forest, Puerto Rico - flux4day.12C.oxic.44.000.170 (v2)... | ecosystem: Environmental > Terrestrial >... | reverse complement strand
CCGGTCGTGAGACTGTTGATCGTCTCAGCATAGTTCTGGGAGTGAGTGAGGGATACATTAGCGGGGATCACGACATCATCCAATGTACCATTGGAGACCGGGTATGTACTAACACCCGGAACCGTGTTGGTGCTCCAATTGGCGGGCGTGTCCCAGTCTCCCCCGCTGGCCGGGCCGATCCACAGCACCGTGGACGGCAGGGTTCTGTCTTCCAACTGTTCAAGGAATAACCGGTACTTGGCTTGGGAGGGTGCGCCTTGGCGACGGCGGCGCGAGCCCTTGATTCGTTTGGATCGGGAGGACAGGAAGGGGAGTGAGGAAAACGGCCACATGGGTGAAATTCCTGTATTTGGAGGCGGTCTGCGGTTACACTGGCGAGCCTTCCCGGCGCGCAGACCGTGCGCTGGGGCGTTCTGGAGCCGGTGCGGCCTCCACGTGTCGGCGACGACTTACCGGCTGCCTTGATCTATTCCTGTCAATTCCAACGATGGGCCGAGTATCGAGCGCTCACCATTGCTGCGGTGAGCGGGGAAACTTCTTCCGGCCCACCACTCTACTGCACCGTCAGCGTCAGCGCGGACGGGTCGCTGAACAGGCTGTAGTTGTCTTCCGCCTGGACAAATAGGGTGTAGGTGCCAGGCGTCTGGCTTACCGTGAACGTGTAGGTCCACACGCCGGGACTGGTTTGCGTTGCGTAGCCTAATTGCGTGTCGGTGCCGGGCTCGAGCTTGCCGTCGCTGTTCGAGTCCAGGTAGATGGCCACCTGGGTGATGCTGCTGCTGGGATTGCTGTCGGTGATGTTCGAGACGGTGAGCGCCTCGTTGCTGCCGGATGTCACCGGGTTGGAGGCGGAGGTAAAGGAGCCGATCGTTGGATCGGTCGCCAGGTAGCGGACGGCGGCGACGCCCAGGCTGGAATTGCCGACTACGACGATCTTGCCGTCTGCCGGCTGGATCGCCAGCGCCAGACCATAGGAGCCGGTGCCGACCTGCGTTGTCAACACGCCGGTGCCGTTGAAGGTCGTGTCCAGGCTGCCGTCGGTGTTGAAGCGACCCACGGCTATGGAGTGACCGTTCTCGCTGTGCGTCCCCGCGACCACGATTTTGCCGTCCGCTTGCAGGGCGATGGCATTTGCGTTGTCCCCGTACGTGTAGACCGGGGCGCCTTCGATTGCCAAGCTCACTTCGCCGCCGGACCCGAAGCTGCTGTCCAGGCTGCCATCCGTGTTAAAACGGGCCAGCGCCCACTCCGAGGCGGCGAATATGGTGTCCGGCTGGACCCATCCGGTCGCGACGATCTTTCCGTCCGGCTGGATGGCGACGCCCCTGGCTTCATCGTCGTCACTCGGGTTTGATGTTCGAAGGTGCGGCAGGGTGACGACGCCCGTTCCAGCGAAGGATGTATCCAGGGTGCCGTCGGCGTTGTAGCGCGCTACCGTGAAAAACTCGCTACTGGTACCCGTACTCGAGTTGCCCGCCACGACGATCTTGCCATCAGTCTGCAGAGTCATCCCCCAAATTGCCCCATCGCTAGAGATGCCACCGCCATGGCTATGGCCAAAGGGGGTCAGGACCACGCCGCCTGAGCCAAAGGAAGTGTCCAGGCTGCCGTTGGCGTTGTAGCGGGCCAGGGTGAACTCGTACCGTGGATAACCGGTGGAGGGGTCGGGCTGCTCGCTGCTCCCCGCGGCAAGGATCTTGCCATCGGGCTGGATCACCAGGGCATAGATAAAGCCCCACTGTCCGAGTGTGGTGGTCACTGTGCCTTTGCTGCCGAAGGAAGTGTCGAGGCTGCCGTTGGTGTTGTAGCGGGCCAACGCGAAGCTCGACGAGTGACCGGTGACGCCGCCCCCCAGAAGGATCTTGCCGTCGTTGCCGCTGCCCGTGTTCGGACAGACGGCGACCGGATGGGCTTGGCCGCCAGTCGTCCCGGAGAATTTGGTGGTCACCACTCCCCCGTTGCCGAAGGTCGTGTCCAGGCTGCCGCTCGATGTAAGGCGGGCCACGGCGAACTGCGTGCTCCCGGAGGCAGTGGTCACGTATCCCGCATCCAGCACCTTGCCGTCGGCTTGCAGGGCCATGCCTTCGATGTTGGGCGTGAAATTGGCGGTGGCGGAGGAAGTCGCGATCCCCCCGGAGCCGAAGGTGGGGTCGAGTGGGCCGGATGAGGGCACGCACCGATCCTCAAGCACCTCCAAATGCGGCCGGATCGAAAGACGGCGAGCAGCCTGGCTGTCACGGTCCTTCTTGTTGAATGCACGGAACCACATGACTGGGCCTCCTTCCAAGATGTTGGCCTGCGTACAATCGGAGCGACGCCGCCTTGGGCGCGCAGACCGAGCGCCGGGGCGTTGCCTGCCGCGGTGAGGGGTTGCGTTGTCGCGCCGCCTCACCGGCCGCGTTTCTCTTTTCCTGGGAACACCGCGCGAGCATGATCAGGAAGTGGGGCGATTGGCCGCGCTGCCTATTCATGGCGGGTCCGGGCAGTTTACAGAGCCCTCTATGATTAACCCCGCAGAACGACTCGAAAAGGTTACAGAAAAATCCAGATCGCAGACGGTTTTTTGCTTCAACCGGCCCTTGCCGGCTGGGGCCCGTGCGAAATGGCACACCCACTCCGGCCTGGGCCGCCTCGGCAAAGCGGACCTACCATTTAAAGCGGAAGCGACGGCAAAAAAGGTGCAAAAAAAATGACTTGACTGTAACGTATACCACTTCCGCACGGTCGGCGCGCAGACCGGGCATCGGTGCGTTGCCTGCGGTGGTGACAGGTTGGCTGCCGCCCCGCCTCAGCAGCCCCTTTCTGGTCTCTGTCTCCGCTGCCTTGCTCTGTCCCGAAATCGAGCCTTTTGGTAGGCTAAAGCGTGAATCGCACGAAGGAGGCAACGATGGCCACACGCCGGAAAGTCAGCCAACACCGGCATGCCAAGCCCGCAGCACGGCGGCCCGAACCCAGCAACGACGACGACGCTCTGGGTGAGCAACTCATTCGTGCCGCCCGAGAAGGGCATGCCGAGTTTGTTGCCGGCTGGAAGAAGTTCATGAAACAGCTCGGCATCCGCGGCAAACCAATTGGCGCCAAAAAGCTGCGCGCGCGGATGATCCAAGAAGGCATCGACCCGGAGGGCAACGAGTTTAGCCAGGGCATCATTGCCATGCGTGAGGAATAAGCGTGGCGAATTCCTTCTATCTGGACGCCAGCGCGTTGGCGAAACGGTACGTCCCCGAAAAAGGTTCCGCACAAGTCGATGGTATCCTCGACACCGTGCCCGCCAACCGAATCTACCTGCTGAACGGCGGCGCCGGTGAGGTCATTTCGATTCTGGTGCGAAAGCGGAACGCTGGAGTCATCTCGATCCCCGACTTCGGCCAAGCCGTGGCGAACTTTGACGCCGAAATCGTCCGACCCACCGACATCACCAAGATTCCGGTCAGCAATCGTCTCGCGGCGTCGTCTTTTCCCCTCATTGTCGCTCATTCGATTAACTGCACCGATGCCTTCACGCTTAAATCGGCTCTCGCCATTGCCCGACGATTACGCAAGGCGGGCGACGACCTGGTCCTCGTCGCATCGGATCAGCGCCTCGTCCGTGCCGCTCAAGCGGAAGGGCTTGTCACGTTCAATCCGGAGACGCAGGATCAAGCGGCCCTGGCAACACTCCTGGGACCCTAGCGAGGCGACCGCGGTTGCCGTATGCCTGCCCGTTGACTTGTGCGTAGCGGCGAGAACTCACCGGCCGCCTTTTATTTGTTTACTCTATTCCTCCTTCTCTTTGCTCTTCTTCTCGACCTTCAACAGCGCCTCGGCCTCGGCGCGGAACCGGCGAAGCTCTGCATCCTGCGGCCTGTTCTTGTCCATCCATGTGACTGCCTTGTCGTACCACTCGCGCGCCTTGTTCTTGTCGCCGAGCTCCCAGTGGGCCATGGCCAGGAAGAACCAGTCAATACTGTTGCCTCCCTTGGTCAGCTTCATCGACTTTGACAGGCTGGCAACGGCCACTTGCCAATCTCCCGCGCGGTAGTGAGCCACGCCGAGGGTGTTCCAAAAGTCGCCCGATTTCGGGGCCAGCTCCACGGCGCGGTTTGCAAGGCGGACTGCCCGCTGTGGGTCGCGAAACTTGGTTTGCGGGCAGGTGGCCAGGAACCATGCCAAGTTGTTATGAAGTGCGGCGTCTTTGGGGCTACCTGCTAGAATTTGCTCGGAAGCCTTGCGTGCATCTTCGTTCCGCTCCATCGCCACCATCAGCTGCCAGCGCTCCTGATAGGATTGCATTAGCTTACTCTGATACAGCGGGACCGTAGGGCACTCGGCGGCGAGCTGTTCTCGAATATTCAGGGCCTGGTTCTGGTGGTCTTCGGCTTCGGCAAGGCGACCCGATCTCTGCAACATGACGGCCAGGCTGTAATGGCTATCCGCCAGGTCGCTGCGGCAGTCGGGGACGCCGGACAGCTCGGCAACCAGTTTCTCACGCAGGTCCAGCCCGCGCCGGTAGGTCTCCTCCGCCTGCTCGAAGCGGCGGGTGTCTCGGAGCAGGTTAGCGAGGTTATTCAGCGCGCGGGCCAAGTGCTGGCGGTAGGACGGCTTTGCAGGGACGGCACGGCGCAAGTCCTCCCAGACGGCCACGCTATCGCGGTACGCCTTTTCGGCGTCTTTCGGCAGGGTATGGTGCAGGAACACTCCGAGGTTGCCCAGTGCACTGGCGAGGGCCCATTGATAATCGGGTACGTCGGGGAAGGAGCCGACCAACCTTCTCTGGATGTCGAGGGCTTGGCGGAGCGTCTGCACTGCCTTCGCGTTGCTGCCGTTACTGTGCAACGCCGTGGCAAGGTTGGAGAGGTTGTACGCCCAGCGCTCCTGGTAATCGGGCTCTTCCGGGTGAAGTTTCGCTAGCTTCTCCAGGATGGTACGGCACCGGTGAAAAGCCGGCTCGGCTTCCTTGGGTCGGCCCGCATTGATGAGCAAGATGCCCAGGAGGCTGTGGCAATTCGCCAGCACGTTCTGATACTTGGGCTGATCGGGTGAGGAATCGGCGAGCTTCTGTAATCCCGGCAAGACGTCTCGATATGTCTGCTCCGCCTGACGAACATCGCCGGCCTCCGCCAGGGCCAGGGCCAGGCTTGGACCGGTTTTTGCCAGCAAGTATTGATAATCGGACCGGTTTGGGAAATCCTCCACTAGCCGCTCCGCAAGGCGCCTCGACTCGCGATAAGCCGTCTCCGCGTCACGGGGTCGGCCGAGGGCCTGGAAAGTGTTGCCCAGCGCGTCGTGAGAGGCGCTCAGCTCGTAGCGGTATGCGGGATCATCCTTGTAGTCAGCGGCCAGCTGTCCAAACAGGCGGATGGCGTGACCGTAGGCCGGCACTGCCCTCTCGAGCCGCCCCAGCTTGTGTTGAATCGCCCCCACTCGGTAGTGCGCCTTGGCCGTTTGCCGGAGGACGACCGGATCGTTGCTGTACTCTTGAGTTTCCTCCAGGTAGAACTTCAGCGCTTTCTCGAGGAACTCGCGCTGCAGCGGCTGTAAGCGCGGCTTTCCGGCGAGCCATTTCTCCGCCACCTGGGTATACATGTCCTCCACCGCAGCGCGGGCCCGCCGGCGCTGAGCCTCCGCGGCCAGATACTGGGCGTCCGCCCGCTGCCGCTGCTTACTCTCCGCCTGGTAGGCGGCGCGCGTCTGCTCCTTTTCCCGCCAGATCAGGACAGCGCTGGTCGCCAGGGCCACGACCGCGAAAATCAACCCGGCGACAGCAGACCGCATCAGCCCACGGTGGCGGCGAGCCCATTTTCGAGCCTTCTCGAGCACCGACGGTCGTTTGGCTCGGATCGGCTTGTCTTCGAGAAAGGCGCGCAGATCCTGCGCCATTTCCTGCGCTGTGGCGTAGCGGTCCGCGGGCTCCCTCTCCATCGCCTTGAGCACTATCGTCTCTAGCTCCGCCGGGATGGCATGGTTGATCCGCCGCGGGGGTTTCGGCTCCTCGAAAGCGATCTGCCGCAGCAGCTCGTGGCGATCTTCACCCGTGAACGCCGGGCGGAGCGTCAAGAGCTCGTACAACGTCGCTCCGAGAGAGTAAATGTCCGTGCGGTGATCGACAACGATGCGTTTGGCGAGCGCCTGTTCCGGGCTCATGTAGCGGAGCGTACCGACCAGGTCGCCGGTCAAGGTCAGGCCACCGCCGGCGTCACCGCCGGGGTTCGCAATGCGGGCCAGGCCGAAATCGGTGACCCATAAGCGGCCGGTCGCGTCCACCAGCAGGTTGGCCGGCTTGATGTCCCGGTGGATGATGCCCATCTGGTGGGCATGGTCGAGCGCCTCCGCCGCCTGGATGCCGAGCTGAGCGACCGCACGAAAGTAGCCCGCATCTTTGGTCGAGACTGCCGTGAATAAGGCGAGTTCGGTGGAATTGCAGATTGCAGATTGCAGATTGCAGATTTCAGATTGGCTGCCCAGCGACTCACGGGCGGGCTCGGAAGTTTGAGGTGATTTGGCCGCGTCCTTCAAATCTGCAATCTGCAATCTAGAATCTGCAATCTTCGGCGACGGTGGCAATCGTAGATCGGCAATCACCCGCGCGAGACTGTGCCCGTCGATGTACTGCATGGCATAGAAATGCACGCCGCGCTCGCAGCTGACGTAGTAGACGGGGACGATGTTGGTGTGGTGCAACTGCGCCACCGCCCGCGCTTCGTTCTGGAAGCGTTGTAATTGCCTCGGGTCCATCGTGGCCGCGAACGGCAGCACCTTCAAGGCCACGCGGCGGGCGAGCGAAATCTGCTCCGCTTCGTAGACGACGCCCATGCCGCCGCGGCCGATCTCGCGGATGATCCGGAAATCGCCCAACACGCCTGTGACGGAAGTTTCCTGGTCTTCTCCTTGTGCCGCAGCGTCGGCGGAACCGGCCACGGCCAGCATCTGCAGAGCCGGCAGCAGCTTCCGCAGCTCTTCCGCACGCTCGGCGTGCTGCTGGATGTGGGCCTCCAGGTCCACGGCCTCGCCTTTATGCAGCTTGTCGGTGATCTCTTCGATCAGCTCGGCCAGGATGGGATCGGCCGCATTGCCGGAGAAAACGGATTGAGTCATGGCTTTTCCTCTCAGCTCTGTAGGGCGCGTTGCCGGTCCAAATCCTGAGCAGGCGGCCAAACCACCGAAGCCGGGGACCGGCAACGCACCCTACTTTTCCTCTTGTTGGCCCAGATGCTCTTGCAAACGTTGCAGGGCGCGCAGATGGCGGGTCTTGACGGCGGCCTGGCTGATGCCGAGGACGGCGGCAGTTTCCGCGACCGACAACTGCTCCAGATGCCGAATCTCCAGAACCTCGCGATCCCGGCCCGGCAGCCGTTTTAAGGCGGCCCGAATCCGCTCCTGGATTTCTTTCCGCAAGAGCCGCTGGCTGGGACTGGTGGCACTGGTTACGAGTCGGCTGGCCAATTCGGCCAGGGATTCGTCGGGCAATGCCAGGGCGCCCGGCTCTTCGCGGCGGACGGACCGCTTCTGTGCCTGGACGTGCTGGCGGTGCAGCTCGATCAGCCGATCGCAGGCAATCTGCCGCAGCCAGGGATAAAAAGGCAGAGGCCGCTCGTCCATATACTCGGGGAGTTTGTGGGCGGCTTCGATCAGAACATCCTGCACCACATCGGAAGGATCGATCCGGGCCGCCAGTCTGCGGTCCATGTGATAGGCAATGAGCTTGCGCAAGCGATTTCGATGCCGCATTAGTAACTGATCGCGGGCAGCGGCGCTGCCGTGCGAGGTTCGGCGCAGGAGCTCATCGGTATCGGGCGATTTCAGCGGCATCTTGGTCCTCTAAGAGTAACTCCGCAGAAACTCGGAAAAGGTTTCAGCAGCCTGACCTTTCCGTGGTCATTCGTCCTCGGCTTCTAGCGCTTGAGGCGCACGGCGCTTGATCAAAGTCACCTGATTGCCGGCCTCGTTGAAATGGACTTCATCCATGATGGAGCGCATGAGGATGACGCCGCGGCCGGTTCCCTGGTCGCCGTCCGGTGGAGTCGTGGGTAAGCGGGAGACGTCAAATCCCGGACCGCCGTCCGCAACGACGAAGACGGCTTGCTCTCTGGATATTTTGGCCTGGAGTCGAATGTGCCGGTCGCAGAATGGCGGCTGCCAGAGCCGTTCTGCTGCGAGTTTCTCGTAGGCCAGGCGATCGGCTTTGCCCAGCGTGGCGCTGACTTCCAGGTTGCCGTGGTAATAGGCGTTGCTCAGAGCTTCCTCCAGGGCGATGCCCACGCGCAAACGCTCCGTCTCGTCCGCCAACGGCAAACAACGGAGCATCGGTTGGAGCTGGTTGACCACGGCATGGAGCAGGGCGAGATCGTTGGGCAGCACGAAGGCGAGGTCGACGGTTTCCAGGTAATGCATGAGGAGCGGCTGGGCGCGGTCCTCGACGGCGCCACGGAAGATGCGCTGGACTTCGGAAATCAGATCACCTGCCAGGCGTCGCTTGGGGACGTAACTGGCTGCTCCCTCGCGCAAGGCGCGGGCGGCCACATCTTCACTTCCCAGGGCCGTCATGAGAATGACGGGCAGGGGAGGGTAATCCCGCTTGATGGCGGCCACCAGCTCGAGGCCGTTCATTTCCGGCATGTGCAAATCGGTGAGCACGAGATCGGGAAGGCCGGCCGACAGCCGTTCGAGAGCCTCCTTGCCGCCGGCCGCGTAATGGACCGTCCAGTCATGCTTCTCGAGCAACCCGCCCGCCAAACGGCGGTCCACGGCCGAATCATCAACGATCAATACGCTTGGCACGATGAACTCCTCCCTTTCAATCTGCACTTCTCATTGCTCAATCATCCTAGTAGGGTGCGTTGCCGGCGCTGGTTTTGCATGCGATCAGTGACCGGCAATCGGCACCGGCAACGCACCCTACACTTTTACTCAAGTCCTGCCGCTTGCAACAGGCTCTGCGCGAATATCGGTCCCCGGGCAACTGCCGCGGTTTTCAGGGAACCATAAACGACCTGATACCGGAAACCGGCGATGCCGAGAATCGTTCCCGGCGGCAGCAATTTCGTTTCGCACGGCACGCCGCCCACGCGGGTTCCATTCAAGCTGGCCAGGTCGCGCACCAGCCAGCACGACGCCTCTTGCTGCCATTCCAGCTGGCAATGCCGGCCGGAAACGGTGGAGAAACGCAGGACCACGTCACAATCGCTACTGCGGCCGATAACGATCCTCTCCGTCCGCAGGGCAATCGGATTGCCGCCCCCGCATGGAACCAGGTGGCCGTAAGGAACGACGCTGTCCGGCGCTTTCCCTGCCTGTTTCTCTTGTGCCTCGTCCGTCTTCTCTCGCCCCCTTTCAGGTGCCGGCAGTGGGGCGGCGTCTCGGACTCGGCCCTCTGCCTGGTAGGCGATCTTGAAGCAAATCATCGCGAATGCCACGACATCGTCGGGAAGCAATGTGTGCGCCGTACATGCTTCGCCGTTGACGAAGGTGCCGTTCTTGCTTCCCAGGTCCCGAACATGCCAGCAGCCTTGCCGGTATTCCATCTCGGAATGGCGCGACGATACCGTGGTAAAAGGCAGAGAGATATCGCACTGGCGCTGCCGGCCCACGACGAGCTTCGGTTTGAGTAGCGGAATCGGCCTTCCCCCGCCACAGGGCAGAAGCTCACCAAGCATGGCTGTCAATCCTTTTACCGTGGCTGCGGAATTTGGCCGATTACAAATCGGCCGCCACAATCAAGTGTTCGCGCAGCCAACGCGGGACACTTCTTCCAAGGCAGGCAGGATTCGATCGATCTGCTCGCGCAAGCGCAGGTAAATGCGCTCAGCGCCGGCCGAATCGCTGCCGCTTTCCAGCTTCTCCAGGGCGAGAGCGGTTTCGTATGCTCCCGCCGGATCGAAAACGCCAACTGCCCCTTTGAGAGCATGGGCGGCTTCCTTGAGCCGTTTCCCGTCACGCGCATCCAGAGCGGTGCGGACGTGCCCGAGCAGGCGTGGGCAATCGGAGCAGAATACGCCGGCGAGCTCGCGCAACAATTCCACGTCGCCGCCGGTCCGCTCAAGTGCCGCAGTCAAATTAACGGCGTAGGGTGCGTTGCCGGTCCCTTCAATCGCTTGGTTGGAAGACTGTGATGTTGCGGAACCGACAACGCACCCTGCAACTCCCGATGCCACATCTTCAATCACCGCGTACAACTCGCCGGCCTGCAGCGGCTTGGAGACATAGCCATCCATGCCCCGCTCCAGGCATTTCTCGCGGTCGCCTTTCATGGCATGTGCCGTCATGGCGACGACCGGCAAGTGCGCGCCGGTCAGGCGTTCGCGCTCGCGGATGGCAGCCGTCGCTTCGAAGCCGTCCATGACAGGCATCTGCACGTCCATGAGCAAGGCATCGAAGTCATCGTTCTCCAGGGCGGCAAGGGCTTCCTGTCCATTGTTGGTCACGGTTACACGATGTCCGCGCTTCTCCAGCAGCCTGATGGCGAGAAGCTGGTTGACGCTGTTGTCCTCGGCCAGGAGGATGTGCAAGGGGCGCGTGCTCTCCAGCGGCAGCGCTCCGCCCGCAGTCGCGGCGCGGCCTTCCGCGTGCAGCGCGTCCCCCAGTGCTGTCATGATGGCGTCCAGCAATTCCGATTGCTTGATCGGCTTCATCAAGGAAGCGGCAATGGGCAAGCTCTCGGCCAGGGCCGGGTTTCTCTCCGCGGACGACAGCATCATGATGATCGTGCCGGCAAACTGTTTGTGCTCGTGGATGGCCCGGGCCAGCGTGTAGCCGTCCATGACCGGCATCATGGCATCCAAAAGAGCCAGGGCGTACGGCGTACCTGCTTGCCAGGCCTGCTCCAGCTCGCGCAGGGCTGCCTCCCCGCTCTCCACGACGGTGGGCTTCATACGCCAGTTGCTGAGCATCTCTTCCAGGATGCGGCGATTCGTGGCATTATCGTCGACCACCAGGACGGGCAAATTCGCCAGGCCATGGCGGCGCGCCGCCGGGGTTTGCTCGGGCAGGCCGGTCGCCACTCCGAAACGGGCGTTGAAGTGGAACGTGCTCCCGCCGCCGGGCTCGCTTTCGACCGTAATGCGACCGCCCATCAGCTCCACAAGCCGGGCGGAGATCGCCAGGCCCAGTCCTGTGCCGCCGTATTTGCGTGTGGTCGAGCCATCGGCCTGAACAAAGGGGGCGAAAATCGCTTGCTGGCGGTGTTGCGGAATGCCGATGCCCGTATCGCGCACAGAGAATTGCAGATTGACAGACACTTCCCACTGTGACGACCACTTCACCGCTGTCCGTGAATTTGACGGCATTTCCGACCAGGTTGACGATGATCTGCCGCAGCCGGCCGGAGTCTCCCATCAGGTGATCGGGCACTTCGGGCAGCACGTGACAGGCCAGCTCCAGACCTTTCTTGTGCGCCCGCAGTGCCAGCGTTTTCATCGTGTCCCCGAGGCTGTCACGCAGGGCAAAAGGGCTGTTGTCCAGGTCGAGCTTGCCGGCTTCGATCTTGGAGAAATCGAGGATGTCGTTGATCACGTCCAAGAGCGCATCGGCGGAGGCCTTGACCATGTTCAAGTATTCGCGCTGGTCCGGTTTGAGATCGGTGTCCAGAGCGAGCTCCGTCATGCCGATGATGCCGTTCATTGGAGTGCGGATCTCATGGCTGACGTTGGCCAGGAACTCACTCTTGGACTGGCTGGCGGCCTCGGCGGCATCTTTGGCCTTTTGCAAGTCCTGGGCTGCCTCCTTCGCAAGGGTTATGTCCTCGGAAATGCCCACGAGGTGGGCGGCCCGGCCGTCCTCATCCATCAGCGGAATCTTGCGCGTGTGCAAAAAACGCTTGCCATGAGTCGTGACGATCTCTTCTTCCGGAATATCGACCAGTTGCTTGCCTCGCAAGACATCCCGATCCTTGGCGCTGAAGAAATCCGCTTCCGCTTTTGGGAAGAAGTCGTAATCGTTCTTGCCCAGAACGCGTTCGCGTGGAATTCCGAGCAGTTCCTCGCCGGCTTTATTGAGACGTTCGAAGCGCAGATGGACCGCGTCCTTGATGAACAGCATGATTGGCAAGTTTTCCACAATGGAATCGAGAAAACGCGTTACCTTCTGCAGCTCGAGCGTTGCATTCTTGCGCTCGGTGATGTCACGCGAGATCCCGAAGGTGCCGATCGCGCGTCCCTGCCGGTCGCGGAGCGGCATTTTCGTGGAGGAGCACCAGGTGACGCGGCCATCCGGATAGGTTTCCTTCTCTTCCAGGGCCATCGCCGCCTCCCCGGTGCGGATCATTTGTTGCTCATCTTCGTAAGCCTGGCGGGCATGTTCTTCTCCGAAGAAATCGAAATCCGTCTTGCCGACGGCATCGTCGGGATTGGTCAAGCCGAACTTGGCCGCGCACGCTTTGCTGATGCGAATGAAACGGCTGGCAACGTCCTTGAAATAAATGCTGTCCGGCAAATTATCGAGCAGAATGGCCAGCAAGTCGCAGTCCTCGCCCAGGACGGCTTCGGCCCGGCTGGCTGGCTTTGCTTCTCTCAGGAGCAGCGTGAAGAGGCGGCGCTCGCCGACCTGCATTTGCCCGGCGACCATTTCCCCAGCGATGGGACTGCCGTTTTTGTGCCGGCCTTCGAAGCGGTGCTGCCCGGCCGGGCCGGCAGGTTGCACGTAGGGCGCCAGCCGGCAATCGAAGCGGTCGCTGGCAAACACCGGCAGCAGCAGGGAAAGTTTGCAGCCGGCCAACTCCTCAACGCTATAGCCAAATAGATGTGCCGCAGAAACGTTGACGGACTCGATGACACCTTGATCATTGACTGTCACGATGCCGTCGGCGGTGTCCGCGCCGGGACGCATCGGCCCATTCGGTTGCATGGCTACCTCGACTTGGGAAGTGCGCGCTTCTTTCAAGGGCCTTTATCATACGCGGAAACAAGTCCGTTCTCAACCGGTTCAGGGTTTTTTAACGAAGGAGGCCGGGTTGCGGGCGCCTTTAATAAATGCTCCTCATTGATTCTGGATGAAGGACCTTTCCCTTCGTAGGATACCTTTCAGCTTTTCTGGAATCGGCGAACCGGCATGGTTCTTTCGTGTTCGCCCGGCAAACACATCCAAGGAGATTGCAGCCATGAAAAGGAAAACCTGCACTCTGCTAGCGTCCGGCGTCCTCGTGATTCTGACCTACGGCCTACTGCCAGGCCAGGATTGCGACGAAAAGCCGGGGAAAAAAGCCCAGGTTGTCAAGCGCAAGACGGACGAGGCACTGATCCGCAAACAAGCGGCCGACTTCGTCCGCGCCTTCAACAAAGGGGACGCCAAGTCCCTGGCGGCCTTATGGACCGAGGAGGGAGAGTACATTGATGACGACGGCACCACTTACAGGGGCCGGGCCGCCATCCAAGAAGTCTACGCCGACTTTTTCGCTAAAAACCCCAAGCGCAAGCTGGAAATCAACATCGAATCGATTCGCTTTGTCTCCAGCAATAGCGCGATCGAGGAAGGCTTTGCCACCTCCGTGGTCGGCAAGAACCGGAACACCACCCGCTATAGCACCTTGCATGTCAAGGAGAACGGCAAGTGGCTCATGGCCGTGGTGCGCGAGTGGTCTAGCCAGGAGTCCGGCCTGGTTCAACTCGACTGGCTAATCGGCTCCTGGGCTTCCAATTCAAAAGACGGCGAGGTGGTGACCACCACGTATACATGGGACGAGAACAAGAAATTCATCCGCGGCCGCTTCACGATCAAGGGCAAAAAAAGCAGCCTTTCCGGGACGCAAATCATCGGCCAGGATCCGCGCTCGGGCCAGATCC
>Ga0306920_100008330_pt1 | contig 13752 bp, 13 predicted proteins | sample flu12Cox44000170_FD_204666 | JGI IMG/M metagenome (GOLD analysis project Ga0306920, IMG submission 204666) | Lab enrichment of tropical soil microbial communities from Luquillo Experimental Forest, Puerto Rico - flux4day.12C.oxic.44.000.170 (v2)... | ecosystem: Environmental > Terrestrial >... | reverse complement strand
ACAGCCCTGCTGGCGGCGCGGGCCATGGTGGATGTGTTGGCCACAATGGCCCGCAACGGCCGGATCGCCGGCCGCCAGGAAGCATTGGTAGGTGCGCGTAGTGGGGACGGCCATCATCGTCGCAAGTGACTTTCAACTTTGTGGGGCGGCCTGGGCAAACCTCGAAGCCCAGGCCGCAAGTCTGGGGACATTCGCGACTCGCGCAGTCGGAAGCGTACCCGGCAAGCAGCGGCACTATGTTCAGGTGAAGAGGCTTGTCAATCGCGCGGCATAGGGCTAATTCTACGAGAGCCGGACCAACAAACCTTCGGACATCTTCGGTTGATGCCTCTGGCAGCCGCAAACCCTGGTCATTGTCCCCCTCCCTCGAACACGCTGCGATCCATCTTGCGTCACGAAACGATTTAGTCTTGAGTATTACGAACATCACAACCCCGCTAGGGGGCCATGTGAAGTTGTGGGAACTGCTTGTCACATTGGCATGGGTGACGACATCGGCATATGGCCAGAACAGGTTGTCGGGGAGGATTGTCGATCCGCAGGGTCGGGCGGTGCCCGCTGCGACCGTCCGTCTGGAGACGACGGCTGGGTACGCGCTAACCACGACATCCGATCGCGATGGACATTATCAATTCCGAACGGTTCCGAATGGCGTTTATCAGTTGCGCGCGACAGCGCCGGGCCTGTCGAGCCCTCCACAGAGACTCTCGTTGAATGGCGAGGCGGCGCAAAAGGATATTGTGCTGTCGCAACTCGAATCTCAGCACGAGAGCATCGTCATAACAGATAGGGCGGTAGAACCCGAGATCGACTTGCGCAACGCGGAAACATTCAACCGCACACTATTCACACGTGATGACCAGGTGCTGCAGCAACTCAACGCCGGAATCGACGCGGGACAGCACGAAGGCGGTGGCAAGTCGCTGGAAATCCGGAGATTCGGTTTCAATCTCGACCACGGAGGGGTCAACGGCGGATTGAAAGTAATGGTCGACGGAGTGCAGCAGAATCAGGGCACTCAAGGGCACGGCCAAGGATACCTCGGAGCACTAAAGGCACTCAGTCCTGAATTGATTCAGGACGTCACGATTACAAACGGACCGTTCAGCGCCGAGTACGGCGATTTCAGTGGGCTGGGCGTGGTGCATATTCATCAACGCGAGGCCTTGCCGGAGCAGTACACGATTCGCCTGCAGGGCGGCAACTTCGATACCGGGCGCGGATTCCTGGCGTATAGTCCCAAAGTCCAGCAAACGGACGCGTACATTGCATATGAAGGATCGTATACCGATGGCCCCTTCCAGAGTCTTGGCCGCTATCGCCGCGACAATATCAATGCGAACTACACGCGGACTCTCAATGAGCACGAGAAGGCTGGATTTCGCGCCCTGTTCGGCCGCAACAACTTCTATTCGTCCGGGCAGATCCCGCTCGATCTTGTGAATTCCGGCCAACTGGACCGGTTCGGCTACATAGACCCCAGCGATGGCGGCCGTGTAAAGCTGGGAACCGCTGCAGGATACTTCAGCAAGATTTTCAGCGATGGAGACACGCTGAAAGTAGATGGATTTATTTCGCGATCGCTCTTCGACCTCTATTCCAATTTCACCTTCTATCTGCACGACCCGGTAAACGGCGATGTCTTCCAGCAGCACGATTCGCGGCTGCAGGAAGGCTTGAACGCTCAATACACTCATGCCCACAAAATCGGTTCCGCATCGGTCGTTTTCGTCGGAGGCACGAACTTTCATGACAATCAGATCGATGTCGGCTTATATCCCCGCATCGATCGAAATCCCATTGGCGTGTCGACGCGGGCCGACGCCCACGTGACCAATGGTGCGGGCTACGCGCAGGAAAGCCTCAGCCTCCTCCACGGCCGCTTGTTGCTTGGTGGGGGTGTTCGATACGACGAATTCCGTTTTGACGTGGCGGACAAGGTGAATCCGGAGCAAAGCGGGGTGCAGGCCGCCGGCCGGTGGCAGGGAAAGGGCAATCTGGCATTCACGCCTTCACACAAAGTTCCGTTGACACTTCACTTGAACTATGGCCGTGGCATCAACAGCACGGATGCGCGCGGCGTGGTGCAGCGGCCGGAAGCGCCCAGACTGGCGACCACGGATTTCTATCGGTTTGGAACATCGTCCAGCTTCGGCCGATTCTCCATTGCCAGCGACCTGTTTCTGATCGATCATTCCAACGAGCAGGTTTACATTCCGGACGATGGCAGTTTCGAGTTTAAGGGTCCCAGCCGAGCCTACGGTTTTGAGGCCAAAGCGTCACTCGCCCTCTGCCGTCATGTGTCTCTGAACGGCGGACTCACCAAGATCGCCAATGCATTTTTCAAGGGCGGCGACCATCGGGTGTATGTCGATAGTGCACCGCATTTCGTGGCCAATGCCGCCTTGACGGTCGCAGGCTGGCGGGGGTGGAGTGGATCGCTGCGCATGCGCGCCATCAATCACTATCGTCTTGACGGCGATGATCCGTCCATCGCCGCTTCGGGACATACCGTCTTCGACCTGGGCGTTGCCAAACAGGTTCATCGAGGAGTGGAACTAAATCTCAGCCTGGACAATCTGACAAATCGCGATTATTACGAGACGCAGAACTACTTCGAGTCTCGCGTCACGCCGCTTTCGCCAGTCGTGGCCCGCATCCACGCGACACCGGGTTATCCTTTAACCGGGGTTGCAGGCGTAACGTTTCGACTGCGCGGCCGATGAGGACTGCCTTCGAGGCCAAAGATGCATATCCCTGACGGATATCTGAGTCCTGCAACTTGCGCTGCGTTGTACACCGGAGCGGCGCCGTTTTGGTACGTCGCTGTGAAGCGCGTCCAGAAGATGCTGCACACACGGATGGTGCCGCTGTTAGCTTTGTTTGCGGCATTCTCGTTCGTCATCATGATGTTCAACTTGCCGTTGCCGGGTGGGACAACCGGACACGCGATCGGCGTCGGCATAGCAACGGTCGTGTTGGGTCCATGGGCGGCCATGCTGGCAATTTCGATCGCGCTGGTGATCCAAGCCCTCTTTTTCGGCGATGGTGGCATTACGGCAATCGGAGCAAATTGTTTCAACATGGCGGTCGTCGGATCGCTTGCTGCGCACGCCGTCTACACCGTCATCGGTGCACGATCATCGCCTCTGTCCACGCGCCGCGTGATTGGGGCCGGACTAGCGGGCTATGTAGCCTGCAATCTGGCAGCGTTCGTTGCGGCGATCGAGTTCGGTATCCAACCCGCACTCTACAAGGACTCGTCGGGAGCGCCACTGTATTGTCCCTATCCCTTGCACATCGCGATTCCCGCAATGATGATCGGGCACATCACCGTCGCGGGGTTGGCCGAGTTGTTCGTGTCAGCAGGCCTGGTGGCGTTTCTCCAAAAGCTCGATCCCCAGCTCCTGAGTGCCGGTTCCCCCTCGCGATCGAGGATCCTGGCGGAAGCCCGTCAGGCGCCTAACGCCCTGCGTCCGCTGTGGCTTGGTCTGGGTGTGTTGATGATCTTGACGCCGCTCGGCATTCTTTCTGCCGGCTCGGCGTGGGGCGAGTGGGTGGCCTCCGACTATTCCGATCCTGCGGTACGAGCCCAAATGGCCGCAGCCTCTCTCCAGGCGCCTCCGCCGTCGGCTGCCCCACAGGGATTGGTCCGGCTGTCCACTCTGTGGACGGCTTCATTCGCTCGATACGCGCCGCCCTATGTGGCGAACCCGATGTTCGGGTATCTTCTGTCTGCGATGTTCGGTGTCGGCATGATAATGCTGGTTTCGTTCGGCATCGCGCGGATTGCCGAAAGGCGCACGTCAGGCCAGGCGGGTAGCAAGTGACAGGGGTTCATGGAAAGTCTAGAGGAAATTTCCTCGAAAACACGATCTATGGCCTGCTCAAAGCGGTGGAGCGCGCGTTTTACGCCGACGAAACGGCCGTCCGGAGCGGTTTGCTTCAAAGCTTTGACCCAAGAGCAAAGCTCGTCGCAATGGTGGTGCTCATCGCCGCCGTGAATTTCGCCAGTCGGCCATGGGTCATTGCAATACTGCTCTGGGGCACCGTCCTGTTAGCTCTCATCTCAAGTATCCCGATCCGCTGCGCATTAGTACCGGTATGGGTTAGCGCCGCCACCTTTTCGGGTGCTATCGCTGTGCCCGCATTGTTCCTGACGCCTGGCCAATCCGTTCTCCGGCTCCCCGAGGTGAACATGGATGTCACCGCCCAGGGAGTCCGAACCGCGGCCTACCTGTTCTTGCGTGTCGAGACGTGTTCCTCGCTCGCAATGCTGCTTGCATTTTCCACGCCATGGACTCACGTGCTCAAGGCGCTGCGCGTCTTGCGCGTTCCGGTAGTATTCGTGGTCATTCTAGGCATGACATTCCGATACCTGTTGCTGCTGATGGAAGCTGCACGCGAGATGTTCGAGTCGCGCAGGAGCCGTTCTGTAGGCCGCTTGAGCCGCGGCGACTACAGACGATTGGCAATCGCCACTAGCGGTGTGCTGTTGGCGAAGAGCTTTCAACTGGGTACGGATGTCTTTCTGGCGATGCAGTCAAGAGGCTTTCGCGGCGAAGTGTATTTGCTCGATGAATTCAGGATGACTGCGAGGGATTGGGCTGCACTGTCGTCCATCACGGTAATAGCGCTGGCTGCAGCCTGCGTGGGTCGATGATCTTCGAGGTCGACCGAGTTACGTATCGTTACCAGCGGCAAGTCGCTCTGAATGAACTCTGCTTGGATATATCGGAAGGAACCCGTGTAGCATTGGTGGGAGCAAACGGTTCGGGGAAGTCAACCCTCCTTCGATTATTGGACGGGTTGGTATTTCCTGAGGCCGGGGGAATCCGGTTTCGGGGAAACGAACTGATCGAGGAGCATTTTGCAGATGAAACATTCGCTCACAGTTTTCGACGGGAGGTCGGCCTCATATTTCAGAATCCCGATGTACAGCTTTTCAACCCCACGGTATTTGACGAAGTGGCGTTCGGACCGTTGCAGATGCGTTGGCGGACGAGTGAAGTTCGGGAGCGGGTAAATGAGATTCTGAATCGTTTCGGTATTCTTCACCTCAGGGACCGGATTCCGCACCGCCTCTCGGGAGGCGAGAAGAAAAAAGTAGCGCTGGCAACCGTCCTGGTGCTGGATCCGGCGGTGTTGTTGCTGGACGAGCCCACAGCAGCACTGGATCCGCGTAGCCAAAGCCAGTTCATCGACCTTCTTGTTCAGTGGGCGGGGGGCACGAAAACCGTTATCACCGCAACCCATGACCTCGGCGATCTCCAGGACATTGCGGACCGCTGCTGCGTGCTGCAGGCGGGCCAAGTGGTTGCCGATCGGCCGCCTGCAGATGTGCTGCGGGATTACGACCTGTTGCAGGCGACTAACCTCATTCATGAGCATCGCCACCGGCACCATACAACCGCAGTTCATAGTCATCCCCATCTACACCCACATAACACGGACGTGTGAGCGGCGATGCCCTTTGTTTTCCTGACTTTCGATATTCCCCATTTGGATTCCAAAGGCCACAACAAAAAAAGAGCCACAGCCACGTGCCTCGGCATCGTGCGGGATAGGTCGATTCACTCGATCTGCGGCAGGAGGTCATAGCAGCAATGTCATTTTTTGAACAGCATGCTCCGAATTATCGGAGGCACAATCGTAAACTCCCGGACTTGAGCCGGTACGAGGGGCCGAGGGCGCAGCGCGACGAAGCCGCCTTGCCCTCTTCCAAATGGGAGCAGGAGATCCGTCGCATCAAGGAACTCGGTCTGGAGCCGGCCGATTCCATCGAAGACAAGACCGAGATCAGTTGTTTCCAGCGCGGCAGCACCCCGCACTGGTCGGGGATTAACACGTTCCTTAAGGCCCCCTACCTCGAAGATGTCCGCAAGGTGGGCGAGTACGACGTGGCCTTTGTCGGCGTGCCGTTCGATATCGGCTGCACCTTCCGCACCGGAACGCGGTTCGGCCCGCAAGGCATCCGCCGCATCTCCGCGCTCTATCAGAAATACAGCTACGAATATGCCATCGATCTCGGTGAGTCGCTTAAGATGTGCGACGTCGGGGACATCTTCTGCCCGGCCAACATCACCAAGGCCCACGACCAGATCACCAAGGGCGTTGCCCACGTTCTGTCGCAGGGCACTCTTCCGATGATCATGGGTGGGGACCATTCGATCGGGTACCCCTGCGCCCGCGGTGTGGCGCAGTGCGTGGATGGCAAAGTCGGGATCATCCACATTGACCGGCACGTCGACACGCAGGAGAAAGACATGGACGAGATCATGCACACCTGCCCCTGGTTCCACGCCACGAATATCCCCAACTGCCCTCCGGCCAACCTGGTGCAGCTAGGGATTGGCGGCTGGCAGGTGCCGCGCGCCGGCGTGAAGGTGGGACGCGAACGCGGCACCACGATCCTGACGGTCAACGACATCGAGAAAATCGGCATCGAAAAGACGATCGAGATGGCGCTGGAAGTGGCGTGGAAGGGGGCCAGCGCCGTCTACCTCTCTTTCGACATCGACGCGGTCGACGCCGGCTTTGTGCCGGGTACCGGCTGGCCGGAGCCGGGAGGGTTCCTGCCTCGGGAGGCGCTGAAGATCCTCGAGGGCGTCGCCAAGGAAGGAATCGTCGCCATGGAAGTGGTCGAGGTGTCGCCGCCTTACGATATCTCCGACATCACGGCCCTGCTGGCGGCGCGGGCCATGGTGGATGTGTTGGCCACAATGGCCCGCAACGGCCGGATCGGCGGCCGCCAGGAAGCATTGGTAGGTGCGCGTAGTGGGGACGGCCATCATCGTCACAAGTGACGTTCAACCTGGTGGGGCGGCCTGGGCGAGCGTGGAAGCTCAGGCCGCAAGTCTTGGGACATTCGCGGCTCGCGCACTCGGGTTTGACCCGGATATGCGAACCGCCTGGCTCCCATCTCAACCGACGGACGACGGCGGGTTGCATCACGTTAGCCGGGTGATGGATGCCGAGATCGCTGGCGGAGCCTGCGATATATTTGTCATCCCACTCGTATTCGAGCTGAACGTCTGGCAGCGTACTACCTTGGGCGAAGTGTTGAGCGAAGCGCGCCGATGCAAAGACCCTGTTTCGATTCATCATGACGACGTGAATCCGACACATCCACTGCTCGTTGATTGTTTCGCGGGTCAGGTTCTGCAGGCGTTGGCGCAGGACGGAGGCGCGACGCAGCGAACCGGGCTACTGCTAGTAGCCGACGGGCAGGGCGACGCAACCACGCGTGCCGATTCATACCGCCTCATGCGCCTTCTTTGGGAGCAAACGGGCGTGGACCAAGCAGAAGTCGGTTTCGTGCGGCACCCGCAGCCGTTCTTGCAGCACGTACTCGAGCGCTGTCTGCGTGAGCCGGTTACTTGGTTCCTGCTGCCGCAGTGCCAGTGGGACGGCGAGTTCTACCACTATGCAAAGGTCATGCTCGCCGATCATCAGCAAGCGCACACCGAGTCGGCGGACTGGCGGCTGTTAGACCCGCTCCGTGATCACCCATCGATTCTCGCTTGGCTCGAACAGCGTTTTCTCCATCTCTGGCGAGGAAAGCGCGCCCGGCAAGCGGCGCGGGCTCCCTCCGTTAAGCGCTCGACGCCGTTGTCCACAGCCGAAGTGTGGTCGGCCGGCGGCTGGGCGCCAGTAAGCGCCGGCAATACTCCGTCACGGTCTGGACTGCTCGCGAGGGCCCGTGAATCTAGTGCTCTCGCTGGCATCCTGGCGCAGGTTCTTCCGCCTGCCGAGCGTTATCTGGTGAAGGTGACCTGGCACGGCTACGCACCCGGCACCTACACAAGTCCTGCCGCTCTAGACCTACTGCTGGGCGCGCTGCCCGGGAAGGCCGTCCTTCTGGAAGGGCACACGAGCAGCCGGAACCTCGGTGGCGCGGACTGGGATTGGGAAACCGATGCCGAACGCCATCGCACCTGGATTCGCCAGCAGGACACAGAATTCCTGCGCCGAACCGGCATGTCAGAAGTTATTGCCCGTCATGGCGCTCAATATGTGAACGTGACCGAAGCCTGGTGGGACGGCGCATGCGCGTCTGAGGAGCAGGTCAGGTCCGCGCTCGGTGATATCCCGATCCATCATCCGGAACTGATCGGCTTCGTGCCGTCGGTCCTGATGGAACTGCAGGGGATGCCGATGCTCAGCGTCGCCCGCTTCAAGGGTCCAACTCGCCTGGGTATCTCGAACCTCTTCGGATTAATTCCGCACCCGCTGCGGGCCGCGTGGCATGGACCCAACATCACGTTCTTCGCATCGGTCTGTTGTGACTTGGCCCGGCTGTACGGACGCCTCTTTCCATTGTTCGGCTTCGTCGAGGCTTTCGAGTCGGCCGTTCGCTGGGACCGCAAAGGACTCTACCGCAGCCGCTGGGGGAACTACGACTTGGTGCTCACCGACGGACTCTTCACGCTCAGCGAAGGGCTGGTGGGCGCCGATCTCCTGGCGAGCCGACTCCAGGGCCAGGATGTCCTCCGCAGCGCTTTCTATGACGTGGTTCGCGAACGCTTAGGCTGGCCAGGGGCGGCTGCAACGGCGCCACTCCCAGTCGGCGTGCAGGCGACCCTGGCTTGAAACTCAGTTCTCGTTAAGGACTAAAAATAAGCACGACATACATGAAGAAGACGACGAGATGAGCCGCTCCCTCCAGTAGGGTCGTACGCGGGCCGGAAAATGTCAGGGCGCTTAGTAACAGCGTCAAGGCAAGCAGGACCGTTTCGCCAAGTCCCAGGCCCATAATGACAGTTCGGCTGGCGATAATGCCAATGCCCAAGACCACCGGCACGGTCAGGCCTATGGCGGGAGCACATGATCCCAGCGCCAGGTTGACTGCACGCATGGGCTGATCGGCAATTCCCGCAGCTATAGCGGAGATTGCCTTAGGGGATACGACCAGCAGCGCGATCAATACGCCTCCGAGGGCGGGAGGCGCGTGCAGAATCGCGATGCCCCTGTCAATCAGCTTGGCCAGGCTGCCGGAGAGGAGAACGATCGGCAGGATCCCAGCCAGGAGCAGGAGGGCGTGTTTCGAAACGGAACCTTTTGACGGCCGATCGACATTGGCGGCCCCGGCAACTTCACCCTCCGGGCCAGACCGTACCTCGGTGAAGAAGTGCTTGTGACGGCCGATCTGGAGGATCAGAAAGACTATATACAGGAAAATAGTGAGAATGGCGATAGCCGCTGCCTGAATGGTCGTCACGCTGCCGCGAGGTTCCGCATGCGTAAAGCTGGGTAGGATGAGACCGATCGTGGCCAGCGGAATGATCACCGCAAGGTACGCCGCAGCGCCCTGCAGATTGTACTCCTGCTCCTTATGGCGAAGTCCGCCAAGCAATAGGGCCGATCCGCCGACGGCGTTAATCATGATCATGTTGGCCGCAAAAATGGTGTCGCGGCCCATGGTGGGACCATTGCTGCTACCAAGAACGACCGCTCCGATCAGGACGGCTTCGATGGTTATGATCGCGAGCGCAAGCGCAAGCGAGCCTAGTGGCTCGCCGAGCAGATCGGCCAGGGAGTCCGCCTCCTTCACGCAGCCGAACGAGGACCACATGATGACCACGAACAGCCAGAGAAACAGTGCTCCGGCCTGCCAAACCGGGGTGTGATCGGCAAGCCACGAGCCACCGAACAACAGGAACAGGGCAACGGTAACCCAAGCAAAGCCAAGCCGGCCGATCATGCCCATAGATAGCCCCGGGGCATCGCGATGCGGGGCTCGGAGCTTAGACTCAGAGTATTCCACGGTTTCGTATTCTTGATCGGGACCTCTTACCCTCATAAGACATCCTCCATCCCAAGCGGGGCATTAACTTAACACACCACTTCAGAACTACAGTCTCGTATTTCCGCCGTGGCGGCGAGGCGTTTGTAGGAAACCGCCGGCGCCGCACTTAACTAGCTGCTCGCCCTCCCCCAAAACGGCAGGACGCGGCTGCGTAGCCGGCTGGTTAACGGAAGCGGTGGCGCCGTTGGCGACGGTGGTGTAAGCCTCCCGCACCGGCCCCAGCCGCACCACCGATGAAGGCGCCGCGGCGTCCACCGACTATGCCACCTACGGCGGCTCCTCCCAGCGCGCCAGTGCCGACACGACGCCCGCGGGAACGGGCCACCAACTTAGGGTTGTTCTGTGAAGCGTCCTGCGCTGGCGGTGGGACTGCCCCCACCAGGAGCGCGGCAGAAAAGAAGGCCGTGCACAATCGTTTTTTCACGCTTCTACCTCCCGGCCGGATACCGATTCGCACGCTTTTCCCGAGAGTGTGATGTTAGCGCCAGCGCCCTCCTCGCCAGCGGCCTGAGACAAAGGTGTAGCCGCCATGGCCACGGCGCCAGCGGGGTGCAACCCAAACAGCTCCCGGCGCGGCGGAACAGCCCATCCTCCCCTCACCCAAGTGTAGTGTCCCCTATGCCACCCGTAGTAGCCGGGCGCCCAAACCATCCCGGGGTGGGGTGGCCTGTGGGCAACAACGATGGCGTAATGGGGCGGCGGCGGGGGTGGTGTCCTCACGAAAATAGCCCTGGCTGGTTGGATCCCTCCGACAATCGCCGGGACTGCTGCAATCACACCGCGAACTAACAGCCCTCTCGTCATAAACATTCTCCCCTCCGGACCACCGGTACGCCTTCAAGCGCCCCGGATCGCCTGAACTGACGAGTTCGCCTTAGTTTCTTCACTGTCATTAGATGCGAGCCTGTTGAGACAGATGCGCATACGGGATAAATGGATAAATAAGGACACTGGCCACGTGCCGGATTCTGGATTTGCATCCAACGGCAAACGAAAAATATTAAGCCGCGTTGCCCGTGAAAGCGTCTTACTTTAGGCTGATCCTGTATAGAACTCGAAAATTGATTTGGATGACTCTCGTAGCAGCCGCTGAACCGATGCTGGCCGTCGAGGGCGGACTCGGCCGGACATTACCGGGTGCGTGGGTGCTACCGCAGGGGGCCGTCGTCGGACCCGAGCCCGGTTTCAGTTTCACCACGTTGGCCATCGGCTATATGGGCTCCATCGGGGGCGCCCGCTTGGATCCAATCGCCGGCACGATCTACGAGAACGTCGAGGCTAACATTAGCGAGAATCTCCTGATACCCCAATACGTCTACAAAACCGAGACCCGGAAGATTTCCTTGGCTTCTTCGTTCATGGGAGTTGTAAACTGGGTCGGCGCTAGCGGATCGCTCCAGTTCGAAAGCCACAAGGAACGCATGAACAGCGCGAATGCAGGCGCGGGCGACATGATCGCAGTGCCACTGACGGTGGGTATCCATTTCAGCGAGAACAACAATCTTGCGATCAGCACCTGGTTCTTCCCACCCACCGGGCAATTCACGAAGAACAACCTCTCAAACCTGGGTATGGGACTATGGACCATCATGCCCAACGTCGCGCATACCCTCATGTGGAAGAAGCGCCGCTTGGAATTCGACACTTTCATGGGCTTTGATATCTACAGGCACAACCAGACCACGAATTACACCAGCGGCACTGTGTTCCATTGGGAAACCATGGCGATTCACCATCTTTCCAAGAAGGTCGGTTTCGGCGCGATCGGATCGAACGTGACGCAGATCACCAACGACAGTGGACCGCTGGCTGACTCGCTCCACGGATTCCAAGGTAGGGCGTGGGGCGTTGGCCCGATCGTCCTGTACGTTGCGAAAGTCCAGAAGCCAGAAGTGGTTCTGCATCTCCGCTGGGTCGACCAATTCAGAGTGACAAACCTGATGAAAGGCAGTACGCTTCTATTCGGCCTCACTGTGACACTTAACTAAGTGTAGCCCCGATGGGCCACAGCCAATCTTCGTCCTGCGGCAGGAAATTGTATATGAAGTTAGACCCTTCCCGCGGTCAGACTGCCCCTGGGAGTGAGTGTGGCAGCATCACACAATTAGTCGGAAATTTGAAGGTCAAGTCCAACCGGGTCAGTCGCCCCCGCTTGCGTTTATTGTCAGCCTAGTTCTGACGCGGTCTTGGCTACTACAGGGTGCCCCAAGCGCCCGCTGGTATCTCAATTCGATGCCTCAACCCGGCCGGGAAGGGAATATCGAAAACCAAGATAGACCATATCGAGGTTTGCGCTGGCAGGCTGGCCGGGGGCAACATACCAGGGATGGCGGACGACCCAGGAGTACTGGGCGCTGAACTGTAGGGTTCCGTAATTCGGGTTCTTCCAGAAGACGCGAGTAAAGCCGCCCGTGATCTCATGGATGGTGCGGTTCTGGCTATCGGGAGAGCCCGTATACCCGTAACCCGACAGGCTGCTGACTTACGGTGTCGAACGTCGAGATCCGATCAATCCAGGCTGCTCCGTAGTAGGTCCACAATCTCCACGTCGGTGAGGCCTCGTATTCGAGGCCATCGACCGTGGACGCAGCCGGCAGGGGGGACGGAGCGCCCGTGCCTTGAATGATAAGGGCCGGAGCCTCCCCGAAAATGAAGTTTCCGCCGCCGTTGGTGTAGAAGTTATTCGTGAGGACCGTCAGATGCCGGATGGCCTCGATACCGGCATTGCAAGGGATCCCGGCGCCCATGATAATGAATCGCGGTTATTGAACGGGTTGTAGAACACAAACCTGTTCATCAGGCTCGCCACCTCGAAATGGATGGACCGGGAGGCAGCCTTGGGATCGAAGGCGATCTTCGCAACCCAGTCCAGAATCTGGTTCGGAACGGCGTTTCCGTTCTCGGTCGAAAAGTCTACCTGGCCGAAGTAGCTGGGAGCCAGAGCGGTGGGCAGCGTTATGGTGCCGCCTCCCGCCAAACCGCCAGCGTACGCGTCCCCCGACTCAAAGGACAAGCCCATCGCAGCGCTGCGGCTGGCGTGATAAACGAGACGCACCTGGGAGGTGCGGGCCCAGACGAGACCCGATTGGACATTGGGGTCAGGGTCCCGAGTGAGGAAGAGCGGCGGATAAGGCGAGATCCCTTTGCGTGCGGGCGTAAGGAGGCTCCAGTTCTGGCCCACGAGGAACTCCCACCGGTTCTTGCTCACGTTCAAGAAGGCAAGGCGCATCCGGAGAGCGAATGTGTTAGTGGTGGTCGCTACGTTGTTCGGAGAGTAGCCCCGGAAGTCCGTTTCCACGAGACCCAGAACATCGAAGCCGCGCACACGCGTCGTCACCTGCATGCCCAGACGTGAGTTTGCCGCGCTCGAAAGAGCCTGCTGCCGTTGACCAAGCACCGTGTTGTTGAACGGAATCGCCGAGAAATTGGTCGCCAAGCCGCTCGAGACGCTCTTCGATCGCCAGAGCTGCAAGAAATCCAGGAAGCCGGTGGGAGTGATGGTTAGGCCGCCAAGATCAAAGGACAGCGGCCCCTTGACGGGCGCGGAATCCCGCGGTGCTGCGTCTGCGGGCGGTCGAGAGGGAGACGAAGCCGGCCCGGCTGCCTGGGCCGAAGTCGCGGGAATCATCTTTTCGAGCATTTTTTGCTGCGCATCAAGGCGTTTGCGAAGCTCGTCGATCTCTTCCTGTTGCACTCGTACCTGAGATTTGAGGCGGGCGATTTCATCCGGTACGCCAAGCGCGGCCTGCGCCGCGTCGGCATTTCCGGAGAGTGGCGGCGCAGCTATTGTAACTCCGGCGGCGCAGGCCAGTAGACAAGCTGCATATCGTACCTGTCCTCTTCCAGCCACTATGTTTCGATCAGATGCAGGGATGTGCGCCGTGGCGTAGAATATTCGCGCGGTCGCCAACGTTACAAACATAGGTGGGCGTCGCCCACCTATG
>Ga0306920_100008329_pt1 | contig 13752 bp, 11 predicted proteins | sample flu12Cox44000170_FD_204666 | JGI IMG/M metagenome (GOLD analysis project Ga0306920, IMG submission 204666) | Lab enrichment of tropical soil microbial communities from Luquillo Experimental Forest, Puerto Rico - flux4day.12C.oxic.44.000.170 (v2)... | ecosystem: Environmental > Terrestrial >... | reverse complement strand
CGCAGTGCTACTTGCGCTGCCGCTGGTGGGGCTGCAGACCTACGACGTCGGCGGCGGCGCGCTCGGCATCCGTACCCATTTCGACTGGGTGGCAATTGCCGGCGCGGGGGTGTTCTGCGGCCGGCTTGGGCTGCGCTTGCTCCACCAGCTCTACCCCAGGCGCACAAGCCGGAACGCGGCCCTCACCTCTCTGGCCGCCTGGGGCAGCCGGCAGGTGGTGCCGATCACCATCGCCGGTATCGCGTTTGCGGCGGCGTTGCCTTTTCTGCCGTCCTCGTCGCGCTATCTGATCGACCTCGGCACGACCGTGCTGATCTACGTGATGCTCGGCTGGGGGCTCAATGTCGTAGTCGGGCTGGCGGGTTTGCTCGACCTCGGCTACGTCGCGTTTTACGCGGTCGGCGCCTACACTTTCGCGCTTCTGGCGCGTGATTTGGGTTTCAGCTTCTGGGAAGCTTTGCCGTTTTCGGGGCTGGTGGCGGCGAGCTTCGGGATCATTCTCGGTTTTCCGGTATTGCGGCTGCGCGGCGATTATCTGGCGATCGTCACGCTCGGGTTTGGCGAGATCATCCGCATCGTGCTGCTGAACTGGGCCTCGGCGACCGGCGGCCCGAATGGCATCTCGGACATCCCGCGCCCGACATTTTTTGGACTGCCCTTCGCGCGTTCGGCACCGGAAGGCGTTACTACTTTCCATCAATTTTTCGGGCTGGAATTCTCGCCCGAGCACCGCGTCATCTTTATCTATTTTGTGATCCTGGCGATGGCGCTGCTGACCAACGCCTTCACGTTGCGCATACGAAAATTGCCGATCGGCCGGGCCTGGGAAGCTTTGCGCGAGGACGAGGTCGCCTGCCGTGCGCTCGGCATCAACCCGACCACGGTCAAGCTCTCCGCCTTTGCGATCGGCGCGATGTTTGGCGGATTTGCCGGCTCCTTTTTCGCGACGCGCCAGGGATTTATCAGCCCGGAGAGCTTTACGTTCATCGAGTCGGCGACGATCCTCGCGATTGTCGTGCTCGGCGGGATGGGGAGCCAGTTGGGAGTCGTGCTGGCCGCGATCCTGCTCGTCAGCCTGCCCGAGTTTGGCCGGGCCTTTGCCGAGTTCCGCATGCTTATCTTTGGCGCAGCCATGGTCGGGGTAATGGTGTGGCGGCCGCGCGGGCTGATATCGCATCGCGCGCCGACGTTGCGCCTGGGCGCGGACCCGGCGGGATGAACAGCGCGACGACCGCTGCCGAGACTGCGGTGCCGCTGCTCGCGGTCGAGCACCTGACGATGCGCTTTGGCGGGCTGATTGCGGTCGACGACGTATCCTTCACCGCCTACCGCGACGAGATCACCGCGATCATAGGGCCCAACGGTGCCGGCAAGACCACCGTCTTCAACTGCCTGACCGGCTTCTACCGGCCGAGCACCGGCCGGCTCGCCATGCACAAGAATGGTGAAATCTTGCGGCTTGAGCGGATCGAGGGCTTCCGCATCGCGCGCCGCGCCGGCATCGCCCGCACGTTTCAAAACATCCGGCTGTTCGCCGGGATGACCGGCCTGGAAAACCTGATCGTCGCGCAGCACAACCCGCTGATGAAGGCGAGCGGCTTTTCGCTCGCCGGGCTCCTGGGCTTGCCGCGCTACCGGTCGGCTGAGCAAGCTGCCGTGGAGCGCGCCCGGCATTGGCTCGACCGGATCGGCTTGACCGATCGCGCGGACTGGCTGGCGGCGTCGCTGCCCTATGGTGCACAGCGCCGATTGGAGATTGCCAGGGCCTTGTGCACCGGTCCCGCGCTCTTGTGCCTCGACGAGCCGGCCGCCGGGCTCAATCCCCGCGAGTCGGCCGAGCTCAACGAGCTTTTGCTTTCTATCCGCGCCGAGGAGCGGATCGGGATACTGCTCATCGAGCACGACATGAGCGTCGTGATGGGCATCTCGGACCATGTCATCGTGCTCGATTACGGCCGCAAAATCGCCGACGGCACTCCGGCCGAGGTGCGCGCCGACCCGGAAGTGATCAGGGCCTATCTCGGCGAGGACGATGTCGACGGTTCGGCCGCCCCCGCGAAAGCGGTCGCCCAACAGCAACCGCAGGAGCCCGCCGCCGTTTCAAGCCAGGGGCAAGCTCTGGGTTCCCGCTTTCGCGAGAACGACGGCTGAGCCAATGCTCGCAATCTCGGGGGTGCATACCTTCTACGGCAACATCGAAGCGCTGAAAGGGGTTGATCTCGAGGTCGCGGCCGGCGAAATCGTGGCATTGATCGGCGCCAACGGCGCCGGGAAGTCGACGTTACTGATGACGGTGTGCGGCCAGCCGCGGGCGGCACGCGGCCGCGTGCTGTTCGATGGGCAGGACATCACCCGACGGGCGACCTTCGAAATCGTCCGGCTCGGCATTGCCCAGGTGCCGGAGGGCCGCCGGATTTTTCCGCGGATGACCGTTCTCGAAAATCTCCAGATGGGGGCGGCTTCCGCCGACCCCGGCCATTTCGACGACGATATCGCCCGCGTCTTCGACTTGTTCCCAATCCTGCGGCAGCGGCGGCTGCAGCGGGGCGGGACATTGTCGGGGGGCGAGCAGCAGATGTTGGCGATTGCGCGGGCCTTGATGAGCCGGCCGCGCCTCCTGCTGCTCGATGAACCTTCGCTCGGATTGGCTCCCTTGGTCGTCAAACAGATTTTCGATGTAATTCGCGAGGTGAACGAACGGCAGAAGACGCCTGTGCTCCTCGTCGAACAAAATGCCCATCACGCGCTGCGGCTCGCCCATCGCGGTTATGTGATGCAAACCGGCCGGATTACGCTCAGCGGCACTGGTCCCGAACTTTTGGCCGATCCCGAGGTGCAGGCCGCTTATCTCGAAGGTGGTCGGCATTGAACCCGCGGTCGTGTACATTTAACTCGAACAGTAGGGGGCTCCGATGAAACGCTTTGCTCGATCGACCATCCTAGCGGCCTCGCTCGCATTGGTCGCCGGCGTTGCTTACGCGCAGAACATTCCGATCGCGGTCGTCGGGCCAATCACCGGCTCGAACGCCGCGCTTGGCGAGCAGATGAAGCGCGGAGCCGAGATGGCGGTCGCCGACATCAATGCCAAGGGCGGGGTCCTCGGCAAAAAGCTCGATCTGACCATCGCCGATGACGCCTGCGATCCGAAGCAGGCGGTCGCGGCCGCTAATAATGTGGTCGGAAAGAAAGTCGTGTTTGTCGCCGGGCATTATTGCTCGTCGTCGTCGATCCCTGCTTCGGCGGTCTACAACGAGGCGGGCGTCCTGCAGATGACACCGGCTTCGACGAATCCGGCGCTGACCGACGATGCGGCAAAGAAAGGCTGGAACAACGTCTTCCGGTCCTGCGGCCGCGACGATGCGCAAGGTGCGGTTGCGGGCAAGTATCTCGCCGACCATTACAAGGGAAAGCGGGTAGCGGTGGTCCACGACAAGACCGCGTATGGCAAGGGCATCGCAGACGAGACGATGAAGGCGATGAACAAAGCCGGCCTCAAGGAGACAATGTACGAAGCAATCACCCAAGGGGACAAAGACTTCTCGGCTCTCATAAGCAAAATGAAGCAAGAAAACATCGACGTAATTTACTATGGCGGCTACCAGACCGAGGCTGGGCTCATCGCGCGCCAGGCGCGCGACCAGGGACTGAAGGCGCAGTTCATCGGCGCCGATGCGCTGGTCACGGAGGAGTTCTGGAAGATCACCGGCCCGGCCGGCGAGGGCACCCTGATGACCTTCCCGCCCGACCCGCGCCACGTGCCTGCCGCCAAGGCCGTCGTCGATAAGTTCATGGCGCAGGGCTACAACCCGGAAGGCTACACCCTCTATACCTACGCCGCGATCCAGGCCTTTGCCGCAGCCGCAGAGAAGGCCAAATCGACCAAAGTCGATGATCTGTCAAAGGCGCTTCATTCGATGACTGTGGATACGGTAGTCGGTCCGTTGACCTGGGACAAAAAGGGCGACGTCACCGACCCGAAATACGTCTTCTACATCTGGAAGAACGGCACCTACGCCGAGATGTAGGCTTACCGAAGGTCGGCGGGCATCGGGGTCGCTGGCTCAACGGGTGGCTCGCTGCGACGGATCGGGGCGTTGTCGGAAGGCGGCAGGTCGGTGGCGAGCTTCACGGTCGTGACGCTGAGCATTTCTCGCTTGCCGCGGATCTCGATCTCGTGATGCGGGAATTCTGATAGATCGACCGCGGCGCGCGCGACAGTCTCCTTCGAGACTACGAGCTCGCAATCATATTCCTTCGTCAGCGCTTCGAGCCGGCTGGCCGTGTTGACGGCGTCGCCTATCGCGGTGATCGCGGCGGCGGCGCCGTAGCCCATTTCGCCGACGATGACGGGGCCGCAATGGACGCCGATGCCGATGCGCAACGGACGGTCGAGCTCGGCCTGCAGTGAGCGGTTGAGCTCGTCGAGTCGCTCCGACATCAACCGCGCAGCAGCGAGAGCTTCGCGGCAGCCCGTGCGGGGACTGCTCTCGATGCCGAACAGCGCCATCACCCCGTCGCCGATGAACTTGTCGACGCGCCCTCCCGCGCTTTCGATCGCGCGCCCCATCGTGGCAAAGTAGCGGTTAAGGACAAACACGACATCGTAGGGGAGCCGGCCCTCCGCGAGCGCGGTGAAGCCACGGATGTCGGCAAACAGGATCGCGATCTCGCGCTCGCTGCCCTGCACGAAGTCGACCCGTCGCCGGCCGTCCGCGGCGAGTGCCAATGGCGGCAGCAAAGGTGTCACCTCGACATCGCCGCGCGGGCGCAACATACAAGCTAAACGGATATTGGGCCGCGCCCCGATGCGATGCAGCACCCGCATTTCGTCGGCCGACGGCGGGTCCATGCTGTGCCGCTCACCGCGCACCCGCACGCGACAGGTCGAACAACGGCCGCGGCCGCCGCATACCGAGGCGTGCGGAATTCCGGCAATCCGGCTTGCCTCGAGCACGCTGGTGCCGGGCGTTACCTCGACCCAGCGGCCGTCGGAATAACCGATCCGCACGACGCCGTGCCGCCGGCGCCAGGCGCGGCGAGCGATCCGCGCGAGCAGAACGGCCGCGACGCTCCCGCCAAAAAACCAGCTGAGCCTGCCGGTGATCGCGGCGAGCGCGTGCTTCGTTTCCGGCGAGGGCAGAGTCATGCGAGAGAGCGCCTTGCGCGTCCAGTTCGGGTCCTGCGCGAGCGCAGCGACATGCAGCCCGGCTTCGATCATTCCGAGGAGCGACAGGACCGGAACCAGCACGGCGACGACGAGCGCCGCCGGCTGCAGGCGCGAATACCAGGGCCTGACCCGGAGCCAAAAGTGGAGGCCGATCATCGCGTGGCTCCACGCGACGACGAGAGCCAGCATCTGCCAGTAGCCGTGTCTGGGACTATCGACGAAAAAAACCCACAGCAGATAGGCGTAGTAGCCGGTGTCGGTATGGAAGAAATTGTCGGCGATTCGCGTGCCGACGACGTGGCGCGCGAGCAGGATCGGGATGGCAAATCCGAGGATGATCTGGCTGAGCTCGGAGGGGCGCAGGCGCAGACTCCGGCGCTGCCACAATGCCCACAACGCGAGACTGTAATGGACGAGGAAACTGCCGTAGAGCAGCACCTGCGCCGGACGGTTGGACCATATGCGGAAAATGTACCACAGCACGTCTTCCATCGCCTCGAGCGAGACCAAGCCGACGGCGTGATTGAGGAGATGCATCGTCACATAGGCGAGCATCACCAGGCCGGAATAAAGCCGCAGTTGACGGATCATCGACGAGCTCCTCGGCGGCGGCGCTGGATTACGAAACCTCTTGTCACGGGAGCCTGATTTCTTTATCGGGGCGCGCCGCGAGCAGGTACAAACGGGCCGTCATCGGGGGACGCGTTGGTATGCTGGAGATCCGACATCTGGTCAAATCTTTCGGCCCCTTGGTAGCCGTCGACGATGTCTCGTTTACCGTGCCGCAAGGGGAAGTGCTCGGTTTTCTCGGCCCGAACGGCGCCGGCAAGTCGACCACGATGAAAATGATCACCGGATTTCTCGCACCTACGGCCGGCACCGCGATAATCTGCGGCTACGACATTGCGACGCGGCCTATCGCCGCGAAACGTCATATCGGCTACCTTCCCGAGGGGGCGCCGGCTTACCCGGACATGACGCCGGACGATTTTCTTGGCTTCATCGCCCATATCCGCGGCTTCTCGGGAGAGGAGGCGACGCGGCGCATCGGCCGCGTCGTCGAGATGATTCGGATCGCCGAAGTCATGCACCAGCCGATCGAAACCTTGTCTAAAGGCTACAAGCGCCGGGTCGGCGTCGCGCAGGCGCTGCTGCACGATCCGGATGTGCTGATCCTCGACGAGCCGACCGACGGGCTCGATCCCAATCAGAAGTACGAAATGCGATCGGTCATCGCGGCGATGCGGCCGAACAAGGCGATCATCATCTCGACACATCTCCTGGAAGAGGTGGAGGCGGTGTGCAGTCGGGCCATCATCATCGCTCATGGCCGAATTCTTGCCGATGGAACGCCTGCAGCGCTGGCTCAGCGCTCGCGCCATCACAACGCCGTTCGGCTCGCCATCGCTGGCGGCTCCGATGCGAATGTCAAGGCGGAGCTGGCCGCGTTGCCGGGAGTGGCCGACGTCGACACCGCCGGCGACGGACTCATTGTGTTTTCGCGCGGCGGACACCCGGTGGTCGGTGCAATCGCCGATCTCGCCCGCGAGCGCGGCTGGACCGTCAGCGGCCTGCAGGTCGAGCGCGGTCGCCTCGACGACGTCTTCCGCGAGATTACTGCCGCGCCGCGCCCGACCGCCGCCGCAGCCTGACCGCCGATGGGCAACGTCCTGACCATCTTTCGCCGCGAGCTGACCGCCTATTTTGCGACGCCTCTGGCCTATGTCTTCATCGTCATCTTTCTTGTGATGGCGGGGATCTTGACGTTCTTCGTCGGCAATTTTTTCGAACGGGGCCAAGCCGATCTCCAACCCTTCTTCACCTTTCATCCCTGGCTCTACGTCGTGCTGATCCCGGCTCTGTCGATGCGGTTGTGGGCCGAGGAACGCCGCAGCGGGACGATCGAGCTGTTTCTGACACTGCCGATCCGCATGACCGAAGCGGTGGCCGGAAAATTCCTCGCCGCGTGGTGCTTCGCCGGGATCGCGCTGATCCTGACGTTCCCGTTCTGGGTGACGGTCAATTTTCTCGGGCACCCCGACAACGGCGTCATTCTCGCCAGCTACATCGCCAGCTGGCTGATGGCGGGAGCGTTCCTTGCCGTCGGCGCATGCGTCTCGGCGATGACAAAAAACCAGGTCATTGCGTTTGTCGTCACCGCCGCCCTCGTCTTCATCTTCACCGTAGCGGGCTCGCCGATCGTCCTTGGCCTCCTCCAGGGTTGGGCCCCGGAATGGCTCCTCCATGGTGTGGCGCAAGCAAGCTTTCTCGGCCATTTCAGCGCCATTACCCGCGGCGTCATCGATCTGCGCGATGTCATTTATTTCCTGTCGATCATCGTCGCGTTCCTCGCCGCCAACGCGATCCTGATCGACCTCGAAAAAGCCGAGTGACCACCGCGGGCGTAACCATGAGCTCGACACTTCTTCACAATCGGAGATGCGACGGGAGGGTGAGGTGGGCGGCGCCACCATCTCGCCTCTCGGCCCCCCTCACCCTACCCTCTCCCCCCGGCCCGCGGGCGGAGAGGGTTGAATTTGCCGGCTCGTAATGGCGGTTCCCGATCGCCTTCGCGGCTTTTTTGGCTCGCGGCGCGCTGTCGCCGGCGTGGCGCTCGTCTGCATCGCGCTGATCCTGATCTCGGTGAACGTCATTGCCGCGCGGCTTGTCGCGTGGCGGCTCGACCTCACCCGAGAGCACCTCTACACGCTGTCCCGCGGCACGCAGCGCACGCTCGCGCGGATCGAGGAGCCGGTCACGTTGCGGTTCTACTACTCGACCCGCCTCGCCGACGAAGTCCCGTCATACGGGGTCTATGCGCAGCGCGTGCGAGAACTGCTCGACCAATACGTCGCCGCGGCGCACGGCAAGATCCGCCTCGAAATCTATAACCCGCTGCCGTTCTCGGACGTCGAGGACCGCGCCGTCGCGTTCGGATTGCAGGGCGTGCCGCTCGATGTCGCCGGCGAGCAGGTTTATTTTGGCCTCGCCGCGACGAACTCGACCGACGACCAGCAGGTCATGGCGTTCTTCCAGCCCGAGCGCGAGCGTTTCCTCGAATACGATCTGACAAAGCTCGTCCACAGCCTCGCGTTTCCGAAAAAGACCGTGGTCGGGTTGATCAGCACCTTGCCGCTCGAAGGCGACATGATGGCAATGATGCGCGGGCGGCCATCCGAGCCGATGGCCATCATGGAGCAGTTGCAGCAACTCGATACCGTGAAGCCGCTGGCCCCCAACATCGATGCGATCCCGCCGGATGTCGACGTGCTGATGCTCGTGCATCCGCAAAACCTGTCGGACAAGACACTGTTCGCGATCGACCAGTTCGTCCTCAAGGGCGGCAAGGCGCTCGTCTTTGTCGATCCGATCTCCGAGTTGCAGGCCTCGCATCCGAGCCAGCTCAATCCGCCCGGAGCGCCCACCGCCAGCAACCTCGAACGGCTGTTCAAATCCTGGGGTTTCGAGGTGCCGGCACAGACAATCGCCGGCGATCGCCGCGCCGCGCAGCGGGTCGGCGTGCCGGGCTCGCGCGGCAGCACTCGGCCGCTCGACTACATTGCCTGGCTTAACCTGAAGGCCGACAACCTCAACCGCGCGGATATGATCACGGCCGATCTGAGCCACGTGATGATGGCCACCTCCGGGATCATCGAGCCGATCGAAGGGGCGAAAACGGCGGTTGAGCCGCTGATCACGACATCGCCGGATTCGATGAAGATCCCGGCCGAGAAGCTGACAGGCCTCCCCGATGTCGCCGGTCTCCTCGCCGAATTCAAAGCCGACAACAAGCGCTATATTCTGGCGGCACACGTCACCGGCGCTGCGGAGAGTGCGTTCCCCGACGGCCCGCCAAAGCCGCCGGAGCCGGCCAAGCCGGAGGCCAAGGAAGGCGAGACGGCGCCCGCCACGCCCGAGCCTGCGCCCGCCGCAGCCGATTGGGTGAAACAATCGGCGCAGCCGATCAATGTTGTCGTGGTCGCCGACACAGACATGCTGGACGACCGGTTCTGGCTGCAAAAACAGGAGTTTTTTGGGCAGCGGGTGCTCGTCCCGACCGCCAATAACGCCGACTTTGTCGCCAACGCGATTGAGGTGCTGGCCGGTGGCGACGATCTGGTCGGCTTGCGCAGTCGCGGCACCTCGGCGCACCCGTTCGAGGTCGTCGAGCGTATCCAGCAGGAGGCGCAGGCGAGCTACAGCGCCGAAGAGCGGGCGCTCCAGGCGAAGCTGAAGGACACTCAGGCCAAGCTCGCCAGCCTGACCGGCAAGGACCAGGCGAACGCGCCGACGAGCCTTTCCTCCGAGCAGACCAAGGCGATCGAGGAATTTCGTGCCGACATGGTGCAGACGCGCCGCCAACTGCGGGACGTTCAGGCGGCGCTGCGTAGCGACATCGGACGGCTAAAGACCGGCCTCGAATTTTTCAATATCGCGCTGATACCGATCATCGTCGCCGTGGCCGCCATCGTCCTTGGTGTGTTGCGGCTGCGCCGCCGCAGCCGGCGTATTACGGAGGCGTGAACAGAAGATGCAGCCTCGCTCGCTCCTCCTTCTCGCCTCTGCAACAGTCGTCCTCGTCGTGCTCGCGACCGTCGTGCTGGCATCCGGCGATCGCGGCGTCAGCCGCGTTGCGCCGGGCGAACGAGCCTTTCCGGCGCTCGCGGCGAAGCTCGGCGAAGTCACATCGGTCGCGGTCTCGCGCAACGGCACGACGATGACATTGATCCGCGACGGTGACAGCTGGCTCGTCGCCGAGAAGGGAAATTATCCGGCGAACGCCGCGAAGATCAGCCAGATTGTGCGCGCGATGGCGGATTTGACCTTGGTCGAGCCGAAAACCCAAACCGCCGGTCTTTACCCGCGGCTCGAGGTCGAGGACCCCGGCAGCGGGAAATCTGCCTTGATCTCGGTCAAGGACAAATCCAGTCGAGCCCTCGCTGAAACGATTGTCGGCAAAAGGCGGTACGACCGGCTTGGCGCGGGGAATGACGGGGTCTACATCCGCAAGCCGGGAGAAGCCCAGGCCTGGCTCGCCCGCGGCACCTTGGACCCGTCCGGGGAGCCTGCGAGTTGGCTCGACCGGCAGATCCTCGATATCTCCGAGAAGAAGATCACGAAGGTCACTCTGACCCAGGCGGACGGCAGCAAGCTCGTCATCAGCCGCGCCGCGCCCGATGCGAAGTTTGCCGTCGAGGACGCACCGGCTGACACGAAATTCAAGAGCGAGAGCACAACCAGCGGACCTGCCACGGCGCTCGAAACTCTCGACCTCGACGACGTTAAGCCCGCCGGCGAATTGCCGGTCCCGGACAAGGACGTCGTGACGGCATCCTTCACGACTTTCGATGGGGTAACGGTCGATGTGCGCCTCATGGAGCGCGACAAGACCGATTGGATCGCGATTTCGGCGAGCGGCTCCGGCTCGGCTGAGGCAGAAGCGAAAAAGATCGACGACAAGGTCTCCCATTGGACCTATGCCATCCCGGGTTACAAGGCGAACCTTCTGAAGACCAAGCTTGCCGATCTCGTCGAGCCGCCGAAGGGGTCCTGACCCATCACACAGAGGGTACGCCGCCATCGCGCCGTATTGGAGCCAAATCCGACGGAGGCGATAACATGAAGGACTTCGCGGGCAGGATCGCCGTAGTCACTGGCGGCGGCTCGGGAATGGGGCGAGAGCTCGTCCGCCAGCTAGCCGCTGAGGCCTGCAATGTCGCGATGTGCGATGTTTCCGAAGGGGGCATGGCGGAAACCCGCCGGCTCTGCGATGCGGCGGGGCTGCCGCAAGGCCTGCGGGTCACGGCGCACATCGCTGACGTGTCCGACGCGACGCAGGTCGAGCGATTTCGCGACGAGGTCGGCGAGCGTCACGGCACCGACAAGATTCAGCTGCTTTTCAACAACGCCGGGATCGGGGGCGGCGGCAGCATGCTCGCCCATAGCCGCGACGAGTGGGAAAGGACATTCAACATATGCTGGGGCGGGGTCTACAACTGCACTCGCCTCTTCCTGCCGATGCTGCTGAAAGCGGAGGAGGGCCACATCGTCAATACCAGCAGCGTCAACGGCTTCTGGGCGTCGGTCGGACCGCGCATCCCGCATACCGCTTATTCCGCGGCAAAATTCGCGGTGAAAGGCTTCACCGAGGCTTTGATCACCGATCTCAGGATCAACGCGCCGCACATCAAATGCTCGGTCGTCATGCCCGGCCATATTGGCACCTCGATCCCGCTCAACTCGCGGAAAATTCAGGGTGGCAACCTCTCTGACGAGGTGGACGCGAGGCAGATCGCGCAGGCGCGGGCGCGCATCGCCTCAATGGGCCGGGACACGTCCAGCCTGTCGGATGACGACATTCGGAAAATCGTAGCCGAGCGCGAACGCCGCTTCCGCGAAGAGGCGCCGACGAGCGCGGCCGAGGCGGCGTCAATCATTCTAGACGGGGTCAAGGCCGACCAATGGCGCATCCTGGTTGGCCCGGACGCTCACGTAATTGACGAGCTGGTGCGCCAATCGCCGGAGCGTGCCTACGATATCGACTTTTACGAGGAGTTCGCCGCGAAGGCCGGCTGGCGCATCCCGTGACCCGCTGGTCGTCCAAATCCAACGCCTGGTACCCGCGTCGGAGGACGACTCTTTACCCTTTTCGGTCATTCGGTCGGTGGCGCAAAATCGATACGTCCGCAACGCCACGGCTTTCCAGAATGGGATGTTATGCGACACAGCGCTCACGAAATTTTCGAAAGCGCTAACGCCAAAGCCGATGCGATACTTGGTTCGATCCAGGCGATGAAGGCCGTTATCAGCTGATTCTGTGTCGCTTCAGCTCTGTGCTGCTTGTGGGGGCGGAATAGGTGGTTCGGAGGGTGGTGACGAGAAATGATGCTGGGCGATGCGCCAGCCTTCGGGACGACGTGTCAGAACCAACGTCGAGCGCAGTACTGTGCGTGTGGCGCCGCCGGTGGTGAGGTCAAAGTCGAACGCGGCGTAGCCCTGCGCAAGATAGACACCTTCCCCCAGCTTGCGCAGTTTCTGATCGGTAAGTGCGAGCCGGGCGGCAGAAAGCGTGCCGACGTAGGAGTCAAAATATTCACGCACCTTCGCATGGCCCACTGCATGTCCGGGACGCCCGCCATAAAACACCGCATCCTCGGTATAGAGTGCGACTAGCCCTGGGGAGTTCCAATGTTGGGCCGCTGCGTTCCAGTCACGCTCAACTGCGCGCAATGCCTCCTCGCCCTCCGACCGTTCTGTCGAATCCGGCATTATCGGTTTCCTTCCGCTCAGGCTTGGCCCAATCACGCTCTACCTTGTCCACGGCGGTAACCCAAGACATCTAACTTGGAATTCCCAGATGCTTGCCCTGGGAGCGGCACCAGGACAATACGTGCGACCACGTATGCGGCGATATTCGCCAGATTTACGAGTTGTACGCGCGATCGTCCGCTTCTGTGCGCCGCAGGGGGTGTTCTGCTGACCCTCCGAAACGACCGGAGGCCGCCGTGGTATTGGAACTTGTTATGTTACTGTGCGTCCGCCGAGCTGCACCCCACACCGTCGGCCGTCGTATCTGACCGCAGCCTCCGTCATGCTAGCGCGGGCGGCGCCCGCAGCCTGGCGATCAGCGCCAGGATTTCGTCGAACATCTGACGCGACACCGCGATTTCGGCCATCTGGAACGTGGCGTATCGCCCATGGCTGACAACCTTGACGCAGCAAGCCGGCCAATCGGTGGCGACCATTCCTGCCGGTGCGCCCGTCAGCCAGCCGATCGGCACCCGTGTCCGTCAGGCCCAGCGTGTCATCCAGCTCGCGATAGGCGAGCAACCCTGCATCGGACGTGATCGCAGTGCCGTGAAACTGAAGCATCAGTCGGCGGTCGAAATCGGGCCTCAGAGCACGCCGATCCGCTTCACCCGACGGGTGCAAGGGTGAAGGCACATTCGACAGCAAGGCGGCAAGCCGCGTCTTGCGATCGATGAGCGGCTGCGCCATGAGATCCTCGCCGTCGACGTAGATAAGATCGAAGAGGAAGAACACGAGCGCCGCGGCGTTGCCGCTATCGGACGCCAGCTGGATCATGCTGAAGGAGGTGATGCCGTCGGGGCCCACGCCGCATAACTCGCCGTCGAGATAAGCCTGGCGCGCGCCGAGCGATGACAATGCTTCGGCGATCGCCGGATATTTATGGGTCCAGTCTAGGCCGGTGCGCGTGAGCAGTTTCACCGCGCCGCGATCGAGGCGCGCATGCATGCGGTAGCCGTCGAATTTGATTTCGTGGAGCCAGGGGTCGCCGTCCGGCGCGGCGTCGACCAGCTGCGTGAGCTGCGGCGCGATCCATTCCGGAAGCGCGGCCGCTTCGGTCCGCCGCCGGCGCGCTACGCTGCGCGCCATGACGGCGGCATGGGGTGCTTATCCGGCCGGCGCATGCGCCTCCTGGAGATGATCGATTTCGCTGGCATGCTTGGCCGCGTGGGCGAGCTCAAAGGTGACGCCCTTGCAATGCCGGCAGGTCGGAAAGCGGCGCCCTTTGATAACCGTCACCTCGTGCGGCATGTCGGCATGCGCCGGATCGTGGGTGA
>Ga0306920_100008328_pt1 | contig 13753 bp, 11 predicted proteins | sample flu12Cox44000170_FD_204666 | JGI IMG/M metagenome (GOLD analysis project Ga0306920, IMG submission 204666) | Lab enrichment of tropical soil microbial communities from Luquillo Experimental Forest, Puerto Rico - flux4day.12C.oxic.44.000.170 (v2)... | ecosystem: Environmental > Terrestrial >... | reverse complement strand
GCGGCGACATGAATTTCTCCAACTTGACCCTCGACAACGTCGACAAGGTTGAAATCGTGCACGGCGCCGAAAGCGCGCTTTACGGTTCGGACGCCATGTCCGGGGTAATTCAAATCATCAGCCACCGAGGCGCCACGCGAATTCCGGCACTCGACCTCTTCGCCGAAGGCGGCGGGTTTTCTTCCGCTCGCGGCGGCGGCCAATTCAGCGGCCTTCTTGGCAGATTCGATTACTCGGCTGCCGGCTCCTACTTCCATACCGACGGCCAGGGTGTGAATGATGCTTTTCTCAACCGCGGCTTCGCCGGCAACTTCGGATACAGCTTTTCCGATTCGAACCAGCTCCGCCTAACCGTTCATAGCGACGCCGCCTTCGCGGGAACTCCCGGCCAGACCCTGCTCGGCCCGGCCTTTATTGACTCGACGGCGTACGACGATCTACGCCAGCTCTCCGGGAATCTAAGCTGGACCTTCAAAACAGGCTCCCATTGGGTCCATCGCATCTCCGGCATGGAGGCGCGGTTCCTCGATACCGCCGGTTTTCCGGATTTTAGCTTTTTCGAAACCGCTCAATTCAATCGTGCGGGATTCCTCGCGCAGTCGAATTATTCCTTCCGTAGTGGCGCAATCACGGCGGGCTATCAATATGAAGTGGAGAACGCCGATCCCGACAACCTAAGCGGTCTCCATGCGCGCCGAAACAATCAGGCTGGTTTCCTCGACGTTCGCTGGCTTCCCGTCGCTCGGCTCACTCTGAGCGCGGGCGCGCGCGCCGAAGACAATTCAAGCTTTGGCACGCGCGTGGTTCCCCGCCTTGGCGGGGTCTACGCTCTTCGCTCCTCCGGCGGTTTCTGGTCGGATAGCCGCGTCACGGTTTCCTATGGCCAGGGAATTGAGGAGCCGACCATCTTCGAGTCCTTCAGCCAGGACCCCTGCAATCCAGGCAATCCCGCCTTGCGCCCCGAGCAAAGCCATACCCTCAACGTTGGTCTCGATCAGTTTCTCAGTGACAAGCGTGTCCGCCTCTCGATCGGCTTTTTCGACAGCGAGTTTCACAACCTGATAAATCAACTGGTCGGCCCGCCGAATCCCATGTGCTTCGGCGGAAACGAAATGTTGTATTTCAACACCGATTTTGCCCGCGCTCGCGGCTTCAACTGGTCCGGCGAGGCGCACCTCCGTCGCTGGCTCACCATCAAGGGCAACTATTCGCACGATGATTCGCGCGTACTTCAGACCATCGCGGATGCTCCCGCGGTCGAGCAGCCCGGCAATCATTTGATTCGCCGGCCGGTAAATTCGGGCAATGCCTGGCTCAACGTGAACTTGCGTCGCGTGAATTTCAATCTAGCGGGCTACTTCAGCGGGGTGCGCACCGACAGCGACTTTGACGGCCTCGGCATCACCCGCAATCCCGGCTACGCGCGTTTTGACATGGCCACCAGCTACGATTTCAGAAAAGGCCTTTTCCTTTACGCCCGAGTCGGCAATATCTTCGACAAGCAATATCAGGACGCCATCGGCTTTCCCGCCCTTGGCCGAGATTACCGCCTCGGCCTGAAGTATCGCATCGGAGGCCGTAACTAGCAGCCGTGTTCTTCGGCGAACCAGTCGCTTTCTTGACGGGTCGACCGATGCGGCCACCTTGGCAGATGGATCCAGAATCTCCGGCGACAGCCGGGTTTTCCCCAGGGCAGCTTTCCGCCGGCCGTAGCTGCGGCCAGACCAGCAAGGCTTTAGCCGCTCGGAGTCAGGGTTGTAGTTGCCAGGCAAGCTCACTCCCGCTTGGCCGGGGCTGAGTGGGCGACCAAGCTAACAACGTAGTTTCGCAGGGCTCTCTGCTTTTGCTCAGGATCGATTTCAGCGGAATTTATAACTGAAAAATTTTCATGACCACACGCGAACCCATCCTGTTCTGCTGGAGCGGCGGCAAAGACAGCGCCATGGGGCTCCACAGGCTGTGCGAGCAGCAACAATTTCGCACGACGGCACTGTTGACTACGGTTACCGAGGGCTATGAACGGATCACCATGCACGGCGTTCGCCGCGAACTCCTCGAGCTCCAGGCCGAATCCCTGGGCTTGCCACTCCACGAAGTACGCATCCCTCCGCATTGCCCAAATGCCGTCTATGAAGCGCGGATGGAGCAAGCCTTGCGCGTTTTCTACGATCAGGGCGTTCGCAAGGTCGCCTTCGGCGACATCTTTCTCGAGGACCTGCGCGCCTATCGCGAAGAAAATCTTGCGCGCGTCGGCATGACCGCTCTCTTTCCTCTTTGGAAGCGCGACACGCGCGAACTCGTCCGCTTCTTTCACGCGCAGCGTTTCCGCGCCATGGCCATCTGCATTGATCCCAAGGTTCTCGATCCCAGCTTCGCGGGCCGTGAACTCGACGAATCTTTTTTTCGCGACCTTCCGCCGCGCGCCGACCCTTGCGGAGAAAACGGGGAATTCCACACCTTTGTCTTTGACGGTCCCATCTTCCGCCGGCCGATCCTTGTTCGCACGGGTGAGGTGGCCCATCGAGATGGTTTTGTCTTCTGCGACGTTGTTCCGATGGAGCATTCGAGTTCGAATGCAATCCCCACTGGCACTTCGAACGAAGAGCTGCGGCCTGTGCGACCGGGGAGTCAGGACCCTGCTGTTCCACAAAAAAAGTCCGATTGCAAACCCTCCAAGGAGAATTCCAAAAATGAATAGGGAAAACTCGCGTCATGCTTTCTTGTATCGCCTGCTGTTTGCCCTAGCCATCATCGTCGTTGCAGCCGCGCTGCGTATCGCCCCGCACCCGTGGAATTTCACGCCGGTCGGCGCGATGGCGCTTTTTTCGGGCGCTGTTATCCGTGACCGCCGCCTCGCCTTCGCGTTTCCGTTGCTCGCGCTTTTTGCCGGCGACCTGTTTGTCGGTCTTTACAAGCCTGGCGTCATGCTCATGGTCTACCTTAGCTTTCTCGTCAGCGTCCTCATTGGCCGCTTGCTGCAAAACCGCCGCACTTTTCTGAGAGTCGCCGGCGCCACTCCCCTGGGTTCCCTTCAGTTTTTTCTAGTGACCAATTTCGCTGTCTGGTGGCTCCTGAATTCCTATCCAAAGACCGCCTCGGGTTTAGCCGCTTGTTACCTTGCCGGCCTGCCCCTGTTCGGGAACACCCTTGCCGGTGACGCTCTCTACGCCGCTCTGTTTTTCGGCGCCTTCGCTCTGGGCGAGCGTTTTGTCCCCATGTTCCGGGAGCCAGCTCACGCTCCTCCAGTGAACGTCAATGCCTGAATCGCCTCCTCGAACAGTGCGCCATACGAGAAGCCCGCGAAGAAGTGGGCTTGGAAATCTCACTTCTCTCGCTGCTTGGCCAAGATAAGCCGGGGACACCCAGTGCTACTTCGCGGGTTTTCGCGCTTGCCTCCGAATCTGACCATGACCGCCCGTAACGCTATCGACGCTTTTTACTCGCGAAGTCTTTAGCCATTCTCGGCGGGCGAGGTAAGGGCGGAAGCTTGACCGCCCGCCGATGCTATAATGTGTGTTTCTTTATGCCCAAATCCGTTCCAGCGGAAGCGTCCGTGTCGCCGGAAATCCTGGCGAAATACGAGCCCGTCATCGGTCTCGAAGTCCACGTCCAGCTCCTCACCAAAACCAAAATCTTCTGCGGCTGCTCGACGCGCTTCGGCGACCCGCCAAACACGAACGTGTGTCCCGTATGTCTCGGTCTCCCGGGCACGCTTCCCGTTCTGAACAAGCGAGCCGTCGAAATGGCCATGCGCGCTTCGCTGGCCCTGAATTGCACGGTCGAGGAGCGTTCGCGCTTTGCCCGCAAAAACTATTTCTATCCCGACCTTCCTAAGGGCTACCAAATTTCCCAATACGAACTGCCGCTTGCCACCGGCGGCTGGCTCGACATCGAAGTTGCCGGCGCCACCACGCGCATCGGCATCACGCGTCTCCATCTCGAAGAAGACGCGGCGAAAAACCTTCACGAAGGCTTTTCCCAATCCGCAACCAAGGCCTATATCGACTACAACCGCTGCGGCACGCCGCTGGTCGAGATCGTTTCCGAGCCGGACATCCGCTCTTCCGAGCAAGCGCACGCCTATCTCACCGCGCTCCGCCAGATCATGCTCTACACCGGCGTCAGCGACGGCAACATGGAAGAAGGCTCGCTCCGCTGCGACGCTAATGTCAGCGTGCGGCTGCGCGACTCCGACAAATTCGGCACCAAGGTCGAGGTCAAGAATCTCAACTCCTTCCGTTTCCTCCAAAAAGCGCTCGAATATGAAATCGAGCGCCACATCGGAGTGCTTGAATCCGCCGGCCGCCTCGTCCAGGAGACGCGCCTCTGGCATCAAGCCGAAGGGCGCACCGTGGGTATGCGTTCAAAGGAAAAAGCCCACGACTATCGCTATTTCCCCGAGCCCGATCTTCTCCCCGTGCACGTCAGCCCCGCCTGGTGCGACGAAGTTCGTCGCCAGCTCCCCGAACTTCCCGAAGCCAAGCGCACCCGGTTCGTCGCCGCCTACGGCATCACGCCCTACGATGCCGGAGTCCTCACGGCAACCAAGGCCCTGGCCGACTATTTCGAGGCTGTCGCGAAAGCGGGCGCTTCTGGAAAAGCCGCGGCCAACTGGATGCAAACCGAACTTCTTCGCCGCCTGCACGATTCCGGCAAGGAAATTGACTCTAGTCCGGTCAGTGCGAAAGCGCTGGCCGAGCTTGTCGGACTGGTGGAAGCCGGAAAAATCACCGCCTCGGTCGGAAAAAAAGTATTTGCCACGATGTTCGAATCCGGCCGCTCCGCCGCCGACATCGTCGCCGCCGAAGGCCTCGGCGCCCAAGTCAGTGACTCAGCAATTGAAGCAGCCGCCCGCGAGGTCATCTCTAAGAATCCAGACAACCTGGCCAAGTACAAATCCGGCAACGAAGGGGTGTTTAAATTTTTTGTCGGCCAGGTGATGCGCGCCACGCGCGGGCAGGCCAACCCTCAATCCGTCAACGACATCCTCCGCAAACTGCTCTCCTGATTGTTTGGAAGTGAGGCCTAAACGGGCCGAGGCCGGCCTGAACGCCGCCTCTCGGCGCCGTCAACGCATCATCGTATGCCCCAATTTGCCTGCCCTGTTAAAATGTCCCCGAGGGGTCCATGCTCAAGCCCGGCGACAAAGCTCCTGCCTTCCGGCTCCCATCTCACGAAAACAAAACGGTCTCGCTCAAGGACTTCAAAGGGAAGCGCGTTCTGCTGTTCTTCTTCCCCAAAGCCAACACTTCCGGTTGAATCGTCGAAGCGTCCGAGTTTCGCGACGCAAAAAAGAAGTTCGACAAGCTCAAAGTGGCCATCCTGGGCATGAGCGCCGACTCCGTCAAAGCACAAGCCTTGTTCCAGGCCAAATATAGATTCAATTTCCCTCTGCTTAGCGATCCCGGCCACCAGACCATCGAAGCCTACGGCGCGTGGCAGCAACGGCAGTTCCTGGGACGCAAATTCATGGGCATCGTGCGAAGCTCATTCCTTATCGGCAAAACTGGCAAGATTCTAGCGGTCTGGCCTGCCGTAAAGGCCAAAGGCCACGCCGCCGAAGTCCTGACACACCTGGCCGGCTCCTAGCGCGGCCGAAACCTGCAGGGCACTCGCCTGCCCACGTGGAAACCAATAAGGCTCAACCCGCCCCGGCAGCACCCCGCCTCTCGGACAGGTGTTTTTTTTGGAATCCCTGTCCTTTCGCCCCGTTTCACGCGGTCCTTTCCGCCCTCAAAATTGATTGCAAGGCTCGGCGTGTCTCGAGCCGAGGGAGGCGCGATGTCTCGCACACGTTGGTTCACTCTACTCACGGCCTGTTTTTTTGTGGCTTCCGCCGCCTGGGCGGACGATTTGGGGTACGTTGACTGCTCAAGCCATCCGGAGAGCGCGCAATTGTTCAGCAAAGCCCGGCAAACGCCGGATGCTCTCGGCACCGTTGCGTGCGGAGAGCGCTTCACGATTTTGGTCTATGGCTTTGTCTTCTCGCGCGTGCAAACCAAGGACGGCAAGGTGGGCTATATCTACTCGAACCTGATCACCCCGGATCGTGGCGGCACGAGCGCTTCACAGGCCGCAGCCGCACCCGCGCCCGCGGTTGCTGCCAATGCTCCAACAGCAACTTCAGCGGCGGCCACGGCCAACGCGGCCGCCACGACGGATGCTCGTCCGGCAACCCCGCCCGCCCCGCAGAAGCCCGCCGCTCAAGCTGGGCCATTGTTCCCAACGCCCCCCCTCCCACCAGTGACCCCGTCTTCCACGGCGTCCGCGCCCGGGCCTTCTTCGGCGGCAAACATTCAACCACCTCCTGACGGCTCACAGCCTGATCGGCGTGCGTCAGCACCTTCGCCTTCCCCTAGCGGAGTTTTCCCCACCCCACAGCCGCAGCCGGCAGCTAGCCTAGCGCAACCTGCTCGAGTTCAGGTGGCTCCGGCGGCGAGCGCGGCGCCAGCAGCTACCGCACCTCCACCGCCGTCATCACCTACGCAAGCGGATTCACAAGCTCAAGGCGCTGCCGCGGAGCCTGCTTCGGCCCGGCCCGCCGCAAGTTCGTCGTCGATACCACCCGAAGAATCGAGCCCCGCAGAACCTAGCCCCGTGTTCCCGAGCTCGCCCCAACCAGCTCCGCCGGCACCCCCTTCGGGGGCCGCAGACCCAGGTGCGGCAGCCGCACCTGCAGCCACTCCAGTGCCCGCTTCCGCTGTCGATGCAGCTTCCCCTCCTGCCGCTTCACAGCCTGAAGCGTCCGAACCTGGCCCCGATCCGGCCCGCAGTTCCCGCACACGCTCGACCTGGGAGAGGCCGCTGCCCGGCATCCATCATAGCTTCCTCATGGAACTCTATTCCGGCTATGCGCTTGACCGCGTCAGCAGCGGCGGAACGTCGAGCAACCTGAGCGGCGGCATGGGCTCGGTTGGCTACAACCTGAAGCCGTGGCTCCAGATCGTCGCCGACACCAGCTACAATCTTGTCAGCGCCGGCGGCGTCAAGAATGTCTTGTACGGCAACCATTTCGGCGGGCGCTACTTCTACCACCGGAACCGCTGGGGCATGACACCGTTTGTGGAAGGCCTGGTCGGCGGCTCGCGCTTCGACATCACCGTCAGCGGCACCGGCGGTTACAAAACTTCCGATAACTGCATTTCCTATAAGGCCGGAGGCGGTATCGATATCCGTCTCAAAAAACACTGGGAAGTCCGGGTGATCGACGTCGACTACTACCGCACCTCCTTCGGGGGCACGACCCAGAACAATTACTGGGCTTCCGCGGGCGTGGTGTTGCGCCTGTTCGGAAGCGGCGCCTCGGAATAACCCAGCCGAACCACACGGTTTTGCAAGTTTGAAGGCGCAAAGGTCCCGGCGAACGGCAGGGGAGATATGAACCCGCATTGCCGGTTTTGGAGTGCCGTGGCGTAGTGGTGCGATCAGTCGGCCCAGCGGAGGAGGACCCCGCCGGTGGTGTACCCGGCGCCCACGGTGACGATTAGCACCAGGTCGCCCTTGCGCAGGCGGCCTTGCGTAACGGCGTCGCGCAGGCCCAGCGGGATGGTGGCGGCGGTGGTGTTGCCGTATTTGTCGATGTTGACCAGCACTTTGGAATCGTCCAGGCTGAGGCGCTCCTGGGTCGCGCGGATGATGCGCAAATTGGCCTGGTGCGGCACCAGCAGCGCCAGGTCTTCTTTGGTGAATCCGTTGCGCTCGAGCAAATGCACAGACATCTCCGCCATGCGTCGCACCGCGTATTTGAAGACCTGCGAGCCCTCCTGGTGGACATAGTGCATGTGCTTCTCGACGGTTTCTTTCGTCGAAGGATGCAACGAGCCACCGCCCGGCATGTACAGAAACTCGCCGCCCGAGCCGTCCACGTCGTGCTCGAAATCGAGGATGCCTTCGTTCGGTCCGGCGGCAGGCTCGAGCAGCACGGCGCCCGCGCCATCGCCAAACAAAACGCAGGTGGCGCGGTCCTGATAATTGAGGATGGTGGTCATGGTGTCGCTGCCGATGACCATCACTTTCTTGTGCGTGCCCGCGCCGACAAATTGCGCGCCAACCGTGAGCGCATAGGAAAAGCCCGAACACGCAGCCGAAAGGTCGAAGCCCCAAGCGCGCTTCGCGCCGATGCGGCACTGCACCAGGCAAGCAGTCGCCGGAAAAAACATGTCCGGCGTGACGCTCGCGACGATGATCAGGTCAATCTCCCCGGGATCAGTTCTGGTTTGCTCGAGCAGCGCTTTTGCGGCTTCGGTGGCCAGATGCGAACTGGCCATGCCCTTTTCCACGACGTGGCGTTCTCGGATGCCGGTCCGCGTGCGAATCCACTCGTCGCTGGTATTGACGATTTTCTCAAAATCCGCGTTGGTCATCACTTTTGGCGGGACGTAGCCGCTGACGCCGGTAATCTTTGCCGCGATGCGGTGGGACATATCTCTCCTTGGAATAACCGCCACCCGGGGACAAGAAGAAATTGGATTTTATGCGATAGCGCGGCGCGGACACAAGGCGAGAAGGGGTTTTAAACCCCTAAAGTTGCACGTTCGAGGCGAATGCAGGTTTTGGAATCGACGCACGGGCTCCCCGGGGTTCCGGCGCTGCGCTCCTCGGAATGACGGCGGTGCACGCGAGGAATGCTTGAGACCGGAAGTGTGCCGGGTTCTCAATCGGGATGTGCGTTGCCGGGCGGATACCCACGCGCCGAGCAAAAGCGCAAACCACACCCCGAGTAAGGCATCCCGAATCAAAGGTATATCGGCTGGCGCCCGGGCCAACCACCAAGGCAGGCGTTATCGCGGACCATACGATATCTGAAGTGTAGTCCTGGGCGGACCGCCCGGCTCAGACACCAGCGGCCAAAACCTCGTAGCGCCAGGAAAGCTCGGCCGTTTTCCTGAGCATTGCGGCCACCGAGCAGTATTTGTCTTCGCTGAGCTGGATGGCCTGCCGGACGGCGGCATCCTCGAGCTGGCCGCGCAGACGGTAGAGGATTTCGAGCTTGATCCAGACGGTGGGTGGTTGCTTGGCGCGTTCGCCCGAACAGATGATTTCGAGCGAGTCCAGCTTTTGGCGCTTCTTTTCGAGAATGGTCACCACGTCGGTGGCGGTGCAGGCACCGAGTGCCATGAGCACGAGTTCCATCGGGCCGGCCGCTTTGTTGGACTCGCGGTCGGAATCGAGGGTTATGGCGTGGCCGGAGGGGCTGGTGGCCACGAATTTTTGTTCGCCAATCCACTTCACGGATGCAGTTTGCATGGCAGCCTCCTTTCGGTAAGGATAGCAGGCGCACTGGGCGGAACGAGAGGGCCGCTCGGCGGCAGGGCGGCATGCTACGGTCGGGAATCCCCCTGCTGGGCTTTTTGGCTTACACTGCGGGACTAAGATTTGACCGGACGATGGGGAGGAAAGGACCAATGCACTTTCAAACTTCTTTGCGGAGTCGGCGGTTTGTCAGGATGGCGTTCATGGCGGCGATCCTTTCGGCGGCGACCTTGGGCGCAAAAGCCCCGCAAGGTGCGGGTGGCCAAGCGAAAGATCAACCCTATGCGATCGAGTATTACTACAAGGCGAAATGGGGCCATGCGGAAGAGTTTCTGGCGCTCTTCAAAAAGAACCATTATCCGGTGCTGAAGAAAGAGATGGAACTCGGACGCATGCTGAAAGTGAGTATGGTGACGCCGCGCTATCACATGACCGAAGACAGCCGCTGGGACTATCGCGTGACCATCGTTTTCAAGAATGCCGCCATCGCCAACGACAATTTCGACAGCTCCGGCATCATCAAGCAGCTCTATCCGGACCAGGAAACCTACAAGAAGGAAGAGCAGCGTCGCTTCGAGATTCTCGATGCGCACTGGGATTTGCCGATCAAGGATGTGGACCTTGACGGAAAGTGAGGTCGCACGAACGCGTGGCCGTCAGGAGGCGCGGGGGGAGGCGGAAGCGGCGGCGACTTCGATGATGGGGTTGGGCAAAGTGCGCATGGTGCGCACGAAGACTTCGACGATTGATCCGTCGAATTGCGCGTTGCCGCAGCGCTCCAGCTCCGCGAGGGCGTCGGGAGCGCTGCGCGCTTTTTTGTAGGTGCGGTCGCTGGTGATCGTATCGTAGGCATCGGCGATGGCGATGATGCGCGCACCGAGAGGAATGTCGTGGCCGGCGAGCGCGTGCGGATAACCCGAGCCGTCGTAAAACTCGTGGTGATGCAGGACCATTTCGCGAATGCGAGCAAGCGGCCTGAGCGGGTCCAAAATCTTCGCGCCAAAGCTGGCGTGAGACTTCATCGTCTCCCACTCTTCCGGATTGAGCGGTCCGTTCTTGTTGAGAATATTTTCCGGGATTCCCACTTTGCCGATGTCGTGAAGCACCGCGCCAAGGCGAATTTCTTCCACTTCGGCCTCACCCATCCCGAGCGACTCGGCGATGAGAGCGGCATAGGCGGCCACCTTCTGGGAATGGCCTTGCGTGTAGTGATCCTTGGCGTCAATCGCGTAAGCCAACGAAGTCACCGTGTCCAGCACGGCTTGCGGGAGCGCATGCGGGTCCTCTTGCGTTATGGGCGATTTGCCGTTCTCGGGCTCCGTGGCGCTTAGCGATTCCGTGAACTGCCGCAGCCGCTGGTAGATTTCCTCAAAAGCCTCGGGACCCGTGGAGAAAAGGCGCTTAAGAGTGACGCCCAAGTAGGCTTCGAGGACGTCGCGCTTCCACTTTTTGGCTTCGTTCGGATCAAAGTGATCGGCAGTGGAGACGGTGTTGCCCCCCTGATGCTTCGAAAGGTACATCGAAGCGTCAGCGACTTGGATGAGCTCTTGCGGCGAGGAACCGTGCAATGGGTAGCAGGCGATCCCGAAGCTCGCGCTGATATTTTTCTCGCGCAGCAGCGGATCGGCGGAAACCCAGCCGCGCAACTTGCTGGCGAGCTGACGGGCGTGCTCCATGGTGGTTTCTGGCATCAGAATGACAAATTCGTCGCCGCCATAGCGCGCGACGACGTCGGAGCGGCGGCAGTTGGTCTCTAGAATCTGACCTACGCGCTGGAGAACGAGGTCGCCTTCGAGGTGGCCGTAGAAGTCGTTGACGAATTTGAAGCGGTCCAAATCCATGAGCACCAGCGCGAAGGCACGCCCCGCGCGTGTGGAACGCTTCCATTCCGAAGAAAGCGCCTCCATGAAGAAGCGATGTGTCTTGACGCCAGTGAGACCGTCGGTGATGGCCTGCTCCTGCGCTTTCTGAAACGAAAGCGCGTTATGCAGCGCGCCGGCGATGAGGTCCGCCAGCGTGCGGAGCAGTAGGATTTCCTCCTCCGAGAAGTCCACCGGCGTGGCGGATTCAATGTACAGAATGCCGTGAAGCTGCTCGGCGTAGAAAACCGGGAGAGCAATGGCTGCTATCGAATCCGGCAAGAGCGGCTTCAAGGCGCCGTCGGTCGAGGAGCCAGCACGGAAAACGGCCATGTGGCCGTTCCGCGCAACGTGGCCAACAAGGCCGGTGCCGAGCGGGATGCGCTGGCTGAGCGAGCCGCGGCGGGTGCCGGCTTCCGCCTGGATGACGATTTCGCGCGTGGCGTAGTCCAGCGAGCCGATGCCGATGTGGTCGTAGGTAAGGCCGGCCTCCAACTGCTCGGTGATTTTGGCAAGCATCTCGTCGGGATTCAGCGTGGCTATGGCGTTACGCGAAATGGTATTAAGCAGGGACAAGTGCCGCGCCTTGGTGCGTTCTTCGTGGAAAAGGCGAGCGTTTTCGATAGCGATGCTGGCTTCGCTGGCAAGCACGCGTAGAAGCTCGAGGTGCCCTTCATCGAAGGCCCGCTCGTGGTCGGAGAACACCGCCATCGCGCCGATGGCATGGTCGTACGCCACTAGGGGAACGCCGCAGAAGCAGCCGCCGGTGCGAATGGGTTCGACCCCCAGCTTTTTTACCTCGTTGACGTAATCCTCGCGGATCAACACCGGTTGCCGCGTTCGAATGAGATACTCTGTAAGATGATTTCCGGCAGGGCGCGTGCGCCGGGGCACGCGGTTTCCGGCAATGATTTCCAGATCAAAACGAAGTTCGTCGCGGAAAGAGTCCAACTCGGCGATGTAGAAATTTTCCACGTCGAAGAGCCGGCGCAGTTCTTCCAGACTTTCTTGGTGAGTTGTTCCTTTTGCAGCGTGGAGCTGAGAACGCGGCCGATTTCATTGAGGACGTGAAGCTCTTCGGAGCGGCGCGAAGTCTGTTGGATCAAATAGCTGTTTTCGACGGCCATGCCAATCTGATGGCCCAGTGCGAGCAGGAGCCGCAACTCGGCGGAAGTAAAACGGCGGTTGTCCGGAGTGCCCAGAAGCAGAACGCCAAAAGCCTGTTCTTTGGCTTGCAAGCTGATGGCCACGACGCTGCGCAGCCCTTGATCCAGAGCCAGTTCGCGGAAGCGGCGAATGGACTTTTCTTTGTCCAGAGCGGAGAGAGAGTCGTCGCGCAGGTCGCGGAATCCCAGCAAGCCTCCGAGGCGGGCCACCAGGCTGACCAGGTAGTCGTCCAAGCTTTCATCCTGGGCCGCGCGACAAAACTCGTCGGACAATCCCACCGCTACGACGGAGGTCGGGCCTTGCGGGTCGCCATGGTGAAGAAAAAGCGCTCCCGCGGGAAGGCGCACAACGCCCAGGACGCGGTCCAAGGCCTGCGAGAGCATCCGTTGGATCTCGCCGCCCAAAAAACTCGAAGTGGCAAGGTTGAGATTGGAGAGCGCCAGCATGTTGCGCTCGATCCGCCGCTTCTCTTCTTCGTACAGTGCCATGACCATGAGCATGGCCACAAACGCGCAAGGCGCGGTGGCGACAACGTTCAAGTTGGAGCCTTGAAGTTCGGGAGTGCCCTTCAAGTAATAAAGCGCTAACCACAGAACCCCCCAGGAACCAAAGGAAAGACCGAGGAGGCGGTCGGCCAGGGTTTCCTGGCGGCGGCTTTCCTGCCAGAAAAGGGCGGCCACGGCCACATAGAGGAGCGAGTCTGGAATGATGGCAGAAAGCGAGAGTATGTTTGTGGCGTTGGCCGCAGCCCAAATTCCCAGGACAACGGCAGCCACCAGGGCCCGCCATTTCCAGGGCTTCTGCTGCGCATAGATTTGCGCACCGAGAAAGAAGAGCAACCCAGAAAGCCCGAAGAGCCAGTGCGTCAGCGCACCTTCGAGGGGACTGGACACGGCGGATTGCGTGATGGCGGGAGAGATGTAATGAATTCCAAAGACCAGCCAGGCCGCGGTCCACAGAAGAAGATAGTTCTGGCGTTTGATGCTGTAGATATACGCAAAGAAGCTCGCCACAAGAAACGTGGCGATCAGCAGCGCCAGAGAAGTAGAACTCTGATGTATCAAGGCTACGGCCAATTCTCCGTCCGCTAGCGGACGGTCACGCGCTCGGTGCCAAGGCGCAGAATTCCTCCGTGATGTGACTTGCGGGCGTGCCCCAAATAGTCACACGGAGAGGCAATCGCACGGCGACGCACAAAGCCGCGCCCGGACACAAAACAAAGTATAGAGATTATGGATTACGTAATTTTGAAGAAGCAAGCGTACCTGGGTACCGGTTGCGAAAAAGGCATAGGGCGGGGGAGGTAACCCATACTATATGAAGGACGTAGCGGAAAATGTACCTCCCAGGCACGTCGAAGATGTGGGGCCAACCGTTTCCCGGGGCGCCGCCCGTCACTTGTGGGGTTCGACGATCTGCACACGGTGGTGGTCCAGCAAATCCCCGGTGGCGTGATCGAGTTGCGCCACAGCCAC
>Ga0306920_100008327_pt1 | contig 13753 bp, 6 predicted proteins | sample flu12Cox44000170_FD_204666 | JGI IMG/M metagenome (GOLD analysis project Ga0306920, IMG submission 204666) | Lab enrichment of tropical soil microbial communities from Luquillo Experimental Forest, Puerto Rico - flux4day.12C.oxic.44.000.170 (v2)... | ecosystem: Environmental > Terrestrial >... | reverse complement strand
TTGCCACAAGGCATCTCGCCGATGAAATCCCTTTTTCTTCGAAATGAAGTTTAAGGCTCCAACGGATGCGAGCACGCGGAGTTCGTCGACCCGGATCTTTGGCACTCGCCGTTTCAAGTCGTCAATGGAGATAAAAGGACGCTCCGTCCGCTTTTCGACGAGTTCAGCCGCCACTTCCTGCCGCAGGCCTTTTACGTAGCGAAGGCCAACGCGAACCCGAAAGCCGCCGGCACTTTCTTCGAGTGTACAGTTCCATTGGGAGTGTATGACGTCAATTGGCTTGAACTTTAATCCGTGCCGCTGCGCATCCTTAATTAAGGTTGCTGGCTGGTAGAAGCCCATGGGCTGATTGTTCAGCATGGCGGCAGTGAAAGCGGCCAAATAATGACATTTCAAAAAGGCACTGGCATAGGCAATCAACGCAAAGCTCGCGGCGTGCGATTCGGGAAAGCCGTAGAGCGCGAAAGAAGTGATGGATTGAACGATTCTATTCTGGATTTCGCCCGTGATTCCCTTAGCTTCCATTCCAAGGCGCAGCTTAACTTCTACTTCTTTCATGCGCGCTTCCGAGCGTTTGAAACCGAAAGCCCGTCGAAGCTCTTCGGCCTCTCCGCCGGAAAATCCCGCGGCGATCATGGCAATGCGAAGAAGCTGCTCCTGGAAAAGGGGTACGCCAAGCGTTCGTGCAAGAGTGGATTCGAGGAGAGGATGCAGCGTCTCAACCAGTTCGCGGCCCAGCCGTCGGTTCAAGTAAGGATGAACCATCTTCCCGACGATCGGCCCGGGGCGGATGATGGCTACCTGGACAACAATGTCATAGAAACACTTCGGCCTGAGCCGTGGGAGACACGACATCTGAGCGCGGCTTTCCACCTGGAATAATCCGACGGTATCGGCCTGCTGCAAAGCGGAATAAACCGCCGGATCGTTCGTGGGAAGATGCCCCAAGTCAATTTCTTCGCGATTGTGATCGTGAACGAGCCGGATTGTCTCTTCGAGGACAGCCATCATGCCAAGGCCCAGAAGATCGATCTTGACAATGCCCATATCCGCGCAATCTTCCTTGTCCCATTGCACGACGACGCGGCCGGGCATGGTCGCTGGTTCAAGAGGAACAACAGAATCGAGTTGCCCCTGGCAAACGACCATTCCGCCCGAATGCTGGCCCAAATGACGCGGTAAATCCTGAACTTTCTGGCAAAGTTCAAAAAACTTCAAAATCCGATGCTGCTTAAGATCAAGACCCGCATCGTGAAACTGTCGCGTGAGTGTGTCCTTCGAATCGGTATACTCCCAGGCGCTGACCAAACGGGAAAGCCGGTCGAGGGTTTCCGGGTCGAAAGAGAGGACCTTTCCAATTTCACGCGCAGCCGATTTGCCGCGATAGGTGATGACATTGGCGCACATGGCGGCACCGAGCTTTCCATAGTGTTCGTAGACATACTGGATCGCGCGTTCGCGCTGATCGCCGCTGGGAAGATCGAGGTCAATGTCAGGCCACTCACCGCGCTCCTCGGAGAGAAAGCGTTCGAATAGCAGCTCCATGCCGACAGGATCGACAGCGGTGATTCCGAGCGCATAGCAGACGGCGCTGTTGGCAGCGGAACCGCGTCCCTGAACCAGGATATTTTTTTCGCGGCAAAAACGGACGATATCCCAGACGATGAGGAAGTATCCCGCAAGATTGAGTTTTCCGATGAGGGCAAGTTCCCGCTCGATTTGCGCCGCTGCCTTCTCGTTTCCGCTTCCGTAGCGGTGCAGCATGCCTTCCAGTGTGCGGGCCCGCAGAAAATCAATCTGCGACTGGCCATCGGATGTCGGGTAGACAGGAAACTGGTAACCCAGGTCGCACATGGTGAAGGAGAGACGCGACGCAAGTTCGCTCGTGATCGCAATGGCTTCGGGCAAGTCGACGAAAAGTGTTTCCATTTGCGCGGGAGACTTGAGGTAGCGCTCCGAATTGCAGGAAAGAAGCCTGCCGGCGTTGGCGAGAACGCGATGGTGACGCAGGCAGGTAAAGACATCGAGAATTTCCCTTTGATCCGGCAGCGCATGGCAAACACCGTTTGTGGCAAGCACAGGGAGATGCAGAACCCGCGCGAGGTCAACAGCGACCTGATTGCGGCACTCTTCTTCGCGCCGGAAATGGCGCTGCAGTTCAACGTAGACATTGTCTTTACCGAAAATTGCGCACAAGTTGGAGAGGAGTGCCGCTGCTTGTTTGACTCCGCTCTGGTGAAGCGTGTGGTTGAATAATCCTTCGTCCCCTCCCGTCAGGCAGATCAGCCCTCGGCTGTATTGCCTCATTTCATGAAGATGGACAGTTCCCTTCCCTTTTTCAGAGCGCAATTTCATGCGTGTCAGCAGGCGGCAAAGGTTCTGATAACCCTCGCGTGAAGCTACCAGCAGCGAAAGGCGGCCCCCTTCCACACAACTGATTTCAGCGCCAATGTGCGCCTTCCGGTCCAGCTTTTTCATGGCCAAATAAAAACGGGGAGAGCCATACATGCCGTCGCGATCGAGCAGTGCCATCGAAGGCATGCTGTGCGCCGCGCAAACTCCGGCCAGTTCTTCGGGAGAGGATGCTCCTTCAAGGAAACTGAAAGCCGACCGGGCATGGAGTTCCACGTACATTCAGTCGTAACTCCCGCGCACAAACCATTTTTTCTGCAATGAATCAAAGACGATGCAATAAACAGCGCGAGCAGGCGTTCTGCCAGCAAGGTCTAATTCGAGGTCCCAGGCATCTTCCTGCCAGTTATGTTCTTCCCACCACTGTCCTGAAGCGCGCCAGGGTCCGGAAGCCTGAAGGACATTCCAGCGTTTCCCTTGAAACGAAATTCGTATTGGCCGCCCGCCTTGAAACGTGACATTGGCCGGCAGTGGCGGTCGGACAGAGCGGAAACTTATTTTGGAATCCGCAGCTTCTTCCGGAACAGAAAGGTTGAAAGAAGATGCTGGAGAGGGAACGGAAAATTTTTGCATGCGAAACGCATCCGGGTGGTGCGAATCCTGCAGTTCGGGTGATCCGACGTTGCTTTCTCCTACGACAGCGGCAATGCGGGCGAGCGTGAGTTCCAGCTTGTCGGGGTCGGGGATAGCTGGAAGAAATAAACCTCCCTGTAAGGCCGTGGGACGGTCTGGTTCAGCACGCATGCGAAGCTTCTGAATAGGCGCTTTAGGAGGATTAGCCTCGAGACGCAGCCGAAGGAGTTTCAAAAGAAGCTTAGCGTCTTCGACCGGCCTCGGCAGGACCAACGAGCAATGAAAGGTCTCGGGGAGTTTGATTTTGCGCAAAAATTCGCGGGAGTCGAAGGCATTTTCAAAGCGAGGCTCCAAATCGAGCTGCAACTGAATCGCGCGAACGGCCAGCGCCCTGGAGGAAAGGCGCGCACACAGTTGATCGAGGAGCCTGCCGAGTAAAAAGGAAAGCGGTTCAAGCTCCTCGACGGCGTCATCGAGCTCCAGAGTTTCTTCGAAAAGATGAGCTGGCTCAGCGATCGAAAGTGAACGGTTGCCTTTGCCGCTGGCGATTCCATGCAAACGCACGCCCTCCTGTCCAACACACTCCGAGAGAGACAAGACGGGCAGCGCCGCAAGAGATCCACAGGTTGTTACACCCCATTGACGGAATACCTCAGCCAGTTCCACAGCAGGCGAGAGCAAAGCGACCGGCAGTGCCTTGAGTGAGGCAGTTTCCTGACCGTCCGGAACAATCGTTGGACCCGGGAAAGCGCGCGCCAGTACGCGAGCCGTTTCCACATTTGTGGAAATGGCTACATGGACGTCAAGTCCGAGCGCGGAACAGCGGAACTTTATTTGCTGAGCGATATTTTCGTAAGAGCGGAAGAGAGTGGTAAGGCCGGCGAGATCGATCAGAACAGTGTCAATGGCCGTGTCTTCCACACGGGGTGAAACGGACCATGCGGCGTCCAGTAGCGCGGCATGTGCAGCCTCTTCCAGCTCCTTGCGGAGCGGCCTTATCTCCACACCCTGAAATTCCGCCGCGGCTGCTTTGGTCAAACCAGGTGTTACGCCGATCCGGCTGGCCAAGTGGTTGACGGCCATCACACGGAACATTGGCGAAGGGCCATCGACCAGAACAAGCGGCCGGTTTCGTATTTCAGGCTCGGAACGCCCGGCAGCTTGTAGAGAGAAGTCGGGAACGAAAATGGCACCGAACGCCATGGCGGTTCGCGAAGAAGCCACTGAGAAGACGAAGCAACTCAGGCAGGGTCTTGCATCCTTTCTTCTTGCTGCTCTTCCTGCTGTGGCAAGAATGTCGTGTAAGTCGTTTCTTTCAAATCGTACCGATCGGCATTCATCTGAAAACGCACTGTAGCTTCGAAGGAATTACCAACGAGAGCCGGCTGATCGATGAAGCGCGGTTTCTTGTAACGCAGAACGGAACGCACGATTTCCGCGGAATACGCGCTACCGTCTAACAAACAAGCAGGTGTGTGAAATGTGGTTGGCTCGGTTTTACGGGTTCTGACCGACCATTGAGCCGCTTCGCGTCCCAGGCGCAGGACGAGCGAGGCGCAGGTCTTTGCGTTGGGTTCCTGAGAAAGCACCAGCAGAACCGTCGGTGTGTCTTCCACCGCTCGCCGCAATCGAAACCAGACGTTCAAAGGCACTTGGCGCACCAAGCGGACCGGAGCGTCGGCGATATCCAACGCGACCAAACCAAAGCCGCCTCCGTGCAAGACCAGGTCCACGCAGCGGAATGCTTGCTCGAGCCCATGACACCGCGCCCAAAGGAGTCGCGGCAGGTACACACCCGATGCCTCGGAGCTGTGGGGATCGAAAGCGTCTTGGGCATCGATGAGGGCGCACACTTCGGAGCGGGTCCGAGAGGCAAGGGCGGAATGCAGGATGGACGTTTTCCCGGCACAGGGAGGGCCATAAATTTCCGTGAGCCCTCCGCGCGGCAGACCTCCGACGAGTTCATCCAAGGCGGCAATGCCAGTCGGAACGACAGGCGGTGGTGCGGCCTCGCGCAAACGGAAGGGAGAAGGAATGCGTCCAGCGAGAGTGGACTCGATGTGAAGACGCAAAGAAGCGGTGGATGAACGCATGGCAAAGAGGGCGAGGTAGGGGAGGCAGTATTTCGCTTTTTGTTCGCCATAGCGATTATATAGGCCTTGGCGGCCGGTTGTCAAACTAACGGGGAACCCTAGAACCCTACGGAACCCTACAGAGGCTTGTCCAGCAAATACCGTATGTTGAATCCGCCTTTGTTCTGTTGAGATAACTCAAGGCAGCGAAGCGTGTGGTCATCCAGCGTTGCCACAAGGACAGGGTCGTTTATGAGTGGAAAAACAATAATAGGCATCGTTTTGATTGTGCTAGGGGTTCTAGCTCTCGCTTATCGAGGCTTCACGTACACCACACAGAAGAAGGAAGTGGACATTGGCTCTCTACAGGTCAACAAGAAAGAGCACCATGAGGTCGACTTCCCTCCCCTTCTCGGCGCCCTTGCCGTGGTTGGTGGGGTCGCCGTTTTGGTGGTGGACCGACGCGCAAAGTAAGGACGGTGTGAGGCGATTGGACGCGCGCTTTCCGCCGGCTACAGGGGGGTCGCGAAACAGCCATCAAAGTGGCTGAGCAAGACCCTCGGCACGCTCCAGCTTGCATAGGTTGCATTGTCTTTGGCCGTCGGCGGCCTTTGCGGTAAACTATGGACTCCCCGGAAGACCTCTACCCGTTCGAAAATCTACTGCCAACCGAGGTCGCCGATCTTCGATGGATATCTCCAACACACAAAATGCAGCGCCAGCTGCTCTCGATTGGGCTCATCCGCTTGTGCGCGAATGGTTCCTGAACCGGCTTGGAATGCCCACTGAACCGCAGGAACAAGGATGGCCGCACATCCTCCGCGGAACCACAACATTGATCTCCGCTCCCACGGGATCGGGCAAAACGCTGGCTGCATTTCTAGCTTGCATTGACCGCATGGTTCGCAAGGCTCTTTCTGGTGAACTGCGCGACCGCACGGAAGTCCTGTATGTGTCACCGCTGAAAGCCCTGGGCAACGACATCAAGACAAACCTCGAAGTACCTCTCGGCGAAATCCAGCAGTTGGCAGGAGCGCGGGGGCTGCTGATGCCGGAAATTCGCGCTGCCGTGCGCACGGGCGACACGTTGATGCATGAACGCCGCGAAATGTTGCGGCGGCCTCCTCACATTCTCGTTACGACGCCAGAGTCGCTCTACATTTTGCTTACGGCGGCGAAGAGCCGGGAGATGCTGCGGCCGGTAGACACCGTGATCGTAGACGAAATCCATGCGGTTGCCGACGACAAGCGCGGCGCGCACCTGGCGCTTTCACTGGAGCGATTGGAAGCGCTTACGGAACGCCCGCCGCTTCGCATTGGTCTATCGGCCACACAAAAGCCGATCGAGTTGATAGCGCGTTTTCTATCCGGCGGCGGGCGGCCCGATCCCCTGATTGTGCAGATCGGCCACCAGCGCCAAGTGGATATCGGCGTAGAGGTTCCGGGCAGCGAACTCGGGCCCGTGGCTACCCACGAAATGTGGGATGAGATCTATGACCGCATTGCCGAACTCGTGCGGCAACACCGGTCGACTCTCGTGTTCGTGAACACTCGCCGGCTTGCGGAACGCGTGGCGCACCACCTGGCGGAACGGTTGGGAGATGAAGCCGTGGCTACGCACCACGGCAGTCTGTCGCGGAAATTGCGGCTTGCGGCCGAAAAGAAACTGAAGGCCGGGGAAATCCAGGTGCTGGTGGCGACGGCTTCTCTGGAGCTCGGAATCGATATCGGGGCAGTGGAGCTGGTCTGCCAGATTGGGTCGACCCGATCGATCTCCGTGGCATGGCAGCGCATTGGGCGAGCAGGCCATTGGCACGGAGCCATTCCGAAGGGACGCATTTTCGCAAGCACACGCAACGAATTGGTGGAGAGCGCGGCCCTGGTTCTCGCCATGCGCCAAGGTCATCTGGACAGCATCGCCATTCCGGAAGCGCCGCTCGATGTGCTGGCGCAACAAGTGGTGGCGATGTGCGCGTGCGAAGATTGGAGAGAAGAGGAGCTGTTCGGGCTCGTGCGGCGTGCTTATCCGTACCGCGACCTCGAACGAAGCGAGTTTGATTCCATCGTCGAAATGCTCTCCGAAGGAATTAACGCACGTCGCGGCCGCTATGGTGCCTATCTTCTCCGCGACCGGGTGCAGGGACGGCTTCATGGACGGCGCGGGAGCCGTCTTGCAGCGATTACGAGCGGCGGCGCGATTCCGGATAACGCGCTGTACGCTGTGATCGCCGAGCCCGAAGGAACGTTGGTAGGCACCGTAGACGAGGACTTTGCTGTGGAGAGCCTTAGCGGCGACATCATGCTGCTTGGGAACAGTTCCTGGCGTATTCGGCGCGTGCAGGCTGGGCGTGTTCTGGTCGAGGACGCGCACGGCGCGGCACCTAATGTCCCATTCTGGCGAGGCGAAGCCCCGGCGCGCACCCCGGAACTGTCGCAGCAAGTGGCCGCGGTGCGTGAAAGAGTGAGCGATCTGACGAGCGGAGTGAGGCTTGCTTCTGAATTGCGTAGTTCGGCGGAAGTTCTTCGAGCGGCGGAGTGGCTGCAAAAAGAGTGTGGGCTCGACCGATCCGGAGCAGAACAGGTTGTGGAGCACATCATCGCGGGGCGCGCAGTTCTGGGGGCAATCCCTACGCAATCAACAGTAATCGCGGAGCGTTTTTTCGATGAAAGCGGCGGGATGCAACTGGTCATTCATGCTCCGTTCGGCGGGCGAATCAACAAGGCCTGGGGATTGGCGCTGCGGAAACGGTTTTGTCGTTCGTTCAACCTGGAATTGCAAGCGGCAGCGACCGACGATGGGATCAATATTTCTTTGGCGGAGCAACATAGTTTTCCGCTGGCCGATGTGTTCCGTTTTTTGCACCCGGCCTCCGTGAGTGAGGTCCTGGAACAGGCAGTTCTGGCTTCTCCGATTTTTACCGCCCGCTGGCGATGGGATGCTTCGCGGGCGCTAATCCTGCAACGGTTTCGGGGAGGAAAGAAAGTACCACCGCCAATCCAGCGCATGCGCGCTGAGGATTTGCTGGCCTCGGTTTTTCCTGATGCAGCGGCGTGCCCAGAAAATCTCGAAGCTCAGCCGAGCATTCCGGACCATCCGCTGGTGCGCGAAGTCATGAAGGACGCGTTGACAGAAGCGATGGATACCGCAGGCCTCAAACAGGTGCTTGGCCGCGTGTTGAGTGGCGAGATTCGGTGTATTGCGGTGGATACTCCCATACCGTCGCAATTTTCGCACGAGATTCTCAACGCAAACCCGTTTGCTTACCTGGACGATGCTCCCCTCGAAGAGCGGCGGGCCCGCGCGGTGGAGATGCGGCGGATGTTGCCGGAGACCGTACTCTCCGAGGTCGGCAAACTCGATCCGGACGCCATTGCCGAAGTGCGCGAGGAAGCCTGGCCGGATGTGCGCGACGCCGACGAACTTCATGATGTGCTGCAAACGCTCGTGGCATTGCCGGAAGTTGCCTCGCTTGACCAACTGCGAGACGGCCCGCTCAGAACGTCGATCCAGAATTCGCAGGTTTTGTGGCAAAAGTTCTTTGAGGAACTCACAGCCCAGAGGCGCGCGGCGGTGACTCTCGTTTCGAACCGGCGTTACTGGGTGGCCGCAGAACGGGCGAAAAGCTTTGCGCAAGTTTTCCCCGATGCGAACTTGGCCCAGCCCCTGGACGAAGTGAAGGTACCGTCCGTAACGCGGGAGGACGCCTTACGCGCGCTCGTGACCGGCTGGCTCCAGCACTCGGGCCCTGTGACTGCAGGCTCGCTCGCCGAAGTGCTTGGCCTGTCCGAGGCCGAAATCGAGGTGGCGCTTCTGAGAATCGAGGCGAGTGGCGCGGTACTTCGCGGTAAGTTCACAGACACGGCGAGCTCGGAGATGGAATGGTGCGAACGCCGCCTGCTGGCGCGTATTCACCGGCTGACGCTCGGAAGGTTGCGCAAAGAGATTCAGCCCGTAAGTACCGCGCAATTCATGCGCTGGCTGTTCCGCTGGCAGCACGTGGCGCCGGGGACGCAACTCCTAGGTGAGCCCGGAACATTCGAGGTGTTGCGGCAGTTGCAGGGCTACGAAGCCCCCGCGAATACTTGGGAGCAGCAGATCCTGGCGCGGCGAGTTATGGGCTATGACCCTAAAGTCTTGGACCAGCTTTGCCTGAGCGGTAGAGTGGGATGGGGCCGCCTTTCTCCGCACCCGGCGATGCTCGCGGATTCCGCCGAGCGCGGGCGGCGCGTGACACCGACCAGTGTTGCTCCGATCGCGTTTTTCGCACGCGACGAGGCCGACTGGATGTCTGTTCCGCACCGTGCGCTCGCTGAGGAAGGCCATTCCGTCCTTAGCCCAGGAGCGCGGGAGGTCCTGCAGTTCCTGAAACAACATGGTGCCTCCTTCTTTGCGGATATTGTGCGCGGCACGCGGAAGCTGAAGGCGGAGATCGAGACGGCGTTGTGGGAGCTTGTCGCCGTTGGCTTCATCACCGCCGACGGCTTCGACAATCTACGCGCCCTGATCGATCCGAAAAGGCGTGCGGGCCAAGGAAGCGGCCGCAGCGCACGCCCGCGAGACAGCGTCGGTCGTTGGTCGCTCCTTTTTCCTGGTGATCCGAGTGATCACGGGGCCCAGACGGAAGGGATCTGCTGGATGCTCCTAAGGCGCTACGGGGTGGTGTTCCGCGAGTTGCTTGCACGCGAGTCGCTCTTGCCGCGGTGGCGAGATGTGCTGATTGCGCTGCGCCGGTTGGAAGATCGCGGCGAAGTGCGAGGCGGAAGATTTGTGAACGGTTTCATCGGAGAGCAGTTCGCTTTGCCGATCGCCATCGAATCTTTGCGCGCCAGCCGGACCGAGCAGCCCACGGGCGAGATCATTACAGTCGCCGCAGCCGACCCGTTGAACCTGGCGGGAATCTTGGTGCCGGGAGAAAAAATACCGGCGATTTCAGGACGCTTCGTGAGTTTCCGCGATGGCGTGGTCGTGGAACAAAACCACCATGAAGAGTACCGCGAGGGAATCGGCCACGCAGGATGAACTGCGCCGCTCGAGGCGAGAGATTTGCCGCTAGGAGCCAGCGTAGAGCTGAAACGGCGCCCAGTAGAAAGGCTTGCGGAAAACCGTATCGGAATGCAGAAGCGTGAGCTTGGCTGCGCGCAAAGCGCTAGCGGGTTCCTGGTCGGCGCTCAGGCGCTTGTAAAGTTGGTCCATCAACTGCGGTGTGGACGCGTCGCTGACCTCCCACAGAGAAGCAATCACGTTGTGGGCCCCAGCGCGCAGAAAAGCCCATGACAAGCCAACGAGCCCCTCGCCGGCATAAGTGCGAGTGCCCGCCCCGTTGCAAGCTGAGATGGTGACCAGGTCTGCCTTCAAGGGATGTGTGAGAATATCGCGCGCGTAGAGTTTGTAGGAATCTCCTTCCCTCGTAAGAATCACAGCGGATTCGAGCGGGCGCGTCTGGCTGGCAGTTCCGTGAGTCGCAAAATGAAGATAAGAATAGCGCTCCGGATTGCTGCCGAGGTACGCCGAGGGGGTCGCTTGCTTTCCCTCCAGTACCTTGCGACTGGAATCCGCAAAATACTGTTCAATTTGCTGCATTTCCGCCGGTGCTTGCGGGAGCGAGGGGAAATCAGCGTTTGGCTGCTCGGTGTTACCCACGAGGAGCAGGCTCTTCTCTTTCCTCACAGGTCGCATAGCGGAACGCTCTAAGAGAGTGATTGAACTGGCGGTGGTCAAGGTAACATCTTCGATCCAGTAGTGAGGCTCGGGCTGCGGAACAATGAGCGTCTCAAAGTTCAAGCCGTAAAGACTTTCCGCCGGCAGCACGATTACTCGCGAGTCGGGTGGGATCGATCTTTTGGCCGGTTCAACCAGCGTAGCGTAGAGCTTTTCCCCTTCTACCGTGCCGGAGTCCTGGGCATCGCGCATACCGGATAGCGCCTTCCGGTAAGCTTTCACCGTCGGTTCGATTTCCGATGCTTTGGGCAGTTCGAAATAGGCCGTCTTTCGGGGCGTGATCACCCAAAGATACGAGTGGTTATGCCCGATCCAATAGAAGAGCAAGGTGGCCTTCAATTTCTCTGCGACCTGCTGCGGGCGAAACGGCTGGGTGGATGAAGAGGTGGCATCAGCGTTGGAAGAAAGGCCCTCTTCGAGTGTGCGCGCGCGGCTCAACTCGGCTACCTGCAGGGCGGCTGCAACCCGGTGCCCGGAAACCAAAAAGTCCAGGTAGTCGTCGTAGAGCGTTATAGCGCTCGAAAGGAAAGATAACCTCAAGTCTTCCGCCTGCACGGAGGAGCGAACCGCCTCAACCAGTGAAACACAGCGGCGGAATTCCGCTTCAGCTTTGGCGCGTTGGCCCGTGAGCGCGTAGATGCGCGCCAACCCGGCCTCGCCTTCCCATCTTTGCGATTTGTCTGCCTTGGGGTCTGCAATTACTTCGCGAAACGATTCCTTAGCGTGAGCGTAGTCACGTTCCTGCGCGGCGATGTTCCCTCGAATCAATTCTGAGGCCAGTAGTTCGGAGCGGTCCGGACTGTCTTGCTCCAGGTGAATAGCCTCCTCGTAGTATTTTTTGGCGGATTCGGTTCGTCCAAGCTGCAGTTCAATCTCCGAAAGACTGTTCATATACTCGGTCAGGGTTCTCTTATCTCCCTGGCTTCGCGCGAGATCCAATGCGCCCATCAAGACGACCTCGGCCGCCTCGTAATCGTGCAGTTGGTAGTATGCCGTCGACACTCCACCCGACCAGTAGACTTGTAAGTCGGCGAAACCCCAATGCCTGGATACTTCCACTGCCCTCTTGAAGAATGCCAGAGCCGTGTCGAAATCCCCGAGCCTCGTATAACCCCAACCCATGTTTCCGACGATCATCGCCAAGGACCTTTGCGCAGCGAGAGACTCGGCTAGTTGCAGAGCCGCTTGGTTCCACTCGATGGACTCATCGTATCGTTCTTCCTTGACCGCAATTACACCGAGGCCAGCGAGCGCGAGTGCTTGGTTGTAAGTATCCTCTTGGCTTCGCGACAGCTGAAGGGCAATCGCGTAGGAAGTTTTGGCTTTGGGCAGGTCTCCGGCGAGGAAGGCTGCGGCGGAATTGGCCAAGACCACTTCATCGAGCAACTCAGGATGATGAGCCCTCGCCAGGGCCTCCCCTTCGGCCAGGAATCTGGCGGCACCCGGCTGGCGGAGCCACTCCGTGGCGACGCCTTGGACGATTTTTCGCCGCACGGCAAAATCGGCTGTGGCAAACGAAGCCGGCGGCTCAGCGGCCATCAATTTCAGTACTTCATCGTACGAGCCTTGGCGCGCAAGGATCTCGGCCCGCAGCACGTGAAAGCGCCAATGCCACTCTGATTGCGCGGAAGGGAAGCGTCGCTCTGCCCTCTCAGCGTCGTCCCGAGCGGGTTGCAACTGGCCGCGCTTCATCTTCAAGCGCGCGTTTTCGTAGTCGGCCTGAGGCCTAGGTTCGGAGTGACAACCGCCGAGCGGGATAAGGACGATGCCGAGGAGGAGCATTAGCCCCAGGGAGGCCAGCCGTTGACTTTTACCTCGGCGACGGCGAGGGTTCCCTCGTCCGGAGAACCGAGATCGAGACGAATCATAGTCGCGGTGATGGACGCGGGCGTGATCAGAAGCTCGGCCAAAGAGACTCGACCAAAATGGGGCACGTCGATGATGTGGGTCTTGGGATCCACACCGGGCAACTTGGTTTCGATTTTCTCGACCAGCGAGCAAAGTATGTTGTCGTCTCCGACACGAGCTATTTTGCCGGATTTCTTGTCCGTTGCAACCTTAGCGCGCAATTTGGCGTAGGTCTCGTTCTCGATGAGCAACTCGTGTCGAAGAGTAACGTCGACCTCGTAGCCGGCGATGCGCAGGTTGTCGAAGTGTGAGCCCCAGGCCAAGATTTGGCCCTCTTGTGATTTCCCCGATTTCGATGGTTTGTGCACGCGTGTGAGCCGCAAGACGATGCGGTCTGCGGTGACTACATCGAGAATATTCAACTTCTCGACGGCGGTGGTCACAGCGGTTGTGGATGTGCCGTCGTCTTGCTGACTACCGGATCCGTGGGTGTGGGCTAACTTGAAGGAAGCCAGATGGTCGGCGGCGAATTCCTCGGTACGGGACCTCGCGTGACCACTGATCGTCGGCAGGGTGATTGCCGCCTGCGCTGGGATCAAATAAGGGACCGGGCGGCGAAACGCTCCGCTGAGGGCGTGCCCTGCAGCGTCAAAATAGAAGCGGGATTCGGGTAGTTCCAGAGGGGACATAGATGCTCCTCGTAGTTGAATTCGGATGGTGAGCGGGGCCGTAAAGCTAACGTGCCCGAAAAGTGTATTGCAAAAGCCGAGCTAAAGACCAATTAAAGAAAGTAGTCCAAAAAGTCGCGGTCAAATGTACGATACCTAGAATGATCGCCCAGCCGTTCGATCCTGACCTACAGCGGAAAACACGAAGCGTTGAACTTCATTCCCGCCGGGAGCCGACCCGGAGGCGAGCCGACCCTCGGCGTCACGAACACCGTTCAAAACGAGACTGTATTTGCCGGCATGAACCAACCCGGCCGGTACGGTCAGATGGACTTCTTTGTTAGCCAAATCACCAGGGACCAGGAAGGTCAGCACGGAATTGCCGGAATCGTCGAGCAGCAAACCCTGGTAACTTCGGAAGGTTTGCGCCGGTATGAAATCGAAATCCAAGGCAAAGCTTT
>Ga0306920_100008326_pt1 | contig 13754 bp, 8 predicted proteins | sample flu12Cox44000170_FD_204666 | JGI IMG/M metagenome (GOLD analysis project Ga0306920, IMG submission 204666) | Lab enrichment of tropical soil microbial communities from Luquillo Experimental Forest, Puerto Rico - flux4day.12C.oxic.44.000.170 (v2)... | ecosystem: Environmental > Terrestrial >... | reverse complement strand
CCCACCACAATAAAATTATAAAGCGTCGAGGAGGGCAGCGGTGGCAATATATCCCAACGCTTCATCCCAGTAATTCAAACTTGTGTCGGCAAAGGCTTCTCGGCGGAGCAGTGCAAACGCCACGCACGCGGCAAACGCAACCCTCAGCATGTTGCTCAAAGAGTAGAGCGGATGCGGCCAGTGGCGAACTGCAGCCCAACATGCGAAAAATAGCACAATCGTGCAAAACCGCCCGATCACGCGAATCGATTGCTGATAATCCTTGCTGCTGTCGCGAGATAACCGAGATAACATTGTCTTGGGTCGGCCGTTGCGGCGCGATGCCCGCCGAGAGTCGGGCTCGCCTTCGGTGGCGAACCTATCTGGCGCAGCGCCTTCTTGAGGATCGCCTTCAATTTGGGCCGGGCGTCGATAAATTTTCCATACCGACAACATCGGCGCCAAATAAAGTTCTTATAAAGGATCCGGCAACTGATCGCGGGGACCGTCATTATACCTTCTTTATGCGAGCGAGACTCGCGCCCTCGCGAATTTTTACGGGCCGGGCGATAAGCTTAGGTTCGATGGTTTGTCTGTTCCATGGCGACTACGGGCCGATCGATCCGGCCTTCAATCGCGGCTCGGGGTCGACCTGGGTAGTCGACGCGAACTTGCTCAAGGAGGCCCGCAATCTCGGAGAGGCCGAGGCGATTCAGCGGCACCTTCTCCGGGGTGAGCCTGTTTCGTGGTGCGATCAAGGCTATGCGTGGGTCGACCAGGACGCCGTCGTTTGGCTCTACTTTGCGGCCTTTCTATTCGTGATCCTGCCTTATCTGATCATGAGGGCTAGGGCCGCGAAGGGCATGCTACGGCCAAACATTCGTGCGGAAAGGCTAGCTCGCCGCCCGCGGCTTCCCCGCTGAGTCGTTCTTTATTTTGGGAGGAGCACCCCTTGCGACCGCTTCGTCTAGTTCCCGATGGCACGAGCATCCAGTTCATGCGCGGTCGTTTTGCCGGCGTCATTGGATCAGCAATTCTGAGTACTCTGTCGGTAATTCTCTTCTTTTACCCCGGCCTCAATCTCGGAGTCGATTTCCGCGGCGGGGTCGTTGTCGAACTGCGCGCGCCGCAGGCGCTCCAGGTCGACAAGATCCGCGAGGCCTTCGCACCGCTCGGCTTCGGCGACCTCAGAGTACAGGAGTTCGGTTCGCCCCAAGACGTTCTGGTCCGCTTCGAGAACCAGGCGAACCTGCAGGACGCCCAGCGAATGATCGCGTCGCGGGTAGCCGAGGCGTTGCCCGGTGTGCAGATTCGGCGAACCGAGGTCGTCGGCGCCAGGGTCAGCAGCGAGCTGTTTCGCCACGGCTTGCTCGCAACCGGCCTCGCCCTACTTGCGGTGCTGATCTACATATGGTTTCGCTTCGAGTGGCAGTTCGGCGTGGGTGTCGTCGTCACCCTGATCCTCGACGTAACCAAGACGGTCGGGTTCTTCGCCGTCACACAGATCCAATTCGACCTGAATTCGGTGGCCGCGCTGTTGACCCTAATTGGTTACTCGGTCACCGATAAGGTCGTCGTCTACGACCGCATCAGGGAGAATCTCAGCAAGCACCGAACCATGCCGCTGCGGCAGCTGATCGACCTCAGCATCAATCAGACCCTCGGGCGCACGGTCGCAACATCGCTGACAGTGGTTCTCTCGATTTTGCCGCTGGCGCTGATCGGCGGTGAGGTGATGCGTGGTTTTGGTTTGGCAATCATATTCGGGATCGTGATCGGCACGTCCTCATCGATCTTCATCGCCTCGCCCATACTTCTGTTTCTCGGAGAGAAACGGCTGCGGCCTTTTCAGACGCGCGCGCCGCAGCAGACCGCGCGCGCCGCAGCCCCGTAGACCCCCGCAATCGTCCGTCGCGACGAAAGTTCGCCCTGATTTGCCGATATCGGTGTCTCGGTAGCTGGGCAGGCGGTAGGATGCGGGTCCAACGGCGGTGCATCCGAGCCGCCATGTATCCGGGTCCGGCAACCTTCGACGCCGATGGTCGACACTGCTTTTGTCTTGCTCGTTATCGCGGCGTTGCTCGTCGTCGTCGGGTTTTGCCAGCCGCTCGCCGCCTATCTGAAGCTGCCGCCACCGGTCCTTCTCGCGGTGGTCGGGGTGGCGCTGGGGGGCTTTCCCGCCATCCTGTCTGAGCTCGGCTGGTCCACCCGGTCCGATCCCTTCGCCGACATCTTTGTCGAGCTGCCGGTCAGTTCCGCGACGTTCATTTATGTCTTTCTCCCGCTCCTCGTGTTCGAGGCCGGCATCGTCACCGAGGTCCGCCGAACACTGCAAGACGCGGCGCCGATCCTGCTGCTCGCGATCGTCGCCACCCTGATCACCACGGCGGTGATCGGTTTGGCGCTGTGGCCGCTCGCCGACGTCTCGTTGGTGGTTTGTCTACTGCTCGGCGCCGTCGTCGCAACCACCGACCCCGCCGCGGTTATTGCGATCTTTCGCGATGTCGGCGCTCCGGCGCGCTTGACCCGCCTCGTCGAAGGCGAGGCGTTGCTCAACGACGCAGCGGCGATCGCGCTGTTCGCTGTGTTGCTCGGGATGATGCTCAGCGGGCGCGAGCCAGATATCGGCTCGGGGCTACGCGAATTTTTCTTGTCGTTCGTCGGCGGTGGCGTACTGGGAGTGCTTGCGGGCCGCGCGCTGCTTGCGGTAATCGCATGGGTCCGCGACGATCGCCTGGCCGAAGCGACCTTAACCCTGGCGCTCGCCTATGGCGTCTTCATCGCCGCCGAGCGCCTCTTTCACGTGTCGGGCGTGGTCGCAGTACTGGGGTCGGGGCTGACCATCAGCGCACTCGGCCGTTCCCGGATTGCCCCCTACAACTGGTCGTTTTTGACCGATCTGTGGGACCAAATCGCCTTCTGGGCCCGTTCGTTAGTCTTCATCCTGGCCTCGATTTTAGTTCCGAGGCTGCTCGGCGATGTCGGCCTTCACGACCTGGTATTGCTCGCGGCGTTGGTCGCAGCTGCTTTTGGAGCGCGCATACTCGTGTTGTTCGTGCTGGTGCCACCGCTCGAGTTTTTCAAGCTGACCCAGCCGGTCAACTCGGCATACAAGCTGGCGATAACCTGGGGCGGGTTGCGTGGGGCGCTGACTTTGGTCCTCGCACTGGCGGCGACCGAGAACGCCGCCCTCAGTCCTGAGGTAAAGCGCTTTGTTGCGATCCTCGCGACCGGCCTCGTGTTGTTCACCTTGTTCGTCAACGGCACGACCCTGCGCTTGGTGATCGATTTCCTCGGCCTCGCCCGCTTGTCGGCACGAAACCTAGTTCTTCGCGACCAGGTGCTGGCACTCTCCTATGCCGAGGTTTGTGATTCGGTCCGCGACATGGCGCGAGACCATGCGCTCGCTGACAGGGCGGTCGAGGAGGTTGTCAAACCCTACCAAGCATGGATCGAGGCTGCGAACACGCGCGACGCGGATGAACGGCTCACCGAACGCGACCGGCTGGCCATTGCTCTTGTGGCACTGGCGAACCAGGAACGCGTTCTGGTCCTCGGGACGCGTGCCGATCGGATCGCATCACCGGCCACGGTGCAAGTCTTATTGCGAAATGGGGATGCGCTGGTCGAGGGTGCCCGGACCGAAGGCCGCGTCGGATACCACAGAGCGGCCGAGGCGGCGCTCTCCTTTCCTGTCGCGTTCCATATCGGCTATTTCCTGTACCGACATTTTGGGATTGTGCGATTTCTTGCTGATCGCCTGGCGGATCGCGTCGAGCTGCTATTGGTCATGCGGCTTTTGGTCGACAGACTCCCGAGCTTTAATAGCCAGCGCCTGGTCTCAATATTTGGCGACCGCATCACCGAACTCACCGGCGAAATCATCGAGCGGCGTCGGGACAGGGTGAATGATGCCTTCGATGCGTTGCGTCGCCAGTACCCCGACTATGTAGCGGCTTTAGAGATCCGATTTCTCCGCCAGTCGGCCTTGCGCCAAGAGATGGAGCGATATCGGGCGTTGTACGACGAGGGGCTGATCCCCCAGGAGCTTTACGATGATCTGCTGCGTGGGGTCGCCGGTGCGAGCGCCGTCGAACCCCGCCCTCGCTTCGACATCGGACTGGACACACATCGGTTAATCGAAAGACTCGACCTACTGTCGGGCCTCGACGAACGACAGCTCGACCGCGTCGCAAGGTTGCTGCGGCCACGCTTCACCGTACCGAATCAGCGCATCATCCGTAAGGGAGACCGTGGTGATGCAGTCTTCTTTATCGTCTCAGGGGCGGTCGAGGTAGCGCTGCCTGCGGGGCGGGTGCGGCTAGGTAGTGGGGAGTTCTTCGGGGAAATGGCATTGCTTTCGGGCCGGCCGCGTCAGGCGGACATAACGGCGCTAACCTATTGCCGGCTGCTGGTGCTAAGAAAGACGGACTTCGAACGCTTCATGGCGACAAACCCGGAAGCAAGGGCGGCCATCAACCGCATCGCCCAGGCGCGCCATTCGATGAACCAGGGTGAGCTCGATCGAGCAACCGAGGCTGCATCGCTGTAACCCGGGGCTATAGGCCTCCGGTTTACGAGCAGCGGCTGCTTGGCTTCGAGAACAAGCGGCGAGCGCGGCCAGCCACCGTCCTGATGGACGACCGCGTAAAATCCATCGATCTCGAGCTCGATCGTCGCTGGTGCCGCAGCACATTTGCGACGGGCATAGTCGAGCCTCGCTAAAAGACTGGGAAGATGCGACACAGGTAGTGGCGACAGACCGTGCACGCTCCAGGTCCCCCAAACGTCGGGACAAATTTTGAGGCGGAACTTATTCACCGCTGACCTCCTCGCTGGACCACGCTGTACGCGAGCACTGCGCCGGGCAGGCCATCCGGCCACCACCGAAATCCAGGACAGCCATTCTTGCTCCTATGGATACGTTACCGCTCGGTAAGCCATCCTAAGGAGGCGATTAGGGGATAAGATTTCGAGGCGAAAGCCGGCCACCCGGCATAAAGGGCGAATAAGGGCGATTGCTGCAGCTGCCGCTTCTCCGCGGAGCCGATGGCCTCAGTTGAGTAAGATCGACTAATACCCCAGCCCGAAAACCCGCGAACCGACAAGGTCTCCGGGCTAAATTCATCGAGAGGGAAGCGGCGGCTCGGGCGACCGCTGCTGCAGAGCAAGCTCAGACGTCGTAGTAGAGAAAGAACTCGTAGGGGTGCGGGCGCAGCCGCATCTCGTCGACCTCGCGGGCGCGCTTGTAGGAAAGATGGGTGTCGACGACGTCCGGGGTGAACACGTCGCCCTTCAACAGAAAGGCGTGGTCGGCTTCGAGCGCGTTCAACGATTCCTCGAGCGAGCCCGGGGCGGATGGCACCTTGGCCAGCTCCTCGGGCGGCAGGTCGTAGAGGTTTTTGTCGATCGGCTCGCCCGGATGCAGCCGGTTCTGCACCCCGTCGAGACCGGCCATCAGCATCGCCGCAAACGCCAGATAGGGGTTGCAGGACGGGTCGGGGCAGCGGAACTCGACGCGCTTGGCTTTGGGGCTCGGCGAATACATCGGGATGCGGCAGGCGGCCGAGCGGTTGCGCTGCGAATAGCCGAGATTGACCGGCGCCTCAAACCCCGGCACCAGCCGCCGGTAGGAGTTGACCGTCGGCGCGCAGATCGCCAGCAAGGCCGGCGCGCAGCCCGCCGATATAGTGGCGCATCAGCTCGCTCGACCCGGCATAGGCGTCGCCGGCAAACAATGGCCGCTCGCCCGCCCAGATGCTCGAATGGACATGCATCCCCGAGCCGTTGTCGCCAAACAAGGGCTTCGGCATAAAGGTCGCGGTCATGCCGCGTTTGCGGGCGACGTTTTTGACCACGTATTTGTAGATCATCACGTTGTCGGCCATCCGGGTTAAGGGCGCAAAGCGCATGTCGATCTCGCCCTGCCCGCCGGTGGCGACCTCGTGGTGATGGGCCTCGACCAGGATGCCGAGCGCCTCGAGGGTGGAGACCATCTCGGTGCGCGCGTCCTGCAGCACATCGGCCGGCGGCACCGGGAAATAGCCCTCCTTGGGGCGCAGGATGTGGCCCTGGCCCGGGCCCTGCCGGCGGGCGGCACTCCAGTTCGCCTCGACCGCGTCAATCTCGTAATAGCCGTAATTGGTGCTCTGGTCGTAGCGCACCTCGTTGAACACGAAATGCTCGAGCTCCGGCCCAAAATAGGCGACATCGCCGATCCGCGTCTGCTTGAGATAGGCCTCGGCCTTCTGCGCGATGTGGCGCGCGTCGCGGCTGTAGCTCTGCCCGGTCACCGGATCGCGGATGTTGCAGATCAGCACCAGGGTCGGCGCCTCGGTGAACGGATCCAAAAACGCCGATGTCGGGTCCGGGATCACCAGCATGTCGCTTTCCTGGATCTCCTGAAACCCGCGGATCGACGAGCCGTCAAACCCGACCCCGTCCTCAAAGCTGTCCGCGTCGAGCGCGCTCGGCGGCACACTGAAGTGCTGCCACAGCCCCGGCAGATCGGTGAACCGCAGATCGACCATCGCGATCTTGTCGCCTTTGATCGCCTTCAGCACATCCTCGGGCGTCTTGCAGTGATAGGTCATCGATACTCCCCTAGTCGCGTTCAGGTCCGAGCGGCAGCGCTCCGCGCGCGGCGGCCCCCGCACCGTTAGCTTTTAACACGCAGCGGCTAGATCGCGTCCGGACCGCGCTCGCCGGTGCGGATGCGGATCGCCTCATCGATCGTCGTGACAAAGATCTTGCCGTCGCCGATCCGGCCGGTATGCGCAGCCTGCTGGATCGCCTCGACCGCGCGCTCGACCAGCGTCTCCTCCATCACGACCTCGATCTTCACCTTCGGCAAAAAATCGACGACGTACTCGGCCCCGCGATAGAGCTCGGTGTGCCCCTTCTGCCGTCCGAAACCCTTGGCCTCGGTGACGGTGATTCCCTTGATGCCGACTTCGTGAAGCGCCTCCTTCACCTCGTCCAGCTTGAAGGGTTTGATAATCGCCTCGATTTTCTTCATCGAATTCCCGTCTCTCTCAAACCGAGGCAGCGGCCTCAGCGTTCAGACTAGCATAACCTATGCCACCTTCCTGCGCGATGGGGATGGCTCGCCTTTACCGGTCATCAGCCTAAATTTTGTTCATCTCGCGGCATCTTTGGCCGGCAGATTGCCGAGAAGCTTGCGGATGCGCTCGATCGCCTCGCCTATCGCCTCACGGCTGTTGGCATACGAAAAACGCAGATAGCCTTCGCCGAGCTCGCCAAAGCTCGTTCCCGCGACCGTTGCCACCCCGGCGTCTTCCAGGAGCTTGCCCTGGAATGTGCGCGCGTCAAACCCGGTGCCGGTCACGTTGGGGAAGGTGTAGAACGCGCCGCCCGGCTGCACGCAGCGAAAGCCGGGCAGGCCATTGAGCGCGGCAACGATCATTTCGCGGCGCTCGGCGAAGGCTCTTACCATGCGATGGACCGGCTCGCGCGGACCCTCGAGCGCCGCGATGCCGGCGAATTGGGCGGCTGCATTGACGCAGGAATGGCAATTGATCGCGAGCCGCTCGGCGGCGCCGAACAGCGCCTTAGGCCAGATTCCATAGCCGAGCCGCCAGCCGGTCATCGCATAGGTCTTGCTCCACCCGTCGAGCAGGATCACGCGGTCGCGGATCGCCGGGTAGCCGAGCAAGCTGACATGCTCGGCGCCGTCATAGAGGATCTCGCCATAGATCTCGTCGCTGAGCACGGCGACCTGTGGATGGCGCTCGAGCCCGGCGACCAGCCGGTCGAACTCGCGCCGCGGCACCACCCCGCCGGTCGGGTTGGCCGGGCTGTTGATGATCAGCAGCCGGGTGCGCGGGGTGATCTTGTCAAGCACCTCTTCGGCGCTGAACGAGAAGCCGGCACTTTCGTAGAGCGGGATCGGCACCGGGGTGGCGCCGGAGAACCGGATGACACTTTCGTAAATCGGGAAGCTCGGGTTCGGATAGAGGATCTCGGCGCCGGGCTCGCCGAACATCAAGATCGCAAAGAACATCGTGACCTTGCCGCCCGGAACGACGAGCACGAGATCGGGCGAGACCTCGACCCGGTGCCGCCGGAAGAGATCGGCCGCCACCGCGGCGCGCAACGCCGGGATGCCATTGGCTGGGGTGTAGCCATGATGGCCATCGGCGAGCGCCTTGCGGCCGGCCTCGACGATGTGCTCGGGCGTTGGGAAATCCGGCTGGCCGATCCCGAGATTGACGATCGAGCGGCCCTGGGCGGCGAGCGCATTGGCGCGCGCCAGCACCTCGAACGCGGTCTCGGTTCCCAGCGCACCCATGCGTCCGGACATCTGCAGCATTCACCTCTCCCTGACGGGTGGCCTCATCCCCGACCATTAGGTCTCGGAAGTCGAGGCCAAAAACAACGAAAATCACGTTTTCAGCCGGAAGGCGCCCGAATCGCCCTCTGAAATAGAACGTTATTCCAGAGGCTTATGCGGCAAATTCGCTACCGCCGCGGATCAATGGAATTTTTCGGCCCGATCAACGAATTGAATCGCTCTATCAACCGAATAACAATTGAAATTTCGCATGGCTAAAACAACACCTGCCGGCGACGCTAAGTCGTCGTCAAAACCTCCCGCAGCCGCTCGGGTGTGACCGGCAGCCGGGTCACCGCACCCGGGATGCCGACGGCCTCGTCGATCGCCGCGGCGATCGCCGCGCCGACGCCGTTGACCCCGGCTTCGCCCGCCCCTTTGAGGCCGAGCGGGTTGAGCGGGCTCGGCGCATCCTCCGCGATGATCATTTCGAGCGGCGGGACCTCGCGGGCGGTCGGCATCAGGTAATCGGCGAAGGTGACCGACAGCGGCTCGCCCCGCTCGTCGTAACGGAATTCTTCGGACAGCGCGCCGCCGACACCCTGCGCGAACCCGCCGGCGATCTGGCCCTCGACCAGCATCGGGTTGACCGCCCGCCCGATGTCGTAGGCGGTCAGATAGCGTTCGATGTCGAGCCCCCCAGTCGCGCGGTCGATCCGAACCACCGCCACATGGACCCCATAGGGGTAGTTCATGTGCTCGGTCGTGTGCCGCCCCTCGGCATGAAGTCCGCCCGGGGTATTTCGGACGATTTCGCCGAGCTCCATCGAGGGTCCGCCCGGCATGTCGCGGCGGATCACCCGGCCGTCGACCACGTCGAGTGCGGCCAGCGGCAATTGCATCAGCCCGGCTGCGGCTTCGAGCGTCTTTTCCCGCAAAGCCCTCGCCGCAATGTGGGTCGCCGAGCCGGTCATCACCGTCGCGCGCGACGCATGCGCCCCGACACCGCGCTCGATCCGATCGGTATGGCCGTGCACGACCCGCACCCGGCGGTAGTCGACCCCCAACGCGTCGGCAGCGATTTGCGCCATGACCGTCTCAAAGCCTTGTCCGACCGAGGCCCCGCCGGTGACGAGTTCGACGATGCCGTCGCTGTCGGCCGAGATCGTCACCCGGTCGGTCGGACCGAGACCGCCTTTCTCGACAAAGATCGCGAGCCCGGCGCCGACCGCCTCGCCGGCAGCCCGGCGCGCTCGCAGCTCCGTTTGCAGCCCATCCCACCCGATGGCGGCGAGGGCCTTGTCCGTCAGCCCGGCATAATCGCCGGAATCGTAAACGATTTCGTCGCCGATCGCGTCGAGCGGGCGTTGGTAAGGCATCTCGGCGCTGGCGATCAGGTTGCGTCGGCGCAGCTCCACCGGATCGATGCCGAGCCTTGCGGCGATCGCGTCCAATAGGCGCTCGCGCACAAAGGTGCCCTCGTAGCGACCCGGCGCGCGGTAGGTCGCCGCCGGGGTCTTGTTGGTCAGCCGGACATGCCCGGTGACCTGGTAGGCCGGCACCCGGTAAGGCCCGGGCAAGAGCCCGGCGGTCATGTCCGCCACCCGCGTGCCATGGGTGCGCAGATAGGCGCCCTGGTCGTGAAAGAAGGTGTCGTCGATCGCCAGGATGTGGCCCTCGCGGTCGATTGCGGCGCGGATATGGTGGCGCTGCTCGCGCGAGTGGTTGGCGGCCATCAGGTGCTCGCGCCGGTCCTCGATCCATTTGACCGGGCGGCCGAGGCGCAATGCGGCGAGCGAGACCAGCACATCCTCGGGGTAGAGCTCGCCGCGGATGCCAAAGCCGCCGCCGACATGCCCCTCGTGGAGATGCACCGCGCCGGGGTCGCGTCCGAGGGTGCGGGCGAGCAGGTCGCGGGTGACATGCGGTATCTTGGCAGCACCGTACAACTCGACCACGTCCGCCGCACGGTCATGGCGGGCGAGCGCCCCGCGGGTCTCCATTGGGGAGCCGGAGTGGCGCCCGACCACGAGGTCGAGCTCGATGACTTGATGCGCCTTGGTGAAAGCGCCTTCGAGGTCGCCATAGCCCTTGCAGATGATGTCGGCTTCCGTGGCGTGGCCCGGCGAGAGCTCACCCGGAGGGTCGGTGGCGGCCAGCAGAACGGGCAATTCCTCGACCCGGACATCGACGAGGTCGGCGGCGTCCTCGGCGAGGTACGGATCTTCGGCAAAGACGGCCGCCACCGGCTCGCCGACATAGCGCACCCGCTCGCGCGCCAGCACCGGCTGCAAATAAGGTGTGAGCCGCGCCAGATCGCCGGCCGGGGTGCCGAGGCCCTCGCGCAAACCGATCGGCGGTAGATCGGAAATGTCCCGCGAAGTCCACACCGCGACGACACCCGGTGCCGCCATCGCCGCGGCGGTGTCGATCGCGACGATCCGGCCATGCGCATGGGCGGAACGCACGACCCGCATGTGCAGCTGATGCGGGAAGGTAAGATCTGCGACAAAGCGGCCCGCGCCGGTCAGCAGCGGCGGATCTTCGAGCCGCAATACCGATCGGCCGAGGACCCCGGGGTCGCCTCGTGCTGCTGGATGCACACTTGCTGCCATGTCACGCTCCGCCCGACCGAACGCCAACCCCCCAAGCCAGCAATGATCGACCTATACGCGATGAGGCCTATTCGTCGCATGGAAAATGGGACCTGGGACAATTTTAGGATAAATTCGTTCGAGAACCTTAACCCCCCGGGTGAGCCATGGCCTCGACCCGCCGTCTTGCCGCGATCTTTGCCGCCGATGTGGCGGGCTACTCGCGGCTGATGGGCGCGGATGAGGAAGGAACGCATGAGCGCCTCCAGGCGCATCGCCGCGAACTGATCGACCCGAAGATCAGCCAGCACAAAGGCCGGATCGTCAAAAATACCGGCGATGGGTTGCTGGCGGAATTTGCCAGTGTTGTGGATGCGGTGCGCTGTGCCGCCGAATTGCAACGCGTGATGATCGACCGCGAGGCTGGGATGCCCGAGGACCATCGCATCAGGTTCCGGATCGGGATCAATCTCGGCGACGTGATCGTCGAAGACAGCGACATTTTTGGCGACGGGGTCAATGTCGCCGCTCGCCTGGAGGCGCTCGCAGAACCGGGCGGCCTCTGTATCTCGCGCATGGTCAGAGACCAGATCCGCGATCGGCTCCCCTACGCGTTCGAAGATCTGGGCGAGCAGAGCGTCAAGAACATCGCTCGGCCGGTGCGGGCCTATGCTTTCCGCCTGGAAGCCGTTGCCGATTTACCGGCCCCGACGGTATCGGCCGCTCCGCCGATCGCCCAGCCCGCCAGCGCGCCGCGGCTGTCAATCGTCGTGCTGCCCTTTGCCAATCTCGGCAATGATCCGGAGCAGCAATATTTTGCGGACGGCATAACCGAGGATCTAACGACCAACCTGTCGCGGATCGCGGGCATGTTGGCGATCTCGCGCAACACTGCGTTTACTTATCAGGGCAAGCGGGTCGACACCAAGCAGGTCGGCCGCGAGCTGGGGGTGCGCTATGTGCTGGAGGGGAGCGTCCGCCGCTCGGGCAACCAGATCCGCATCAACGCCCAGCTGATCGACGCGGAGACCGACGCGCATCTGTGGGCCGAGCGGTTCAACGGCGACACGGCCGATCTGTTTGTTCTGCAAGACGAGGTTGCCGGCCGGATCGCGGCCTCGCTAAACACGGAGTTGATCGGCGCGGAGGCCGCCCGCCCAACCGTGCATCCCGATGCGCTGGACTACATCTTCCGGGGACGCGCAACACGTGCGAAGCCGCCATCGCGTGAAAGCTACGCCGAGGCGATCGGCCTCTATGAGCGCGCGTTGGCGCTTGATCCGCAATCTGTCGAGGCACAGAGCTGGTTGGCGATCGCGCTCACGGGCCGTGTGGTCGATGGTATCAGCGACACGGCCCGAGCCGATATCGTGCGCGCGGAATACCTGGCGATGCAAGCCTTGGCCGCGGCGCCCCGCAGCGCTTACGCGCATTACGCCAAAGGCCAGGTGCTGCGCGCGCAGCGCCGATTCGGGGAGGCCATTCCCGAGTACGAGATCGTGCTTGCGTTCGATCCCAACTGGGTTATGGCACTCTTCTGTCTCGGTCAGTGCAAGCTCTTCGCCGGGTCGATCGAGGAGACGATTCCGCTCACCGAACGAGCCATGCGGCTTAGCCCCCGCGAACCCCATGGTGGTAATTTTTATCAACAGATCGGGCTCGTGCATCTGCTGCAGTCGCACACCGGCGCGGCGATCCAGTGGCTCGAAAGGACGCGCAGCGACCGTCCAGCGCACCCGCCTACCCGCGCCCAGCTTGCCGCCGCCTACGCCCTCAACGGCGAAGCCGAACGCGCCGCCGCCGAGCTTGCCGAAGCCCGCAAGCTGAGCGGCGACGATCGCTTTTCGAGCCTCGCCCGTCTGAAGGCAATCGTCGGTTATTTTGGAGTGCCGAAGATCCGCGTCTTGTTTGAAGCTACTTATTTCGCCGGCCTTCGGCTGGCCGGGATGCCGGAAGAATGACCACCGCATGTAAATTCAAGAAAAGGGAGACCCGCCATGATGTACGTACATTCCAAACAGGGGCATAAGGGCCGCACACGCCGCCAGCACGTGTTGCCTCGAACCGTAAATTCGGTTCAAGACTTAGCCGGTCCGTCATTGCGAGGCGCCCACCCGGCGACGAAGCAATCTCGAGGGTCATGGGCGGATTCTGCTTCAGATTCCTTCGCTTCGCTCGCAATGACGTCCAGAACCGCTATCGTACTTACCGCGCCGCTGCTCACGTCGCTTCTTGGTATCGGCGCAACCCCGGCCGCTGCGGCATGCGCTAGCCTAGCCGGCTTGACGCTACCGGACACCACGATCACCGCGGTCCAGTCGTTTATGGGAGGGACCTTCAACGCGCCCGATGGAGGAGTCTACCCCAGTCTGCCGGCGTTTTGCCGGGTTGCCGCCAAATTGACCCCGACCCCCGACTCGGATATCAACATCGAGGTCTGGATGCCGCCTTCCGCCTGGAACGGAAGATTTTTGGGGCTCGGTAACGGCGGGTTCGGAGGAGTTATTCTCTATGACGTCTTGGCCAGGTACATCTCGCTCAACTATGCCATAGCCCAAACCGATATGGGCACATCGCCGGGAGCGACCTTGGGTTTCAAGGTGCTGACCGGGCATCCCGAAAAGCAGATCGATTACGCCACACGATCGACCAATCTGATGACGGTGCGGGCCAAGCAGATCATCGACGCATTCTACGGCGATCCCCCGAAATACTCATATTTTGTCGGGTGTTCGGGAGGCGGTGGATCAGCCATGCACGAGGCTCTGCAATTCCCCGGGGACTATGACGGCATCGTCGCCGGTGCGCCCTTTATGAACGTAACCCACCGGAGCGCGCACGACCTCTGGAACTTTCAGGCCTTCGATGGCCCGGCCACGATCACGTTG
>Ga0306920_100008324_pt1 | contig 13755 bp, 12 predicted proteins | sample flu12Cox44000170_FD_204666 | JGI IMG/M metagenome (GOLD analysis project Ga0306920, IMG submission 204666) | Lab enrichment of tropical soil microbial communities from Luquillo Experimental Forest, Puerto Rico - flux4day.12C.oxic.44.000.170 (v2)... | ecosystem: Environmental > Terrestrial >... | reverse complement strand
CATGACCTTCTCGAACGCCTCGAGCGCCCCCGCCTCGTCCGAATTGACGCCCAGCGCGCGATACCTGGCAATCGCGTTTGCGGCAGCCTCCATTCGCGCCCGAGCCTGCATCAATCGCTGCGGGTCACGGCGAATAATGAAATTCTTGAACTGATGGATCATCCCGCCATACCCGACAGCCTCCCGCAATTCGGAAAGCACGACCGTCTTTGCTGCGGCACTGGCGTTGTAATCCAACCAGGCTTGCGAAAGCGCTCCACTGTTGCGGTAAGTAAACGCGCTGGTAACCGCGACGATGAGTGCGGCGGCGATCAAAGCGACCGACGTGATCGCGGCGAACAGCCTGATCGTCAGGCCCTTTCTGCCAGTCGTGGGTACGGCTCCCGATCTGCTCGATCCTGCTGACGAGGGAGGCGACGACGCGGCGCGACCCCTGGCTTGGTCGGTCATGACTATCCCCCCCGCTCCGCGCTCGTCGGCAGCCGTTGTCCGGGATTCCCCACCAGCCCGTGCGCCGCGCGTCCGTCAGTCACAAAACAACCTTTGCTTACATCAACTACAGTTAATAAACTAAAAATACACTCGTGTTTTACGTGTATTACAGTATTCGGTGACAGCGCATTTAAATCGATCCGATGGTCCATGGCCCGCCTGGCTCGCGTTGTCATTCCCGGTCATCGGCGCATCACACGTCACACAGCGCCGCAAGGGCCGTGCCCGCAGCTGACCGCACGGAGCACGGCCTCCTATACCGGGGAACAGACTTGCCGCGTGGGCTAACAAAGTTGAACGTCTCTTCCGTGAAGGCTAAGTTGCCCGCAAGTTGAATGAGCAGGCGGCGTTCAGGTAACCCTCTGCAATATTCGCGATGCAGCCGCGCCGCCCCAGGAGGAGGACAGTGTCGTGAGAGGAACAGCGATTGTTTTGGCGATTACGGGTGCGCTGGCGGTGTCGGGAATTGCCGCAACCGCACCGGCCCAAGCCGGACGATTAGCTTCCGCCCCATATGGGTGCGACCCCAGCGACGGGCCCTACCCTGGATACGCGCCACCCTCCGCCTATGCGGCATACTGGTACGGCTACCCCCGGGATTGCGGAGGCCCTAGCATCTCCATTTACTTTGGACCCGCCTATTACGGCTATCGGTACGGCGGACCCCCAAATTCCCGCCATTGGCATCACGGCTGGGAACGTCATTGGTAGAGTCGCGCAGTCCCTCCCCGCGAACGCTCGGATGAACCGCCCGAGGTAGGAGGTATCGCTGCGGGTCGCGATAGATCAATCGCGCCACTGGGTGTGCGGGCACGGCTGGTCAAGCAGGCGCAGGACTGGCGTCGATCGAGCGCAGGAAAAAACCGCCGGGCATGATTGCGATGCCCGGCGGTTGCGTTCGGCGGTGTGCTTGCGTTTGGGGTTTGCGCTAGAGCGTATCCCGTTCCAACGGAATCGGGATACGCTCTACTTCAATTCGAGTGGCGCATGTCCTTCTCGGAAAACCGGTGTCCACTTTTCCGGGACATGCGCTAGCGGTCGCCGTGGTCGTCGCCGGCACCGAAGTGGAACATTTCCATGAGGTCGCCAATGGCCGGCATATTGCGCGGCACGTAGGGATTGTCGTCCTCATCGGTGACGGGGTTGGGGAGATTGTCGCGGCTGCGCGCGCTGAGCGGCTTCAATCCCCAATTGCGTTCGATGAACTTGGTGATCGAGACGTGGTCGTAATAGGTGTGGACCACGCGACCGCCGCGCGAGAACGGCGAGATCACCATGAGCGGCACGCGCGGGCCGTCGCCGAAGAAGTCGACCGGCTGGATGAAGCCGGAATCGTAAAAGCCGCCGCTTTCGTCCCATGTAACGATGATCGCAGTCTCGGCAAACAGCTCGGGCTTGGCGCGGACCTGGTCGACAATGTTCTCAAGCAGCGCCTCGAACAGGATCAGCTTGGACGATTGCGGGTGTCCGTCGACGAAGCCGCTCGGCTTGACGAACGCTACCGAAGGCAGGTTGTCGTTGGCCACATCCTTGAATTGGCCACATCCTTGAAGAAGTCGACGATATCCGCGGTGTGCTGCTTGATCAGCGACCCATTGCCGTAGATCGAGGCCGCATACTGCATGGGGTTGCAGATCGGGCAGAAGGCGTTGGGCTTGCCCGCAACCGCGTCGTTGAAGCCGCCGCCATAATAGACCCAGGAGACGTTCTTATTGATGAGCGCGTCGCCAATCGTCGGCAAATTCTGCGGCGGGATGAAAAAGAAGTCGCTCCCATCCTTCGCCTGGTTGTGCGACAGCGGATTCGCCGGCGTGCCGTCGGGGTGGTAGCCGGGGAAGAAGTTGTTGATGGCGTAGAACGTGCTCTGGGCGCAATTGGGCGAGACCTCGTAGGGCAGCGTCGCCAAATAGTTGGTGATTGCCGGAACGCCGGGCTGGGTCGGATCGGAGCAGTTCACATATTCGCCGAGCGCGGCGGCGATGTCGTTCTTATAGACGTTGTTGGTGCCGGGCACCGGATCCGGATTCGCCACCAGCGAAATCTTCACCTGGGGCGGCAGCCCGAGGATCGGGCCCGGAACCGTCGGCGGCGGCGCCGGATTGAAGCTGTTGGCGTTGAAGACACCGTTCTGGGCAAAGCTGTTGTTGAAGAAATACACGTCTCCGGTGCCGATCATGATGTGATTGGCGCCCGTGCCGCCCATCACGGCCTGATGGTAGTTATCGGAAATGGAGTACTGCATGGCAAGCCGCTTCAGGATCGGCGCATCGCCCTGGTTCATGTTGAAGAAGGCCATAGAGGTGCCCATGCCCTCTTCCGCCTGCCCGGCGAACGTGGTGATCACGTAAGGCAGAAGATCGGCGAGACAGCCGGTCGGATTTTTCCGCGTCGCGTGCGCAACGCTGCAATCCGATTGCTGCCACATCTGGTAGAAACGATGAATGGTATCTTCGGTGTAGGCATCGTAGGCAAGTCCATGGCCCTGCGCATCCTTCGCGGTCTGCTGGTACGGGCCGTTCGGCAGGTTGGTGACGTTGAGAATGCGGGTGTCCGGGTTGCGTACGCCATTGACCTCCGGCGTGAACGGCAAGCCGCTGGCACCGGTGGTCAACAACGCGGCGTCTTCGGGCTCGAGGCTCGGCTCGGCGGCTTGTGCCGCCGCAACGCTGGCAAACGGAGGCGGGTTGGCATCGCTCCCTGCTGCGGTACGCGATTGAGGTCGGGCGGCGGCAGGGTGGCGAAGGGCGTCTTGCTGACATCGGGCGCGCTGATGAAATAGTTGGGCTGCGGCGAAACCGTGAACTGCGCCGCGTGCGGGAAGTTCGGGCCCGGCGTGCCATCAGCATTCACGATGCCTCTCGACAACAGATTGGCAATGTGCTGGCCATCGCGCGGGCGGAAGGTGCCGAAGGCATGATCGAAGCTCGAATTCTCGGCAATGACGACGATCACGTGCTTGATCGGAGTTGTCGTGGGTGTGCGGTCGGCGGCCTTGTCCGGATCGGTCGCTCCGACATTCGCGGGAACGCCCCGAGCGCGGCAGCGGCCACGCCCACGCGCAAGCCGAGCCGTCCGCGGCGCGGCATACACTTCGTTTTGTGCATTGATTTCCCCAAGTGAGATGAATGCCGGAAAACCTAGTGAGGCGGTATGACGCTTTTTTTGCAATTCGGCGTCTCCGGAATGAAGGCTTGGGGTTGCGCTCCGCTGCGGCCCCGCAAACGTGGGCCAAAATCGCAGCTGACGGAGAGAAAATAAGTGCACTGGTCGCCAATATTGCGCATGGCGTAATGGGCATTGTGCGGAGATGGCGTAGAAGGCAGACTTGGTGCGAGGGAAAAGCCATGACGCAGCCTCCCATCTCGCGTGGTTTCCGCGGTCGAAGGTCGGATGGCCCCACCGAGCGCTTGCCGCCCGGCCAGCATCTGGTGAGTGATTTCCCGGTGTTGTCGGCGGGACCCACGCCAAAGACGAAACTCGAGGATTGGCGTTTCTCCCTTTACGACGGCCACACCGCTCTCGCCGAATGGAGCTGGGCCGATTTCCAATCTCTGCCGCAGACCAGCCTGAAGGTCGACATCCACTGCGTGACCAGTTGGTCGAAGCTCGACACACATTGGCAAGGGGTGACCATCGACACCCTGTTCGAAGCCGCCGGCGTGTCGGAGCCTCCGACGTCGTTCACGATGATCCATAGCGAGGGTGACTACACCACCAACATTCCGGTCGAAGACCTGATCGAAGGCAAAGCGATGGTCGCGACCCGCTACGAGGGCGATCCGCTGGAGGCGGTGCATGGCGGCCCGGCACGGCTTCTGGTGCCGCATCTCTATTTCTGGAAGAGCGCAAAGTGGGTGCGGCGACTTCAATTCATACCGGACGATGAGCCGGGTTTTTGGGAGGAGCTCGGGTACCATATGTACGGCGACCCGTGGCGTGAGCAGCGATATGCCGGAGACTGACACCGGCACAGCGACCCGCAAGCTCATATGGAGGGTCGCCGAGGTCAGCAAGATCATCGACGAGACGCCGCGGGTCAAAAGCCTCGTCCTGGATGTTCCGGGGTGGCCCGGCCATCGAGCGGGTCAACACGTCGATGTCCGGCTCACAGCCGAAGATGGCTACCAGGCGCAGCGCAGCTATTCGGCCGCGTCCGAGCCGGAGAGCGCTCATGTGATGCTGACGGTCGAGCGCCTCGAAGGAGGCGAGGTCTCCTCGTACCTCGCCGCCAATGTGCAACCGGGCGACAGGCTCGAGCTGCGCGGGCCCATCGGCGGCTATTTCGTCTGGACCGTTGCGGTCGGCGGCCCGTTGTTCCTCGTCGGCGGCGGTTCCGGCATCGTGCCGCTCATGGCCATGCTGCGACACCGCGCGGCGGCGAAAAGTACCATACCGGCGGTGCTGCTCTATTCGGCGCGGACATTCAACGACATCATCTATCGGCAGGAGCTCGACGGGATGGCGGCGCGCAACGATGGGCTCCGGGTCGCCTACACGCTGACGCGGCGTCAGCCACCCGGATGGAGCGGAGGCGCCCGCAGGATCGATGGCAGGATGCTCGAGAGCATCGGCTTGCCGGCGAGCGCACGGCCAAGGATCTTCATCTGCGGACCGACCAGCCTGGTCGAAGCGGTTGCGCAATCCTTGTCGGCCCTCGGCCACGAGCGCAGTCTCATCAAGACCGAGCGTTTCGGACCCACCGGGAGATAAGTCGACAAAGAGAGAGGTCAAGCAACCATGACTCAGGACGAACCCGGACTTCCCCTCGACGGGAACGCCGCCGCGGGCCTCTTGCGTGAGATCTTCGCGTTCGAGGTGACGGCTGCGCAAATCAGCTGCGGTAGCTGCGGCCTCGCCGGTGACATCGGCGGCACGCAACTCTACGGCGGGCCAATGGGCGCAATATTTCGCTGCGCGCATTGCCACAGCATTGTCATGCGATTGGCACGCACGCCGGGCGGGCTTTGGCTGGATATGCGGGGCTCGCGCCACCTGTGTGCCCCTCCAGTGTGATCGCGGTCATTCGCGTCGTCGTCCTCCGCCACGTGGCCCTCAACATCGCGCCCCCCCGAAAGCGGGCCTTGGTTCGGGCAGGCGGCTTCTGACGCGATTGGGCGCAAGCTGTCGTCGGCTCCAACGGATCGGCCGTTGCATTTACGCCGCACAGTAGCGTAGATTTCTTGTTGGAGCTGCCCACCGGGACGTGCCGAAGTCCCACTTTTTTGGCGGCAGCGCTCATGCCATCGGCTGGTAAATCAAATCAATCGACGTTGGTTTTGCGGTGTCTCGGGCCGTTCCTGCACGTTCGCTCGCTTGGGCGCGTGCATCAAACGACAAGGGGAAATGTCATGAATCGACCTTCCATGCTCGTGCTGATCACGATGGCCCTGTTGTGCGCAGGCGCGTCCGGCGGTGTGCGTGCAGATGAACTGAAATTTCGAACCGTCATGCACGCAACGTTCGTGCAATTCCAGGATATCCCTGACAAGCAGGGGCACCGCGCGTCGCTGACTAGATTCGTCGGCCTTGCTTTGCTTCCCGACCAGGTAGGCACCAGTTATTTCATCAGCCAAACCGACTACGTAAAAGGGGAGGGCAGCTTCTCCGTCTATAACAACCTAACACTCAATGACGGTTCGGTTCTCTGGTTCAAGTCCGAGGGTAAGACGACTCTGAAAGGTACAACATCTACCTTCGACGGAAAGATTGCGGTTCTCCCCGGTGGCACAGGGCGATTTGCCGGCGCGAAAGGCGAAGGCACGGTCACCGGCGCACGGCCCGATCAGCTTGTTGAAGGCGCGAACCTATATAACGACATCACGATCAACATATCGAATTAGGGCGTCCGGTGCGGTGAGACCGGAACCTGCTCGTGCCGCCGGGGCAGTTCGCGTGAAGCCGAAGACGACGACTAGATCGCGAAGGTGCCGATCCAGGCGAGCGCCAGGGCGCTGCCACCGGCGAGCGAGAGCCGCCTAAGCTCGATCGTCCGGCTGCGGCGGATATCTCGATTTTTCAGGGTGCAGCCGCATCAATTCACCAGCTTGCCGCGGCTTCCGCCCTTGATCTGATTGAGCCCCGCCGTCGCGCACTGGGTGTCGTTGGCGAATATCGACCCGGTGCCATTGATGGTGACGTTGTCCACCACCAGCTCGAAGCAGGTCTGGCCCTGGCTCGCTTTGCTCACTGCGCCGCTAAAGGTCACGCTCGAATGCGGCAGGTAGACGAGGCCGGTGATGTTCCAGGTAGGCGAGTTGCCCGCGGCGGATATGTCAATGCCGCTGGTGAGCGCGGGATCCTGGTACATCGCCACTCCGCTCCAATTCCCGGAGGTCGGCGCCGCGATGTCGATCGTGCCGCCGCCGGTCGGAATATGCTGATATCCGCCGTTGTTGGTGCCCGAGAACACGACGGTGAGCCCAGATCCCTGCAGGGTGAAGCCGCCGGTGTCGAGCACACCGTTCTCGATCACCAGGACCGTGTTGTTCAACGTGGTGTTGCCGGTCAACTGCTGGTCGCCGCAGGCCACCTTGACCCCCATATCGCCGTAGTTGCCTTGCCACTTGTTGGTCGGTGGAAGCGGCACACCACTCTTCTTTGTCGGTTCCTGCGGATACAAGGCGCCACAGGTGTTGGCTGGAAGGTTGGAAGCCAGCTGCGAGTATGGATCGGACACCGTGGGTGTGTTGGACTTCTGCGTGTTGCCACAACCATTGTTTGTCCCATGGGCATCGCCGAAGGTCGCGTTCAGATTGTGTCCGTGGCACGTAGAGTCGGTGTTGGACATGGTGTTGCAGCCGGCCATGTTCGTTTTGGGCGCCCCGTTGGAGAGGATGCCCTGCTTGCCGCTGCCGGCAAGCGCCACGAGGCAATACGAATAGGCATTCGTATAGGTCGCCACCGATACTGCCGAGATCGTGGACGCCGCTTGGCCGTTGACCGTCGCGTTTCCTTTAAACCCGACGACCTGCGACAGAAGCAGAGGAACGTTGTCGGAGATCGTGATTTGATAGCAATTGGCCGTGCAACCCGGGGCGTTCGGCGGATTGGTCACCGTCACCTTGATTTGCGCGGTTCCGTCCTGAAAGCCATACTGGGCGGCCACGGCTTTGCCTTCGGCGGCGTAGCTCGCGGCGCCGTTGGTCGCTGCCGCGATGGCGGCGGCATCGGCGGCATTCTGCATGTCACGGTGATGCTGGCGCCAATAGCCCGCTTCGGCTGCAAGCCCGACCGCGCCGATGAGAACCGGCATGGTCAACCCGATAACGACAAGGCTCGCGCCGTCCTGATTTCCGGCAAAAACGCGCAGGCGTGAGCGAAATTTGAAACCGGCCTCCATCACATACTTTGTGCAGAACTTGCGCCGCATGATCTCGCCCCTGAGCTTGAGTACTGGTTCCGGCCAGATCGACCACCATTCGATCTTTTGGCTACACACAACTATAAGGGGGCGACACTTTCCTTGATTTTAACTTGTAGTGATCAAATCGTTACGACCCCGGCAAGGTGTTGTTAAGGGTCATTCTGGAGGGCGGGGATCCAGTACTTTTCGCAAAATGCTCTTGATGTGCGGACATGAGCGGCATTTTGCGAAGGGACTGGATTCCCGCAGAAGCCCTTCGAAGACGGGCATGAACGCTCTTATAGCGCGGAATGACAGGGGTTCTTTCAGACGCTCTTTTGCTGGGCAGGCCTTTTGCGAAATCCGGTATCCACCCTCGCTTTCGCAAGGGCAGGCCCTCGGCGGCGCCGAGTGCGCGCGCTGCCGGTTGCTCGCAGCTGCAAATCATGCCACGAGACAGCGATGCGTTCGCCGCCGTATCCCGAGAATGCTCAGCGCGGAGTCGGCGTCTGAGAAAACCCCCGGATCACCGGGCGAAGATCGGACCCGCGAATGGCAGGCGATCGCGAGGGCGTTCGTAGCGGACCTTGGCCACGGGAGCGCGGCCTCGGAACTTGATGCCTCCTTGCGGTTCGCCGCTCATGAGGACTACAAACTCCGTGTCCTTGCCGGTCTCCGAGCTCAACTCCTCATCGGAGATGATCAGGGAAGATCGTGGCGACGCAATTCCCGCGATACGATCCAATACGTCCTGTGGAATGGTGATCCGATCGAGTGCCGCTTTCGCGGCGGCCGGGTCTGTCGCCATCGGCTCGACGCTCTGCGCGCTACGTCCGCGCGGCGAGCCGTGCGGCTTGTCCACGGTACCATCCGCTTGTCCGCCCTTCAGCGAGACCACGCTCCATCGTATGTCGCCGCCGGTGCGCTCGATGGCGGTGAAGACATGCGTGCCGATCGGAAGATCGGCATCGCGGATCGTGACCGGGCTCTCCAGGACGGGCTGAAAGGCCTGCCGGACATAAAGATGCTGGGTCTTGCGGCTGATGAAGACCGATACCGGTTCGAGGTCGAGAGCCGCCTTGCGCGCCGCCTCCGCGGCGACGACACGAGCCTTCTCTGCCGTGACAGCGGCTTCGCGCGCAGACGCCACGGCAGCGAACCTCGGTTGCAGCTCGGCGTTGGCGGCGAGCCATTGCGCCTCGAGCTCGGCGGGCCTCGCGGCTGCTTTGGCGGTGGCATCCTCGTCCTGCTGCTTTGCCTCCGCCGATCCTGCGGAGGCGGCCGCGAGCTCGGCAGCGGCCAACTGCGCCTCGGCTCCGAGCTTCAAATTTTCCGCCACCCGCATCATCGCCCGGGCGGCTTCTCGGGAGGCCGTCACCGCAGCGAGCCTTGCCGCATCAGCCTTGCCGGCCGCCGCGTCCGCCTCCGCGACGGCGGCGGCGACAGTGCCGGCACGCGGCCGCATCGGGAACAGAGCCGGATACACGAAATCGACCGGCACCACGTCGGTTGGCGCCACGATGACTCGCATGCCCAGCCTGGTCTTGTCGAACAATTGTCGGGCGAAGTCGTAGGGCATCCTGATGCAGCCGTGCGAGGCCGGATGTCCCGGCAGAGGGCCACCGTGGAGCGCGATGCCCGACCAGGTGATGCGCTGCATGTGCGGCATGTAGGCGTCGTCATAGAGGTTCGAGTAATGTTCGGCTTGCTTCTCGATGACGCTGAAGATACCGGCGGGCGTCTCGCGTCCCTTCTGGCCGCTCGATACCGGCGCCCGCAAGATCCAGCCTTTGGCGTCGTAGACGGTGATTCGCTGGTTGCGCAACGAAACGATGGCCATCATCGGCTCGACAGGCTCACCGGCGATACGCGACTCGAAGCCAGGTGCACGTTCGCTCCGACCGTTTGCCGCGCCCGCATCATTGCCCGCGGTCATCACCGCCGCCAAACCAGCAACGAGCGCGAGCAATTGTTCAGCAGAGGGCAACCGTTTCATCAGAGCACCGCCCGCAGCAGCAGAATGCCGCACGCCCATATGGCCGACTGGATCATCGCGCAGGTTTTCTCGCCCGCGCTTTTGATTGGATTGGAAGCGACTCGCTACCCCGCCCGACCTTTAACGGGCCACCGGCTAGTCGGTTCCATTGCCTAGATTTTGGGATAGGGGGCCGACGCCAATTTTGACTTGGCACGGGTGTGTTGTTACCCGGGCGCGCTTCCGAGCCGACTCAATCCCCGACGACCGACGACTAGCACCGGAGTGTCGAGCCTCATCCCGAAGGTGAAGGCGCCGACGCGATCGCTCGAGCCTGCGAAGAAGCGGAACGCGATGGGGGGCCCGGCGCAGCCACAGGGGCAGCAGCCACGCCGAGCCCTGGCCTCGGGAGAACATCCATGAAATACCGAGGCCGCCGATAGCCTATCCGGCCCGGACGATGTGCTGCCTCTTGCCCATTGGTGCTATGCCCCATGGTGTTATTGGATGCTTCGCCGGCGCAAATATTCTGGCTTGGCCTTTCCCCGATTCTTCCCTCCCATACTGCACATGGAAAGGCCAACTTGCCCTGGCGGGGATGGGTCCGCGCCGGGGCTTCCTTTGACAACCGGACAATCGCGCAAAAGAAGGCGGCGGGTTCTCTTCGCCGTGCCCGCGGTCAAACAGCGGCAAACGTTGAAAGCGAATGACGGGCTTTTTCGAGTCAGCGCGGGGCCTTCCGCAGTGCCTGGATCGAACGGCCCAGGGTTTCACCTGACCGTTGCGGGTAACACGCCATCGGACATCAAGCAAAACCCTGTCCGCTGTCCGGCGCGCCGCCGCGGTCGTATCGGTCAAATCGTTCGAAGTAACACAACAAGGCCGGAACTCGCCGCCACTATGCCCCAACCATTGGGAGGGGGGCGGCGATGTCATCACGGCCAATCATCCATATCGTCGACGATGAGGCTCCGGTTCGAAGGGCGATCAGTCGGCTGTTGCGAGCTTCCGGCTACCGTGTGGCGGTATATGAATCAGTCGAGCAGCTTTTAGATCGATTGCCGAGGGAAGAAGGGCCGGGCTGCATTCTGCTTGACGTGCTGATGCCGGACGGGAATGGGCTCGCGGCGCGCGAGCGGCTGATGAACGTTGGTGTGACATTGCCGGTTGTGTTCATGACCGGCGCAGCAGAGCCGATCCCAGGCGGCGCAGAAAACATGTTGCTCAAGCCGGTCCTGAAAGACGACCTGCTCCATGCAATCGAGCGTGCATTACAGGCCGGGGTTGAACGACGTTGACCCAAACACAGTCCGCCGCGCCTTCGACGACGAGCAACGATGGCGGCATAATTCATTTCTTCTTGCCATGACGCTCCAATTTATCGCCGAAGAAATTCCCGATCGTTCGCACGTCGGCTGGCGAGAAGAAATCCATTCGCATTTTCAGGCGCGGTATCTCGCGATCGATTGGTGAAACAAGCAAATAATGCCCCGACCCTCCCGCCCCGTCGAGCGCGCCAGGCTCCTGACCGAGCGAATCTGGTCGAGCCGCAGGCTCCGTCTGCGCTTGAAGAAATGCCAATAGGAGATTTCGTCGCCATCGAGCTCAACGCGTAATGTTTCAGTGTAGAGCTGCATGGCTGCGAACAAGGCCGCCAGCGTAATCGTCGGTGGCGCCATCCCAACGCTGGACATTCACCGCGGCGAGCAGCAGGAAGCCTCCGACGAAGAAGCTACAGAGCCATCGGCTGATCGCGTGGCTCGTTCCGCTGCCGCGTATGACATGGGCCGCCGTTCGGGCATCATGGCTCGCCGTCTCCTTGCGCGCCAGAGCTACAATCATGGCTGGTCAGGAAGCTACAAATTCCACCACACCAATGCGGTGATAAATACGGTGACAGTGCACTTAATTGATATGTCGAAGGCGTCGGCCGGCCGCTTTCTGGCCCCGGCTTGCTGATCCGTCTGCGAACAGATAGCCTCGCGGACCTCGACAATTCCATTCCACCCTCAAGAACAACCCTGGAGGACTCTCTCATGATCCGATCTGTCACGACGCTGGCCGCGCTTGCGCTGGCCGCCACCGCGAGCACGGCCTTCGCCCAGCAGGCCGCGCAGCAGCCGCAGCCGCCCGCGCGCGGGTTGGATTCGGCGCTGGCACTGGAGGCGGTGCAGGCGGCGGTCGCCGCCTGCCTTGGCGAAGGCGTGAAAGGAAGCGCGGCGGTCGTCGATTCCGCCGGCGTCCTGCGGGTGCTCGTGTCGGCGGACGGCTCCTCGAAGAATTCGGCGGAGCTAAGCCCCAAGAAGGCCATCGTCGCCGTTCAACTGAAGAAGCCGACCTCCGAGGTCCAGGCCGAGATGGAAAAAGACCCGGCGCTCAAGGCCAAGCTCGAGGCCGACAAGAGCATCTTCCCGCGCGCGGGCGCGCTACCCATTCTGGCCGGCAACGACGTCATCGGTGCCATCGGCTTCGGCGGCGCCAACGGGGCTCAGGGCGGCGGCACCCACGACGAAGCCTGCGCCAAGGCCGGCCTCGACAAGATCAAGGCCAGGGTGAAATAGCGGACCAACGCTGACGCGAGGCGGCCTCTGCCGCGATCCTGAGCGTCCGAGCTCCCGCCGAGGCCCCCGCAACCCCCCCCCCCCACAAGGCGAAGTGGGGATATTCCGACTTCGGCTATGTTTAGTGGCGAAGTCGGGCAAGCCCGACTTCGGCTATGTTTAGTGGCGAAGTCGGGCAAGCCCGACTTCGCGGTGGGAGAGGGAGTCCGAGACGCGGTGCCCTTGCAAATCGTCCGCGGCTTTGAGCACCGCACCGCGCAGACCGTCGCGCACCTCGTCACCGCTGACGTCAACGACTCGTCTCGGCTCATCTCCCAACCATGCTGTGATGATCGGCCTTACGAAATCTCGTATATTTGCGGCTCCGCGACCGTCGGGATCACCTAAACCGATCGGGAAAAGCGCGCAGCGCCGGGAGTCGGGAAGGAGCCGTGATGAACGATCTCGCGAAAATCAGAACGGATGTCGTCGGAAGCTTGCTGCGGCCGGCGAATTTGAAGGACGCGCGCGTGCGCTTCGACGACGGCGAAATCAGCGAGGAGGAGCTGCGCGCCATAGAGGAGGAGGCGGTGCGCGCCGCGGTGCGCCTACAAGAGGACGCCGGCCTCGACGTGGTCACCGACGGCGAGCAGCGCCGGCTCAACTTCCAGGACAGTTTCGGCGCCTCGGTCGAGGGCTACGACGCGACCCGCTCCACGTTGAAAGCCTATGAGCATCGGGTCGAGGGCTCCGCGCCGCTGCAGCGGTGGGAGATCCCGAAGATTCAGCAGGCCGGAACCGCGGTGGCCCATCGCCGACCCGCCAAAGAACGCCTTCGCCTTGCGCACAATATCCCGCTCGAAGAATACCGTTTCGTCAGCGGCGTGGCCAAGAAGCCGGCCAAAGTGTCGCTGATCGGACCGGACCGTATCTCGCAGCGTTTCGACTATCAGGCCTCGATCCCGGTCTACCGGGACATGGACGATTTCCTCGCCGACGTGGTGGCGATCGAGCGCGCGATCGTCAAAAGCCTCGTGGACGCCGGCTGCTGTTATGTGCAGATCGACGCGCCGGGGTTCACCGCCTATGTGGACCCGCCCTCCCTGGCGCAGATGCGTGGACGTGGCGAGGATCCGATGGCGAATTTTGCGCGCTCGCTCGAGGCGGAGGCAGCGATCGTTGCCGGCTTCCCCGGAGCGACTTTCGGCATTCACCTCTGCCGTGGCAACCAGCGCAGCATGTGGCACCGTGAAGGCAGCTACGACGCGATCGCCGAGCGGCTGTTCTCCGCGCTGCCACACGACCGCTTTCTGCTCGAATACGATAGCCCGCGCGCCGGCAGCTTCGCGCCGCTGCGCTTCGTTCCGAAGGGGAAGCTGGTGGTGCTCGGGCTCGTCAGCACCAAA
>Ga0306920_100008323_pt1 | contig 13755 bp, 7 predicted proteins | sample flu12Cox44000170_FD_204666 | JGI IMG/M metagenome (GOLD analysis project Ga0306920, IMG submission 204666) | Lab enrichment of tropical soil microbial communities from Luquillo Experimental Forest, Puerto Rico - flux4day.12C.oxic.44.000.170 (v2)... | ecosystem: Environmental > Terrestrial >... | reverse complement strand
GTGAGGGCCAGTGGGCGCTGGGTTACCGTGCGCCGCTGAACAAGAACGAGGAGATCAAGCGAGACGATGACGGGCTTAACGTCCGGCGGCGGATCGTGGACATCTACTCCAAGCAGGGTTTTGACTCCATTGACCCGGCCGACCTGCGGGGCCGGTTCCGCTGGTACGGGCTGTACACCCAGCGCCGCCCCGGCATCGACGGCGGCAGGACCGCGGTGCTGGAGCCCGAAGAGCTCGATGACCGGTATTTCATGGTGCGGATTCGGATCGACGGCGGCCAGCTCGACCGCCGGCAGCTGGCCACGATCGCCGGGGTATCCCGCCGGTACGCCCGCGGCACCGCCGATGTGACCGACCGGCAGAACATCCAGCTGCACTGGGTGCAGATCGAAGACGTGCCGGCCATCTGGGACGCGCTGGAGTCAGTCGGCCTGTCCACCACCGAGGCGTGCGGGGACACGCCGCGGGTGATCCTGGGCTGCCCGCTGGCCGGGATCGCGGCGGATGAGGTCATCGACGCCACGGCGGAGATCGCCGCGATCACCGGCCGGTACGTCGGCGATCCGGCGTTTTCCAACCTGCCGCGCAAGTTCAAGTCCTCGGTCAGCGGCTGCGCGGCGCAGTGCGGCATGCATGAGATCAACGACGTGGCCTTCGTCGGCGTCCGCGACACCGGGAGCGAGGCGGGCTATGACCTGTGGGTGGGCGGGGGCCTGTCGACCAACCCGATGATCGGGCGGCGGCTGGGCGCGTTTGTCCGGCCGGGCCAGGTGGCCGAGGTGTGGGCCGGGGTCACCGGGGTGTTCCGGGACTACGGGTACCGCCGGCTGCGGCACCGGGCTCGGCTGAAGTTCCTGGTCGCGGACTGGGGGCCGAAGCGGTTCCGGGAGGTGCTGGAGAAGGAGTACCTGGGCTACGCCCTGCCCGACGGCCCGCCGCCGGCCGGCCCGGCCGGTGGGGTCCGCGACCACGTGGGCGTGCACCGGCAACGGGATGGGCTGGCCTACGTCGGGTTCGCGCCCGCCGTGGGCCGCCTGTCGGCCGACGCGCTGGAGGTCATCGCCGGGCTGGCCGCCCGCTACGGCAGCGGCCGGGTCCGCGCCACCACCGAGCAGAAGATGGTCATCCTCGACGTGCCCGCGGAGCGCACCGAGCAGCTGGTCGCCGAGCTGGACCGGGCCGGCCTGCCCGCCCAGCCGTCGGTGTTCCGGCGGCACACGATGGCCTGCACCGGGATCGAGTTCTGCAAGCTGGCCATCACCGAGACCAAAACCCGCGCGGCCGGCCTGATCGCCGAGCTGGAGCAGCGGCTGCCGGACTTCGAGGTCCCGGTCACGATCAACGTCAACGGCTGCCCGAACTCCTGCGCCCGGATCCAGACCGCCGACATCGGGCTGAAGGGATGCCTGGTGCCCGGGCCCGGCGGGACCCAGGTCGAGGGCTTCCAGATCCACCTGGGCGGCAGCCTGAACGGCGGCGACGGCGCCGGGTCGGGGTTCGGCCGCAAGGTCCGCGGGCTCAAGACCACCGCCGAGGAGTTGCCCGGCTATGTGGAACGGGTACTGCGCCGGTTCCAGGCCGGCCGCCAGCCGGGCGAGAGCTTCGCCGCCTGGGCCGCGCGGGCGAACGAGGAGGACCTCACCTGAGCACCCCGGATGGTCCCCACGCACGGAAACAAAGGAGCATGGACATGGAACACCAGGTATACCCGCCCGTCGTAGCGGGGCTCGAAGACGCCAAACTGGTCGAGGTCGCCTTCGTCGCCGGGGAGTCGTATGAGGCGCTGGTGCGCGGGCACCGGATCGCGGTCGACCAGCCGGCTGGCTCCGGCGGGAACGACAGCGCGCCGACCCCGGTCGAACTGTTCGTAGCGTCGCTGGCCACCTGTGTTGCCTTTTACGCTGGTGGCTACCTGACCCGGCACGGGTATGGACGCGACGACCTGACCGTGTCGGCGGGCTTTACCCTGGCCAGTGACCACCCAGCGCGGGTAAGCGACATCCGGGTGACCGTCCGGGTTCCGGCCAGCCTTCCCGCCAAGCACCGCCTGGCCTTGCGCGCCGTGGCCCGGCACTGCACCGTGCACAACACGCTGATCAGCGAGCCGTCGATCATGATCGAGCTGGATTGAACAGATACGACCCGCCCGCCACCGGCGGCGTCATCTTGTCGTGACCGTGTCACCACGATTCGTTAGGTCATCAAGATCCAGATATTTCCGAACGAATCGTGGTACTTCGGCCGGGCCCTCCTGAGTTGACCAGCGGGGGTACGGGCTGGTGAGCTAGGACGCATGGCCGGCCTGGCGGGCTTCGTCGGCCGAGAGGGTGAGCTGTCTCGGCTGCTCGGCGCGCTGGGCGGGGATGCCCGGCTGGCGCTGGTGGTGGGCGATGCGGGGGTGGGCAAGACCCGGTTCGTGGCCGAGGGAATATCCCGGGCCGAGGCCATGGGGATGACGATGGTGCGCGGGGAATGCCTCCCGCTGTCGGGCACGCTGCCGTTGCTGCCGGTGGCGGATGCGCTGGGCGAACTGGGTCGGCGCAGTGGCGGGCTGCTGGCCGCGGCGCTGGATGCTGCCCCGGAGTATGTGCGGGACGAGGTGGGACGCATCCTGCCGGGGCTAGGCCCGGGTCGACCGGCATCGGATGGCCGGGACGGGGAGTGGAGCCGGGAGCGGTTGTTCGCCGGGGTAGGCGAGGTGCTGGCCGCAGTGGCCAGGAAAGCCGGGTCCGGGGTCGGACTGGTGGTCGAGGATGTGCACTGGGCGGACTCCGAGACGCTGGATTGCCTGACCTTCCTGGCTCGGGCCGGCCGCCGCGGCGGGGTGCGGATGGTGGTCACCTGCCGCGGTGACGAGGCGCCGCTGGCGGCCCACGTGTCGGACTGGCTGGCGCAAGTCCGCGGCGGGTCGGGGGTGGAGGAGATCCGGCTGGGCCCGCTGTCCCGGGCGGAGGCAGCCCGGCAGGTGATGGCCCTGGCTGGCGGCCCGGTGTCACCGCACGTCGTGGATGAGCTGTTCGCGCGGGCGGAGGGGAACCCGTTCTTCACCGAGCAGCTGGTGGCCGCGGCATTGGCCGGAGGGATCGAGAGCGGCGTGCGGGTCCCGGCCGGGCTGCCGGCCCGGCTGGCGGAGCTGCTGACGGCGCGGGCGGACCGCTGCGCCGGGGACGCGCGGGCGGTGCTGGCCGGGCTCGCCGTGGCGGGCCGACCGCTGACCGAGGGCCAGCTCGGCCAGGTCACCAGGCTGGATGCGGATGCCGTGCGGCGGGGGCTGCGGGAGCTGGCCGCGGCCCGGCTGCTCGCCGAGGGGGGCGGGGCCGGGCACCGGCCGCGGCACGCGCTGCTGGCCGAGGCCGTGGCCGGCGGGCTGCTGGCCGGAGAGCGGGCGGTGCTGCACGAGCGGACCGCGCGGGTGCTGGCCGGGGATCCGGCGCTGGCCGCGGAGGCCGCCGGGCACTGGCAGGCCGCGGGCCGCCCGGCCGAGGAGCTCCCGGCCCGGGTGGCGGCGGCCCAGGCCGCCGAGCGGGTGTTCGGCTACGTGCAGGCGGCGGTGCACTGGCAGCGGGCCATCGAGCTGAGCCAGGCCCACCCCGGTATCGCCGCCGCCGCAGATGGGCTCAATCTGCCCAGGCTCTACGTGCGGGCCATTGACGCGCTGTTCCGGTCCGGTGACAGCGCTCACGCCGGCCTGGTCGCCGCGGAGGCGCGCCGCCGGTTCGCCGGGCACGACGACCCGGTTATCGCCGCGGCGGTCAGCCACCGTGCCGCGGTGTACCGGACCAGCGAAGCGCCGGCTGCCGGGCTGCCGCTGATGGAGGAGGCGCTGCGCCTGTTCGAGCAGGCTCCGCCGTCCGCCTATTACGCCGAGGCGTTGCTCGACTATGCGATCTTCTTCGTGCTGTACGTCGAGAGACGACCTCGGGCCACCGTCGCGGCGCTGGACCGGGCGCTCGAGGTCGCCGAAGCGGCAGGTGCGACGGCGCTGATCCCGCGCATCTTGGCCGTTGTGGCCTGGTGTGCGTTTGTCGGCGGGCAGGTCGAGGAGGGGTTCGCCACACTGGCGCGAGGCCAGGCCGTCGCCGAGGGCACGCAGAACGGTCCGGCCCTGGTATGGCTGGCCATCAACGAAAGCGACGCGCTGCTCAAGCTGGCCCGGTTCGAGTGCGCCGCCGAGGTGGCGTCGCGCGGATTCGAAGCCGCCCAGCAGGCCGGCCTGGAAGAATGGGAACTGACTAGCACGCTGGCCGCCAATGCCGCCGAGGCTTTGCTCGCTGTGGGGCGTACCGCGGAGGCGGCGGCGCTGATCGACCCGCTGACCGCCATGCCGCCCGGCCGGGATAACTGGCTGATGCAGGTAGCTCGCGCCGAGATCGACCTGCTGCGCGGCGAAATCGGCGCGGTGACCGAGCGGTGGCGGATGATCCGTGCCTTCCCGGTCGTCGTCAGCAGGGTCGACTTCGCCCACGAGTCGGCGCAGCGTGCCGCGGAGGCGGCGCTGTGGGCGGGACGCCCCGGCGACGCTCTCGCCGAGATCCAGCGGATGCTCGACCTGTACCAGGTGCCGGACCTGACCATGCTGTGCGGGCGGCTGCTGACCGCGGGCATGCGGGCCTGCGCCGACCTGGCCGAGCAGGCCCGGGCCCGCCACGACGAGCACGCCGCTGCCGCTGCCATGGCCGCTGCTGACGGCCTGACGGCGTGGGTCGAGCGAATGGCGGGCATCCCGTTCGCCGATCATCCGTTCGTGGCCGCCATCCCCGCCGAGCGGGCCACGTGGGACGCCGAGCGGATCCGCGTGGCGGGGCCCAGCGACCCCCGCGCGTGGGCGGCCGCGGCCGACGCCTGGCGGGCCCTCGGCTGCCCGCACCGGGCCGGATACGCGTGCTGGCGCCAGGCCCAGGCGCTCCTGGACACCGCGCCGTCGGTCGCGGCCGCGGAGGCCCTTCGCTCGGCCGCGGCTGCCGCCGACGGGCATGCGCCCCTCCTGGACCAGATTCGGACGCTGGCCGGCCGGGCCCGGATCTCGCTCCAGCCCCGGGCGCGCGCCGACCCGAAGATCCCTGCCGCCTCCGGCGCCGCCGCGTCGGCGCAGGCCCCTGCCCCTTACGGGCTGACCGACCGCGAGCTGGCCGTGCTGCGGCTGCTGGCGGCCGGGCATACCAACGCCGAGATCGGCGCCGAGCTGTACATCAGCCCGAAGACGGCCGGCGTGCACGTCAGCAACATCCTGCGCAAGCTCGGCGTCACCGGCCGCGTCCAGGCCGCCGCCCTGGCCGAACGCGCCGGTCTCCTGCACTCCGGACCGCGACGCACAGCGCGGCCCTAAACACCGCGCGCCGGAATCTAAATACCCGCAGGCCCGGATCCTGGGCGTTCGCCCGATTCGCGGCACAGGCCCTGACGGCATCCTCGAAAGGGAGCCAAAACGTAGCGGGGAGACCACGATGCACGATCCGGCCGCAACCGAGCACCTCCGGGAGCGGGCGGCAGCCGAGCTCGCGACGCGGCTGCCCGACCATCTTGGCCGGGTGAGCTGGGACCGGGCCCGGCTGGCTGTGCACCAGCGCGACGGGCTCCGGGAGCTGCTCGCCCAGGCCGCCGCGAACTCCCCCTTCCATGCCTGTCGCCTCGCCGGGATCGACATAGACCGGTTCGAGGTGGCTGACCTGCCCCGCCTGCCGGTCATGACCAAGACCGAGATGATGAGCCAGTTCGACGACGTGGTCACCGACCCGCGGGTGAGCCTGCGGAGCGTCCAGGCCCACCTGGACGCATCCAAGACCCGGGCCAGCTTGCTGTGCGACGAGTTCGTCTGCCTGGCCTCGGGCGGAAGCTCGGGACTGCGCGGCGTATTCGTGCAGACTGTCGGCGCGTACATGGACTTCATGGCGTCGTTCATCCGCCCCGCCGTCGCCAACGGCGCCGCGGTCGGCACCCCGCCAGGCGGCCTGGTCGCCGCCGTGGTCGCGGCCTCCTCGCCTATCCATTCCTCGGCGCTGGCCGCGGCGATCATGAGCGGCCCGGTGCGGCTGGTCCCCGTCCCGGCCACCCTCCCCCTCGGCGAGATCACCGAGCGGCTCAACGCCCTCGCCCCGCCCGTGCTCATCGGCTATCCGACGATGCTGGCGCTGCTGGCCGCCGAGCAGCGCGCCGGGCGGCTTCGTATCGCGCCCGCCGCGGTGACCGCGAGCAGCGAGCAGCTCACCGACGAGGACCGAGCCGCGATCACCGCGGCCTTCGACGTTCCCGTCACGAACCAGTTCGCCTCCACCGAAGGCCTGGCCGGGTTCAGCGACCCGGGCGGGCGGGTACTGACGTTCGCCACCGACACGTGCCTCGCGGAGCCGGTCACCGTCGACAACGAACCCGTCCCGCCGGGCACGGCGGCTGACAAGGTGCTCGTGACCAACCTGCACAACCTCACCCAGCCCCTGATCCGCTACGAGCTGACCGACCGCTTCGTCCGCTACCCGGACGACCCCGTCGGCAGGCTCCGGGCCGCCGTTGACGGCCGGGCCGATTCGGTCTTCCGCTACGGCGACGTCGTGGTGCATCCGATCACCTTCTACTCGGTGCTGGAAAGCCCGGAGGCCATCACCGAGTTCCAGGTCCGCCAGACCCAGCGAGGGGTCATCGTCGATCTCGTCGCCGACGGCCACGTGGGCCAGGCGGCGCTCGAGGACACGATCCGGCGCGATCTGACGCGATGCGGCCTGACGGCGCCCGAGGTCTCCGTCCGCGCCGTCAGCTCGATCGAGCGCCACCCCGAGACCGGCAAGGTGCTGCGTTTCCGGCCGGCTACCTGAAGGAGGGACGTTCCCCGGTGACCGACGGTTTCACGATCCACCTCAACGGCGGCCCGCACGGGCCTGAGGGGGTCCTGGTCGCGGTCGCACACGGCAGCGCGGTCCCGCGGGCGGCGGCGACCATCGCGGATCTGATGACGGTCGTCGCCGAACGGGCCGCCCGGCGTGGCGTGGACCTCCCGGACCTGTGCATCGCCTACCTGGGCCATGCCCCGCCGTCGTTGCCGCAGGTCTTGAGCACGCTCGAGCCGGGCACCAGGGTGACCGTCCTGCCGCTGCTGCTCACCGCGGCCTACCACAGCAAGACCGATATCCCGCGGGTGTTCGGCGACTTCCCGCGCCTCCGGATCAGCTACGGCGCTCCGCTCGGGCCGCACCCGCTGCTGATACGGGCGCTGGAGCGCCGGCTCGCCGAGGCGGATCCCGGCGTCCTCGAGAACCGCGGGCGAACCGGAGTGGTGCTGGCCGCGGCCGGGTCGAGCGATCCGGACGCCAACGCCACCATCGCCCGCCTGGCCGCGCGGTGGCAGGCCCGCGCCGGATGGTTCGCGACCCGCCCGGCCTACGCGTCCGCGGCGTCTCCCGATCCCGCAGCGGCGGTCATCAGCGTCCTGCGGGACGGGGCACGCCGCGCCGTGGTCGCCACCTACCTGCTCGCTCCGGGCTACTTCGCCGACCGGATCCGGGACTCCTCGCTCGCGGTGGGCGCCGCTACCGTCGGCCCGGTACTCGGTGCCTCGGCCGAAGTAGCCGACGTCCTGCTGGACCGTTTCCGGTCGCGTGCCACCCGGGTCAGCCTGACGCCGACCGAACAGATCGTTCCATCCCGGTTTACCCCTGCCGGGGAGAAGCAGCCACGCAACTCCGGAACACAAGCCAGATGACTGACAGAAGGAGGGCCCCCACATGATCTCCGACGATCGCAGAGCAGGTCCCGTCAGCTTCAATGCCGTCGACACGTCCGCCGATCCGGGCGGCCTGATCCGGTTCCTCGACGCAGCCAATACCACTGCGGGGCTGACGGCGGCCAAACACGCGCTATTGGAGCAACTCGACCTCGGGCGAGCGCGCGCCGCCCTGGATGTCGGCTGCGGTCCCGGCATAGACGTAGCCGAGATGGCGCGGCTCATGCCCGAGGGCGCTCACGTATCGGGTGTCGACATCAGCGAGACGATGATCGCCGAAGCACGTCGGCGCACGGACAGCCTGGGCCCGCGGGTTTCGCTGCGGACCGGCGACGCCGCCGACCTGCCCTACTCGGACCAGGCATTTGACGCCTGCCGGGCGGCCACCGTCTTGCAGCACGTCCCAGACCCGGCGCGCGTCATCCAGGAGATGGCCCGCGTGACCAGGCCCGGCGGACGGGTAGGGGTGCTCGAATTCGACCAGGAGACGGCATTCGTCGATCATCCCGACAGCGAGACGACCCGGATCATCCTCGACACGTTCGCCAGCACCATGGTCCAGGGCCGCATCGGGCGGCAGATAGCGCGCCTGCTGCGGGCCGCCGGCTTGACCGAGGTGACCGTCACGCCGGGGGTGAACCTCGGCAGCCCGCAATTCTTCCGGGCTATTTTGGGCGATCACGTGGCCCGCCTAGAAGACCAGAGCGTCTTGACCAGCCAGCGCGCCTGCCAGTGGTGGGCGGAGCTGGACGCGTGGGCACAAGCAGGAGACTTTCTGGGCGGCGCGGTCGTATTCGCCGTAGCCGCCCGCCGACCTCGCTGAAACCTCGTTCTGGCGCGCACGCAGGACGTCCGACCCGAGGGTAGCTACCACCATTTAGGTCAAGGAACGGGCCAACCGCTACGAAGCTGCCGAGTGAAGGACGGCAATGAGGGGACTGAACGGGGGACTGGACGCCTTGCCGGGCGGCCGTGCGGTGGAGACATCCTGGCCGACCGAACGGTTCGGCGACCCCACGGAACCGGCCCTCATAGGCCGGGAAAGCGAGCTGTCTCGTCTGCTTGGCGCGCTGGGCGGCGATGACCGGCTGGTGCTGGTGGTGGGGGATGCCGGGGTCGGCAAGACCCGGTTCGTCGCGGAGGGGGGGACCCGGGCCGCGGCCGCGGGGATGGTAATGCTCCGGGGGGAGTGCCTGCCGCTGTTGCGCACGCTGCCGCTGCACCCGCTAGCCGACGCCTTGGCCGACCTGGGCAGGTGGCAAGGCGGTCGGCTGCTGACGGCGGCGCTGGAGGCCGCCCCGACTTATGTGCGCGACGAGCTGGGGCGGTTCCTGCCGGAGCTTGGCCCGGGGAACGGAGCGGTCCCGGATGGCGCGGACGGAGCGTGGAGCCGGGAGCGGCTGTTTACCGGGGTGGCCGAATTGCTGGCCGGGGTAGCCAACCGGTCGGCGTCCGGGGCCGCACTGGTGGTGGAGGATGTGCATTGGGCGGACAGCGCCACGCTGGACTGCCTGACCGTCCTGTTCCGGGCCGGGCGCCGCAGCAGGCTCCGGCTGGTGGTGACCTGCCGGGCGGATGAGGCGCCGCTCGCGGCGCACGTAGCGGACTGGCTGGCGCAGGCGCGGTCCGGCGCGGGGGTGGAGGAGATCCGGTTGGGCCCGCTGTCGCGGGCGGAGGTGGCCGGGCAGGTGGCCGCCCTGGCGGGCGGCCCGGCGGCGGCCCGGGTGGTCGATGAGCTGTTCGCGCGGGCGGAAGGTAACCCGTTCTTCACCGAGCAGCTGGTGGCGGCGGCGCTGGCGAGCCGAGCCGAGGGCAAGCTGCGGGTCCCGGCGGGGCTGCCGGCCCGGCTTGCGGAGCTGCTGACGGCGCGAGCCGACCGGTGCGCGGGGGGGGCGCGGGCGGTGCTGGCCGGGCTGGCGGTCGCGGGCAGGCCGCTGGGTGAGGACCTCCTGGCCGCGGTGACCGGGCTGGACCCCGGGGCGGTACGGCAGGGGCTGCGGGAGCTGGCGGCGGTCCGGCTGCTGGCCGAAGATACGGCCGGCGGGGGGCACCGGCCACGGCACGCGCTGCTGGCCGAGGCGGTGGCCGACGGGCTGCTGCCGGGCGAGCGCGCGGTACTGCACGAGCGCACCGCGCGGGCGCTGGCCGCCGATCCGGCGCTGGCTGCGGAGGCGGCCGGGCACTGGCAGGCCGCCGGTGAGCCGGCCGAGGAGCTCCCGGCCCGGGCGACGGCGGCCAAGGCCGCCGAGCGGGTGTTCGGCTACGCCGAGGCCGCGGCGCACCGCCTGCGGGCCATCGAGCTGTGCCAGGCCTGCCCCGAGGTCGCCGCGCCGGCCGGGATCGACGGGCCGAGACTGTACGTGCGGGCCATCGACGCGCTGTTCAACTCCGGCGACAGCGAGCGCGCCGGCGTGGTCTCCGAGGAGGCGTACCGCCGGTTCGCCGGCCATCCGGACCCCGCGACCGCTGCGGTCGTCCGCCACCGCGCCGCGTACTTCCGACTGGACGATCCGGTCGCGGCCTGCGAGCTCGTGGAGGAAGCGCTCGGGCTGTTCGATCAGGCTCCGCCGTCATTCGATCACGCCAATGCCCTGCTCGACTACGCCACCATCTTCCTGCTGCACGTCAAGAGGCAGCCGCAGGCCAGCCTCGCCGCCCTCCGCCGAGCGCTGGAAATCGCCGAGGCCGCAGGCGCGACGGCGATGATCCCCCGCATCCTGTCCGTCGTCGCGTTCTGTACGTTCGTGCGCGGGCAGGTCGAGGAGGGGTTCGCCATCCTGGAGCGTGGCTGGGCGCTGGCCCGCGCCTCCCACGACGGCCCGGCGCTGGTCTGGCTGGCCGTCAGCGAGAGCTATGCGCTGCTCAAGCTCGCTCGGTACCAGCGGGCCGCCGAGGTTGCCTCCCAGGGTCTTGATGCCGCTCGGCAGGCGGGCCTGGAGTCCTGGGAGTATGTCGGCATCCTGGCCGCCAACGCCGCCGAGGCGCTGGTGGCGCTCGGGCGTACCGAACAGGCGGCAGCGCTGATCGACCCGCTGACCACCGCGCCGCCTCGCCGCGTCCGCTTGATCGTCAACGTGGCCCGCGCCGAGATCGACCTGCTACGCGGCGACACCGCCGCGGCCACCGAGCGATGGCGGCTGATCCGGGCTTCTCCCGCCACCATGGGCAGAGCGGACATTGCCTCCGAGTCCGCACAGCGCGCCGCCGAAGCGGCGCTATGGACAGGGCGCCCGGGCGATGCCCTGCTCGAGGTCCGCCGGGCCCTCGCCCTGTTCAGGACCCCGGACCTGACCATCTTCTGCGGGCGGTTGCTGACGGCCGGCCTGCGGGCCTGCGCCGATCTGGCCGAGCAGGCCCGGGCGCGCCACGACGAACCCGGCCTCGCCGCTGCCGTGGCCGCCGCCGACGACCTGGCCGCGTGGGCCAGGCGGATGGGCGGCGCCCCGTTCACCGGCCACCCATTCTTCGTCTCCATCCCGGCTAGGCGCGCTACCTGGGACGCCGAGCGGACCCGGCTGGCCGGCCGCAGCGACCCGGCGGCATGGGGCGGCGCGGCCAGAGCCTGGCAGGAGGTGAACCGCCCGCACTGGGCCGGATACGCCTGGTGGCGGCAGGCTCAGGCACACCTTGACGCCGGGCAGCCCGCCCCGGCGGCGGCCGCGCTGCGCGCCGCCGCGGGCGCCGCCGGGGGGCACGCGCCCCTGCTGGCGCAGATCCGGGCGCTGGCCGAACGGGCCCGGATCCCGCTGCAGTGCTCGGCCACCGTCCGCGACGCTCCGCCCCCAGCGCAAGCGCCCGCCTCGCACGGGCTGACCGGCCGGGAACTGGGGGTGCTGCGGCTGGTCGCGGCCGGCCGGACCAACGCCGAGATCGGCGCTGAGCTGTACATCAGCCCGAAGACGGCTGGCGTGCACGTCAGCAACATCCTGCGCAAGCTCGGCGTCTCCCGCCGGGTGCAGGCCGCCGCTTGGGCCGAACGAGCCGGCCTGCTGCCCTCCGGCAGGCACTGAGTCGCTCCGCGACGGCCGGTGTTCCCGGACCGGGGCGGCCTCATGGCTGGGGCGCGACGGGGACCGTGGCGGTGAACAGCTCGAGGTGCCCGGTGCGGGTGCCGTTCCAGAGCGGGTGGAAGGCGCCGGGCGTGGCGGCGAGTCCCTGGTAGTCGCCGATCCAGCGCGGCGCAGCGCCACTTGCCAGACCCAGGGTAGGGTCGAACGAGCTGCCGGTGACCGTCCGGGGCGGGCCGAACGACGCGCCGTCCGGCGCCGAGGTGACCATGACCACGTGGGCGCGGCCGCCCGCGAGCTCGAAGACTGACAGGCCGACCTGACCGCTCTCGCCGACCGCGAGCTGCGGCTGGACGTAGGCGCCGCCGGTGGTGCTGGCCACCACGGCCGGAGCACTCCAGGAGCGTCCGTGGTCACGCGAGGTGAAGACTTCGACCTCCGAGGCCCCGGTGGCGGGCGCGTAGCTGGTCACCGAGGCGTAGATGTCGCCGGTGCGCGGGTCGATGGCGAGGGCCGGGCCGCTGCGCGCGTTGACCCCCGGCACGGGCGGCGGCCAGCGGACCGTGCCCAGGCGGACGGGAGCCGAGAAGGAGGCGCCATGGTCGGTCGAGGTGGTGACGGCGACGGTGACGCCGCCGCCGGGCGGCTCGACGTAGTACATGACGGCGACGAGGCCGCCGGGTCCCGCGGCCACCACCGTAAGGCGGTCATGGGGGCTGTGGGAGGGATCGATGGACCGGGCGGGCTCGAAGCTGCGCCCGGAATCCGTGGAGCAGGTGAAGCGGAGCTCGCTGGCCGATCCTTGAAAGGCGATGCCCGCCAGATACAGATCGGTAGCGCCGGCCGCCGGGTCGGCGGCCAGGCCGGGGTGGTCGACGCTGCCCCGCATCGCGGCCACGGCCGGCCCGAAATGCCGTCCGCCGTCGTCGGTCCGCCATACGTACGCGGTACCCGCTTCGTCCCCCATGACGCCGCGGCTCATCGCTGCGCTCACGTACCCGTGGCCGGCCTGATCGAAGCTGACGGTGACATCGGCGCCGTTGGCGGGCGCGGCGCCGGGCAAGATGCCGTTGCTCTGCCAGGTCAGGCCGCCGTCAAAGGATACGTAGGTGGCCAGGCCCCGGGCCTGGCCCCGGAAGACCTGCGAGGCGGCCAGCAGGTTGCGCGGGTTGCGCGGGTTGACCGCGACGGCGGGCTCGACGTGGGCGCCGAACTGGTCGTGGCTCACCCGCACGACGCCGGCTGCCGCGGGCTGCCTACCCGCGGTCGACGCAGGCGAGCCGGCCGTCGCATGGCTCTGACTGCAGCCGGTCATGACGGCCGTCGCGAGGACGACCGCGGCAGGGGCGATGAGCAGGTGGCGTGAGTGTCGTGTATTCATTTAGCACCTCATGAGCAGGGATTGCGGACAGTAGTGGAGGATCGCCCGCGGGCAACACCGGCCCCCATGGCGGTGTTGCCCGCAGGCAGGCTGCGGGTGCGCATCAGGCGTCCCGGCGGGTGATCATGAGCGCCGCCGCCGCGATCGCTACGGCGGCGTACCCGGCGACGATGAGGAGCGACGGCCCGGCCGAGAAGTAGCCGGCGTGCGGATGCTGCGCGATCATCTGCTGCGCGGCGCCGTCCAGAGTGAACCGGCCGATCCTGGTGTCCCAGGGCGCGGGCAGCGCGTGGATGACCGTGGGCAGCAGGAAGACCACTCCGACCAGGGCGGTGATCGCGCCGGCGGTGTGCCGGATGACCGCGCCCAGCCCGAGTCCGACCCAGGCCATCACGGCCAGGTAGAGCCCGGCGGCCAGCACGCCGCGCAGCGCCCCGGGGTGAGCCAGGGCCACGTTCAGGTGCTGGGCGGCCAGCGCCCACTGGGCGGTGAAGAACGTCGCGACGGCGATCAGTTCTCCGGCCAGCACGGTGACGGCGCCGACCACCGCGGCCTTGGCGGCCAGCACCGCGCGGCGCCGCGGGACCGCGCCGAACGTGGTGCGGATCAGGCCGGTGGCGTACTCCGAGCTGATCGCGAGCACGCCGAGCGCCCCG
>Ga0306920_100008320_pt1 | contig 13759 bp, 6 predicted proteins | sample flu12Cox44000170_FD_204666 | JGI IMG/M metagenome (GOLD analysis project Ga0306920, IMG submission 204666) | Lab enrichment of tropical soil microbial communities from Luquillo Experimental Forest, Puerto Rico - flux4day.12C.oxic.44.000.170 (v2)... | ecosystem: Environmental > Terrestrial >... | reverse complement strand
GTGATGTGTTGTTCCTTTCGCGCCCTGGCCTGCCAGCGCGCCTCACTGCCCGGCATGACGAGAGAAGATTTCTGATCTGCATCCGCCTCCGCTGCGATCGCGGTATCCATGACGTGTGCTTGGTTCTAGTCCCCGGCCCAGCTAAGGCCCCAGCACGGCAGTTCTCTCGGATGTGAAGCACGGAAGGCAGACCATGCTCACCTCGGTGGTGTGGTTCATCGCCGCTAGGATGACGGCGTACATGTTGAAGCGCGTGTCTGGACCGGCTGGGTACTGGTATGTCGTCAACTCGTCAGGATCTTGGATGCTGTCGTGCACGGGCCGCAGTCACCCAGGATAGGGTATGGTGCGGTGGTTCGAGTTGCACTCCGGGGCATCCATGCGGGCGATCCGCAATCGACGCGCATTCGTTGCGGGACTTGCCGGCGCGTTGGTCTGCGCAAGGCGGCTCGCTCAGGGGAGCTCGAGCACTAAGGTGCACGAGCTGCGAATCGACGCTGAACGCCTGCAGCATTCGCTCGAGGAGCTGAGCACTTTCGGACGGCCGGTGGGCGGATCCTTCGCGGCCGGTGTCAGTCGTATCGCCTACTCGGACGCCGACGTGGCCGGTCGGGGTTACGTTCTTGGATTGCTGCGCACCGCCGGCCTGGAGCCGAAGGTCGATGCGGCCGGAAACATCCGGGCCCTCCGAGGAGGCTCGGTTCCCTCGCTCAAGCCAATCGCATTCGGATCGCATATCGATTCGGTGCCGAACGGCGGCAACTTCGATGGCGATTTGGGTTCGCTTGCTGCGGTCGAGGTGGTACAGACACTGCGGGATCACGCCATTCGCACTCGCCATCCCCTCGAGGTGATGATCTGGTCGAATGAGGAGGGCGGTCCGCTCGGCAGCCAAATTGCTGTCGATGGTCCACAGGCGGCCGATCTCGAGCGCACCTTCAATGGCACTCCGATGCGGGAGGGGTTAGCGCGCATTGGCGGAAACGCCGCGCAGCTCGATGCTGCACGTCTGGCGCCGGGATTGATCCGCTGTTATCTGGAGCTGCACATCGAGCAGGGTGGCATGCTCGAGAAGGCCGGAGTCCCGATCGGGGTTGTGGACGGAATCGTCAGCATCGATGAATACACGGTTGAGATTCGCGGCATCGCCAACCACGCCGGGACTACGCCGATGCCGGAGCGTCACAACGCGTTGCTTGCCGCGGCGAAACTCATCGAGGCCGTGCAGGAGGAGGTCACGCGTACCCCGGGGCGGCAGGTGGGAACCGTCGGCCAGCTCACGGTGACACCGAATGCGCCCAACGTCATACCTGGATTCGTCAGGCACACCATCGAGTTTCGCGACCTCTCGGAAAGCACGTTGGCGCGCTTGGGCGCCGCGATCCGCGAGCGGGCATCACAGATTGCGCGGGAAACGGGGACCGAGATCACCATCAAGCAGGTCGTTCACGATCCGCCCGCGGTCGCCGCGCCAGAAATTCAGCAACAGATCGAGGCCGCCGCGGCATCGCTGGGCCTTCGAACCATGCATCTTCCAAGCGGCGCGGGTCACGACGCGCAGTTCCTTGCCAAGATTGCCCCGATGGGGATGATCTTCGTACCGAGCGTGGGCGGGATAAGCCACTCGCCGAAGGAATTCACCCGCTGGTCAGACTGTGCAAACGGTGCGAACGTGCTGCTCCAGACGATACTGCGGGTCGATGCCGCATCGGAGCCCGAGCGCCACACCACGGACGTCGGCCTACACTTCCAGTCGATCCCCGGGACGGCCTACCAGCTTATACAACGCGGGCATCAGGAAGACGCTGATCAGCAGTCGCGTGAACAGCCCGCTCACGATCACCAGGGCAAACGGTCGCTGCGAGTCGGTGCCCACACCGGTGGCCAGCGCGACCGGCAGCAGCCCGAACGCCGCCACCAGCGCGGTCATCATGATCGGTCGCAATCGCAGAATCGCGCCTTGGCGAATGGCCTCGCCGAGGTCGGTACCGTCGCGGCGCAGTTCGTTGACGTATGAGATGTACACGACAGCGGTCTGCACCGACACGCCAAACAGCGCAAGAAAGCCGATACCGGAAGACACCGAGAACGGTGTACCAGTGAGCCACAGTGCCACGATCCCGCCCACCGGCGCGGACAGCAGCACGCCCAGCACCGTGATGAGTGGGAACTTCAGATTGCTGTAGAGCGCGAACAGCAGCAGGAAGATCAGGAACAGCGTGAGCGGCAGGATGACGCGCAGTTGCGCGCGCGAGGCGGTGTAGTCGGAATACTCGCCGCCCCAATCGAGACGATAGCCCTGCGGCAAGGCAACACTACGGTTGACCTGCCGCATCGCATCGTCCACTGCACCGGCCAGATCGCGCCCTGCGACCGAGAACTGCACGCCGATGTAGCGTGAATTGTTCTCGCGATAAATGAACGAGGCACCGTTGGTCACCTGAATGTCCGCGAACTCCTTGAGCGGAATCTGTTGGCCACCGGGCGTCGCGACCAGGATATTGCCGATTTCATCGGGGTTGTCGCGGTACTGCTGATCGAGGCGTACCACCAGATCAAACTGCTTCTCTCCCTGCTCCACCTGCGTCGCCACGTCCCCGCCGATGGCCGTCTGAATCAGCGCGTTGATGTCGGCGACATTGACGCCGTAGCGCGCGATCCTGGCACGGTCGACGGTGATGGTGAGACTCGGCTGGCCGAGCTCCTGCACCAGAGTGACCTCGCGGATGCCGCGCACCTGCTGCAGAATCTTCTTGATCGCCTTGCCCTTCTGTTCGAGCGTGTGCAGGTCGGCGCCGAAGACTTTTACCGCCAGCGCGCTCTTCAGCCCGGTCTCCGCTTCGTCCACCGCGTCCTCGGCTGGTTGCGTGTAGTTGAACGTGATCCCGGGGAAGGCCGCGAGCTTCTCATTGATCGCCTCGATCAGGCCGGCCTTGTTGCGATATGGGCCGCGCCACTGCGAGTAGGGCTTGAGACCCACGTAGAACTCCACGTTGAAAAAACCGGTGGGGTCGGTCCCATCGTCGGGCCGGCCGAGCTCGGAGGCGACCGTCGTCACCTCGGGAAAGGAGCGCAGCAGCTGCCGCACCTGCGGGGCGATTTTCCCCGCCTCATCGAAGGAGATGGTGTAGGGCATGGTAGCCCGCACCCACAGCGCACCCTCGTCCAGCTTCGGCATGAATTCGGCGCCGACGCGCGGGATGAGCAGCAGCGAGAGCGCGAGCAGCCCGGCCGACGCGAACGTCGTCGTCCAGGGACGGGCGAGACACCAGTCAAGACCCCTGATGTACCACGCCTTCATGGCTTCGAAGGCGGCATTGCGCCGCTCCGGCATCCCCGGGTGCATGAACCACGAACACAGCACCGGTAACAGCGTCAGCGTGACGATGAGCGAACCGATGAGCGCGAACACCATCGTGTCCGCCATCGGTTTGAAGAGCTTCCCGGAAGGGCCCGACAGCGCGTAGATCGGCAGGAACCCGGCCACGATCACCGCCACGGCGTATACCAGCGGGCGGTCCACTTCCGCCGCCGCATCCTTGATGATCTGTATTACATCGCGCGGCCCGGTCTGGCGGGCCGTCATCTGGCGGTAAATGTTTTCCACCATCACCACCGCGCCATCCACCAGAATGCCGAAATCCACCGCCCCGATCGACAGCAGGTTGGCCGAGGCGTTCTGCAGATCGAGGCAAATGAACGCGAACAGCAGTGCCAGCGGGATACTCGCGGCGACGATCAGCCCGGCGCGAAAGTCGTACAGAAAAAATATCAGCACTGCGACGACCAGTAGCATGCCGCGCAACAGGTTGCGTTCGACGACTTCCTTGGTCAGGTCGACGAGATCGCTGCGGTCGTAGAAGGGGAGAATCTTCACGTCCCCGGGCAGAATGGCGGAGTTGAGCTCGCGGGTCTTCGCTTCCACCCCCTTGAGAACATCCTGCGTCTTCTCGCCGGTGCGTAACAGGATGACACCCTCCACGGCGTCATCCTGATCCTGATAACCGAACTGACCGAGACGCGGGGCGATGCCGATAACGACATGGCCAACGTCCCTGACAAGCACCGGCGTGCCGTCGTGCACCGCCACCACCACGTTGCCAATGTCCTCCAGCGTTCGCAGACGACCCATGCCGCGCACGTAGTAGAACTGACCGCCCTGCGAATAGAATCCGCCGCCGGCGTTGCCATTGTTGGCCGTCAGCGCATCCTCCACCTGCTGTACCGACAAGCCGACCGAGGCAACCCTGGCGGGATCCAGCAGCACCTGGTACTGCATGGTGCCACCGCCGAAGCCTGAGTCGTCGGCCACGCCCGGCACCGACCGGTATTGCGGCTCGATGATCCAGTCCTCGAAAGTCTTGAGCTCCATCGGCGAGCGGTCCGGGCTCTGCAGCACGTAGCGGTAGATCAGGCCGGAAGGCGCCGAGAGCGGCGCCACGGTGGGGGTGACGCCGCTCGGCAGGGTCAGTACGCCGATCCGGTTGAACACCTGCTGCCGGGCGAAGTAGTCGTCGGTACCGTTCTGAAACGTCAGGATGACGTCCGACAATCCGTAGAGTGAGATCGAGCGGCTGGTGGTCAGCCGGGGCAGACCATTCATCTCGCGCTCGGTGGGCACGGTGATCAGCCGTTCGACTTCCTCCGCGGCGTGGCCCGGCCATTGAGTGATGACTTGCACCATCGGCGGCGAGAGGTCGGGATACGCATCCACCGGCAGACGGTTGAGCGAGCGCACGCCGGCGCCGATGAGCACAGCGGTCATGAGCACCACGAGAAAACGCTGCCGCAACGAGGAGGCAACGATGCGGTTGATGATCGAGCCCGTGCGCGGCGCAGGAGCGCTGGGCGGCGGGATCGCACTCATTGGCTTTGCATGAACTGGAGGAAGAGACCCCCCGCGACCACCACCTGGTCGCCGGCGCGCAGGCCCGCCGGAACCTCGTATCGGTCTGCCGTTTGAGAACCGAGGGTTACATGCCGTCGGGCAAAGCTGCCATCGGACTGGGCGAGGTAGACGAACGGCAGGTTCTCGTCATCGTGCAAGACTGCGGAGACCGGCACGAGCAGTCCAGCGCTTTCGTATCGGGAGTGAAGCAGCACGCGGACATACATCTGCTTGCGCAGAGCATGCTGTGGGTTCTCGACGACCACCCGCACGGTCACCGCGCGCGTATCGGGGTCTACCAGAGCTGAGATCTTGTCGACCCTGCCGGGGAAGTTGTGCGCATCGATCCCGGTCACCACCTCGGCCGGGTCGCCAACACTGACGGCGGACAGGTCCGAGCCGAACAGCCGCGCCATGACCCAGACACGCGACAGGTCAGCCACGGTGAAGCACGGCGTCGTGCCGGCCTCCAGCAGCTCTCCGGGTGTGATGAGCCTCTCCACCACGGTGCCAGCCACGGGCGAGCGGATGGTTCCGCCGATGTGCGAAACCGGCCGTCCCTGCTCGATGGCTCTGATGGTCTGAGCGGGAACGTGCAGCGAGAGGAGTGCCCGGAACGCAGCGTCGCGATCGGCCTCGGCATTGGTGGCGTCGGTCTGAGCCTGCTGGTATTCGCGCTGCGAGACGCCGTTGTGCTCGACCAGGTCCTTGTCCAGGTCGGCAAGCCGACGGTTGGTACGGGAGGTGGCGAGGGCTTTTTGATAGGTGCTGATGGCCGTCGCGAAATCCGGCGAATCCACGACCGCCAGGGCGTCGCCCTTGCTGACCTCGTCACCTTGTGCGACGAGCAGGCGCGACACGGGACCCGAGAAGGGTGCCAGTACTCTGGTGGCCTGATCGTTGTCGAAGTCAACCGCACCGGTGCTCTCTATGGTGCGCCGAAACCTGGACGGCGCGACCGTATAGAGATGAATGTGCTGCCGTTGGGCGGCCGTCAGTCGCACATTGCTAGCGGCCACAGTTGTTGGGTTGCTGTCTACCCGGGAGGTACAGCCGCCGACGGAGAGGACTGCAACCACTGCTAGCAGTGCCGCCGGGTGCGTGTTTCTGAGTGAGAAGCGCGGCGCCCACGAGGGGCGCGCTGCGTTATTTTCCATGATCGTCCGCGGCGAGATCCTGCCGGTGCCACCAGCCCCCGCCCAGCGCCTGGAACAGCGCCGCCGTGTCGGCAAAGCGGCTGGCCTGAGCCTGCACCAGGTTGATGCGGGCCTGCTGATAGGCCTGCTCGGCGCTGAGCAGCGCGAGGTAACTCGCATAGCCGTCCTGCCACTGACGCTGGGCGAGATCCAGCGTGACTTTGGCCGCATCAGCTGCCGTGCCCGCTGCCTTGAGCCCTTCGGCATCCTCGGCGAGCGCGGTAAGGGTATCGGCCACATTCTGGCAGGCTGTCAGAACCGTGCTGCGATATTGCGCGGCGGCCTGCAGGTAGGCGGCCCTCGCGGCGCGCTCCTGGTGCAGCAGTGTCCCGCCCTGGAAGATGGGCGCCGTCAGGTCGGCCCCCACCGACCAAAAGCCGGTCCCCGTGGTGAAGAGCTGATTGATGGCGAGCGCCGTGCTGCCGGTGGCGGCGGTCAGTGTGATGTTCGGCAGGCGGTTCGCTACGGCGACGCCGATCTTGGCACTGGCGGCGTGCAGGTCGGCTTCAGCCTGGAGCACGTCCGGGCGCTGCGTCACGAGCTGCGCAGGTACGCTCAGCGGCAAATCCTGCGGCAATTGCAGGCTCGTGAGCTCGAAGGTCCCGGCCGGTGCCTGGCTCGGAAATTCGCCGGCCAGGGTCGCCATGAGATCACGCAGCTGGGCGGCCTGCTTCAAAAGCGGCGGCAGCGTGGCGGCGAGCTGCGCGAGCTGCGATTCCTGCGCGGCAACGTCGAGCCCGCTGGCGTAGCCCTTGGCAAACTGGTAGCGCAGAATTTCCAGAATGCGGGTGTTGATGTCGATGAGCTGGTGGGTCGCTTCGATCTGCTGCTGCACCGAGCCTTGCTGGATTGCCGTGACGACCACATTCGCGGTCAGGGTGTTGTAGGTGGCGATCATTTGGAAGCGGACCGCTTGCGCCTGCGCCTGCAATGACTCCACGGTGCGGCGGTTCAGCCCGAAGACATCGGGCACATAGGAAACGCTGACTTCCGGTGTGAACAGATTGAACAGAAAGATATTCGAGTTCGGAGTTGGTGCCAGCTGCCCGGATTGCCGCTGGCGACTCGCCGAAAAGCCGGCTGAAACACTCGGATAATAGACGCCGCGCTGCGCGAGCACATCTTCCCGCGCCACCGACAGCGCCGCCTGCGCCGCCATGAGATCGGGATTCTTTGTAAGCGAATGTTCGATCAGCTCGTTGAGCGGCGCCGAATGAAACAGCGTCCACCAGTCTGCTGAAATGTCGCCGCCCTGTACAAAACGCTGGGTTTCCCCGCCCGACACTCCGGCGGCGCTCGCGGTGGCCGCGAGCGGAGTGGCGGTATAGCCGCTGACCTCCGGTGCAGTGGGCTTCTTGAAGTCGGGACCGACCGCGCAACCGGCTGCGAACAACGAGCCCAGGGCCGCAACGCAAGTTAACACGGCCGACTGGTAGGGTAGGCTCACAGGGAACAGACGAGGATAGCTGGGGCAACGCGACTTCCGTGCTGCCGGTCCCACCTGTGTGGCGTTAGCTGGGAGAACCGTGGACATCTTGGTCAAGTCGTTTTCAGTGCCCATGCGCTGGTGTTGTCGCTGCCCGTGCTACGTATAAACCGCTGTCCCCCCGGCGTCCCTGCCGCAGCCCAAAGGGGGTACGCACCGTGGAAGTCTACGGGGTGCGTCCGACATGCACCTCTTTGATGACACAAGATTCATCTGATGCTTTACGGCAGATCCGCATGCGTCAAGCGGTCGGGTGGAGCCGATCAAGTCCCCTTTACGGCCGAGCCCTGGTCGCTCGGCTCTTTTGCCACGCGCTCTTCGAGTCGCGCGCGCGCAGCATCTGCGAGGTGTCGGCAGGCGGTACTGTCCACCAGCGCGTCCGCTTCGCCATGGTCGCGCCTTTCCAATCTGCTCCATAGGCCCGAGGCTTCAGGATGAGGTGTCAGCAGAATGTCGCAGGGAAGGGCGCTGACGGTGGCGAAACTCTGTTCGAAGTCTTTGAGCACGTGGGGATAGGTCGCATTATGCGTGAAGAGGAAGGTATCGCTGGACACGGGCGTCAAACTGTCTACATAGGCGATATTCAGGCAGCGCGCCTTCTCGCATGATTTCCACGACCAGCTCGTCCCGCCCGCAGTGTGACCCGGCGTCAGGTGCGCGGTGATCTCAAGGGATCCGATGCGCAGCGTCTCATCATCCTTGATCACCTGCACACGGTTGACGCGGGGAAAGGCGGGAAGTTGTCCGAATTGGGGATCATCCCGGCCGGAACGGCCAGATCTCAGGACCTTGGCGCTCGCCGCGCTAGCCGCAACCTCGGCACCCGTTAACTCCTGCAGCCCGGCGATTCCACCGGCGTGGTCGAAGTGGACATGGGAATTGAGGATCAGCTTAACGTCCTCGAGGCGAAACCCGAGGGCCCGAATGCTCGCGGCGATCTTGGGTATCGATTCCGGCAGGTCGCCGTCAATGAGAATGTGCCCCCGGTCCGAGGTGATAAGAATCGAAGACAGGCCGCGCACACCAACGTAGTAGGTATTGCCATAGATGCGGAACGGCGCCTGCGTGGCATTCCACGCTGCGCAGTCCCTGCACGAGGCGGGCCGTCCTTCGTCCCCGGGAGTCGCTGCTACCGCGAAAATTGGTAACATCCACCAGGCAGTCGCGAAGAACCTCCAAGTTGTCTTTTTCAGGCGCGGCCCTCCCAGTTGTCCAAAGATCCACCAACATCACGTCGGGTTTTGTCGAAACCCGCGCCGGTCGTCCCTGACGGCAGCAGGCGAACGTCCGAGCACGCGCCTGAAGGTCCGATTCATATGGCTCTGGTCACAGAACCCTGCCTCAAAGGCGATGGAAGCATACGGTTGGCCGGTCTCCCGTAAGAGGCGCGTCGCACGTTCGACGCGGAATCGAGCTGCCGTCTCCTGCAGTCCTTCTCCGGTCGCGTTCCTATAAGCCGACCCAACCCATGACGGATGCCGGCTTGCCCCTCTGGCAAGGTCAGTGATTTTCAGGGTGGTGTCTTCACTGAGTCGTCGCGTGATCGTGCCAATCCAGCTCGCGGGTTCACGCTTGGGTTGCCGGCTGGCACCTTCCAGAAACCGTTGCAAAGCTGCGCGAAGACGGTTTTCGGACGGTTCGGCCTCGCAAGCGTGAGCGAGAAATCGCGCTTCCCTTCCGACACGCCCTCCGATCCACAGCACGACGGGCACGGTTGGAAGCAAGGATCGTCCAAGCCAGGCCGGATCGAACTCAATCTCGATCTGTTCGAATCCCACCGCCGCGATGGTGTTGCGATGAGCCGCGCCAGCGCGATAGAACACCGCGGACGGGCCGGCGATGAACTTCTCCCCGATTTCGGTCTCGTTTAAATACGAGCCGATCACAAAGAGGGAAAGAACGGGCCAGTCATGGGCGTGCTGTGGAACGCAGGCGTGGCTCCGGTCGATGACCCTTCTGACAGAGGCTCCGCTGAAGCTTCGCAGCACCAGATTCCCAGCCGGTAAACGACGGTGTGGTTTTCTTACATTAACGCGGCAAGGCAAGCCGTCAAGTCAGACCGCGATGCTGCGCCACGACCTTGAATCCGTCCAATACAAGATCCCAGGTACGAGCTAGAACAGGTTTCTCATCGTCGTGAGGCGTCATCCATGGATCGCTTTGCCCGGTATTGCCTCGCACTTTGTGCATTGTTCGCGGCACCTTCGATGGTGAGCGCCGGCGCTACCTCGGATTGTCACATCGGCAGCTATCGACTGGCCGATGGGAACGTGGTCGATATCGCGCCATCCGATGACGATACGCTGCGCTGGCGGCAATTCGACGGAGCGACCGGCAGACTGCGCCAAGGCGAAGATGGAATCTGGAAGAGCACCTATGGCTGGACCGATCGACCTGACGGCATGACCGTGTCGTTTTCGGCTTGCAGCACGGGTCAAATCAGCTTCGGCGGCGTTTCGGGTCAGCGGATGGTGTTTGATGTGAAGGAGTCTGCGTTCAAGAGTCACGGTACCGTGCTCGTTGGCCGTCTTGTCATGCCGGCGGGCGAGGAGCGGGTCCCGATCGTCGTTCTTCTGCACGGCTCAGAGCCTGACTCTGCCCTCGCTGACTATTTCCTGCAGCGCCTGCTGCCGGCCGAAGGCGTGGGCGCGTTCGTTTACGACAAACGGGGTACTGGAAAGTTCGGGGGTCGCTACACGCAGGATTACAGTCTGTTGGCCGACGATGCCGTGGCCGCGCTGCGCGAGGCCCGACAGCTGGCAGGTGGACGCCTGGGACGCATCGGCTATCAGGCGGGAAGCCAGGGCGGGTGGGTGGCGCCGCTCGCAGCCAACCGTGCATCGGTCGATTTTGTCATCGTGTGCTTCGGTCTGGCCGTCAATGTCATCGACGAGGATCAGGAAGCGGTCGAACTCCAGATGCGGGAGAAGGGCTATCCGCCCGAGGTGGTCGCCAAAGCACTCGAGGTGGCGAGCGCCGCGGAAGCCGTGTTCGAGAGCGATTTCAAGAGCGGATTCCAGAAATTAGACGAAATGAGAGCAAAGTACGGAAGCGCGCCCTGGTACAAAGACGTGCACGGTGATTGGGCATTTTTGATGCTGCAGTATTCGGACGCTGAACTCCGCGCGCGAGCGCCGGAATTCGATTGGCAGGTACCTTTTCACTACGATCCCATGCCCGTGCTGCGCGCCGACAAGGTGCCACAGCTCTGGATCCTCGGCGGCGAGGACTATGAAGCACCTAGCGCGGAGACGAGCCGCCGCATCAAGTCACTGATAGGGGATGGCCTGCCGTTCACGCTGGCAAACTATCCCCGCGCGGAGCATGGCATGACGTTGTTCGAGACGGGCGCAGACGGCTCGCGAAGCTCGACACGCTATACTCCCGGTTACTTCAGGATGATCCGAGACTTCGCGCGTGACGGGCGGCTGCGTGGAAGTTATGGCGATGCCGAGCTGACAGCCCCTCCCGAAAGCCCCGTCGCGTCGGGTCTCGAAGTCTCACGCCGTCGCGGCGAGTAGCCGTCTCCCCTTCGCGGCCATCGAAAGAAGCTCCGGCGACATCCGAGACTCACGCGCCTCATGCATCCTGCACCTTAGCCTTGACCGTTGGGCGGGACGGATGGTATTCAAGCCTTACAGGAACGGGGAGCGCACGTCCGTTGGGCGGTAACCGTACAGGCGGCGCTACGCTGACTCAGTGCTGTTGACCAGGACGCGCCGCGGACCACGGAGCCCTAGTTGCCGGCGTCGCACGAACGTGCTGCGACGTCGTCAACCGCAGCTCGGCCAACCGGGCAAGCCGTCCAACGATCTCTGATCAGATACCTGGATGTCCCCCGATGCAATCACGGCAGCGCCGCTCACGTGGCTTGCATGAGTGCGAGGATGTTGCGTGCGTGCCTGCTTGCCGCGCTCGGCTGGCTGCACACGGCGCTGGCAGCTTCCCCAGCGGTCCTCACTAGCGCGATCCCACCGCAGAGTCTCGAGAGTGCGCTCGAACAGTTCGGTCAGCGCACGGGCGTCGGCGTTGCGTGGCCGCCCGATGTTGAAGTCAACAGCATGCACACGAACGGCGCTCGCGCCGGACTTGCGCCAAAGGAAGCGCTACGCGAACTGTTGCGGGGCACCGGGCTGACGTTCACGTTCGTCGGAGAACGCACCGTGACGATCCATCGGCAGCCCGAGTCCGAGCCCCAGACCGAAACGCCGAGCGATGGGCCCGCGCTCGAGACGGAAGAAGTGGTTGTTCAGGGCACACGCTGGGAGAGGCAACTCACGCGGCAGCCGGTGGCTGTGCGACTGCTCGACCCGCAGACCCTGGAGGACCTTGGAATCAAGGGTCTGCCCGATGTCGGTGCGCTGATCCCCGGTGTTGACTTCGGGTTCTTTTCCAGCGTCGGCGCCGGTGTTTACACCGACATCATCATCCGTGGGGTAACCGACCGACACGGCAGCAGCACCGGTCTGTTCTTCGATGATATTCCGCTGCCGGCGGCGCGTAGCAACACCTTCGGCCGCGCCCTGACGCCTTACTTCGATCTCAAGGGCATCGAGATACTGTCGGGCCCGCAGGGACCTCTGCTCGGTGCAAACACCCAAGGCGGCGCCGTCAGGTTCGTGCCGCGTCAGCCGGATCTCGAAAGCTTCGGCGGCCTGGCGCGCGCGGAATGGGCGATGACCGCACGTGGCGGCCCCAGTTACGAGGCGGGCTTGGCGCTCGGCGGTCCACTGGTGCCCGGTGTACTCGGCTACCGACTCAGCGCCTGGTACCGCTCGGACGGTGGTTACGTGAGTCTGGTGAATCCGTTTCAGTGCACGCCGTCGGCCTGTACCATCCTCAATCCCAACGCTAACTCCCTCACCAACGAAAACTTCCGCGGCGCCCTGACCTACCGGGTGGCCGAGGTCGAGATAACACCGGCGCTTGAGTACACCTCGGCCCGCTCCGGTGACTCTCCGTCGTTCTATACCTATCTCTCCAATCCGGGAGCTGGGCAGCTCTACAACGGCAGCCTGATCCCACAGCCGTTCAGCGACCGCTTCTACCTCGCTTCAGTCAAGGTGAGTGCCAATCTCCGTTGGGCGGAACTCGAGAGTGTGTCGGCCTACTACGATCGCCAGGGCGATTTGACGGTCGACGACACCGAATCGCAGAAGTGGGCGGATCCCGAGACGGGCTGGGGCAACCCGCTCGGCCCCGCTTATCCGGTGAGTTACGACAACCTGGTGACGACCTATACGCGCTTGCGACAGAACATGTTCCAACAGGAGCTGCGGCTGGTATCGCCCATTCGCGAGGCGGGAGTGACCTGGAATGCGGGCGTCGCGTATGTGAATACCCATGACACCGAGGCGTATCGCGTGGTTGGGCAGTACGTGCCGATCGTCGGCGGTCCGCTCGACCTCCCCGGATCCACGACGACGGTCGAGGATCGGTTCGCGTTCTACGGACAACTGTCCGAAACGCTCCGACGCATCACCTTGCGCGCTGCGCTGCGCGTTGAGCGCGACCAGTACCAGGCGAGCTCGCCCCCGCCCCTGAGCTTCTCCGGCAGTGCGCAGGCGACGCTGGCGATCCCAGCCTTCTCGGTGTTCTACAAGGCGGGCACCGACAGCCTGTACTACGTCTCCACGTCCAAAGGCTATTCACCCCCGGGAGTCGACGCCGGCCTGCCCACGTGCTTCGAAGTGGCTTCACCCTATCCGACCGACACCATCTGGAGCTATGAGCTCGGCGCAAAATTCGGTCTGCTGCCGGAAGAGCCCTACCTGCACGGCACGCTCTTCAGTGCCCATTGGGACAACGGTCCCGCCATCACGCGCAACTGTCTGGTCACGCACATTCCGGGCACCGCCATGAGCCGCGGACTCGAGTTACGCGCTGGCATGCCGATCAAGGAGCTGCGCGCGTCAGTCGAGCTCATCTACATCGACGCCCGCTACACTGACACGCTGACGGATGACACCGGGCAGCGGCTGGTAAATGACGGCGATGTACTGGGGACGCCGCCGCTCGTCGCTGCACCCTGGAACGTCCTGACTTCCCTCGCGCAGAGTTTTGCGTTACCGGGGGGATACCGGGCCACGTTGCGGGCCGATGACGTGTTCCACAGCCACAACAGCGGTTCCTTCTACACCGGGATCACAGGGCCATACTACGCGCCCGGACTCGAGGCTGACCCGGCGA
>Ga0306920_100008319_pt1 | contig 13759 bp, 15 predicted proteins | sample flu12Cox44000170_FD_204666 | JGI IMG/M metagenome (GOLD analysis project Ga0306920, IMG submission 204666) | Lab enrichment of tropical soil microbial communities from Luquillo Experimental Forest, Puerto Rico - flux4day.12C.oxic.44.000.170 (v2)... | ecosystem: Environmental > Terrestrial >... | reverse complement strand
ACTTGCCGCAAGGCGTAGACGATCTGCTCCTCGCTGTGTCCCTTCCTTGGCATTGCCCCTCCTTCGTGTCCGTCCAGAGAAGCATATCCTCCTCGCCGCTTTCAACTTTCCCACTGTCTCGTTTTCGGGTTTTGGGTCATTCCCGGAAACTGTGCCCAATTTTGTGTGCCACTTCAAGGGTTCACTCCAATTGCGCCGGAACAACATCGTGGTGTGTCGCCCTAACAAAGAGCCTTCGCATGACTCACCGACTGTAGCGGCCCATCCATTCACCTTGTGCCAGAACATGGCCCTGCATGGCATGCTCGACATCTTTCTTGGTAGCGCCAGGTTTGAGATTTAGCTTCGTATCCAGGGCATAGAGTTTGAAGAAGTAGCGGTGGGGCTTGCCTGGCGGAGGGCAAGGCCCTCCATAACCGATTTTCCCAAAATCATTGCGGCCCTGTCGCGAACCATCCGCCATTTGCTCTTTCTTTGGGGCATTTTGGCCAAGAGTTCGCGCATTTGCCGGCAAGTCAAACAGCACCCAATGCACCCAGGTTCCCACTGGTGCGTCGGGATCGTCAGCGATCAAAACGAAACTCTGTGTCGCCCCGAGCGGGTCGTTCCATTCGAGAGCAGGAGACATGTCCGCTCCATCGCAAGTGAATTGTTTCGGAATAATTCCCCCAGAAATGAAATCGGGGCTCTTCAATTCTAACGGCATGGTGACACCTCTTTGCAGACCCGGTCCACATCTTGCGGTACTGGTAAAACATCCTGCCAGGACAAATATTCCAATGGTGAAATGGCGTCCTCTGCGATTCATCGGGATAGTCTCTCAGGGATTTCTCAGTCCCATTTTACGCCCCACCTTGAGCGGAGGAAGCCAGCAACGGCTCTTCTGGCCGTCTCCCGGGGCGATCCTAATCGAATATTCAGGTACTACCACTAAGTTGTCCGGTACCCATTGTTTGAATGAATAGGTCAGGGAGGAGCGCTTGGTGTACAAAAGCTGAACTCAGCGACCAAGCTGATTCAAAGACAACCAAGGAGGCTCCTCATGGAAAGTATGTATTACATCGGCTTCGATGTTCACAAGAAGTTGATCAGCTACTGCGTGAAAGACGCCAGCGGTCGAATTCACGCGCAAGGCAAAATCCCTCCACGCGCTACGACCTGGACCTGTGGATGAAAACTCTTCCTGGGCCATGGATGGCAGTAATGGAAGCCACCATGTTCACGGGCTGGACCCACGATCATCTACGTCCCCATGCGGTTGCCGTGAAGGTGGCCCACCCACTGATGCTGCGTGCCATCGCCGCGGCAAAAAAGAAGAATGATCGAATCGATGCGGAGAAGCTCTGTGACCGCCTGCGGTGTGATTTTCTGCCGGAATGCTACATGGCCTCGACCCCAATTCGCGAACGGCGGCGCACGCTGACGGGGAAGTCGAGCGTGGCCGGGAAAAGGAAACGACAGAAAAAGAAAAACCGATTTGACACTCACCGGCCTTCTCATGGAAGGCACTAACGATTCATGAAAGAGCACTCGGTAATACTTGGAGAATACTAGCGCTAGATGAAAGCCGAAATGCGGAATGGCAGAGTTCTTGCCGGGGGTCGGTCGGGTTCGTGCTGAAATCTATCTTGCTTTCAACAAGCGATACGTATAGAAGTATTGAACCAGGCGCTTGGGATTATGTAATGCGTGCCTATCGCTCCATCCTCCGCCGACTGTTGTTGTCTTTCGTAGTGTGCTTGCTCTTATGCGGGATTCTATGTGCAGAGATACCGGAGCTGCTGTCATTAACAGATATTGCCTCCAATGATTTCACAGTCCTAAAGGCCGGTAGCCGAGAATGCATTCAGACACTTAGTGCTGCGATTTACGAATCTGTCCCGCTAAAACCGAACAATTTCGAGTGCGCTGCGTGCACCTATTGCGCTCCTTCCTTGATAGATACCGAAACAATCTCTCCTGATTTGTTCGTCCTATATTCTGAGCTTCGCAGGTAGCCCTCCCCCGCTCCACCGCGCCCAATTGTAGAGCCAGCGGTTGCGAATCCTTTAGTCCGCGGATATTCGGCGCGTCTGAACAGCACAACAACATTTGCTGAACCCTACGATCAAGCACGCTTTACGGTAGACCAAAGAGATACCCCGAGGGTGAATGCAGTTTCCATTCTGGTACTGCCGATTTTTAGATTTGAGGTGAAATATGCAAAATTCACGCACGCTTGGGCGATCCAGATCATCCACGAATTTAAGATTGCATCCGAGAGCCCTAGCACTGGTCCTCGCTATGGTGATTGGCGTAGCCCTCGCACTGGTTATCGCCATGGTGATTGGCGTTTGCGGATGCGGCGGAGGCACAACTTATTCGTCTCCTCCCCCGCCCCCATCATTCAGAATGCGACCGTCACCGGCCAATACAATGTGGTACTGACTTCCACGAATTGACATGGGACGACAAATATCTATGACAGACTTTGCCCAAACCGGAACGACATTTGCGGGAATAGTGGATACGCTTGTCTACCCATCGAATGAATTGTCGCAATGCACGGGTGATGATGCTTCCGTCACTCCGAGCGGTACGATCAGCGGTGCAAAAGTCAGCCTACTAATTTCCTTCCCGAACACGGCGGGAGTCGATAGCGTCACGATGCTTGGCACCGCCGCGGGAACAAGTCTCGGCGGAACCTACACAGATAGTTTGGGCGACACCGGGACCTGGACAGGATCACCCGTGGGTTCACTGAATGGAAGCTACAGCGGAACGTTCAACTAGACGTCGAACCCGCCCCCGATAGGCGCAAGTATTTTGATTAACCTTTCCTCCCTGACCTATTCATTCAAGCAATTTCGTGCTAGCCCGTGCTAACAAGTTAAAGCTTTGCGGCGGCAGGATTGCCGAAGCAACAATCTAAGCAATCACAGAGACGACAGAGCGAACGCGGTTGCACCTATCGTTCGGGAACGAACGGCCTCGGTCTATTTGTGGCAGGTGCAAATGGACAAACGGCCCGACCCCTGTAACGACCACCACCATGCCGCATCTAACACAAGAGACTTATGGGCCTTCATATATCAATCCGTGAATCCGGCGATGTCACCATACTAGACCTTCGGGGAAAGTCGACCATCAACGGTGAGAGCGAGCTGCTGAGCATCCGTCTAAAAAAGTTGGTCGCCAACGGTGTGTGCAAGTTGTTGTTGAACCTGGCGGACCTGACCCAAGTCGATACTTCCGCCGTCAGCATCATCGTTGGGACGTACATTTCACTTAGAAACCGCGGCGGCGACGTGAAATTGCTCTGTCCACGCGGCCGGGTGCTGGAGGTGTTGAGGGTACTGCACCTGCTAGAAGTTATTCCTAGCTTTGAGGATGAAACCCAAGCACTGGCCAGCTTCGGGCCGCGAAGTTACTCAGCATCGTCCTGAGCGCTTGAACTTCTCAATTTGTAATGAGCCAATCGTATAGACAAGCAGCCCGACCATCCACCGGAAGAACAGTCGGGCCGCTCTTTTGGGGTGAGGAGGTACAGAAGTCATACGCCGCTAGGGGTTAGTTGGTCAAGCGGTGATCGATAAAAAAGGGCCACCCGGCAACCTTCCTAGTCAGGGCTCCGGTCACCAAGGCTGCCCACCCGGTTCGTAGCAAGTCATACGCCGCTGCGTTTGGCGAGTCAAGTAAACTGTTGGAAGCTGTAGAGGATTCACCCCTGTTTTTTCTCCGTTTGAATAGGCGCGTTCATTTTTCCGCAAGGTAAGAGGAAATCTGAGGTGGGCTATGGCAACAATCAGACAGACACTGAAGCGTGCCGCAACCGCACTACAAAGAGTGGAAGCATTTGTTGCGGAAGGCGGAGATTTGAAGTCTGAGGCAGCCACAACTGTAGGATTGGACTTTCTAAGTGCTAAGCAGTTCGGATACGACGTTGCTAAGCCCGTGAAACGGACAGCCATTCTGAAGGTCGAATACTCTACGAAATCTTAATCCAGGCCGTGGAATAGGCGCTGGCCAGCCTCGTTTCTCAAGAAACGATGAGTTGTGATAGTCTATACGGAAATCACCAGATAATCGTACAGAAAGCCTGGGGTTCCCGCCCAGTCCAGGCTTTCTGTTTTTTTTTTGCCACTTTAGGGTCGTTCCCCTCTTCCCCTTTTCAAATCGACTATTTAATGACGCCCCGAGCATCCTTATCATTGCGAAATCCCCCGAACTTTGCGTGACTCAAATGATCGCTTCCCGTCCACTCAAGAAACTCGATCTTGGCAACGACTTCAGGTCGCACGTCCGCGTATGGCCCCGGCTTTCCAGCGGCTCCAGATGTCACGGTTCTCGATCAGAGAAAGTCCAAACCGTTTCCCTGGCCTCATACAACACCACCTCTAGAGAGCAGACTTGTATCAGATGCTGTTGCATCGACCTATCGAATGCGCCGAGTTAATCAGATGGGATGAGAAGGCCTGTCTCCGCGGGCCCTCCGTGTCAACATCCCTGAGACAAGTCTAGTACCCTTAATTAATGAGCAGAGGGGCGAGAAAGAAGCAGGCTGGGATGATCAGGAATTCTCTTAGTGTTGTTCCTGCCCTAATCGGAAGCTTAAACTACCACTAGTTTTGCTGCATTGTCGAGAACTAGGATGGCTACTTCAAATCCCATTGGCGTGAAGGCACTCGCATTTGACGTGTTTGGAACGGTGGTAGATTGGCGCGGGTCCATCATTCGCGAAGGTTCGCAATGGGGCCAGACGAAGGGTTTGCATGCGGACTGGGCTAAACTTGCTGATCGCTGGCGCGAGGGTTATGCACCAACGATGGATAAGGTGCGAAAGGGTGTTCTTCCTTCCTGGCTCTTACCCAGGAGCCCCAGCCTCAGCGATCGAGTTGAGAGACATTCGATTCTTTCGATTCGTTCACAGCAAACTAGAATGACGGGAAGTAGCTGTCATCTAGCAAGCCTTTGAAATAGAAAGGGCGGGTGGTTTTGGCCATTTGCCCTTCTGCGTTTGGGGGTGGGGAGGATCGATTTCCACGCCGCGATCATACTCCTTGAGGCGTGAATCTCAATTTCTACGCTTGAAATATTTCCTGGCCGGTGCCTTGTCCCATTTGAGTCGCCAGAACTTCCAATCATCGAGCGTCACTCTCAGCATCCTCTTGGCCGGCTTATGCAGCCAGCGATTTTTCCTCTTCGACAGGTCCTTCTTCAACGCAGGAATCGCTTTTTGGCTTCCGAGATGGATGTTCGCCGTCTCCCAACCCATGTAATAGAGCAGTTTTTCCTCATCGCGCTCTTCCGGCAGCGATTCCATCACGATGTGGCAGGAATCCGGGGCCAACCTGCGTACGATCCAGTCTTCCGCAAAGTAAACGTGTGGATCGCGGATTCGCACCGCGATTTGGACCAGTTTTCGACTCAGGATTTCGGCTGTTCTCAGATGCCTTGCCCAGATCCACGCCGACGGTGTGAGTTGTTTTGCCTCCCGCGCTACGTGCGCGCCATGCCATGTGGCCAGCGCGACCACGCGCGGGTGCCCCAGGCTGCCGAGTCCCGCGACTCGCGACTTCAGGTCGGTACTCATCTCGCGGAGGGGCAGGGAACTGTGCAGCAGTCTCATCACAGTCGCAGGGATCTTGCCCTTGTGACGCGGACAGCCCCGCATCTTTTCCCAAAACGTCACCGGGTCGCGCAGTTTATTCAAGGCAAGCAGGCGCAGCCAGCGGTGATGCTCGGCAAGGACAAATGGAGCGCCGCCTCTTGCCATTGAGTCGCGATAGCCTTGCTCCACGGCCGCGCAGGCTTCTTTCCGAGTCACACTCAGATGATCCGCTTCAATCGCCAGGTAGCAACTGGCCAGCAACCGAACCAGGTCCACCGCGTAGGACGCAGGCCAAGCCTCATCGAAATCGTTCACGCCCCAGATCAACCGACCTTCCAGGTCCCGCCACGTTCCGAAATTGTCTACGTGCAAATCGCCAATCGCGAGCACCTGGGGCGCGCGAGACAGTTCCGGACAAACTAGCGGCCACCATTGCGCCCAACGATAGAATGTTGCACGAAAAAAGGGAAATGCGGCCAGGGCCATTTCGCGGTGCTTTAGGGTGACGTCCGATGGCACCATATGGACGTGGCGCGAGGCCCATTTCTCAAAGTCGGCAGTAGCGTGAACGACGTCCGGGAGTTCTGATTTGCTATTCTTCATCGGGCGCAAGTGCCGTTAGCTACAAGATATACAACTCTTAGGGCTCCAGTTAGGAGAATTTTGCTTAGTCGCCTGCTCTCCTACGCGCACGAAGCTGGAAATCTATGGTCACGTTACCATAAACATCAGTAGGTGAGAAAAGCTGCTGCAGTCACTTAGCCTTGGCTCCGGGCGCGATGGGAGAAGCAGCGCTAGTCGCTACTAATGAAACCGCAGCCGGACGCTCTGAAAATCGCCGGGTAGGAGTGAAGGTCCTAGTGAACAAAGGCCTAGCGGGAAACTGATCCTCAATTCCAGCAGTGGGACGGAATCCGTGCCCACTTGCGTCTTGTAGGCTCTCGGTTCTTACATTTGAGGTCCCAGTCCCGTGTACATGGCTCTTACCTATTTGCCGACTACCAGTGCCGTAACCAAATAGCACGCCGAGGCCGCAAGCAGCACAGCTGGAAGCCCAGCACTCAATGCGAGCAGGGTGGCCAATGGACTAGCAATTACGGACGCGCAGCCGTTCACAGCCCAGGCCCAGGGCAAGAGTTCGTCATAAGTTTGACCGAGGTATCGCAGGGCAAGAGGGAAAGGAATGCCCATGGCTCCAAACGGCATCATCACTGTCAATGCCAGAACAATTCGGGCTGGGAGCGGCCAGCCGAGCAGAGACGTGAGCGCAGGGTGCAAGCCGAATGTATACACGGTGGATGTACCCGCTACGATGAGGGCAGCAATGCACGCTAACCTCGTCAGCGAGGTTCCCTTCCGCAACTGCCGAGCAGCCAAGGCGCTGCCCAATCCGGAGACAAACAACAGGCTCGCCAGAACTAGGGCCACGGCATATATGGGGTTGGCAAGGAAGAAAACCAGCTGTTGGATCAGCGCTATCTCCACAAAGAGATAACCAAGACCCAACGCGAGAAAGCAAAGAAGCACCCGCAGGCGCACTGTCTCGCGGGATGCTGTTTTTCTGACCAGCGAATCTGCAGGCGCGATGCGAGGCGTCAGAAGGGCCAGCGGAGAAACAATTAGCAGGACCGCTAACATTGTCGCTTGGAGAAGCGTCGCGATCAGGATGAGGTAACCCAACTCCGACAAGGGAATCGACGACCGGCGAAGTTCGCCCAGCACCAAAGGAAGGGCGCGCCAACGGAAGAAATGGAAGAAATACGGCCTTTGATCGGTGGCCGGCCGCAGGTCAAAGGCGTAGTCGTTGAAAAACTGCTCGCGGCGTTTGCCTCCAGCAAGAATTGAGCTAATTGATTCGAAGTAATAGTCACGCACCAATATATTGAAACGATTGTGCTGGTCCGCCTCTACGCCTGGGAAATAAGATGTATCGAAGAGGCGATCCTCCGCCCAACGGCGCAAGGTCGACAGTTCTGGAGTCGTGAACGATTCCTTCTTAACCAAGATCGTCGCTGTTACCCAACTTCTTATAAGCACAAGACGATCAGACGGGTTTAAGCCCATCCTTTCCAATGCGGCGACCGCTGTGGCGAATAGCTTCAGTTCTTCACGCGGCGGCATTCGTACCCAACGCGTGGCAGCTAGCACGCCACCTGGGTGGAGGTGGTGCAGGTAAGCCTCAAAAGCCTCGCGCGTGTAAAGATAGTTTTCGCCCACGGCACCGACGCCCGCTGCCGATCCTGCAAAGGAGTCAACAAGCGTGAGGTCGATGACGTCCCAGCTTCCGCGCGCCGCCTGCACAAAGGCGCGGGCTTCCCCACGGTGGATGCGAACCTCGGGTCGGTCATAAAGTCCGCCAGCGAACTCATGAAATTCCCCGCGCAACAACTCCGGCACGTTAGGGTCGAGTTCGACTGCATCCACTTGCTGTGCGCCGTGCCGCAGCGCCAGCAAGACACCCGCGCCGCCCCCGGCCCCAAGGACGCAAACGTGTGATCCGCGAGCCGCATCTTGCAGAGCGAAGTAGGGAGCTGCCGTGGTCATTGAATCGAGATAAATGAGTTTGCTCGTGTCACCGTCAAACGCGGTGATAGCTCCTGCAGTCTCCGCATCCACGTAGAGTCCGAGTTGCCGGGGTATGACGGCCTCATCCGGTGCGACCAGCGAGAGCCCCGGGGCCTCGCGTATCGCAGGGCTAGCGACCACATCTACGCGGCCCAGAGCACTGGATCGCTCTGCCACCAGATGTGCTTGAGGTAGGTTGAGCGCATAACTGAGGCCCTTGTACTGCGAAAGGCGGACGGAGGGCCAGTGAAAAACGTACGTGACCGTCAGAATTGCCATGATCACGATGCCCACGGTGGCAAAGAGGCGGCGTTGGTCCCTCTCAACCAGGAAGCTCGCGTCGAGCAAGGCAAGCACTGCCGCTCCCTGCGCTAAAGCCACAACACCGAAAAGGGACCATTCCACTCGCGCGACCGACAACAGAACCACAGCAAAAAGCGCGCCCGCACCCGATCCGACTAGGTTAAAGGCGTAGAGCCGAGGGCACTTCTCCGATTCGCTGGTGAGTGCTAGACCAATTGCAGTCGCAGCGGCAAAAAATGGAACAAACAGCACGAGGTAGAAGCATCCAAGGTACAACCATTGCTGCCTATCCCAGATGACTAGGAATGGCTCGAAAGGAACATGTTGCGTAAGCCAGAAAGATACCGGCAGAGCGACAGCGAACGATGTCGTAGAAAATGCAAACCAGGCCGATCGGGAGGCATGTAGCTGTTGGGCGGTGGCGGCATTTTTCACTCGCCGGTCCAGTGCCGCCAAAAGTGTACCGCTCGCGCCAAAGCCGAGCAGCGCAATCGAGATAACCATGTAAGCGAAGTGGTGCCACTGGCCAATGGAAAAGGTGCGCACCAATATGACCTGGTAGGAGAGCACGGACGCTGACACCAACAGAAGCACCGCCTCACGACGCCGGAGGCTAACCAGAAGGTTACGAATTTGTTTAACGGCAAACACAGAGTTACGCCAGCAACTGCACCCCTTGTCTCCCACCCGGATCAACAGACATGCGACACAAGCGCTTTTCAGTTTGACTTCGGCCCGCCAACTAGTGGGACAAAAGCCACGGGCATCAAGCTCCTTACCTGGAGATCACGTGGTCCTCTGCTGCCCTTGGTAACTAGCAGGAGCATCTGAGTTTGGAAGGGATTGCCCACGGGAATCACCATCCGTCCACCGGGCTTCAGTTGTTCGATCAAAGACGGCGGAATGTGGTTGGCCGCGGCTGTGACAATGATGCCGTCAAAGGGCGCTTTCTCCGGCCAGCCAAAGTAGCCATCACCCACTCGCACCGCGACATTCTTATAGCCTAGAGCGGCCAATCGCTGGCGTGCGGTGATACCGAGAGGTTCGATGATTTCGATGGTGTAAACTTGCGCAACCAGCGGTGATAGGACCGCCGCTTGATAACCTGAGCCAGTGCCGATTTCGAGTATATGATGGTCCCCTCTCGGCTCAAGGAGTTCCGTCATCTTGGCTACTATGTAAGGCTGCGAGATGGTCTGTCCATAACCTATTGGAAGTGGCCGGTCATCGTAAGCGTAGGATACGAGCTCGGCGGATACAAAGCGATGGCGCGGTGTTTTACGCAGCGAATCGAGGGCGCGGGGGTCGTGCACTGCTTCCGATCCAGTCCAACGCTGCGTTGCGATTTGCGTTCTGACCATCTCTTCGCGCTGCTTGCGGAAGTTCTCTTCGTCCCCCTGGGCAAGGAGAAATCCACCGGCAGCCACGGAGAAACAGACATAGATCAAAGCCTGGGAGCAGGTCTTGCCATTGGATCTGCCTCCAGAAGACGTTAATGCTAATGGAGGCTTCATGGGATCTTGCCGGCGAGAGAGTCATCGCCAGGCTCGCACTCACTGGGATTATAAATCAGGATCTGGGTGCATTGAGAAGCTTTCTTAGAAATGAGAAGCACATTTGAGAGCCTTGAGCTTGGGAAAGATGAATTGTTCTCGATTCAACGACTCTTGTGGGCTAATAACTGGAAGCGTTCAATAAACTCGTCACGGCTTGTTCGGCTCTAACGTCGCTCCCTTCGGTACCTTCATGGGGCTGTTTGCACGTGCTGTTTTTCTGGCTGCTTCGATGTCCTTTTCAGTTGTCCCGCAATTCTAGTGGCGACGACGCCAGCTGGCGACTCAGGGACATTAGGCATGAAGATCCTGGAAGCCCCCGACTGAAGCGTCCTTATGGATCTGCCAGATTGCTTCAAGGTGTGAATGTCAAAAAGGCTGGCAGTTCCAGTGAATTGATGAACTTGGCGGGTATCGAGCTTGGAAAGGTCAGTGTAGGAATTGATGCTCTGACTGATATCAGGTGACAGGTCGAATGCCGCGTCGTGGGAGTTTGTTGACTTGCTTTGTCACATTTGGGACGGAAATCGGTTGGCTTTCCGCCCTCGGGGTGGCTGACCCGGCTTTTCTTGCGGCGCATCCTAGCAACGTTATTCTGTACGGGGCCGCGTTCAGGAATTTGTATAAGTATCGCCGGGGGAGAACATCGGCGACGAAAATACATTCTGCGACCAGCAAGCCTCCGTCTAGTCGTCTGATCTTGCATTGACCTTGTCTCTCCACTGGTCTCCTGAAAGGCAAACCATTTCCCTCGAAGTCTGGGTTTCGATCATGTATCAGAAAGGTATCAATCGTGAACTTGCTCATGTTGAATTCCGAGATTCCGAACAAATCCAAGGCTTTTGGATTCGCCTCAACAAGACGGCGGTCACTGTCGGTGACTACGATTGCGCCGGAAGAGTCCATCAGCAGGTTCCGCAACTCATCCTCCTTTGCCCAACGTGCCTCTCTTAGCCTTCGGTTTTTTTCGATGACACTCCTTCCCAAGGTGGTAAACGTGTTCCGAGCACTTTGTAGATGTACCAAGATTTGTTTTGTTGAGACAGACACTTGTGAAGCGAAGCTAGAGATTTTCCCGCTTGCAAAAAAGATTGCATCACGCGAGCCTCCCAGTATCTTCCGCTCGATGACACTCCTTCCCAAGATGGTAACCGTGTTCCGACAACTTCGAAGATGTACCAAGATTTGTTTTGTTGAGACGGACACTTGTGAAGCGAAGCTAGAGATTTTCCCGTTTGCAAAAAAGATTGCATCACGCGAGCCTCCCAGTATCTTCCGCTCGATGACACTCCTTCCCAAGGTGGTAACCGTGTTCCGACAACTTCGAAGATGTACCAAGATTTGTTTTGTTGAGACGGATACTTGTGAAGCGAAGCTAGAGATTTTCCCGTTTGCAAAAAAGATTGCATCACGCGAGCCTCCCGGTATTTTCCGCAAACCATGCTCACATTCGCAACAAACCTTTTGCAGCCTGTCAGCGGTACGCCCTTTCAATGCATTGAGTGTGTTCTCCGCTTTTTGGAAATATGCGGACACTTGTTCCATCATGATAGAAACTTGCGATTTGAATTTGCTGATTTCCATAGCGGGTCCCACCGATTTGAGTCTCTCGCACAGCCCCTTCTGATTTCCGGCAGAGAATCTACGCGAATTGCATGCCATAAACGTGAAACAGAGATGGAATGAGCGGGACTGGACTCGTGCGCATCTCAAGAACTCCTCAGCAGGCGACCAAACGGGGCGGAACAAAAGAAGCAACGTTGACGCTACGCCCGCGCTTCAGCGGTGTCAACTCCTAACTGTGTCGATGAGGTCTTCGCTACACTGGCACTTTGTCGCCGGAGAAATTCTGGGCATGACGAGGCTTGGCCGGGTGGACGCTTCGCCGTATCCGGTGTGGTCGTGAAGGGTGACGTGGCGGCCGAAATCAGACGGAACATAGAACTGTGGGTTGGATGCGTAGCAGGTGCGTTGCAGGACTCGGAATATGTTTCCAAGTTGGCAGCGGCTGGCTTTGAGGACTTCTCAATTGAGCAACACGGGTCTACAAGGTGGAGGACGCCCGGCAATTCCGCGCTGCTCATGGGATGATGCAGACTCGATTGCGCCGGAGGTGGAAGGCAAGTTCATGAGTGCGTTCATCCGCGCCAAGAAGCCGATGTGACTGTCGGGGGATGGCCGGTAACGTGGCAAAGGGGGCACTGCAGAAATCTGACTCTGGAAAGACCGGAGGCACCCTCGGGAAGAAGCAGCCTAAGTAGCGCTGCGCATCGGCGTGATACACGCGCTGTGTACGTTTTTGCTAGTCGCGGTGGGTGCTGAATCCGTTTAGAATTTTCGAGTGACCGTACCTTCGCGCAGATGGCGGCCACGTGAAACTCGAGCTCTTGAGGGTTCGCGACGTACTGTGGCAAATCTGCTCAGCAAGCTGGATCGGCAAGTTCTACTGTTTCTTCTTCATCCCTGGGCTGAGCAGCGTCAAAGCATCTTCAGCATTGAACGGGAACTGGCGAACGGACTGTTGCCCGGTACTGCTCAAGGTAATGTCCACGCGCCGGTTTTGTGCCAGCGTCACCACCTTCAAGTTCTTCAGGATTTTGTCCTTCTGTTCCTGACTTAAGTTAGGATGTTGCTCCACCAACTGTTTTACCTGCTCGGGCGTCATGTTGTCTTCTTCCCCATACGCTTTGGTCGAAAGATTTGCTTCCGGTATGCCAAGTCCGACGAGGAAGCGTTTTGTAATTTCGACGCGACGCTCGGAAAGAGCTTGATTGTATGCCGGTGTTCCGCGGCGATCTGCATGACCTTGCAACTCGAGATGCGCATCGGGTTTGCTTGTGAGATATTCCTTGAAGTCACTCGCTAGCGACGTTAGGGTTCGCTGCTGACTTTCCGCCAAGCCCTTATCTGGTGCTGTGGGCAAAGGCAGGGCCGTTGGGAAATAGATGCTTCGGATGGCCAGTTTGGCTTCCACCGCCGGGGCTTCCAAAATGATTTCAGCATGACAAACCGCGGTGCCGCCGCGTCCATTGCTGACGTGGCCCGTCACAATGTAGTGCGACGGCGCAGCGTGGGTGGTGTCGAGGTCGACTTCCGAACCGGAGCCGACGATTTGCCCACCGGTCGATTCCCAGCTAAATGTTAGCGGATCGTTGTCAGGGTCACTTACCACCGCAGTGATGTGCACGCGACTGCCGGGTTGTACCGAGTTCGGACTCGCGGAGCAACTGATCGTTGGCGGCCGGTTGGGTTGCGGGTCCACTCGGACCTCCGCCACGCAACTCACATTTCCGCCGCGACCATCATCCACTCGCGCGGTGACAGAATGGGTGCCCGGTGCCACACCTGCGGGGTTCCACCGTACTTGCGAACCTGTACCTTCAATGGCCCCACCAGTCGTCGTCCATGTATAGGTAAGCGGATCATTGTCCGGATCGCTGGCATCGGCTCGGACCAAAACGGTCACGCCACTCCCATCGATAACATGGGTCGGATTAGCTGAACAGGACGCCACCGGCGGACGATTGGAAGGAGGCGGAGGTGGGGCACCGCCCGCTGACCTGTTGGTGGGTGACTTGCTGTTCAGTACCGATAGCAGCTCCAGCGCAGACAATGGCGGCGAAACTTCACCCTGGAGCACAATTGCTTTCGCACTCACATCTCTTCCATAAAGCTTTCGGTTTGCCTTATTGTCGGGCCGTAACGTGGAACCTTCAAGCGACACCCCAGCAAAGAGTCCCCGGGCGCG
>Ga0306920_100008318_pt1 | contig 13760 bp, 12 predicted proteins | sample flu12Cox44000170_FD_204666 | JGI IMG/M metagenome (GOLD analysis project Ga0306920, IMG submission 204666) | Lab enrichment of tropical soil microbial communities from Luquillo Experimental Forest, Puerto Rico - flux4day.12C.oxic.44.000.170 (v2)... | ecosystem: Environmental > Terrestrial >... | reverse complement strand
GTCCGGATCGAAGAGATGTTTGGTGGGCAACACCGCAGTGATGAAGGAACACGGGGCTGAGCGCGTAGGGTGGACACGGAACAACGATCGACGGCGGAAAAAGTTCTCTCTAGTGGAACGGCGCACCTGCGCGGGCGCACGGGTGTGCTCGATGGAGAAGGCAAAAAGATTCAAAGAGGCAAAAAAAGATGAAGAAACCTCTTGACAACGGCCGGCCTCGTTAGAGATACGCCGTTAGTTCAGGCGCCCACAAACAACACTCAGCGACAGTGAATCCGGCCCCTATTCATAGCGCAGCGCCACCATCGGATCAACCTTCGACGCCTGCCGCGCCGGCAGGTAACAAGCCAGCACCGAAGTCACGACCAGCAGAACGCTGACCACAACAAACGTTGTTGGGTCGTTCGGCTTTACTCCAAACAGCAGATCCGTCATCAGCCGAGTCAACATCAATGCCCCGACCACTCCCGCCACGATCCCAACCACCACTGGCCGCAATCCTGTCCCGATAATCAGCCGTAAAAGGCTCCTCGGCTGCGCCCCCAGGGCCATGCGGATTCCCATCTCCTTCGTGCGGCGGGCCACCGCATAGAACACCACGCTGTACACTCCCAGCGTTGAAAGCCCCAACGCCAATCCCGCGAATGACACCAGCAGCGCCATTACCATACGCTGCTGCATCAGCGGTTCCGCCGCAACCATCTCCATGGTCTTCACATCGACCGCCGGCTGCCCCGCATCGACCAGATGCACTTGGTCTACAACGGCACGCGCCACGCTCTCCGGACGAATTCCGTTCGAAGTCCGCACTAGCAGATTTTGTGGGCGAAGCATCCACGGAAACTGCTCGAGTGGCACGTAGATTTCCGCTTGAAATGGTAGGTCCGGTCCCTGGCTCCGTACATTAGTTGCCACGCCCACAACAGTAAGCCACGGCCGGTCACTCCCGGGCGAACCCGGCCGCAGTTGCTTCCCGAGGGGATCTTCGCCGGGCCAATACTTCCTGGCCAGCTCTTCATTCACGATCACCACTCGTTCGCTCGTCTGCGTATCGAGCTCGTTGAAGCTTCTCCCTCGCTTGAGCGGGATTTGCAACGTCCGGAAATAATCCGGCCCCGCGACAAGATAATTCGCATCGGGCACTTGTCCTGCCGGCGGGTTAGGATTCTCCCCCGTTGTAAAAAACTGACCGGCCCAGCCATCCACCGGCAGGTCGCGTGAAACGCTGGCCGACTCCACCCCCGGAAGCGCCTTAACTCCCGCGATGACTCGTTGCCAGAAGTCCACGACGGTTTGTGGCTGCTTGTATTGTTCGCCGGAGAGGGGCACCCCCATCGTTAGCACATTCCGGGCGCTGAATCCCGCGTCCACGCGGCTCAGTGTCGACAGGGTTCGCACCATAAGCCCCGCTCCAGCCAAGAGAATCACGGCCAGTGCAATCTGGCAAACAACCAGCGCGTTCCGGAATTGCCGATTACTTCGGGTTTGCGCTCCACCACGCCCTGCTTCCTTCAGACTCTCCGTCAATTCCGAACTCGAGCTCTGAAGTGCGGGCGCAAGCCCAAAAAGGAACGTCGTGGTCAGGACGATAGCGAGCGAAAATGCCAGCACGCGACCGTCTGCCGCGCCGTTCGCTAGACCGGGCGCCGAATTCAGCAAATACTTCGGCGCCAACGCCGCCATTCCTTTACATCCCCACGTCGCAAGCAGAACTCCCAGCAGTCCTCCGGTCAGCGACAACATCAGGCTTTCCGTCATCAACTGCGCGACCATTCGGCTCCGGCTTGCGCCTAGCGCCCTGCGGGTCGCAAATTCCCCGGCTCGGGTCGCTCCCCGCGCCAACAGCAGATTTGCCATGTTCGCGCAAGCAATTAGCAACACCAAAATCACGGCGCCCATCAACACCAACAGCGCCGGACGCGTGTCGCCCGAGATGTTCTCGCGAAAACTCAAAAGTTGGGCACGCCATCCGTGCAAGTCCGAAGATTCCTGCTCGATGCGGGCCGAAACGACGTCCATTTGCGCCTCGGCTTGTTTCACGCTGATTCCCGGCTTCAATCGTCCAACTCCCCAGTAGTCGTTGTCCGAATCCTGGCGGGACAGCGCAATTCCAGAGACCCACATCTCCGGCACCGCGCCGAATGGCGTGGCGTACAAATGAGAAAAACTCGCGGGCATCACTCCCGCAATAGTGTGAACCAAGCCGTTCACGACAATCGCGCGCCCGATCACACCTTCGTCTGCGCCGAAATGGCGTCGCCAGAACCCGTAACTTAATATCGCGGCCTTCGGAGCATTTGCTTTGTCTTCCACGGCGGAAAAAGTCCGCCCAAGAAACGGGCGGACTCCCAGGACCGGAAACAGATTGCTCGAGGCCACCTCGCAGGGATCTTCTTCAGGCTCGCCCGACCCTGTCACTACACACGAAGCGCCGGAGAACGCCGCCAAATCTTCGAACGCTCCGCTCTGTTCTCGCCAGCTGATCACTTCCCTTGGCGAAATGTTATTTCGTATCCAGCCCCGCGGCGGATTGTTCTTCATCACAAAGACGAGCCTATCCACGTCCTTGAATGGCATCGGCCGCATCAATGCCGCGTACACTGCGGAGAAAATCACCGTGTTCGCGCCAATCCCCAAGGCCAGTGTTACCACGGCCACGGCCGTGAATCCGAAAGACCTCCGCAGCATCCGTGAGCCGCAGCGAATGTCGCCGACGAACTGTTCCAGCCAGGTCCATCCCCAGGTGTCGCGGGTTTCTTCCTTGAGAAGGGTAGGATTGCCGAAAGTGCGCATCGCGGCGTGGCGGGCCTCTTCGCGGTTCATACCGGCTGCCATGTTCTCCGCGATTTGCTGTTCGAGATGAAATTGGATTTCGTCGTCTAATCGCTGAGCCACGTGTCCACGACGGAACAGAGTTTGCAGACGGAGCCATAATTGCCGGGCCCACACCATGACCTCACCACCCTACGTCGTCTCAACCACGAGATTGATTGCTGCCGACAAGCGGGACCAATTCTCGGCTTCCTTTTCGAGCTGCACTCGACCGGCGGCAGTCAGCGAATAAAACTTGGCTTGCCGTCCCGTCTCAGTTTCCTTCCATTTGGCCTTGATCCACGCTCGCTGTTCCAACCGGTGCAAAGCCGGGTAGAGCGACCCTTGTTGCACTTGCAACACCTCACCGGAGATTTGTTGAATGCGTTTCGCAATCGCCCACCCGTGTTTCGGCTCGGCCGAGATTGTCTTCAGAATCAAAAGGTCAAGCGTCCCTTGGACCAGATCGTTTGGCTTTCCCATACCATGATTATCTACAGCCATCATTGTAGATTGTCAAGGTATCACGGGTAGGATCAACTCTGATATGTCGGGAAACCGTCCATGTGAGGCTAGTCACAAAGGAATGACCGGCTGCGATTCGCGGTCGTGGGTTATGCTGCGATCGGAAAAGACAAGCAGTACAGAGCCACAAGCGAAGGAGCCGGTCGATGAGAAGAATAAAATTTGTTGGCCTGGATTTCCATGTCGTTCATACGCGGTTCGGTATAACGCCGAGCACCCTCACCTCTCCATCCTGCTCGGCAACCGCCACCGCAATCGTCTCTACTCGGCTCCTTTCCTCCGAGCCTTGGTCGATCACCGTCGCCAAGTCTACTCGGTCGAGGGGAGCCGACGACGTTATGTAATCAATTGGTCGCGCTACGGGCAACTCGGGCACCGGGACCGACTGATGAAGAGCGTTCTTCGATTGAATTCCAGACCTTGTGAGAATCAAGTTACCGGCGTCCGCGTCAGGACGTACTCGCCCGGCGGCGGAAGCTAGGCATGACGAGCGGAGCAGGATGGATAGTGTAAAGGATTTGTAAAAAGCCCTCGATGCAACGCGCTGAAATACCGAAACTATCGACTCGGATAGGTGAACGTAGCAAACTAGGACCAGCAACAATAGGAACTGTTGATGGCATTCTCGCTGTTTAAAGGGCCTTTTGAACGGATGGGTTGTACATTCGAACGCGACGGGTGGGTTACTACGGACCTGAATCGCGGGGAACGTGTGAAGTGGTGCCCTAGTGGCAAGAAGGCGTTCCGCTGGGACGTGGTAGACAATCACTGGCTTCCTTCAAACGAGAGTCGGGATGAATTTCTCTCTATAGCTCAGGAGTATCAAAAGAAAGCTGGACGGCGCAGGTAGCTGGACGGCTTCTGGTACGTTGTCCGGGAAAGGACCGGGAGGAATTTGTCCGGTTCTATAGCATCTCTGGATCCGCGTTCAAAACAATTGGTCTCAAGTCTCTATCGACCGTAGATAAGCACGTGAAACGTTCCCGGAATCGGGCGCCTGCTTGGGTGCGGATGTTCCGCGGTCGGAGCCGGAGCTTCCGCAAAATCCGCTGTGGTCAAGAATATGTTGTGAGTCTTTGGATCAACGTCCATGGTTTTGGCGCCGTACTCGGTTGTCAGCGTTTCCACCTCACTCAGTTTGTCCGGCGAGTCCAGGTGGAAAATGTGGACCTTCCCCTCGCGAGTCGAAACGAAGAGCAACCCTGTTTCGGGCTCAAAGACGTTAGCATCCACGCCCGCACTGATCGGGAGCGCCTGCAAGACCTTTCCACTATCCGCATCCATCAAGACTAATTTCTGTGGCCCCCGGCCGCCGGAAAATAGCAGCCGATGGGTTCGGTCCATAGCCATAGAGACCGGCGTTCCACCCGGCTCCACAGGCCAGCGCGCTTTGACCGTTAGGGCCTTCGTATCGATTGCCACCACTTCATTTTTGTCCTCAATGTTGTCGTAAATCATGCCTTTGCCGTCGGCCACGGGATACTCGGGGGCGCCACCCAAATCGAGCGCCTTCACCATTGCTCCTTTGGCCGGATCGATTACCGTTGAGTTCTTGCTGTCGCCGTTAAACGCAAAGACCAGTTTCGACGCCGGGTCGTAGATGATCGCGTCCGTGTCCGGGAAACTTTTGATTTCTCCAGTCACCTTTAAACTCCTCGTATCGAACATCACCACCGCCGCAGCGTCGCCGTCCGTGATGAATCCTTTCCCAAGCTCCGGTACCAGCGCCACGCCATGGCACCGCTTTAATCCAGAAATTGTGCCGACCACTGAAAAGCTGTCAGCATCCAGCACTTTCACCTCGGTGCCATGTGACAGATATACGCGGCGCGAGGCAGCCTCCACGCTCACGTAATCGAAATACTCGCCTCCGCCCGGCGCTGCGCCCAGCTGAACCTTCTTAATCAGGTGATATCCCGACCCCGGCGGACTCGCCAGCGCCATCCCTACCAGCAACACGGCCAGCAATGCAAAAGAACTCAATGCCAAAAACATGCGAATTTTCTTCATCCTAGTCTCCTCAAGACCCAAAGCTTTCGCCCCAGAACAATGGATGAAATCAGCCGCCAATATAATAATTCGGTGGCTCAACGGTACACCAAGTGAATCGATGATGGCACCGGTCACCGCGGATACTGACCGGTAAGTCGAAACCGGTAAAGTACCCTGGGGCCAAATTCAACTTGGCGATACGCCGTTACCAGGCTCTTAGGAAGTCCGCGCAAGTTGTGATACGCCATTTCCGAGCGTAAGATTTCCCCAATGTCAAGCATCGATCGTCGCACGCTGCTCTGTGCATTCGGAGTGGCATCTGTCACCTCAATGCTGCCGAGACAAGTGGCTGCCGCTGGGAAGGTTGCCGTAGCCAAGCCCGGCGACAATCGCTTCTCATTTGCAAGCGCCGAACAGGCCAAAGCGTCTCCGTGTAAAGCGTCAAGCGAAGATACAGCAGGAGCATGCTCAATTTTTGAGTTGAACGCATTGCCGCGCTCCGGGCCATTCCTGCATGTTCATCATCGCGAAGACGAGTGGTACTACGTATTATCCGGCGAATTCATTTTCAGAGCGGCGAGCGATGAGTACACTCTGCTGACGGGCGCAAGCATCTGGCTGCCTCGCGGCATCCCTCACGTTTGGGCGAACACAGCCACTACCGATGGCAAGCTGATCCTCATGTGCGAACCAGGTGGATTTGAGAAGTTCTTTGACGAGATGGGAAAAGTGCCGATGGACAAAAAGGGTCCCGACGTGATGCGCAGTCTCATGGAGAAGTATGGCATGGAGATGCTAGGACCGCCGATATTTGCGTCATCTTGGATGCAGCAGCGTTCCTAAACCGCGGCACCAGCTCCAATATTGCTCAGTGCTCCGGAAACCGGAAATCTCTCCGAGTAGGAGAGAGGCCGGTGCGCTGTAGGTAGTCCTTGGCTGTATCCGCCGTTTCCAGCTTCGTGATTGCATAACAATGCCGACTCCCCTCGACCCGCGCCAACCTGCATCACGGCAAAATCGAGGATGCTGTGGGCGCTGTGATTCAGGAGACGACGGAGTCAAATTGCAGGTGGATGTCGTCGGCCTCGACCTGACGGCCCTGATTGATACGAGGTAGGTTGCCGAGTGAAGTTGCCCCGAAGCAACTTCGGAACTGCTCTACGGCAGCGACAGGTTGGCTCATCAGAAACTAGATTAGGAACTCGAACGGGGTATCCGCCCGGTAGGTAGACCGCGCCGCGTTCGTAAGCCCCAGGGTCATTGGTCAATCCTGGGGCTTTTTCACCGGTAAGCCGGGGAAGCCGCCCTCCTCGCGCTGGCGCCTGGCACAGATCATTCCCGGCCCTGATTTGTCCTGCCGTCTCCGATAAACAATCTAACGTTAATTGACTTATAGCGCCGAGTTTCTCGGCATCTTTGCGTTTCATCTTGATGGTGATGTTGACCGTTTGACCGTCATGCACGGTCACAAAGGGAAGCAGATAATCCTGATAATCCTTATTCGTGACAGCAATCGAGTAGTGGCCCGGTGGAACATCAACGATCTGAAAGGTCCCCCCACTATTCGTGCCGGAAGCCTGCCACTCACGCTCAATGGTGTCGAGATTGGTCGCCGTAACACTGGCATTGGGGACGGGCGCTCCCTGCTGATTCTTTACTGCGCCCTGTATTAGTCCGACCAGGGGCTGCTGGCTATCGACGGGAAATGCGAGGCATAGCAGTGAGAATGCAACGAGGAGACATGTTTTCATGCGCGGCCTCCTGAGCTCCGTTCGGGACCAATCAGGCGCTCCCACCGGTTGCTGCCTACCCTCGAAAACGATGAGCAGGCTCCGCCCGGCCGCATCAAACTGCAGCCGCTCACTACCCAGTCTGCCGCAAATGCCACTTCTGCCAGTACTTTCTTAGCGGTGCTTGTGCCAATGTTTGGTACTCCTTACGGTCGGCAGGTAGCGCGGACCCGAGCCCTACAAACTCTCATCATTGGGGCTCTCGCCGCTGGTGCCGCTTGCCTGATCGCACGGTGGATTTCTTGAGGGCCAGCAGTTAGGAGAAACGAAAGACGGAGTGGGCGCTCCGCTCTACAAACTAAGCCTTAGCCGTGGCGGCCTGGCGGTGATCTTCGATGTGCGCCTTGGCTGCTTCCCCAGCATGGTGCATTGCGTGTTCATGGTGCCCGCAGGCTAAATGTGCATGATGTGCCGCCGTCTCGTGTTTTCCTGCTTCGTGGTGCTTCGCAGCTTCCTTGTGGTGCTGTGCAGCGTGTTCATGATGTTCTGCTGCCTTGTGATGATGCTGCGCCGCCTTTTTTGACATAGTTCCCTCCCCTCGATTCCGCAAACCTATAACTACAATCGGGTTTGAGGACTGAAGTGGGATTTCCTTGAACTGCGGGCGGAGCTACAATCTACACCTCGGCCATTCCGCGATGCAACCGCCTCGACAAAATGTCCGACGTCGGCTTTCTTGCAAGCTGGTACTGACACAGAAGTGGGTGGATCAAACATGAGGCGTGGTGCAGAGGCAGCAGGTGTCAAGGGCCCGGTAACCGAAGAGTTGCCCCGTGCCAAAACCAACTCGGCGATTCCGTCGTTAATCAGGACCTGTCGCACAGTGACTGGACATTGGAGTTTAACCTGCGCTGAAATGCATCCTCTGGACGACCTCAAGCAACTCGCACTAAAGCTGTTTGAACTTGAAAAGGGCCACGTGCTTGAAAAGAAGCAGGAATACTCCTGCGCCGTTGTAATTGTCGTAACGCCGGAGGGGCGCTATTACGAAGAGGCGGAGTTTAACGATGAGGCCGAAAGGGATGCCGTGTACGCAGCTATCGTCGAGCGTGCCAAAGCCAAGAATGCGACTGCAATCATCACAATAAACACCGGTCGTCAAAAGGGCGTGGAGGCAAAACAAGAATTGGATTCGTACCGCTGGGGACAATTAGCGGAGGAGGGCCAGCCACAGTGCTTGTTCCTCACACTGTCTGGGCCGAAGATAGGACCATTGAGCATGAGTCTGCCGTTTTTTCTAGAAAATGACCAAGTAGTGCTGGGGAAGCAGTCGGACTTTGAAACGGTTATTCTCAATCTGCTGCCGAACTGGCCTTGAAGTACCGGAACATACTTCTCCGATTACGACTGCTCCGAAGTTTCTGGCGCCGTCAGCCGAAATCCAAATTGACATTCTCCCTTAGCCGGTGTAACACCCCTTCTAATCTTCATGGGCTGGCAACGGTTGCCCCTGCTGCACTTGAAATGACCCAAGTCCTCGTAAGACTTGGAAGAATCATTGCTAGCTTAAGGTTTCGGCCCGTTACTGAAAATCGAAAGCTCGAAGCGAATACGAGGGGAAAGGTGCAAAACTCATGCTCATACCAGGAGTAACACCGAGCCGAAAGAGAGGAAACGGCATTGATCGCCGCAAATTTCTAGGCCAGACTGTTGCCGCTACTGCTATTGCTGCAGGAGCTCTCGCTTCACCCACCACTACTCCTGCGCGTTCTGGCAATGGTCTGAATTTCCCGAACACACCACATTTAGACACGACGGACAATGCCCGCGTCCTGGAAGCCTTCGAGACCCGCGTCGCCGCAGCCGTACGCGAAGCGTCCATCGCTGTTCCGCCTCACACCACGAACGGCGACGAGACCCGCTATCTAGATAAATCCGGCACGTATTCAAAGGCTTTACTTCAGGATACCTACGCTGTCGTTAATCCCGCTGCCTTTCAATCCTTCAAGACTGCGCTCAACACCGGCAATTCCTCCGACTTCGACAAAATCATCATGGGTGGATCGCGCACGCTGAACGGTCCGCAAGGAGCATTTGCCTTCGGCCTCATGGGTACGGACGGGGTCCAGTTTGGCAACGCACCTTCGCCCGCCAATCAGGAGCATGTCGTCCTTGTTCCCCCTCCGCCCGCCGTCGCTAGCGCCCCCTATGGAACGGAACTCGTGGAACTGTACTGGGGTGCTCTTCTGCGCGACGCCCCGTTCACCGACTACGGCACGAATCCCTTAGCAGAGCTTGCCGCGCAGGAGCTTTCCTCAATGCCGTCCTATGCTGGCCCCAGGGACAAACATGGAAACGTAACGGCCCATCTGCTTTTCCGGGGAGGCTTCTCCGGCGAAACGATCGGACCCTACATCTCGCAGTTGTTCATCACCCCCACTTTTTTCGGCCAACAGCCAATAAGCCAGCAAATGGTCACGTATCAACCCGGCGTGGATTACATGACCGATCTCACCACCTGGCAGGACGCCCAGAACGGTATTGAGTCCGGCCTACTCGATCAGCCAGATCCGGAGCCGCGCTATCTCCGCAACGGCCGCGACCTCGCCGCGTTCACTCATGTCGACGTTCTCTATCAGGCTTACTTCGTTGGTCTTCTCGTCCTCCTTACACTCGGCGTTCCTCCCAACCCTGGTAATCCCTACGTCAACTCCCGTACGCAGAACGGATTCTGTACATTTGGAGGCCCTGATTTCGCCGCTTCTTTGGGAGAGATCGCTGCGCGCGCCCTAGACGTTGTCTGGTATCAGAAATGGCTCGTCCATCTCCGCCATCGCCCCGAATCCGGAGGCGGGCTAGTTCACCTCATCGCGACCGGTCAGGGCCATACCATTGACGCCACGCTCAATACCAACGTTCTGAATTCGAAAGCAGTGCAGAACACGTTCAGCCGCTACGGCACTTACCTCCTACCGCAGGCATTTCCTGAAGGTTCACCGACCCATCCTGCTTATCCGACGGGACACGGCACGGTCGGCGGCGCGTGCATTACGCTTCTGAAATTCTTCTTCGACGGGAACTACGTAGTCCCCAATCCACTTATGCCAGGCAGCGACGGCCTCTCGCTTGTCCCTTATCCTGGCAGCGACGCTAGGCTGATCACCGTGAATGGCGAGCTGAATAAACTTGCCCGCAATGTCACCTTTGGTCACGGCATCCACGCAGGCATTCACTGGCGTAGCGACTCCGAACAGTCTCTGCTACTCGGCGAAGCGCTTGCCATCAGCATTCTTCAGGACAAAGCACGCTGCTACAACGAAAAATTCACTATCCACATCACCAAGCTGGACGGCACCATCGCTACCATCTCCAATCAGTAGCTTTTCCAGTCCGACGACAACGTAATCCCAGTCTGATGTCTACGAAAATGGAGCCGCTACTGAAGAGCTTGCACCACGACCCGCGCTTTGCCGCGTTGTTGAAGAAGCTCAACCTACCAAATTGAGTTAGTAATTTGTGGGAGACGAGATGCCTGGCTCCTTGTTAGTCGAAATCGGAAACTTGGACTTAGGCTCTATTCCTTAGCTCGGGCGGGCGCCCGCTCGCTTTGCGGCCAGGGATTTGACCACCAGGGCTTCCAACACCTGTTGGTCCACATCCGCGAGCTTCTTGATATAGAGGCACCCCTTGCCGGTCGTATGGTTGCCGAGTTTCGCAAGCAGCACCGCAGCCTCACCAAAGCCGGTCATCCCATAGAAAACAGTTGCGGCCTTACGCGGCGAGAATGCGATAACCGGCATATCGCCCTCCCGCCCGCTCTCGTACTTATAGTGGTAGCTGCCGAAGCCAATGATGGATGGCCCCCACATCTTCGGCTTTTTACCCGCCGCGCTTTGCATCAACTTAACCAGCGCCTTAGCCTCTGCGCGCCTCACCGGGTCCGTGAGGGCATCAATGAATGCGGCCACACTTAATTTCGTGGGCTTGGTTTTGTTCTCCGCCATTCCTACTGCCTCCTGCTCTTCGCGAGACGCTAACATGGATTGAGGAGAGGCGACAAGTGTCCGCTGGTGTTCGCGTGGCGATAGTACCGACTCGGACGGTTTCCCGCGACGTTATGAGAATCTCTTAGCGTGACTTTCTGCCTCCGCGAGCGCTCGTAGCAGCTCCGGCCGAATCGTCGGCAAGCCGGAATCTTCGTTTCGTTTCGTTGACTTGTCCTTTGTCACACACTAGGATGACCCCCAACAAGAACTCGCAATGGATATCCCAGTCCACCTGCGCGAAAGTCGACCGAGACGGCTCGTTGTACAAGTTAGCTTAGTCGCAGCCATCACCTTGTCGGTGTGCCTGGCGCTCGCAGTATTGCGCTCCCTTCGACAACGAACCGTAGTGATGGCGGTATATCCCGAAGGCAGCCTCAATGTCGGACTGGTGAAACGCTACCAGGAGGTTCTCGCTCGTAAGGGGCTTGAAGTCAAGCTGGATCCATCGGCGGGCGCAGTCGAAAGTCTAAGTGACCTGCGGAACCCGAAATCAGGGGTCAGTGTTGCTCTCGTTCCGGGCGGCATTGCAACGAAGCAGGACTTGCAAGAATTAGTCTCTCTGGGGACGGTACTTTACCAACCCCTCTGGATCTTCTCACGTGGTGGCCTTCCACATCAGCAACTTCAACTTACTGGCTGTCGAATCTCCATCGGACCTGACGGCAGTAGCTCCCGTGCGCTCTCGCTCGAGGTTCTCAGGAGCGCGGGATGGATCGACCAAAAGTCAACCACGCTGCTAGCACTACCCCCGGCGGAGTCAGCTCAGGCGCTGATTCGCGGCGACATCGACACAGCAATTTTTGTCGACGGCTGGGAAAGCCCCGTTGTCCAGCAGCTTCTTAGGGCCAACAGGGTCAACCTCGAAGGCATTCCTAGAGCGGATGCTCTTGTTCGAATATATCCATATCTAAACAAGTTGGTATTACCCGCTGGTGCGGTCGACCTGGCTGAACCTCGGCCTCCGACGGACGTGATCCTCATTGGCCCCAAGGCCAGCCTGGTGGTGCGCCGTGACCTTCATGCGGTCATCCAATACCGGTTGCTGGAGGCGGCTGTAGAAATCCACTCCACACCCAGCATGTTTCGCGCAGCCGGACAGTTTCCAGCGTCTGAATCCGTCGATCTGCCGCTCAGCCCGTATGCGCAAGATTTCTACAAAACAGGGTCGCCGTTCCTCCTGCGGCATCTCCCTTTCTGGCTGGCAGTACTTCTGGAGCAGCCTCTGGTGTGGCTTATTCCTTTGCTTGTAATTTTATTTCCAGTATTCCGCCTTGCGCCAGCGGTCTATGACTGGGCGGAACGGAGAAGAATCTACCGGCTGTACTCGGAATTAAAGCGCCTTGAAGATGAGATGTTTTATGCGGCTGATAGAGGCGGCCATCAGGATTTCATCGAACGACTCAATCGTTTGGAAGACCGGGCAAGCCACCTTTCGGTTCCCTCGGCCTTCAAGCCGCAGGTGTACGCGTTGAGGTTACACATTGATATGGTCCGGCACCAGGCCCAGAAGTCGATTTCGCACTAGCCCGCCGCCACCAGACTGATAAATCGGAAAGCGGAAAGGTTGCTTATTGTACCCATAGGGGCTTTTCCAATTCTCCATCCCGATAAGCACAACTAATCGCCAATTAGTATTTCTGCTGCGACGGCAGCGATTCGTTGACATCAGATTCCCACAGATGAGCGAGATGCTCAGGAGGGAGTCCGACAATGGATACTCGCCGAATGGAAACAGTCATTGTAGGTGGTGGGCAGGCAGGCCTGGCCCTAAGCTACTACCTCAAGCAGGAAGGCCGCGAACACGTCATCCTCGAACGAGCCCCAGCCGTCGCAAATGCGTGGCGGAATCAGCGCTGGGATTCGTTCACCCTGGTTACACCAAACTTTCAGGTTAGAATGCCCGGCGCAGAATACCAAGGAAACGACCCGTACGGATTCATGTCCTTGGCCGACGTCGTCAAGTATTTCGACGACTATGTGCAGCGCTTTGATTTGCCAACTCACTGTGGCGTCGAAGTTCAGAACGTCGAGAAGACTCGAAATGGATACCTCGTTCGAACCAGTGAAGGCACCTATGACGCCAAGAATGTTGTGATAGCCACCGGCCTTTATCAGGTCCCCAACATCCCAAAGCTCAGCGAACATCTCCCAGAAGAAATTCTACAGCTTCATTCCATGGACTACAAAAATCCCGCTTCGCTTCCTGCCGGAGCCGTTCTTGTGGTCGGCACCGGTCAGTCCGGCGCGCAAATTGCTGAGGAACTCTATCAGAGCCGAAGGAAAGTCTATCTTTCGGTAGGCAGCGCCGGGCGCGTGCCGCGCCGCTATCGCGGCAAGGACATCAACGATTGGTTCACCCGCATAGGTCTTTTTGATACCAAGGTCGAAGAATTGAAAGCACCGCGCGACAAGTTTGCTTTTCACCCGCAAATCTCTGGCAAGAACGGCGGCCACAGCCTGAATCTCCACCAATTCGCCCGGGACGGAGTTGTTCTGCTCGGTCACGTCCGTGATGCCCGCGAGGGAAAACTGATTCTTGCACCTGACTTGCACGAAACTCTCGAAAAGGTGGATCAGTTCGAAATCAATGCCTTGCAAAAAATCGATGACTACATCGAGTGCACAGGTTTAAAGGTTTCGGTCGAGAGTGTTCGAA
>Ga0306920_100008316_pt1 | contig 13760 bp, 12 predicted proteins | sample flu12Cox44000170_FD_204666 | JGI IMG/M metagenome (GOLD analysis project Ga0306920, IMG submission 204666) | Lab enrichment of tropical soil microbial communities from Luquillo Experimental Forest, Puerto Rico - flux4day.12C.oxic.44.000.170 (v2)... | ecosystem: Environmental > Terrestrial >... | reverse complement strand
TGGGTGCGCGACATCGTCGAGAAGGGCGCGCAATGGTTCACCTCGCATGGGCGGCATGAGCGCAAGGGGCTGCGCAGCTTCTCGGTCTCGGGCCGGGTCAAGAAGCCGGGCGTGGTGCTGGCGCCCGCCGGCATCACCGCGCGCGAGCTGATCGAGGAATATTGCGGCGGGATGCAGGAGGGCCACCGCTTCAAGGGCTATCTGCCGGGAGGCGCCTCGGGCGGGATCCTGCCAGCCTCGATGGCGGACGAACCGCTCGACTTCGGCACCCTGGAAAAATACGGCTGTTTCGTCGGGTCGCACGCGGTTGTGATCCTGTCCGACAAGGACGATATGAAGGCGGTGGCGCTCAACCTGATGCGCTTCTTCGAGGACGAAAGCTGCGGGCAGTGCACGCCTTGCCGCGCCGGAACCGAGAAGGCGGTCAAGCTGATGGCAACCGGCCCTTGGGATAAGGCGTTGTTGACGGAACTCTCGGACGCGATGCGCGATGCCTCGATCTGCGGGCTTGGCCAGGCGGCGCCCAATCCGCTGCTGAGCGTGTTCAAGTATTTTCCCGAAGAGCTTGAGAAGCCGCTCGGGAGTTGGTGATGATAGTGCTGCCACATATTGAGCCACGAAAATGACCACCAACGCAGGTGACAAGCCCAACACCTTCAGCATCGACGGCCGCGACGTCGACATCCGCCCCGGCGAGACGATCTTTCGCGCCGCGCGCCGACTCGACATCAAGCTGCCGCACCTGTGCTACTTGCCTAAGCCCGGCTACCGCCCCGACGGCAATTGCCGCGTCTGCATGGTGGAGATCGAAGGCGAGCGCGTGCTCGCCGCAAGCTGCATCCGCACGCCGACGCCGGGGATGAAGGTCAAGACGCAAACCGATCGCGCCAAGACCGCGCGCCGCATGGTGCTCGAGCTGTTGCTGACCGACCAGCCGCCCAAAGACGTGGCGCACGATCCGCAGTCGGAATTCTGGCTGACCGCAAACCGACAAGGCGTCACCGCGAGTCGCTTTCCGCGCCGTTCGGCGCCGGTACCCGACCGCAGTCATCCGGCGATGGCGGTCAATCTCGACGCCTGCATCCAATGCAATCTCTGCGTCCGCGCCTGCCGCGAAGTGCAGGTCAATGATGTGATCGGCATGGCCGGCCGCGGCTACGGCGAAAAGATCGTGTTCGACTTCGACGATCCGATGGGGAATTCGACCTGCGTCGCCTGCGGCGAATGCGTGCAGGCCTGCCCGACCGGCGCGCTGATGCCCGCCACCCTCGTCGACGAGGCGAACGTGCGCACCCAGTTCCCGGACCGCGAAGTGAACAGCGTGTGCCCGTATTGCGGCGTCGGTTGCCAGCTCACCTATCACATTAAGGACGACAAGCTTCTCTACGTCAGTGGCCGCAACGGACCCGCCAACGAGAACCGGCTCTGCGTCAAGGGCCGCTTCGGCTTTGACTACGTGAGCCACCCGCACCGCCTCATGCAGCCGCTCGTGCGCAAGGACGGCGTGCCCAAGCACGCCCACGACAGCGTCGATCCCGCCAATCCGTGGACGCATTTCCGCACCGCCACGTGGGAGGAAGCACTCGACCGCGCCGCTGCGGGGTTGAAAACGATCCGCGATCGTGACGGCGCCAAGGCGCTCGCCGGCTTCGGCTCGGCCAAGGCCTCGAACGAGGAGGCTTATCTTTTCCAGAAGCTTGTGCGCGTCGGCTTCGGTACCAATAACGTGGATCACTGCACGCGCCTGTGCCACGCCTCCTCCGTCGCGGCGCTTCTCGAGACGATCGGCTCGGCGGCGGTCACCGCCACCTTCAACGAATGCAAGAATTCCGACGTCATCATCGTCATTGGCGCCAACCCGACCGAGAACCATCCCGTCGCGGCGACCTTCTTCAAGCAGGCGGCCAAGCGCGGCGCGCAGCTCGTCGTCATGGATCCGCGCGGGCAGGCGCTCAAGCGCCACGCCACCCACATGCTGCAGTTCAAGCCCGGTACCGACGTCGCGATGCTCAACGGCATTCTCAACACGATCGTGACCGAAGGGCTCTACGACCGGCAATACGTCGAGGCGCAGACCGCAAATTTCAAAGCCTTCGCCGAACACATCAAGGAGTTCACGCCGGAGGAGATGGCGGCCATTTGCGGCATTCCCGCCGATACCTTGCGCACGGTCGCGCGCAGCTACGCGCGGGCGAAGTCGGCGATCATCTTCTGGGGCATGGGCATATCGCAGCACGTGCACGGCACCGATAACGCGCGCTGCTTGATCGCGCTCGCCTTGATCTGCGGGCAGATCGGACGCCCCGGCACCGGACTGCATCCGCTGCGCGGGCAGAACAACGTGCAGGGCGCCTCCGACGCCGGCCTCATCCCCATGTTCTTCCCGGACTATCGCGCAGTGGACAATGCCGACATCCGTGCCAGCGTGGAAAAGGCCTGGGGCGCCAAGCTCGATCCCAAGCGTGGCCTCACCGTGGTCGAGATCATGAAGGCGGTGCATGCCGACGTGATCAAAGGCATGTACATCCTCGGCGAAAATCCGGCGATGTCGGATCCCGACCTCAACCACGCCCGCGAGGCGCTCGCGCACCTTGAGCATCTGGTGGTGCAGGACATCTTCCTCACCGAGACCGCGGCTTATGCCGACGTTATCCTGCCGGCCTCGGCCTGGCCCGAGAAAGACGGCACCGTCACCAACACCAACCGCCAGGTGCAGATGGGACGCCGCGCGCTGCCGCTGCCGGGCGAAGCCAAGGTCGATTGGTGGATCACCCAGGAGATTGCGCGCCGCATCGGACTGAACTGGAACTATCGCCATCCGAGCGAGATCTACACTGAGATGGCTTCGCTGATGCCTGCGCTCGACAACATCTCATGGGACCGCATCGAGCGGGAGAGCGCCGTCACTTATCCCTCGGACGCGCCCGACAAGCCCGGGCACGACGTGGTGTTCGGCGACCGCTTCCCCACCCAAGACGGCCGCGGCAAGCTCGTGCCGGCGAAAATTCTGCCGCCGGACGAGCGGCCCGACGCCGAATTTCCGTTCGTGCTATCGACCGGCCGCCAGCTCGAGCACTGGCATACCGGTGCCATGACGCGGCGCGCCTCGACCCTCGACGCGCTCGAGCCGGGCGCCGTCGCCAATCTCTCGCGCGGCACCATCGCCAAGCTCGGCATCAAGCCGGGCGACATGGTGCGGGTCACCACCCGGCGCGGCACGATCGAACTCGCCGCGCGGCAGGACGACGCCATTCCGGACGGTGTGGTGTTCATCCCATTCGCATTCGTCGAAGCGGCCGCGAATTTGCTCACCAATCCGGCGCTCGACCCGTTCGGGAAAATCCCCGAGTTCAAGTATTGCGCCGCCAAGGTCGAGCCGGTCGCCGAAGCCGCACGGGTCGCGGCGGAGTAAGGCTCAGGGACAGCGCTCTGATCGGCGCGCCGCGCAGGCAAAATCGCGCGCCGTTGCTCACGCTGCGCCGGCACGGCAGCAGGCAAACGCCATGGAAACGGCTGAGCTTCTCCGACGCGACGTCAAGGCGCTGGCGTTCGATCAATACGGCACCATCGTCGACATGCAGAAAGGGCTGACCGAAGCGGTCACGCCCTTTCTCAAGCGCAAGGGCTGGGATGGCAAGGCGAATAGCTTCGTCACCTGGTGGCGCCGCACACACTTCGAGAATTCGATGATCGATGCGCTGTGCGATCGCGGGCATACGCCTTATCGGCAGATCGGGGAGCGCGCGGTTTCTTACGTCATGGACCGTTGCGGCATCCCCTACACGCCGGACGAAGCGCGGTCGCTCGTGCGCGAGATCGAGAAGCTCAAGCCGTTTCCCGACGTGGTACCGGCGCTCGAACGGCTCCGAGCCAAGGGATACAAACTCGCCATTCTCTCGAATGGCGATCCCGATATGCTCGAGGCAGCCAAGCCGCACATCGGTTTTCGTTTCGATCACGTCATCTCGGTCGAGGCGGCTGGCTATTTCAAGCCGCACTGGAAGACCTATGCAAAGGCCGCCGAGATCATCGCCGAGGATCCCTCCCGCGTCCTTTTCGTCGCCAATCATGCCTTCGACTGCATCGGAGCAAAGTCATACGGCATGCGCACCGCGTTCATCGACCGGCGCAAGCGGCCGTTCGGCCACACGCCGCATCAACCCGATCTCATCGTGGCCGATTTTGCCGAACTGGCCGCGGTCCTGGCTTGAGGACATCGCCTGCTTGCTTTTGCGTTTGCCACTCGCCATGGTGCGGCCATGACGCTTGCCGTGACTGATCACGGGCCGCGCGCGCTCGGCGCCGTCCGCCACGATTGGACGCGCGAGGAGGTGCGCGCGCTGTTCGCGTTGCCGTTTCCCGAACTGATCTATCACGCGCAGCGGGTTCATCGCCTGCACTTCGATCCCACCGCGGTGCAGATGTCGACGTTGATCTCGATCAAGACCGGCGGCTGTCCGGAAGACTGCGCCTATTGTCCGCAAAGCGTGCACTATGACACGGGCGTCAAGGCGGAGAAGCTGATGCGCGTCGATACCGTCCTCGCCGAGGCGCGGGCGGCCAAGCGCGCGGGTGCGAGCCGCTTCTGCATGGGCGCGGCGTGGCGCGAGCCGAAGGACCGCGATCTCGAGCACGTCTGCGCGATGGTCGAAGTTGTCAAAGCGATCGGGCTCGAGACCTGCGCCACGCTCGGCATGCTGACGCAGCACCAGGCGCGGCGGCTCAAGGCGGCCGGCCTCGACTATTACAACCACAACCTCGATACCTCGCCGGAATATTACGGCGCGATCATCACCACGCGCACCTATCAGGACCGCCTCGACACGCTCGGCCACGTGCGCGAGGCCGGCATCCACGTCTGCTGCGGCGGCATCGTCGGGATGGGTGAGAGCGCCGATGATCGCATCGGCATGATCGCGACGCTTGCGAGCCTGCCCGTCCATCCCGAAAGTGTGCCGATCAACATGCTGGTCAAGGTCGAGGGTACGCCGCTGGCGCGCGGCGAAACCATCGATCCGATCGATTTCGTCCGCACCATCGCGGCGGCCCGCATAGCCATGCCGAAGTCCGTCGTGCGGCTCTCGGCCGGGCGCGAAGACATGAGCGAGGAGACGCAGGCGCTGTGCTTCATCGCCGGTGCCAACTCGATCTTCTACGGGCCGAAGCTGCTCACCACCCCCAATCCGGGGCGCGACCGCGACCTGCGTTTGATGGACAAGCTCGGGCTCGTGCCCATGAGCCGGAGCTGAGATCACGCGAGCGCTGGAAGATGGACATTGGTGCGATTTCGGCAGGCCCGAATCCTCCGAAGGACCTCTATGCCCTCATCGAGATTCCGCTCGGGGGCGCGCCGGTGAAATACGAGTTCGACAAAGCCTCGGGCGCGCTGGTGGTCGATCGCTTCCTGCACACGGCTATGTTTTATCCGGGGAATTACGGCTTCATCCCGCAGACTTTGGCCGCCGATGGCGATCCTTGCGACGTGCTGGTCGTTACGCAGGTGCAGGTGGTGCCGGGCGCGATTGTGCGCTGCCGACCCGTCGGCGCGCTGTTGATGGAAGACGAGGCGGGCCGCGACGAAAAGATCATCGCGGTGCCGGTCGACGCGCTGGCGCCGTTCTACAAGGACGTGCGCAGCTACCGCGATCTGCCGCCGATCATGTGCCAGCAGATCGCGCACTTCTTTCAGCACTACAAGGACCTGGAACGGGGCAAATGGGTCACCATCGTCAAGTGGCTCGATGTGAAGGGCGCCGAGAAGCTCGTGCTCGAGGGGATTTCGCGCGCCCAGAAGGCGCAGACGCGGGGAAAAGTCAGGCGAAGTGCCGCATCAACAAAAGGCCAGCCAGAAGCCCGCCGATCGAAAGCACCGCGGAAACGATAACGTCAAGCGCCGCGAGGCCTCTGTGCTCGCAAGAGCGCTGCCGCGAGCTACTTCACCACCAGCACCGGGCACTGCGCGAGCTGCATGATGCGGTCGGCGCGGCTGCCGATCATGCGCTCGTACAGCGCCGAATGGCCGGTGGCGCCGATGACGAGGAGAGCGACCTTGAGCTCGGCCGCGTGTCCGACGATGGCGCGCACCGGGTGTCCCGCGACGACGTGGGTTTGCAGTTTGATGCCATGTTCTTGCGCCATCGCGCGGGCGCGCTGCAGAACGGAATGAAAGCGACGCGCGGCGGTGCCCGTCTCTTCCCGCACTTCCTCGATGAACTCCGGCATGTAATCGATTTCTTCGACGGAGATCATGTGGAGCTCGGAATTGTTCTGCTTCGCCAACGCAAGCGCCAGTGCCAATGCGTGGAAGGCGTGCTCCGAGCCGTCATTGGCATGCAGGATTTTCTCGAACATGCGTGCCCTCCCGCACTCATTCAGCCTTCCTTTGCCGCGCTGCGCAGCGGTACTGGCTCTGCGTCCTTCTTCGTGTCCGGCCCCGACGCGGGCAACAGGTGGCGCGGCAGATAGAAGGCATTGGCGATCACGGTGGGGATGACCGCGCTCGCGATGACGGCGGCGACCAGGGCCGAGTATTGGCTCTGATCGATGATCCCGCGCGACAGCCCGAACAGGGCCGAGATCGTACCAAATGTCAGCCCGGTGGACATCAGCAAGGTGGTGTACATCGCCTCCTTGTTCGGCGCCTTGTAGACCTTGGTGACCGGATAGACGCCGACGATCTTGCTGAACACTTTGAGCACCAGCATAAAGATGAAAGCCGCCGGCGCGGCAATCAGCTCCGGGACGGAGACGAACGAGCCTGCGCGAATGAAGTAGAACGGCGTGAGCAGCCCGAAGGTCAGCGTCCGCAGCCGGCGGATGAGCGCGTGATCCTTGCCGACCGTTCCTGCCAGCACCATGCCGATGACGTAGGCGGGAAGCACCGCCTCGCTGTCCGCCCATGTCGCCAGCGCGCCCAATCCGAACAGGCAGAGCAGCAGATATTTCGCCTCGAGCTCCGAGGGTCGGTTGCCGAAGCGGCGGAAGAAGCGCGGCGTGAGCCAAGGCAGCAGCGCGAAGGCTGCGATACCGACCGCCACGAACACGACCGTCTTTATCGTGAAAGGCGCGAAGATGAGGCCAAGCGCGACCACGGTGCCGAGGTCGGTCACGAAACAGGCAGCGAGAACGGTCTTTCCGTACTCGGTGACATTGAAGCCGAACTCGAGCATCACGGCGTAGACGACCGCGACCGATGTGGTGGACATCGCGACGCCGGCGAGCCAACTCGGCATCACGTCCCAGCCGAGCACGTAGTGGGCGCCTGCCGCGCAGCCGAGAAACGGGAAGAAGAAGCTCGCCAGCCCGACCGCCGCCGCCTCTTTCCATTTGAGCCTGAACACGATGGGATCGAGCTCCGCGCCGGCGAGAAACGTGAGCACGATGGCGCCGATACCGGCGAGAAACTTGATCCAACCCTCGTCGGCCCCAAGCACGGCCGACCCGATGCCGGCGGTGAAAATCAATTGCGCGACAGTCCCGACCACGATCTCGGACAACGCCGTCGATATGCGCAGCCAGATCGAGATCAGGCCGGCGATCAAAGCGAGACCCAGCCACAGCGCCGCAAGTGCCCACACGCTTGTCATGCTCGTTCCTCGCTCCGTCGTGTTCGCTGCCGGCTCAAGGTGGGCCGGCAGACGACAAAAAACCCGCCTTGCGGCGGGTCATGCACGGACTCCGACCGCGGCTGTCGCGGTAGGAGTCATCGGCCATTGCAGGCGGTTTCGGGGGACTCCACCCCCATCGCGGCTGACGCTAACGAGAGGCCGCTGGGCCGTCAATGCTTGCTGTCGGGCTGGACGCGCGCCAATGTTACATTGTAACATTACCCAAAATCGACTACCTTGATTGATCATGCCCACCCAGGTTCCTCACCCGCATCATCACCACCATCCCGGTCACGGACACCCGCCGGCTGCGATTTCGCCGTCGATCCTGCGCATGTCGGTCGCGCAACGGCTGGGGATCGCCGCGGCGCTGATCGTGCTGCTGTGGGCCGCCGTGCTCTGGGCGATGAAGACGTGACGCGATGACCGCTGCGCTGCAATTCCGCGATCTCACGCTCGGCTACGACCGGCATCCGGCGGTGCACCACCTCGATGGCGCGGTCGAGACCGGCGCGCTGGTCGCCGTCGTCGGTCCCAACGGGGCAGGCAAGTCGACGCTGTTCAAGGGCATCGTCGGCGTGATCAAGCCGCTGGCGGGCCGCATCGAGCGCGGCGATCCCAACCCGCAAAACATCGCCTATCTCCCGCAGGCCGCCGAGATCGATCGCACGTTCCCGATCAACGTCTACGACATGGTGGCGATGGGGCTGTGGCGCCGCGCCGGGTCGTTCGGCGGCATCGACCGCAGCGCGCGCGCCCTGATCGAGCAGGCGATCGCCGCCGTCGGCCTCTCCGGATTCGAGGACCGCGCCATCGCGACGCTCTCGGGCGGGCAGATGCAGCGCATGCTGTTCGCGCGGCTGTTACTGCAGGATGCGCGCGTGATCGTGCTGGACGAGCCGTTCAACGCCGTCGATGCCAAGACCTCCGCCGACTTGTTCGATCTGGTGCGGCGCTGGCACGGCGAGCAGCGCACCGTGCTCACTGCCATGCACGACATCGATTTCGTGCGAGCGAACTTCCCGGAAACGCTGCTGTTGGCGCGCGAACCGGTCGCCTGGGGGCGCACCGCGAACGTGCTCACGCCGGAAAACCTGCTCGCGGCGCGGCGCATGTGCGAGGCCTTCGACCAGCAAGCCGAGCTCTGCGTCGACGAGAAAGCTCCGGCATTCAAGCCGAGCGGTGAAGTCTCGCGCGCCACTCATCATTCCCATCCGTGAATATCGCTCGCGATGATTCCATTTCATCGAACCTGAACTAGCAAACAAACGAACAGCGAGAGGCGCACGCAGGTGTCGATGCTGTACCAGGTTTTCATCGGTCCCTTCGCCGAGTTCGAGTTCATGCGCCGCGCGCTCGCGGGCGCGCTGGCGCTGGCGCTCGGCGCCTGTCCCATCGGCGTGTTTTTGATGCTGCGACGCATGTCGCTTGTCGGCGACGCCATGGCGCACGCCATCCTGCCCGGCGCCGCAGTGGGATTTCTCCTTTCGGGCCTCAGCCTCTTCGCCATGACCGCGGGCGGCCTCATCGCCGGCTTCGTGGTCGCGCTGCTGACCGGTTTGGTCGCGCGCACGACCGAGCTCAAGGAAGACGCCGCGCTCGCCACCTTCTATCTGCTCTCGCTCGCGGTCGGCGTCACCATCATCTCGCTGAAGGGGACCAATATCGATCTGTTGCACGTGCTGTTCGGCAACGTGCTCGCGCTCGACGATCAGACGCTGCTGCTGATCGCTGCCAACGCCACCGTCACTTTGATCGTGCTGGCCTTGATCTACCGGCCGCTGGTCATCGAATGCGTCGATCCCGGCTTCATGCGCACGGTCAGCCGGGCCGGCGGCCCGGCGCACCTCGCGTTCCTCGTGCTCGTCGTCATCAATCTGGTGAGCGGGTTCCACGCGCTCGGCACGTTGCTGGCGGTGGGCATCATGATGCTCCCGGCGGCGATCGGCCGGTTCTGGGCGCGCGACACCACGCTGATGATCCTGATTGCGACCGTGAGCGGCGCGCTCGCGGGCTATGCCGGCTTGCTCATCTCGTTCCACTCCGGGGTTGCGTCCGGCCCCGCGATCATTCTCGTCGCCGGCGCGCTCTACCTGGCCTCGTTGCTGTTCGGCCGCGTCGGCGGCCTGGTGCGACAGGTCTTTCCCGGCCGGCACCTCGAAGCATGAGGCGCAAGGGGCACAGGAGGATGCCATGCTGACTCGACGACTGGCGCTAGCCGCCGCGCTCGCCGTGGTCTTGGGTCCCGCGCGGGCACAGGACCGCCTCCACGTCATCGCCAGTTTCTCGATCCTCGGCGACTTCGTGAAGAACGTCGGCGGGGACCGGGTCGAGGTCGGCACGTTGGTCGGTCCCAACGGCAATGCCCACGTCTATGCACCCTCGCCCGGCGACGCCAAGAAGGTGGCCGACGCCAAGCTCGTGGTCGTGAACGGACTCGGCTTCGAAGGCTGGCTCGAGCGGCTGGTCAAGGCATCCGGCACCAAGGCGCCGATCGTGGTCGCGACCAAGGGCATCAAACCGCGCGATCGCGCCGGCGATCACGGACATGATCACGACCACGGGCGCGCGGATCCGCACGCCTGGCAGTCAGTCGTCAATGCGAAGGTCTACGTCGCCAATATTCGCGACGCGCTGATCGCCGCCGATCCCGCCGGCAAGGACGCCTACACCGCCAACGCCGCGGCCTATCTCGCCAAGCTCGACGCGCTCGAGCGGGAGGTGCGCGAGGTGATCGCCAAAATTCCGACCGATCGCCGCCGCGTCGTCACCAGCCACAATGCCTTCGGCTACTTCCAGGACGCCTACGGCATCAACTTCACCGCGCCGCAGGGGGTCTCGACCGAGGCCGAGGCCTCGGCCAAGGACGTCGCCGCCATCATCACGCAGATCAAGAAGGAAAAGGCTGCTGCGGTGTTCCTGGAAAACGTGACCGATCCGCGCCTCGTCGAGCAGATCGCGCGCGAAACCGGGGCCAAGGTCGGCGGCACGCTCTATTCCGACGCGCTCACCGAAGCCAAAGGGGACGCTCCCACGTATATCGACCTCATCCGCCACAACCTGCGCCAGCTCGCCTCAGCATTGGTGAGCTGATCGCCGCTGATGCGAGAGCATCCTCCGGTTCGCTTTTTCAGCGCTGCCGGCCCCCCACGCTCTGCGGCGCGCTCGTCCATTGTTCGGATCAATGAAAAACAATGGAATGCGCCGACCAGGGGCCGTGTTGTCAGGCTTTGGTGGCCAACTCCATTGTTCGGATCAATGAAAAACAATGGGATGCGCCGCCCGGTGGTCGTGTTGCCATTGTTCGGATCAATGAAAAACAATGGAATGCGCCGACCAGTGGTCGTGTTGCCATTGTTCGGATCAATGAAAAAACAATGGAATGCGCCGACCATGGTTGTCTTGCCATGGGCGCGGGGCTCGCGGCGAGGGGACTTTCACCTCAGATTTCGTCCCGCCGTTTCCAGCGCACCTGCACGAACGTGTCGTCGGGGCGTGCCCGCCCGGCGGCGATCATGCGGTCGCGCTTGGCGTCGATATCGGCGGGTGTGTCGCGGGCGTCCACCCATAAGAGAAAAGTGCGGGGCTCCCGCCCAGCATCTTTCCTGAGCGTTGTGAGCCGATCATCGCGGGGCGGCATGGGCGCATCCCTCAGACGGTCTGGTCGCCGCAAGCCGCGGCATGCACCGGCGCGGCAGGCGCGCCCCTAATTTCGTTCTCGAGCTTGGTCAGGCGCTCGTCGAACCCTTTGCTGTCGACCGCGCGCACGTAAACGTCGACGACCTTTGCCAATTGCGCGGCCTCGGTCGCGGAAACATCGCCGGCCGCGACCGCAGCCACGATGCTGGCGGCCGCTTCGACGGCATCGGCCGGCTTCCCGATCGGCGGCAGCTCCACGGCGACCGGCTGGTGCTTGATCGCCGGCACGAGGCGATCCATGCACACGCGAAGCGCCCCCATATCGCCCTGCTCCGCCAGTTCGATGATCTTGGTGGCGATGCTCTCGGCATGGTCCGACAGCATGTTCTGCGTGAGCACGGCTGCTCGGCTAACGGTGCCGCGCGGCCGTCCGGCCGGATTTCCGCTTTGGCCTTTTTGAAACGGCATGGCTTTGATCTCCTTCTCGTTTTTCTGCAAAAACACGCGAAGCCCGCCGCACGCGGCCGCAGGCGCGGCAACGCAACGAAAAACCCGGCGCGGCATGCCGCCCGGGTTTTTGGCGTAGTTTCGGTGAATACGCTCTTCTGGAAGATTCTCGTTACACGAGTCAAGCGAAAAATTGCCCTGCCGTTAAGTCCTTACATCAGCGAGGAATTGTCGGCCATGCCTTGAGAAGCGGCCACGTTTGTGACGGCGGTGGTTATCCCGGCAGAAATGCCATGCGGCCGGTACTGTCGTTGACCGTTTCGATGGAAGTCCCGTAAAGCTGCTCCAACTGTGCCTTGTTGAGGATCAGGCCGATGGCGCCCTCGCCCACGCGGGCTCCATCGCGCAGGAGGTAGGCCCGATCCGCTGCGCGCATGGCGTGATTGGGGTCATGGGTGGTGAACAGCACGCCATGACCGGAGGCGGCCAGGGCGCGGATCTCCCTCAGCACCTTGCCTTGGTTGCCGAAATCGAGGCTGGCGGTCGGCTCGTCGAGCACGACGAACTGCGGCTCCTGGGCCAGCGCGCGAGCCAGTAGCACGAGTTGCCGCTCGCCGCCGGAAATCATGGTGTAGGGCCGCTCCCGAAGATGGGCGATGCCGAAACGCTCCAACACGCGGGCGGCGATCGCGCGATCGGCGGAGCTCGGCCGGCTGAACAGGTTGCCGTGCGCGGTGCGGCCCATCAGCACCACGGCCTCGACGGTGAAGGCGAAGGTGGCGACGTGGAATTGCGGCACATACGCGATCAGCCGGGCGCGCTCCCGGCTGGTCAGGCTCGCAAGCGCCCTGTCGCCGAGACGCACCTCGCCCGATTGCGGCGCCAGCAGCCCAAGCAACGTCTTCAGCAGCGTAGTCTTGCCGCCGCCGTTCGGACCCAGCAGGGCCAGCACCTGGCCGGTCGCAAGCGCGACGTCGAGACCGCGACCGACGACATGGTCGCTGTAGCCGATGGTGAGGTTGTGGCCGGACAGGATCATCCGTCACGACCACGTCTTCGACACGCTCGCCAGCAGCCAGATGAAGAACGGCGTGCCGACGAGCGCGGTAAGAATACCAAGCGGTATTTCGACCGCGGACACCGTGCGGGCCAGCGTGTCGATCAGCAGCAGAAAACCGCCGCCCAGCAGGGCCGTGGCCGGGATGAGCCGGCCGAAGTCCGGCCCGACCAACGTACGCGCGATGTGCGGCACCACCAGGCCGACCCAGCCGATGACGCCCGCGGTCGCGACGCTCGCCGACGTCACCAAGGTTGCGGCGGCGACGATGGCGACGCGCAGCGGACCGGTCGGCAGGCCGAGCGCTCTCGCCTCCTCGTCCGGCAGCGACATGACGTTCAACCGCCAGCGCAGTGCGAGCAGCAGCAGCGTGCCGAGCGCGACAGGAACGCCGAGCGGCGCGATGTCGCGGGCGCCGATCGAGGCGAGGCTGCCGAGCAGCCAGAACGTCATCGCCGGAAGCTGGCCATAGGGATCGGCGAGATACTTCACCATGCCGACGCCGGCGCCGAGCAAGGCGCCGATCACGACGCCGGTCAGCACCAGCACGAGGATCGGATCGCGCGCCCGCACTGCACCGCCGATGACGTACACGGCGGCGACGGCGACCAATCCGCCGACGAAAGCGAACGCCTGGATCGCGAACACACCGAGAGAGAAATAGATCCCGAGCACGGCTCCGAGCGCCGCGCCGGAAGAGGCGCCGAGAATGTCCGGCGACACCAGCGGATTGCGGAATAGTCCCTGGAATGCAGTGCCCGCAATCGCCAGCGCCGCGCCCACCAGCGCCGCCGACGCGACGCGCGGCCCGCGCACTTGCCAGACGACATTCTCGACAGCGGAGGGAACAGCGGGCGCGTGCCCCGTCAGCTTGCCGGCGATCACGCCGAACAGTTCGGCGAAAGAAACCGGATAGCGGCCGACCATCAACGCCAGCAGCAGCCCGGCCACGAGCACCGCCGAGGCCACAGCCATCCCTGGAATGGCCGAGCGATTCATGCGCTCAGGCT
>Ga0306920_100008315_pt1 | contig 13763 bp, 9 predicted proteins | sample flu12Cox44000170_FD_204666 | JGI IMG/M metagenome (GOLD analysis project Ga0306920, IMG submission 204666) | Lab enrichment of tropical soil microbial communities from Luquillo Experimental Forest, Puerto Rico - flux4day.12C.oxic.44.000.170 (v2)... | ecosystem: Environmental > Terrestrial >... | reverse complement strand
CGAGTTCGCGCGCTCGCTCGACCGACAGCCGGTCTTCGCCGAGAAAAATAATTTCCTTCGCGATCTTCGCACCGACGAGCCAGGGCAACAGCATCACGACGATGCCTGCGCCGAACTTCAGTTCCGGCTCGCCAAAGAACGCCGTATCGCTCGCAATGGTCATGTCGCAGGCAAGGCTCAGCTCGAACGCGCCGGCAAGGCACGGACCGCGAACCGCTGCAATGGTCGGCTTCGGGCAATGCCAGAATCGCATGACCGCGTCGAAATCGTTGCGCAAAATTGGCTTCCATTGGTCGAAGCCGGTCGGCCGCAGTTCCATCTGCTCCTTAAGGTCGAAGCCCGACGAGAAGGCCTGGCCCGCACCGGCAACCACGACGACGCGCACCGCCGTGTCCCGTTCGGCGAGATCCATAGCGTCATTGATTTCTTGCAGCATGCGGCCGTTCAGCGCGTTGGTGCGCGCCGGACGCGACAGCGTCAGATGGGCAACGGAATCCGCAACGCGATAGGCGATCGTTTCGAAGTCCAATTGTTCCTCGCCCAGTTTTGAGCTTCTCCGGGAGCGAGCGGGCCACGCTTTAATCATTGGCCACGTTGACCTGCGAGCACTCGCTGGGGGACAATGGATGGTAGGCCTTGTCGCCCGGCACGGTGCTCAGCAGCTTATAGTAGTCCTAGGGCTGCCGCGACTCCTTCCGGCGTCTTGACCTGGAATAGGCTGTCGTGGGTGGTACGCCCGCTGCTCCACTTCAACCGTAGCGTCGGAAAAGCCGATGCAGGTGCGATGCCATGAAGGCGCTGGCGCTCATCGAGACTGCCACTTACTGTCCAGAAGCCGTGAACGGCCGCTGGGAAACTTGCGCTGTTTGAGAAGCTGAAAGGCGCGCGGGGGATTTGACGGCAAGGATCACGCCGGATTTGTCAGGGTCGAGGCGGATGCTACAGACGTTGCGGCGACGGAAAAGTGATTGACCGTTTCACTTTAGCCACTGGGTTGTGTCTGCAGAGGGCTTACGTAGCGATCATTCTCACTGCAGCGGCGGCTGCGTCAGAAATCACAGGGTCGCCTGACGTGCCGGAAAGGTCCGTGGGATACGCCGGTGTCGGCCGAGTTTGATCCCACAAGAGAAGTTTCTTCCATTTACATTTCGACCCGAAACCGCATCTACAATCGGACTCTAGCGCTGTGCCGTCTCTCCGAAATAGCGCCGTACGAGGCGGAGCAAATCCACGGGGCTATAAGGTTTGGTCAGATAGTCGTCGCAGCCCGAGGCACGCGCCTTCTCTTCGTCCCCCTTCATGGCGAAGGAACTCACGGCAATGATCGGGATCGTGCCAAGACCGGGCAGTGCCTTGATCTGCCGCGTCGCGTCATAGCCGTCGAGCGGCGCGCCGCAACCGCTGCCGGTGCAACATGAGCAAACGCATTCTTGTCGTCGAGGACCAGGAGGATCTGCGCGCCATCCTGCGCGATTTCCTTTCGGCCTGCACCGACTGTCGACACTTCGGACGGCATGAGGACACTCGACCCTCTGGATATTCGGCAAAATCGCCGTGCGACCGCTGACGAAACATTGCAAAGCGTGAACCATCCTACGCTAGAGCGTTGGCACACACCATGCGAGCCTCGATAGGGAAATATCGGCTTTCCGGCGTTTCAATCGGCCCGCGGCATAATCCATCAATGTATCCCTGACCCGATGCGCTCATAGGCCTGATCGAAATCCAGCAGCGAAGTAGGTCCGCCGCACATTGCTGTGCTATCGTTTGGGTCGGCAGCATAAGGAGCGGGGCCGACAGCGCCACGGCGCATTCAGGTCCGCCCCAAGGACCCGCCAGTAGCCGGTGGCAGTCTGAGCACGCAGACAGTCAATATTGCAGACGCCTACTCGAGGGGAGCAAGCCCATGCTCGAGGTGAGACGGCGTGATGTCTTCCCTTTCATCGCCGGTGCCTTGGTTGCGCTGCCTCGCATCGCTGCGGCAGAGCCTAGCGGCAAGATCCCGCGCGTCGGCTACCTGTGGCATGTGGGCAGTGCGAAAGAGGAACACCCGTATTTCGAAGCGCTGCTCGAAGGCTTCGCAAAGCTGGGTTACGTCGACGGACAAAACATCAAGCTTGAGCATCGCTTCCCCAATGAGTCCCCCGAGCGCTTCAAGAGTATGGCCGCCGAGCTGGTGACCTTGAACGTCGATGTCTTGATGGGTGGCGCTGTTGCCTCGGCGTATCTGCGGGACGCCACGACGAAAATCCCGATAGTATTCATGTTCGTTCCCGATCCGGTGGGAATGAAAATGGTCCAAAGCATCGCCCGGCCAGGGGGAACGTCACCGGATTATCGAATTTTGGCCGAGACATCGCGGGCAAACGCCTGCAGCTCTTGAAAGAGATCGTGCCGGGCCTCTCCCGTGTGGCACTGCTTATGAACCCGGATCAGGCGACCTCCGGCGTCTTTGTCCAAGCCATGCGAGCTGCTGCCCGCGAGCTCGGATTGGTGCTTCGGACGTTCGAAGTGCACAAGCTCGAGGAGATCGAGCCGGCGTTTGACGCCATGGTGAGCGGCTCGACGCAGGCGGTTACGCCTGTCCAGGGCGGGCTGTTCTTTCAGGCGCGCGCCATCGTTCCGAAATTGGCGCTTGCGCGGCGTCTCCCGATGTTGGCTTATTCACGTGAAAGCTTCGAGCATGGCGCACTCGTGTCTTATGCCGCTGACCAGATCGAGATGTGTCGCCGATCAGCGATTTACGCCGACAAGATATTGAAGGGTGCCAAACCCGGTGACCTGCCGGCCAGGAACGTTGGCTCGCGTCCGCTTGACCCGCGGCTACGGACCAGCACCGACGACCCCTACGCACTCAACCTGCGCCAATCCAGACTCCTGCTCCACAGCAAACGTTGTGTTCGGTTGCAACGCATTATTCGATCACCTCGTCGGCGATCTGCCGGAGATGCAACGGGACATCGAGGCCGAGCGCCTTGGCGGTCTTGAGATTGATGAGAAGCTCGAACTTAGTCGGCTGCTCCACCGGTTACTGAGCCATCGCACTCGGGATTTGGCTCATCCGTGATCTGCAGCATGGTAGAATACTATCTCGGTGCCGACGTACATCTTAATTTCGTGGTTTCCGGGGTTGAATGGCAGCTGCGATGTCCGCTCGCCGCTGTTGTTGAGAGCAAGAAGCCTCCATTGAGCTCAACGCCTAGGTTCGGAGGGGACGGCAAGCTTAGAAACGCTGCAGCCCAGACTGCGGTATCTTGTGTCATTCCCTGCAAGCCATCCTCGTTTGCGCAGCGATAGGACTATGAACCATCGGGGTACTCCGCCCATTCCGCGACGCGGCAATCGCTCCCGTTCCTCGGTGCCGGCAAGGTCGGGTTGGGCTCAAGAGCATCGCTGGCTGAATGTCCGTCTCACTCGTAAACCTGCCGTCGGTCGAACGACAAAAAGTGTGTACTGCAGCCACTGGACCACGTGGCCAGCGTTGCGGACCCGAAGGCTTTCAAATTGGGAAGAGACTATTACGTCTGGGCGGAGCTGGTGCCGACGCAAAACTCGAGCGGTGGCGAGGGGAAGCTTGGCAGTATCGAGAAGCGTGGGCGCGAATGCCGAGGTGGTTCGGCGCGTTAGTTGCGATCTTGGCGCATGCGCTGCCAGGTAGGGTGCGCGACATCTCGCAAGAAACCAGCTGGTCCGCATCGAGCTTGCCCCCACTGCTTCGAGGGGCTGCTGTCGCGGTCTGCTATTTTGTATTTGCGAAAGTCTCCCTGACACTGGCATCGCTTCATCCGAGCGCAAGCCCTGTGTGGCCTCCGAGCGGGCTGGCGCTTGCGAGTCTCCTGTTGTGGGGAAATGGACTGTGGCCCGCGATTGCCGCGGGAGCATTCCTGGCCAACGAAAACTTTTGGCTCGCTGTCCACGTCCTCTGTGATTGCGGTCGGCAACACGCTTGAAGCACTGATAACCGCTGTACTGCTAAAGCGATTGAAAGCATCAACGCACCTGTTTGAAGGTCCACCCCAAGTCGTCTTGTTCGCATTCCTCACTCTCGTACCGGGCACGATGATCAGCGCCACCATGGGAGTGGGTAGCTTGGTGCTCGCGGGTTTCGCCGACCCCGCGAAATTCGCCAGCATTTGGATTACGTGGTGGCTCGGGGACGTTGGCGGCAAGCTGCTGGTCACTCCATTCATCATGCTCTGGGCCAAGACCAGTTTCATGGAGATGGGTCGTGCCGAGTTGCAGCGCCTGGGCCTGCTACTTGGGGCAACGATCATTATCGGCATTGTCGCCTTCAGCCCGTTACTCCAACAAACCGCCCTGCGTGGCCCGCTACGCTTTGTCGCGATTGGGCCGCTGCTTTGGGCTGCGCTGCGGCACAATCAACGGGACACAGCAACCGTTGCGCTCATGCTGTCCATGTTCGCGATCTGGGGAACCTTGTCAGACGGAGGGCCGTTGGCGCGGCCGAATTTGAACGACTCATTTTTGCTCACGATGGCGTTCGTGATCAGCACAGCGGTGCCTAGCTTGGTGCTGAGTGCGGATGTGGCCGCTCGGCGGCTCAGTGAAGAACGCCATCGTGTCCTTGTCGAGCATGCGAATGACATCGTCGCGACATTGGATTTGGATTTGCGGGTCACTTCGGTAAACCCGGCGATCGAACGCATCCTGGGCTTTGCGCCGACCGAGGTGATTGGGAAGTCGCTTCGGCGCCACGTGCCTCAGGAACAGCTCCACCAACACGCAGAAATGCTGAATCGAAAGTTCCAAGGGCAGTACGAGGTCGAGGTGCGCACAAAGGCTGGCGTGCAACGGGTACTTGAAGTGAATTCGAAACTCATCGCCGACGCAGCAGGCAAACCCGTCGCGATTTACGCAATCGCTCGGGATATTACGGAGCGGAAGGAAGCAAAACGAGCAGAAGCGCAGATTGCCGAGCTCGATCACCGCGTCAAGAACGCGCTCGCCACTGTGATGGCCGTTTCGCAGCGCACGCGGGAAGGTCACACGTCAATGGACGAGTTCCTTAGGGCCTTCGACGGTCGCATCCGGTCGATGGTCAACGCGCATGCATTGTTGAGCAGCGGTCGCTGGCAGGGTGTCAATCTAGCTCTTCTGGTGCGACAGGAGCTGGCGCCGTTTGCGGCGGCACTCAATACGATGGTCGAGGGCCCCGATATTGTTCTCGCCGCCGACGCAGCCCAGCCAGTAGAGTTGGTGCTTCATGAGCTCGTGACCAATGCGGCCAAATATGGTGCGCTGTCGAGTCCGAAAGGGCACGTAAGCGTGCAATGGCATCGACCGGCGAGCGGACAAGTCCCCGAAGCATTGGTGCTCGACTGGAAAGAGACAAGCGGGCTGCTAGTCCCAGCTTCGATCTCACCAGGCTACGGCACCAGTGTCATCAAAGAACTCATCCCGTACGAGCTCGGCGGCGTGGTCGCCCTGGTGTTCGCCCCGGAGGGAATGCGATGCAGGCTCGAAATTCCCCGGAAATGGTTGAACGATGCTGATCGTCCTCCCAGCTAGTCTGCCAAAGATCTACGAGCCGCTTGTTCGTAACTCAGCAATTTGAGATTTTGCCCGAGCTTAATGGCGGTTCGCACATAAGGTCCACAATCTGGTTGCGCGACGCGGTCCTCGGACGTGCCGCCCAGAGAAAGAGTGCGAACAAGACAAGGCCAGTGACGTAGCCGGGCCGGCTCCGGCCGCACGGCAATTGCCGCTACGGCCGGAGCTCGCACTTGTGCAGCGCAAAACCTCAAGGCGCGCTAGAGCCAATTGACCGGCCCGAGGAAATCCCGCTTGCCGAGCGGCACGCCGCGATGACGCAGAATGTTGTACGCCGTCGTTACAAAGAAGAAGAAATTCGGCAGGGCGAACTGTTGCAGATAGTCGTTGCCCTTCAGTTTCCGGTCGTTGCCGCCGGCAGTCCAGGCGATGACCTTGCCCTCCGCGCCGTCGACCTGTGCGCGAGTCAGGGACTTCACGAAGCCTAGGGCGGTTTCGACGCGGCTTTTGGCGGCGGCGAAGCTGGTGTCATCCACAGCCGCCATGGTGGGGGGAGTAACGCCAGCTAGGCGGCCGCCGGTGTTCATGGCGAAATCCGCTGACTGACGGATTTGGCGGGCGAGGCAGAACATGTCGGGATACAACCGGTCCTGCAGCAGGGCCGATTCCTCAATCTTGTTGGCGGCACAATGCGCGGCGGCCTTGTCGATGATGCCGGCCAGTGCGCTAAGCTGCTGGGCGCAGGGGGTTACAGCCGTGTCGTACAAGGAATATGCCATTTGGGTTTCTCCTTCGGGTGGGATTTTAAGGGAGAGACCATAGGGGAAGCCCGATCCTCCTGCCAACAGGTCGTCGCGTCCTTACCGAATGCTCCATCCGCGACATTTGCCCGCTGCTAGCATGTTGCTGTTCATCCAGTAAGCAGCGAACGCAACCCAAGTCTTGAAAGGTCGCTATTGGCCCAAGAGACGAGCACGGCGCGGCCGGAGACTTCCCGACCAAACAGCCGACCACGTTCGAGCTCTTGATCAATCTCAAGACCGCCAAAGCGCTTGGGCTCACGGTGCCACCATCACTGCTCGTCCGAGCCGACAAGGTGATCGAGTAACCCTTCTTTGCGCGAACTATGGCGTTCGCTCACAGCGATTAAGGCACACAGCTGCGGACTTCCGCGCTGCAACGATGCTATTCAGGGTACTTCTGCCTTGCCAACCAGGGTTGGCGGCGGCCCACCCTCTCTCAGCACTATGTGCCGCGAAACACGATGAGGGCGTCCAATGCCTTCACTCCCTGCCCCGCGGGCAGCACCATGAGTGGATTGATGTCCAACTCTGCCAGACGCCCTTCGAGGTTCATGGCGAGGTGCGACACGCACACCAGGCTATCCGCGAGCGCCTCGACATCCGCTTTGGGCCCTCCGCGGAAACCCTGCAGCAACCGGGCGCCCTTGACCTCGGCGATCATGGCCTGCGCTTCAGGGCGCGTAATGGGGCAGCGCCGCAGGGCAACGTCGTTGTAGACCTCGACCATCACACCACCACTCCCGAACAGGAGCACCGGCCCCAGTTGCGGGTCGTAAGACACACCAATGATCACTTCCACGCCCTGCCCAACCATCTCCTGCACCGACACGCCGGTGATCCGAGCCTGTGGAGCATAGGCCTTGGCACAGGCCATCACTTCTGCATAGGCCGCTCGCACTCGTGCCGCGTCATCGAGGTTCAGCCGAATCGCGCCGGCTTCTGTCTTGTGCGGAATATCCGGCGAGTCGACCTTGAGCGCCACCGGAAGCCCGAGCTGCCGTGCGGCCTCGACTGCAGCCTCCGCGGACGTTGCCCGATGCTCACGCGCGCTCGGCACTCCCCAGGCCGTCAGCAACTGCTTGCTCTCGGACTCAGACAGTGTCGGACGACCGAGGCCCAGTGCCTGGGCGGTGGCCTCATCCTGCGGCGGCGTGCGTGAGGGGGCTGTGGCAAAGCCATCCCTCAGGCGGCGCTCGCGCCAAGTGTGATAGACCAGACGGCTCTGCAGGCCGCGGGCCAACTTGTCGGGCGTGTAGAAGACGGGAATCTGGGCGCTCTTGAGCTGTGCCAAGCCGGCCTTGGCGTCCCGGCTCCCGGTCCACAGGAACACCACGCCCTTGTCAGTCCGATCACGCTGGCTGATGACCTGCCGTGCTTGGGCTTCCTCCCCAGCACTCGCCACGACGAGCGTCCCCATCTGGGGATCATTGATCATGTGCTCCATGATTTGTGGGAAGGAGTCGCTGTTGGCAAAACCCGTCACATCGGCAGGGTTCGCAGCCCACCCGAAGCCCTTCAAAATGCCGTTGATGCCGTCACGCGCCTCTTCGCAAAGCGCCGGCAGATCGAGCCCGGCCTGACCACACATGTCGGCGGTCAGCGAGCTGATCCCCCCTGAGTGGGACACCACCGCGATGCCAGGTACGTTGGGCTTCGGGCAGTGGGCCAGGAGTTGCGAGACCTCCAAGAGGTCGTCGTAGTCCAGCGCCCGGATCACCCCGTACTGCGCAAAGATCGCATCGTAGCGGGCATCCATTCCCGTAAGCGCTGCCGTGTGCGAGCGTGCGGCCTTCGCCCCGAGCTCAGAGCGCCCGATCTTGATCAGGACGATCGGCTTGCCCCGCTCCGCGGCCAGCTTCGCGACTTCGAGAAACTTTTCCGCCTGCTTGAAGCCCTCGACGAAACCAGCAATCACCCGAGTATCCGGGTCGTCGAGCAGATAGCGGGCGAAGTCCGCAAAGTCGAGATCGGCCTCGTTCCCCGTCGAAATGATGTAGCTAAAGCCAATGCCTTTCTCCACCGCCCGCACCAGGAACGGCCCGAACGCCGTCGCCCCGCTCTGGCAGACGAGGCCGATCGGCCCGGACCGACCAGAGGCCCCGCGCGAGGAGGAGGTGGCCCAGATGTCGCGCTTGACATTCGCCACCCCCAGGCAGTTGGGGCCGCTGATCCGCAGCCCCGAGGCGCGGGCAAAGGCCCCCAATTCCCCCTGCAGATCACGCCGGTCATCCACGCCGCGCTCTGCAAAGCCCGCCGAAATCACAATGGCCGACCCCGCCCCCTTGTGGTGGCTCTCCTGGAGGACATCGAGCACCTGGTCGTGCGGCACCACGATGCCCACAACGTCGGGGGCCTCCGGCAGATCCGTCACACGCGGGTAGGACATCACCCCCATGATCTCGTCATAACGCGGGTTGACGGCATACACCCGCACCCGGTCCTTCGCCTTGAGGGCTGAAGCCAGAAACCGCCCGCCGTACTGCATCCGCGGCGTCGCGCCCACGATCGCGATGGAGCGCGGGTTGAGCATCATGTGGATCGATGCCATCTGGCTCTCTGTCCAGAACTCCATGCCGCCTCCCGAAAAGAAAAGGCTCTGCTTGCAATTAAAGAAAATGGTTCGTGCGTCGTCGAGCCCACGAACTACGAACCGCCACGCGGAACGGCGCGCGGCCATTCGACCAACCGGCATTGCACGCAACTCTTTCAGGCCACCGGATCCCTCGCGTAGGTAGAGACCTCAACCAGATTGCCATCTGGATCCTCGCAATAGATCGACGTCATGGGCCGAGCGCACCCGACCGCGGGACCGGGCCAGCGACGATGGGAATGCGGGCGGCCTCGAGCCTGGCGATGACGGGCTTCAGACTGCCCCCCGTCACGAAGCACAAATCGAGCGAGCCCGGCGCATCGACCTTGCAGGTCCACCAGCTGGCATCCCCGGTCTGGCGGAGTTTGAACTTGCGCTGGCCGAACTTGAGCGCGATGCGCTCGCCCGGTGCGGCGGGGCTCGAATAGGTCTCCCGCCGGAAGCCGAGCGCGCGCTCCTACCATGACGCCGTCGCCTCGACGTTGCGGCAATTGTGGCGATGTGGTCGATGCGATCGATCATGTGATCCTCTGCAGGAAGTGGCCGTGGCAGCCGTCGGCCCGGTGGTGGCGCGGTTCTTCGCCGGCCGGTCGCGCGTTCGTCGCAGGGGGGAGCGGCTCGGCTCGAAGCCCCTGGACGATCCTTTCATATCGACGCCTCGAGCAGCAAGTGGATCTCCGCCGTAGAACTCGCCTGCCAGCCGCAGGCGACCTCGGCGCTGGCTTTCTCGCGGATCCCGCGGCATGACGATAGAAGAACGCGCTGGGGAGCGATTTTCGCCACGCGCCCGAGCAAGGAGAAGCCCATGTGCATCTGCATCTTCGGCGTCGGCCGTGCTGACCGGGGCGACGCGCGGGGCGATTGCCGACCGGCCCGAGATCGTCGCGATTTCGTCAGGCGCGTGATGACGGAGGCTGAAGCCGTCGCAGACGCACTCGGCGTCGTCCTGCCACAGCCGATGGAGAAACGCATCGAATCACGCTGGCTGCACGTGAGCACCGGATGTCGATGCTGCAAGACCTCACGCGCGGCCGACCGCTCGAGATCGACGTGCTGGCCTGCTCCATCGCCGAGATGCGCAGCCTGGTCGGCCTCACGAGGCCGACCATCGACATGGTTCTCGGACCTCGCGCGCTTGCGCGGCATCCGAGAAGTCTGATCCGAACGCCAACCCCGCCACTGGCGACAGATCGACGCTACGGCAGGCCCGACCCTCGGGATCGTGGTTCAACTGTCGTCGAGGGTGTCCTAATGTGAAGGCCACAGCGACTGCGAAGACTTGCTCCCGTATGCAGGAGGATTGATCCATGACGATCGATGTGGCGACTGGCATCGCCCGCATCCTCAAGCAGGAGGGTGTGGACTGGGTCTCGACGTTCCCCGTCTGCCGGGTGAACAACGCGCTCGGCCGCGAGGGGATGACGATGCTGATGCTGCGCGATGATCGGTATGCCGTCGCGGTCGCCGATGCGTTCTCCCGTATCACGGCAGGCGCGCGTATCGGCGTCTGCACGTTCCAGGGCGGCGTGAACGCCGCCGGCCTGCAGTACGCCTATGCCGGTCTGGCGCAGGCCTACGAGGATGGCTCGCCAGTTCTGTGCATCACCGATGGTGTGCCGGCCGGCAGCTCGGGCAACAGCCAGTTCGATGTCGCATCGAGCATGAAGACGGTGTCGAAGTGGTTCGGCTACCTCGACAAGCCTGAGCGTGTGCCTGAGTTCATGCGCCGTGCCTTCACCATGCTGCGCAGCGGCAGACCCGGACCGGTCATTCTGGCGATTCCCAATGCCACGGCCACGTACGACGAGACCGCCGACCCGTACCGCCCGGTGAAGGGTTGGAAGTCGGCGCCGGACCCGGCCGACATACGCGCGGCCGTTGCCCTGCTGTTGGAGGCCCGAAACCCGCTCATCTACGCCGGAGAGGGGGTCATCTACGCCGGCGCCTCGGGCGAATTGAAAGCCCTGGCGGAGCTGGCGAACGTGCCGGTGATCACGACTCTCAAGGCCAAGGGAGCGTTCCCGGAAAACCACCCGCTGTTCGTTGGCGTGCGCGGCGATCAGGTGGAGCACTTTCTGCACAAGAGCGACGCCATCCTCGCCGTGGGCTCGAGCCTCTCACCGGGCCGCTTCAGCCACCGCATTCCCGACGCGGCAAAGAAGAACATCATCCACTGCAACGTCGACGAGCTGCACATCAACAAGATCTACCCGACGGCGCAGGCGGTGATCGGCGACGCGCGCATGACCTTGCAGGCTCTGCGCCAGGAAGTCTCCGATCGCACGTCCGGTGCCGGTCGGCCGGTGGGTACTATGGCGGCGGAAGTGAAGGCGGCTCGCGACAAAGGGTTCGCCAAATACCGCGAGCTCATGGCCTCCGACGAGAAGCCGATCAATCCGTATCGCGTGTACGGCGATCTCATGAAGGTGCTCGATCTGCACAATTCGTTCGTCACGCACGAGTCCGGCAACACGCGCGACCAGCTGAGCACCGTCTTCGACACACTCATTCCGCGCGGTTTCCTCGGATGGGGAAATGTCTCCACTTTGGGGTTCAGCCTGGCTGCGGCCATCGCCGCCAAAAAAGCGTCTCCAAATCGGGCAACGGTGGCAGTCACCGGCGAGGCCGGCCTCGGCTACATGCTCGGCAATCTCGAAGTCCTGCTGCGCGAGAAGCTGGGTGTCACGGTTGCGCACATCAGCAATGGCGGCTTTGCCGGCTACGGCCCCGGCTTCTGGGGTCCTGGTCATGATCCCTTCACGCACGCGGTGCTGGGGCCGGACGAGGTGGATATGTCGAAGGTTATCGGTGCCCTGGGTTTTCACAGCGAGCGTGTGAGGGAGCCGACGGAAATCATCCCCGCCCTTCGGCGGGCGCTCGCTGCCAATGCATCGGGTCGGCCGGCATATATCGAATTCGTCTGCTGCCAATACCCCGTGTACGGGCAGTGGGTTGGGCGGAGTTCGGAGTGACACGATGCCGAAACTCATCCCTGTCCCCGACGCCTTGAGCCAGCCCTTCTGGGATGCCGTCAACGAGAGACGATTGGTCCTGCAACACTGCTCCGCCTGTGACAGGCTCCAGTACCCGCCGCAACAGGCCTGCCACGTCTGCGGGTCGCCTGCCAACCTGGCCTGGAAAGAGGTGCAGGGGAAAGGCCATATCGCCGCCTATATCGTCATCGAGGACGGTCGCCTCAACCGGCGCATGCCCGATCAGCCTTACAACCTGGCGATGGTGACGCTGGATGAGGACCCGCGGGTCAACTTCTACTCCAACCTGCCGGGGACATCACCCTATGAGGTCCCAGTAGGGGCCGCCGTGGAGGTGACTTTCGAGGGGGTGGCCCCGGGCCGGCTCATTCACGAGTGGCGAGTGGTCGCTTGAAGGTGTGTTGGCAGTAGCGGTCGGAGCGGAGAGGGGCAGTCATGGCGGCGCCAGATCAGTATCGGTGGCGGCGGGATAGGGATGGACTCGGCGTGTGGGAGCACCGCGGCAAGGTCGCTTTGGCGGGATTCGGACACTCGCCGGTCGATCGCCGCTGGGATGGCGTCTTGATGGACAAGACGCTGGGCGCTTATTCCGTCCTGGCCTGTCAGAAGGCGATGGATGATGCCGGCGTGATGCCGGATGAGATCGACGGCGTCATCTGCTGCGACAGTCACATCGCCGGTGGCAGCGGCGGTTCGGCATCGCAGTGGGCGCCGCGGCCCTACTTCGCCCCGCCTTACGATTCAGAGTGGGGGCTCACGCTCATCAACGCGCGGTGGGTCATCGAGCAGATGGGCCTGCGCAACGTCAGGTTCGCCCCGACCGGGGTGCCCACCATCGGCGAAATGGTTGGCATGGCGGCCCAAGCCGTTGGCGATGGCCTGTGCAACACCTGCCTGGTCATCTACCCGGCAGGCAATCTGGAAGGCCGCTACCGCCGTGGTGGTGAGAACGCCGACGACTACGCCAGGGGCGCGCGCCAATGGACGGCACCCTGGGGAAATCACGGCGGCAACGATTTCATCAACATCTTCCCGCACCGTCAGTATTGCCGCAAATACGGCGGTAAGCACGACGACTTGGCGCCCTTCGTCGTCAACCAGCACCGCAACGGCCTGCTGACCCCGTGGGGATACAACGCCACCCACAAAGTGCCGCAGCTCACGATCGAGGATTACGTGAGCTCCCGCTACATCCTGAACCCGCTGCGGTTGTGGGACTGCGACCGGCCGGTCAACGCCTCGGCCGCTTACCTGTTCACGACCGCCGATCGCGCTCGCGACATGCGGCAGCCGCCGGTCTACGTGCTGAACCACTCCCAACACAATTTCAGGCAGCGCACCACGCAGGCGGACCTGGATGAGATCGAGGACTGGACCGATCGCGCCGCCCGCAGAATGTACGAGGGTGCCGGGCTCGGCCCGAAGGACGTCGACATATTCAATCCCTACGACGGTTATGCACCCATGGCACAGTTCTTCCTGGAGGCCTTCCAGTGGCACGGCGTCAAGCGCGGCGAGGCCTTCGCGTTCTATGCGGGCGACATTCGAGTCGAGGGACCACATCCTTTCTGCTCGAGCGGTGGCAATCTCGGGAATGGGCGGACCCGCACCGCCATGTACACCGATAGCATCGAGCAGCTAAGAGGCACCGCCGGCGCGCGGCAGGTCAAGATACGCGCCGAGACCGCGTTGGCGGCCTTTACAACTCCCAGCAGCGGGGGCTGGATCATGTTCGGCAAACATCCCCGCTGACAATTGGGGCGAGCGGTCGGGACACTTCTGGCGCCGACGCAAGCGAGCGTCTTGCGAGCGAATAGCCCCTTACAAAGCGGCGTCCCTCCAGCGATCAGGCTGCCTGCAGCCAGG
>Ga0306920_100008312_pt1 | contig 13766 bp, 15 predicted proteins | sample flu12Cox44000170_FD_204666 | JGI IMG/M metagenome (GOLD analysis project Ga0306920, IMG submission 204666) | Lab enrichment of tropical soil microbial communities from Luquillo Experimental Forest, Puerto Rico - flux4day.12C.oxic.44.000.170 (v2)... | ecosystem: Environmental > Terrestrial >... | reverse complement strand
CGACTTGCGGATAGCCAAGCTCTCCAGTCGTCGGAAGATCAAGCAGCGCTGCGACCCGCTGCGGCGATGTCACGACGACTGGCTTGATCTGCTTGCCATCCTCCAGCATGCCGCGCGCGGTACCATAGCCGATCATCGTCATCTCGACGGTTCCGGCCATCGTCGCGGTAAGCGCGGGCCCCAGCCCGCGGAACGGCACGTGCAGGATGTCGATGTTGGCCAAGTGCTTCAACATCTCCATTCCCAGATTGGTGGCGCTGCCGGGGCCCGACGAGCCGTAGCTGAGCGCGCCCGGCTTGGCGCGGGCGAGTTCGATGAGCTGGGGCAACGTGTCGGCCGGGACGGCCCGGTTCGCCACCAGGATCATCAAAATCTTCGCCACCTGGGCGACCGGCGCCAACTCCTGGTTGGCATCAAACGACGGATTCTTGGACAGGTGCGGAAGGGTCGTGAACAAATCGTCCAGGCACAGCAGTAATGTGTCGCCGTCCGGCTCGCTGTTGGCGACAAACCGCGCGCCGACGATCATGGACCCGCCCGGCCGATTTTCGACGATGACGGGCCGGTCCCACTGCGCCGACAGCCCGTGCGCCAAAATGCGCGCCACGACATCGACCGCGGCGCCCGGATCGAAGGGCACGATGATCCGCACCGGCCGCGACGAGCCGCTTTGCGCGAGCGCGGATGTTTGGTCGCTCCCGGCCGTCGCGACGAGGATCACCGCCCAGAAAAGCACCAGCGGTCGTAGTCTTTTCATCTTGGCCCTGACTCCTACAAGCAAAGCTCCCTTGCGGTGTTCTGCGGCTGACGTTCTGCAAATGAAGTTAAGCAAATTCAATGCCAGCACGCCGCGGCCGGCGCGCTGCAACTACCGTCCCCGGCCCAGTATCGAGGCCGATCCACTGGTCGGCAAGTGCAAAGATTGTCTCTATTGATGTGACAGTGAGCATCAATTTCGAGTTGCTCGATCTACGCGCCTTCCTGGCGGTCTTCGATCTCGGCACCTTTCACAAAGCGGCGGAGCTGCTCAACCTGTCGCAGCCGGCGCTGTCCCGCCGCATTCAGGGATTCGAGGCACGGCTCGGAATTCACCTGCTGGAACGCTCGATGCGCCACGCCGCCGCGACCCGCCGGACGAAAACTCGAGCCGATCGCACGCCGCATGTGGGATGAGCTCGACTCGTCGCTGATGTCCATCAGCGGCATCGGCGAGCGGCCAAGCGGCCTGGTCACCATTGCCTTGATCCCATCCGCCGCCACTTTCCTGCTGCCGCGGGTGATAATCGCCGCTATCCGCTGATCCGGGTTCGCGCGCTGGAGGGACCATCCCCCCCGATGAGGGTTCCCCCACCCGCTCGAGCTGATCGTCACGCCCGCCGGCTTAAGCCCCCCACCCTTTGGAGAGTGAGGTTGAGCCGAGCTGCACTGTGCAGGAAAAGGCTGAGAGCTTTACAGTCGCCGAAGGGCGCATAAGCAAGATCAAGCACTTAACACTAGGTCAACAGGCCCGACCAAACATCATAAATTGCACAGTTGCTCACTTCGGCTCGGGCTCGGGATCGAGATCAGGATCATCCGGCGTAACGCCATCGCCATTCCCCAGCGCTCCGCGCAAGAGTTTGAGAGCGCGCTCGCCGCCAACTTTGCTGATCAGATTGTGCGCCTTGCGCTCGGCTGGGGGCTGCTGATTGACCAAATTCATAATGACCTCCTCAATGCGGTCATGCTCCGTCGGCTCTTTCTGTGCCTGCACCTGCACGATGTCGAGCTGCTGCGGGCTATCGAGACCAAGCATTGCCGCCTTTCGTTCCATAATTTTCACACACAGCAGTCCAGCCTGCGCGTCGACGTTCTCAATCGCGCGCTTGTAGAAGGTCTCCAGCAATCCATCGAGACGATTTAGGTCGAGCGAAACGTGACGTCGCCGCGCATCGTTGTCGATCTTCGGCAGCACGCGATCGAGCGCGGCATCCACCTCGCCGATCGTGCACCGCAGCTGCCTGCTGATGGCGCGCGCGGACTTGCCGGACAATCGCTCCTGCAAGATGTAATCGTCGCGGACGTCATCAGATGTGGGATCGGTCATCGCTTGCCTCCTCGCTTCGCTCGCCGTTCGAGGTCTCGCACTGTAGCACGTAAAAAGCGAGCAAGCTCGGCTTGAGCTATGACGATCTCACGCGCGCGAGCTCGGTGGGGCAAGCGGGCTATCTTCCTGGCCCGATTAAGGGCTGGGCAGGACCGGTTACGGTGACGCGATCTGTAATCGTATCCGCTACAGGATCTACAAATAAAAGTTCCGTCCTTCTCGATCAGAAACCGACAGCGTTGATTGCAGTCCGGACAGCGAAACCATGGACGCAACCGTTGTCGACGTCCGAAGGTCCACTCCTCCTCGATCTGCACGATCTGGATCTTCCCACCGTATGAGAGCGTGACCTCGGAGTGACCTCGAAGACCCCCAACGCGGATACGTGGATGGTTCTCCAGGAGCTGACGGTTGCTCCATTTCCGTGGCCGAGATGTCCCAAAAGCTCCAGTCATATTCGTGAAAAGAACCTGCGAACCGCGCTCCCGTCGACGCGATCGGGCTTCCTATCGCAGCTGGCTCAGAAGCTTAACCGCGCTGTCGCTATGCTGATCAGCTAACGCAGCCAATCCGCCGGCAGCAAAGACCGCGACTGCGCGTAGAAGCTCGGCCAATTGACGGGCGGCCCCGGGATCGAAGCGACAATAGGCGCCATGGGTTAGGCGTGCGATGTCCTGGAAGGTCTGTTCGACCAGGTGATTGTGACCCTCCTGGAACATGAAGACAGGCACGCTGAGACGGCCGAGAGCGCTAGCCGCGCTAAGGACGACATCGGGACTCTCCTCCAGGGCGTCGCCCACGAATACGAGCGCACTCACTTTGAGCAGCTTGGTTTCCTTGGCAGCGTGGGTAAGGACCTTTTCGATCTGGGTTTCACCGGCGCGGCACATGATCTGCGACATGGTTTTGGCGAGCTGAGTGGAATTGGAGATCCAGCGTGAGGCGCGGCACTCACCGAGACCGCGGTAATAGACCAGCTGCATTTCGAGGCTGCCGTGACTACCGGCTTCTTGGAACATTTCGGCTTGAAGCTTGCAGGCGGTATCCCAGGTTGCTTCTCGGCTGGCGGTAGCGTCGAGGGCGAAGATGAGGCGTCCGCGCATGCTCGGGCTTGAGCGTTTTTTAAGATCGGCGAGGAAGGTGTCGACCTCGCTATGCGTGGGCGACGCGCTCTCGTTGCGGTTCGTGATATTGGATATGAACTACTCCTCTTGCAGTTTGCGGGGACCGCGGGACCCGCGGGACCTCCGTCTAGAGTACGCGCGAGATGTCAGTGACAAATACATAGAAGTCATAGTCGACCTCCCGCCGGTCCCAGCGGTCCCGCGCGATTTCGCATGCGAAAATAATAAAGGTCACGGTGAAGCTCCCGCAGGTCCCAGCAGTCCCGCTACGTTAGCCTCGATAGCTGATAGGTTGCGACGTGTGCATGAGCATCACGTCCCTGGATCAGCCAATATCTATGACCATCGGACAACCGCACGACGCGCCCGCTGTTGCGACGCAGCCACTCACCCAACCGTTTGGCTGAGATATCGCCATCCTTGTCGCCGGCGATGCGCAGGAGGAGGTCCTTGAGCAGATTGGTGTTAAAGCCGGGAGGGGCTTCGTTCGCGATCTCGACAAGACGGGCGACCCGATAATGTTCGGCGAGCTTCAGCTCACCCACCCAGTATTCGCCCAACCCGCGCAGATCGGCGAGCTCAGGGTCCTCCGCTTGGGTCTTGTCGATGCTCGCCACCGGGTCGGGCTCGCCGAGCCAGACCAACGGACCGCGCACCATGGTCGACCACTCGGCATAGCTGCCGAAGGGCCCGCACACCTCGGGCACCCCGGCGGCGAGGTAGGCGCGCATCACCGTGAGCGCGGCCGCAACGTAGCTCGCCCGGTTCGCGGCGGCCTGCCGCAACGTGTTGCGGGCGAACTTCCGCAGCTCCGGCCGCTCGTCCAGCGTTTCGAGATTGCACGCCAGGCCGCGGCGGACCATGTCGCCCTTGAACGTGACGTTATTGCCGGTCGCATATGTTGCGGTACGGACCTCGCATTCCGGTGTCTCGCTGCGGCCCAAAATCCTGATCTTGACGATCGGCCGTTCTGCCATTTGGCAGAGGAATTCACCACCGAGATCATGCGTGCAGTTGTCGAGCGAGATCATCGGAATGCCACTCAAGACAATGGAGCCGAGCCGCTTCTCGGTCTCCTCCACGCTCTTGAGTGCGGTGATGACAGGGCAAAGCCGACCGGTAGCGATTACGGCAAAGGTATCGACGAGATAGCTCTTGCCCGTTCCCGCCATATGCGCGCCGATCAGGTGCATGGGCGCGGTCGGAAGCGAGCCGCGCACCAGGGGCGTCAGCAGTCCGGACAGCGCGACCGAGCGGTTGAGCCGCAACTCATGCTCGCCACCAACGCTGCGCTTGAAGCCAAACTCGGATAGCAAATCGATTAGCAGCTTGAGCGCCGCGAGCGCTTGATCCTTCGTTGGCTGTTCCGGGATCGGCGGGATTTGAAACCCCGGCGCGAGGTAAAGTTCAGTCTCAGGATCATAGCCGGGCTCGACAAGCAGCGAGCCATCCGGACGGAGCGTGGCTCTGGTGATGATGCCGGAGACGTGCGGAAGCCGCCAGCGTCGCTCGGCTGCGAGCAGGACGCGCACATAATGCAGTGGTGGGTCGGTATCGACCACCCTCTTGCGCCTATAATCCCATTTCTGAAACCCGGCAGCCTCGGCGACCGGACATAAAAAGCTCTCTGGCGAGAGTTCGCGCAAACGCGCGACCGTGGTCTTGCGCCCATCCGCCGCCGGCATGATCTCGGCGACAGGCTCGACCAGCGTTCCCGCACGCGAGAACACTGGCAGGCCCGACGCGAGCAACGCGTCTTCGATCTCGCCGAGGATGCGGAGCAGCTCACCGTCTGCGAGTTGAATGGTAGGACGCGCCCCGCTCTGTGCTGGTGGTTGCGGTCGTGCGCGGGGTTGCTTCTTGCCGGCCGTGATCCCGCTATCGATGGTGGCGAGCACTGCCGCTGCACCATCATCGGCGACCAGCTGGCAAGTCTCCGCCGCCTCGAATAATCGATCGCGCACCTCCTGTTCGTCGAGGGCGTTACCACCAATGATTTGACCGAGGTTAAACGCGGCGGTGTTGAGTGTATTGTTGCGCGTGGTCGGTAGCGCAGCCGCGACGTTCTTACATTCGCGCTCGAGCGCTGCTTTTGCCCACGCCCTCGCCTTCATCGCCTTAGCGAGCGTGATCAGCCAGGGCGGCGCCAGGGCGACGTTCTGCGGTCCGCCCCGCTCCCATTGGTACGCTCCACCGGTGGCGTTCCGGCTGGGCGGCAAACAGATGTAACCGCCGTTGCCGCGCACATCGATGCCAGGACCAATCTTGCTCGCGCTGTTACGGATTTCGATGTTGGGGTCCCAGATGAAGAGCAGGTGCCGTCCGCCGCGTGGCGTGATGCTTGTCCAGGTGGGTAGAAGCGCACCACGCTGCGTGGCTAGCTGATCGAGCGTGGCCTTGCCATCGATCTTCTTGGCAGAATCGAGGTCGAGATCGATCGCCCATAGTCCGCTCGCCGGACCCATCGGCGCACCGATCATGGCGTTCGGATACTGCTGCCACCACGCGAGAATTTGTGTCTCGTCTCTGGTTGCGTCCTTGAATCCGTTCGGCGTGAGCGGTCGCTTGTCGATCGGACTGCACGGAAAGACTGGAATGCCGCAGCGTGCATAATCGAGCGCGGCCTCGAACACAGTCGGCGGATTGGGTTGTGCTTGCGGGCTCATGTGATCTTGCCCCCGAGTTCGTGGAACAGGCGGTGCAGGTATTGGCGCTGTTTCGGAGTCGGCCTGGGGCTTGTGAGTAAGCGAACCATGGCATCAATGAAAGCGTGGTGCCCGTCGGGAATACGATGCTTTTCACGCTGCAAGAAGAGTGCGACCTCGAGGTCGGTGGGTAACGTATCGGCTTGTGACTGAGCGCTCATGTGATCTTGCCTCCGAGTTTGAAGAACAGGCTGTGCAGATACTGATGCTGCTTCGGAGTTGGCTCGCGCCCGTACACGGTGCGTGATGCCATGTCGTCAACGAACTCATGATGCTTGCTAGGCAGCCGCTGCTTCTCACGCTGGCAGTAGAGCGCCACTTCGGTCCACTCGAGCGCCCCGTCGGTGTTGCGGAACGCACCGGTACCGTGTTGTTTGCTTTCTGCCGCCTTGACGCCCTCGGCGTAGCCGATGGCGCGTGCGTTCTCGATCTCGCTGCGGATTTTCTTCTTATCGTCTTCGTTCAGGCCGCCGCCGTTCTCGACATGATCGGCGAGTGTATGAAAGGTGTAGCCGTGAGATTCCAACAAGCGCGCGATGGCACACAGCGCAGCAAAAGCTTCGCCCCGACTGTTGGAGGCCAGCAGGCGGATCGGTTTGCCAAGCTTAGCGGCGAGCTCGCGCGGCAGTGCCATGGCTCGTCACCTCCAGCACCGCTCCCTATGCGGGCACATGCGGCAGCGCCAATCTTCGGGACCATCAAAGCCTCGCGGCAGCAATTCACCGGCGCGTGTCGCCTCGATGATGTTGACAGCGCGGTCGGACCACAGCTGCGCCCGCTCGGCATCGAACGGCACGAGAAAGTGCAGCCACTCGCACGTGTCGGCGTTCGTGACCGTGAACAGCGCGGGGGTGGTGATATCGAGGTAGGCCTGATAAAGCGCGACCTGTGCAGCGTATTGCGGAAAGGTTTTCTCGAGCCCGTCGCGTTCAACCGCGCGCCAGGTCTTGGCATTGACCGCCTTGTGCTCCCAAATCAGCGGGTAAATCACATAGGCGCCTGGAAGGTCAGGACCGTGAATGATGATGCCGTCGGCGTGCCCGCGTAGCGCACCGTCAGCAGCGCTGAAGGCTAGTGCTTCCGGCGGCGCAAACCTAAAACCGGCCGCTGCTAGAAGCCGCCGCGCACGCTCTTCGAAATAGTGCCCGCGGTCGAATATCTCACGCGTCCTAGCCGGCAGGACGGGCTTGCACCACCAATCATATTGGATGCGCCGCAGGCACTCGTGCCCGACAATCGATGCACCCAGGTAAGGGCGCGGCAATTCCGCCGCCGTTGCCGCGGCACGTTCGATTACATCATTAATAGCGCCGTTGATCGGCTCGAGTGAGAGACTGGCGCGGTTGAGGTTAAGCACGGCACGCTCCGGTTAAATCCCGATCTCGTCGTTGAACTCATCAGGGGTCATCAGCGGGCCGCCCGCTGCGGCATTGGCTTGGCGCGCAATCGTTGCAGCGCTCGATTTACGAGAGACGCCCTTCTCGCTCAGGTCACGCGCGATCGTCGCCTTGCGGATCCGCGCCATGGCCTTGAGCAGAAACACGGTGATGCCCTCACGTGACCATGCGGTCAGCGGTTTCGACCAATCGAGGTCGGGGCAGGCATCCGCGAGCTCGGGCAAGATTGCCGCCACCGCGCCAGCGTCCCATGGCTCAGGGTCGAGCGCGGTCAGGCGGATGGTTTGCTCGGTGTCCAGCTGCTCTGCTGCCGCCTGTTCCGCACGCTTGCTAATCCAGGCGAAAAGCACAGCGGCGACGATCCATCCCAGTTCCGTATCGGTGAGCCGCCCGATTGGTGTGCCCGGTGGAATGGGACCGCCCATCTGGACGACCCCGCGCGCAGCCGCAATGGCAGCAGCAGTGGCGTCGCGTTGCCATTGATCTTCAATTGCGGAGAGCGAAACCTCCCCGACGGTGCGCATCTTCTTCATGTCGCCCACCCTGGCCGCTGGATGGGCGGGGCAGCGCTAGGCGGTGCAGCGTTAGGCGGTGCAGCTCCGCCAGCTGCACTGCCCCCGCCATCGAAAGGCGGCGGCTGCTCGACCGGGTGCCACTCTTTTTTATCGGGCGTGATCACGCCGGCAAGCCTGTTCTTATCGTTGTAGACTCCGCCCTTGCCGTCGGGGCCGCCCTTCTCGATTCCGATCTTGGCGATGAAGCTTTTGCCGTCGAACCACTTGACGCTGACCGTGCGGGCCGCTCGCGCCTCCGCGCTCGCGTCGTCAGGCTTTAGACCAAGCACGCCGTCGATGATCGCCTTCAGCGTGCCGCGGGAGATCTTGGCAGCCTCTGCATGACCGTCCGTGGTCCCTTCGAGCACAAAGTACTGCCAGAACTTCCGCTTCGCACAAGCTCCGTCGGTAACGACGAACTCGCAGTCGAGCATCTCGCAGTCGCCCTTGGCGCTGCGCTTGAGCATTCCATCCTCGCCGACGCCGCCGGCGCGAATGTGCATGGTCACCGTAGCGACCGTGTCCTGCGGGATCAGTTCGAACTGCGGCGGTGGAGCATCGGTGTAGTCGTAAGGCATGATCGCCTCCTCTAGTTCTGAGCGGGTTGCTCGGGTGAAACGACAGTGAACGGTTTGCGCTGACCCGGACCAGTCAGTTTCTCGATCAACGCGTCAAGGTTCGGCGGTTCGAGTTGTTCGAGCCGGCCGGAACGATCCTTAGCCGGATATCCCCACGGATTAGGATTCGTGCAGACAAAGGCGCGGACCGGTTTGCGATCGCCGAAGTCGACCCACTGCATTGTGATGATTTCATCGACGATCGCGGGGAGTTCGCGTCCGGTCTTTGCGCCTTCGATCTGCGGCTGCCATGTCGAGATGTTGAGCTCGTCGATATTCCGCTCGAGCACCGCCACGAGGATAACGTTGCGATCACGAGCGTGTTGGAGTTGGTGAAGCCAGGCCAACATGCTCCTGGCATGCGCGCCATAGATAGCGCGCAGATCCTTGCGACCCCGATCACTCGTTGCCTCTGGTAGCTGTTCCGCTGCCTGAAAGCTCAACCGTGCAGCCGCAGTCAGGGAATCGACGAATAAAGTGCTAAACGATGCGAGCCGTGCGAGCTCGGCATTTTTCATCACCTCGGTGTAATGCGCTTCGCTATAGGCGGCAGTTGCCGGCAGAGCTGGATTAGGACCGCCCAAGGCACAAGCGATATCGCGACAATCGCTCCATGTGCGCGGCCGCACGCTTGCGACTGGAAGGTCTGCGACCGCGATATCGCCGGCCTCAATGTCGACGAACAGAGTCGACGCCAGCATCTTTGTGCGCAGTGTGCGCAGCAGGCTGGTTTTGCCGACCCCGGGGAGGCCAACGATTAAGATTTTGGTGCCGCTCTTTTCAGCGAGCCGGGTATCCGCATCGAGGAACTTCATGGCGCCCCCGATCTGAGCAGCACGCTGCCGCGGAGTTCAATGCGCATCATGGATCGCCTCCGGCCTCAGATCGCCGGCACTAACGCGTCGTCAAACAACACGGTCGGCCCGATGGCGCGCGCGAACGCGACACGATCGGCCACGGTTGCTTCACGGTAAGCCGCGATCAGCCGAGCGACCGGTTTCACCCGCCGCGCTGCTTCGAGCAAACCGATGTGACCGCTCAGTACGTCGCGAAGAAGCTCGGCGTCGCCGCTGTTTGTTAAGACAAGCGCGGCTTCTACGTATTGGGGGCAGGATCCGCACATGATGGCCGCCGCCGAAAACGACGGGGCGGCGCCTTCGGCGCGGAGTCTTGCAGCGGTCAGGGCGCGGACAACAGCGGCCTGTTGCCCGTGCCGGACGCGTCGACCTCGAGGGCGGTAATGGTGGCGGTGGCGATTGCCTTCTTTCAGACGACGATGTAATAGAGCATCCATCTGCTTAGCCCTCCCAGGGCTTCTCTTGGCGGCCGACCCGAATCTCTCGCAAAAATCTCGGGCTCGGCCGCACTGCTTCCGGCGAGTTGGGTAGTGCCTGCGCAGGCGTCCGCCGGTGTCACGCCGCGTTTTCCGGTTTTAAGTCGCGTTGTCCTCCTTCTGGCGCCGGCGTGGCTGGGCGGGTGTCCTTATTCGCCAAAGAGCAGAGCGTCGCGCCGGCGGATGCCCCAGAGGCGCTGCGACCTTCGAAACAGCCTCAGTCGCCCACGCTTGTGCTCGCGCATGAGGGTGTCGACGCTGCAACACCGCAGTAAGGCACCCTCGGCGAGCGGCACGATGCCGTCGAGCCAACGCTCGCGTTCAACGGGATCAGTGGGCGGAAAAGTTGCGGCGCTGCTCATTACCGCATGAACGATCGGCATTTTGCCGAAAGCAAATCGGCAATTTGCCGATGCATAAATCCGCAACAACTTGCACTAATGCGGCAACTTGCCGATTGTGGCAGTCTAATCCTCTGCGTCTTTGTCGCGCAGACGTCGGATCATGTTCTCGAGGGTCCAGACGCTTCGAACCTTACCTAAGGCGTGCGCGTCGTTCATTAGCTGGAGCTGCCGTTCCGCCCAAGCGTGATGGCGCTCATCTTTGGCCTTAGGGTGGTTTCGTTTGGATATCCGGAGCCAGTCCTTCGGTTTCTGTCTCTCCTCGACCGTCTTCGCCGGTTTCCTTTGGTCGCCTGCTGCGGGGGCTGGTGCGCTGGGAGTCGAGGCGGATGTTGACGCACCTGATTCGGCTGTTGGCGGCGCGGACGCTGCCGACTCGGATTTCGGCACGGGCCCAGGCTGCGCGACAGTGAGCCCGCAAAGTCGTTCAACTTTCGGCCACCAGACGAAGATCAAATTCGGATCGAGTAACTCAAAACCTCGCACGATCTCGATATCGTCATCACGCATCAACTCCCTTGGATGATCGATATAGGACGTGATCGAGAAATCGATTTCCCCCCAACCCGTCAATGGCTCGCGCACACCGTCCGCTCTCTCCCGGATGCTCGGCAAGTCGCAGGAGACCAGTGCGGCGCGGAGCTCGGTTTCCGCCTTCCTAACCGTGAGATGCCGAGAGACAAACGCAATGGCATCGCGCAGCGACCGCCAATTCGGGCTCGTCAAGTCGCGTTCGCTCATGCGCGCCGCCCGGACAGCAACACCACAACGGTGGCGGCGGCCGGCTGCGCGACACCACGCAGCGAAACCCAGGTCGGTGTAGGCTGCACCGGGGCTGCCACGGGGTCCTCTCCCTGGCTGGCTCAAGGGCCGTTCCGGTGTTTGCACCACCGGGCGGCCCGCTTTGACTGATCAAGCGCTTAGACTGACGATCTTGCTTTCTCGTCCTTCGACCTGGGCCAACACATAATCGGCCCAGCGCGCGAGTGCGGCCTTGATCTCCGGCCGATAGCGGTAACGGTCGTAGATCGCCTGGACACCACCTTTGACGTGATTGATGCACAGCTCGGCGATGTGCGGCGGTACGCCGATCTTGCCGAGGCCGGTTCGCATCGTGCGGCGCAGGTCGTGCAGCCTCCATGGCGGCAGCGGCTTGCCGGTCATCATGACAATCTGTGCATCCAGCTTGAGCTTGGCGGCCGACCAGCCCGCGAAAGGGCCATCACTGCGACCCCATACGTACTCACGCCCTTCGTGGGGCACGGCTGCAAGCAGGTCGAGCGCAACCTTCGGCAGGGGTAATTCATGCGTCCGCCTGTTCTTGATGCGCTCACCAGGAATTGCAATCACTCCGCTGTCGAGATTGATCTCTTGCCACTTCAACCCGCCGATTTCCTCGCGCCTGCAGCCGGTCAGCAGCAACAGCTTAACGATACGACCCGGGCTATCGTCGCCGCAGGCGTTCCAGACGATGCGGATCTCGTCGTCGGAGAGAATGCGATCGCGCGCTAAAATGCCAGCCGCAGGATCGTTCGTAGCAATGACCGGATTGGCCTCGCACAGTCCCTCGCGCATCGCCCACGCATACATTGCTGAGAGGTAGTTCCGCGCCCGCGCCGCTGATGTCCGGCCATGAGCCTTGACCAGCTCCTGCAACCGTGCAGCCACGTCGGCGCGCTTGATGCCGGCTAGCGACCGCTCGCGCAGCGGTTTCCAGTGGACCTCAAAATAACGCTTGGCGGGCTTGAAGGTGTTCGGCCGCATCAGGTCGCGTCGCGCATCGAGATAGCGCTCAGCCGCCATGGCAACGGTGATGCTGACCGCCAGCGCGGCCGCTCGTTGGGCGGCAGGGTCGACGCCCAGCTCCGCTTGAGCGAAGCGCTGGCGGGCAATGGCGCGGGCATCCTCGATCTTGATCTTGCGGGTATCGCCAAGGCTCTCGCGCCGCTGCTGATGCCCGACACGGTACTGGACGACCCAGCGCTTCTTGCCGCCGCGTAGCCTGACCCCAAAGCCCGGTAGGTCAGCATCCCACACAAAATGCTCGCGCTTGCCCGGCGGCAGGATGAGCGCGCTCACGGCAGCCACGGTTAACTTCATTGGGTCTCCTCGCCTGCTTCCCAAATCTCAGTCGTGGCCGTTCCGGGAAGCGTATGGGAAGCAGCCTTCTGTCACCTGGAGCACGCTCGTGCTCGTTTCGCTCACGTGCTCTAGCCCATAAAATCGCGATTTTCAAGGCTCATGCTGCCTCCTGTATCCTCCTGCTGGGAAGCGCCGCGATGATAACCGGAGATCGAGAGCACGTGGGCGAGGCCCGACACGTACATGGCTTCGTTCACCGGCGTCGAGATCGTGTCGCGCTTGCCGGTAATCAACGCCGAGGCGATTGCGCCCTTGTCGCCGGGCAGGATCGTGCGGATGCGCTTGTCGATGGTCCCGCGCAGACCGTCGATAAAAGCAGCGAAGCGCAGTCGCAGGGTCGGCGCGTGCGGCGCCTCAGCCGTGCGGATGGCGCCCAGCACGAAGCCGGAGGCGCCGATGCGCTGGAAATACATGTCGCGCGCGAAGTCGTAGCCGCCGGGGCGCAAGGGCTCAAGCGGCGGAGACAACCTTGCCTTGAACTCGATGAAACTGCCGACCAGGGGTGCCGTGCCCTTGCGCACCGACACCCGCACGCGTTCGAGCTTTTCGCCAATCCGTGAGCCGACGATGCGCTCAAGCCGCACGACGACGCGGTCGGAGCGCTCGCGCTCTTCGCGCATCTCGACGAAGCCGGCGAGCTCGACGTTCCAGGCGGGTGCCGACAATACCGGATGCGCGATGATCTCGCGCTTGACCGTGGCGGTCGCAAATCCGGCCGACAGCGCCGTCAGTCCAACGGTCGCTGAAAATGCCAATGGCCGATGGCGGCACAGGATCGCCGCTGACAACGTCCCTGTAACCAGCAAGGCTATCGCCCAGAGCGCCGGCTCCCGCTCGACGGCGAAATAGAGGATCGTTCCGCAGCCGAATGCGATCGCGAGCCACGGTACCAGCCGGCCAGGAGCGACCTCGGCTGCCGCCCACTCGCGCACGCGATGCATGGCTCGGCGCGCAAAATCCGTGAGGCCTTGCGGCCAAGCCAGCGCGGGCCTGCCGCCCGCCGCGATCCAAGGCCGCCAAGCCTCGGCTCGACCGCGCGATCTGCCGTGTTCGGTCATCGCGCGGTCCCTTGGCGCGCCTGCTGGATGTCAGCGGGACATAGTACACACTGCCGGTGGGCGTTGACATGGTTTCAAACCGGCATCCACAGTGCCCACCGGGCAATGAAGGGCAGCGCGATGCAGTGCTGGAGCTTCCCTCCGCATGCGGGGTCAGCGTGTTACGCGGTTGATCAGACGTCTCAGGGTGTGGTAGCCGCGCAACGTCGAGCGTGGCAAAATCAAAATACGGCAACGGTATCTCGGCTCGCGCCACACTCCGTCCGCACGAGGCAGGACACACCGAGGCGAATATGGACCAAGGCATTGAACTCAGGGGCGCGGATCGCGCTCGCGCGGTCGAGCGCTT